>OGOC01000132.1_pt1 | contig 75487 bp, 83 predicted proteins | sample 1552561 | NCBI WGS metagenome assembly OGOC01 (sample SAMEA2580148, study PRJEB22360) | human gut metagenome | biome: human gut; feature: human-associated habitat; material: faeces | place: Denmark | collected 2008/2010
AATGATACGAGATTTTGTACGATAACGTGCCATTTTACGAGCAGTAAATCCTGATTCTGTAAAGGCAATAATTGCGGCAACATTAAATTTATAAGCAATTTCAGCAACGGACATACAGATTGCTTCACTTGTATCATCAGGTGCTGTACGAATTGCTTGTCTTTGTAAACTTTGATAATCTAAATTTGATTCAATTTTATGTGCAATTTTTGACATCATTAAGACAGCTTCTTGAGGATATAATCCACTTGCTGATTCTCCTGATAACATAATAGCATCTGTTCCATCATAAATAGCATTTGCAACGTCAGATACTTCTGCACGAGTTGGACGTGGATTTTGTTGCATACTTTCTAACATTTGAGTGGCAGTAATAACGATTTTACCACGTTGTTTACATTTTTTAATAATTGATTTTTTGTTTGTCCTGGTTATTCTTGCCCCCGATAATACTATGGCCTGCTCGGATATCTATAATAATTAACTAGTTGGTCCCGGTCTGCATTTATACTACGGGGCTCAATACAAAATGTGGCATGAATGAAATGTAAGGTGAAGTACGTGAAACCGCCTGTACATCGGTGATTGACGAATGTCACGCAATATATTTGGGAAGAAAACAAAAAGTTCCGTTCCTTCTATTTTGCTTCCGTTGCTTCTATATTCATTCCGGTGGACTGTGCTGTAAATAGGGGAAACAATGAGAGACAGATTGAAAAGGCGAAGGAAAGACTGTATGTTGCTTCTGTTTTTAGGCTTAAAACAAAGGCTATACGCTCCATTTAGATGGGTGTATAGCCTTTATTAATTTAGATATAGAAATACATTACAGCGGCTTAAAATGCTATTTTCGTGCGCTTCGAATAAGCACTCCTTGTTGTATGATCGCTTTTTTAGTAGCGAAGGAAACACCATCGGACAACCCTTTGTGACGTAGGGTTTCTTCCGTAATACCTATTTCTTCAGCAGTAAATTCAGAATAGATTGCTGATATAGAACCAAAAAAACGGCTTGTTTTTTTGAAAATGAGATGAACATGTATAACCTTAGTCTCTTTAGCCATGACTTTACTTTTAGATATTTGTAATACTAAAAACTTCTATATAGTTGCTATATGGAAGTTTTTCTAATTGCAAATATACGAAATAAATGAAGAAAATAGGATGTATTTTTGTTTATTTCGTGATAAATACAGACTTATGGAAAAGATATAATTTATTGTTAAAATAGCCTATACCCATGTCAGCACCCTTTAAACACCCATTAGAAAATAGAGACAAAATGTGAATATCACCCATTAAACACCCATTAAAAAAGAAGTGTTTTTATTATTGAGTTTTACCCTATAATACTGGTATATGCATTGAGTTATACCCTATAATACAACTTTTAGGAATACAGATATTTTTGGTAATATGCTAAAAAACAATGATTTATAATAAAATATAATGTTTAATATTAAGTTAACCTTTTCATAAGTAGGGACATTTGACTTTTCAAAGCATCCACATCGTCTTCTAAATGGTTTACTTTATCATAATACGTCGCGTTAATATTAGGCATCTTTGCGCTTAAATACCATTCCACATATAGTATAGTATTAATCTCATCTTCCATCAAATTAAAGTTTGGGTAATTAGCTTTATCAACATTATCAGAGGTACAAACTATAAAACCATGTTCACGGAATCTATTTTTTATGCGTTTCACGTAAGCACGTCCACTTCTGTCGCTTACCACATATACATGATTGTCTTTAATCTCATTCCATTCACTTCGATCCAATAATCTTAAAATGAGATATGAACAGTCTAATAATGTCGGAGACATACTTTCTCCTCGTACTTTAACACAGAAATATTTTCTATTCCTACGTAGCATATTGTAAGGAAGCCTAATAGTCTCCACGACTTCTATAAAATCAGGATTTTCACATCCATAACCTGCAGCTACAGATATATCAACGATAGGGATTGACTCAAATTCCGACTCTATTGGAACGATTTTAGAAATTTTCGTTTGATTGTCATCACGCAACATTGAACCACATCCAGCAAGCAACCAATCCGTAGAGATATCGCTATAATATGAGAGAAATTTCAATAAATTATCTTCAGACATTCCATTTGGTTGACTCAACACGCCATTGGTTATGCCTGTATTTTTATAACATTCATACTTTGTAATCCCTTTAAAATCTAAATATTGCAGAATTCTCTGCTTTAATACTGAAAAATCTCTCATGTTTTCTTTCATAATTGAAATATCTCTATTATATTTGCAGCGTGTTACAGATTAACAGCGCTCAAATGTATGAATAATTACTCTAAAATAAAAAGGTATGAAACAAATAATTGAATTAAGAGACACCGAAAAACGAAAGATGATTGCAGAAACATTTGGAATATCTCTCGCAAATCTTAGTCAAATACTCCGTTTCAAACGGAATGGAAAGAATGCAGAAGCTATTCGTAGAATGGCACAAGAAAATGGTGGAATTAAATATACTGAAGGTAATGAACCATCAAAAGTGAAGGTTTTGGATTCTCACGGAAATGTAACAAGAGTAATAAGCAATAAATAAAAATCTGCAATGCAAAAGAATAAGATTTTGAAACGTATAGATCGCATTATTTTTCAAGCCATTGTCATGGGTGATAACTTAACAGCAGATGATGTGCTACGCCTCGGCAACCATGCCAGATTCAAGAAGAAACTATTCATGGTTGGTGACACGTGCCGGGTTTCAGTGAGAAAGTTGTCCAATTCAGCGAGTATATTCACAGTCGTCAATTACTACTACATCAATAGTCTCTGTTTTACGGATCGTATCCGCCACTATTTGGGCAAATTGAGGACAACAGCATTTCGTAATATGGGCATAAGTGAAGTCATTGTCGTAATCATAGATGATACGTGCCTTTAGCTTATGAACAGGACATTTTACATCTCGGAGTATACTCTTGCATATTGTTTGGTCTGATGCAAGTTTAGATTCCAAATCATCGAAAAACATCATAACGGTTTATTTAAATTAAATATTTTCCATATTGGCTACAAATGTAGCAAAACTATTCCGGTTCGTGATGAATAGGAATAGCCTTTTTAGAAACATGAATGTAGAACAAGAAAAACGATATAGTATATGAAAACATTTAGAGTGATTCAGAATGTGTTGATAGCGGTCGGGATAATAACTACCGTTTCATTGGTTGACGGGATTGAGGTGTCTGCCTCTAATGTGCAGGCGGCTTTTGTTATTGCCTGTTTCACGATAGTGACCATTCTTGAAAGGGAATTCCGTTCGGAAAAGGACGAAGAGTAAAACAAGTATGCAAGCAAGGAACTTCCCCGTATTTCGGGATAACACAGACTCATGGTTTCAGATTGAATTTGTCATGGTATTATTTAATGGTGTTAGGACAGGTTTTCAATGGGAACAGGTGAAAAGAGGGGAAGCAGCTACAATCCTGGGGCAGTGCCGGGACTTGCGCTAAAGTTAATAGTATAATTATTATGGCTGAGATATTTAATAATCGGATTTGCGTGTTTGCGAATGAATTAATCATCTTCAATCCCAAAACGCAAGTTGGGAGTGAAGATGGGTTCATTCCTGAAGGAACATACTATTCGATGGTGAGGAACGGGCAACTTATCGTACTCCGTCGTGGTATTCCCGGATGTCCTGCCCTAGTAGATTTTGAAACCATGAGAAAGGACGTAAAGAAAGGGTACATTGTACGTAAAGGTGATCCCCGTGCAGAAATTGCCGCTAAAACACAGAAATCCATACTGGAAGATGCGATTGTCTACAGCAATGCCGCCTACGAGTTTTTCAGTGTGAAATACCGCTATGACGGTGACAAGAAGCTTCCCCCCGCGAAGATTGACGAATATACCCTTAATGTGCGCATCATGAACGCGCTCCTCTCCCTTCGCGATGGTCGTAAAGCCAACTCGATAGGCGGTGGTGGTACGCGCATCAACGTTTGGGAAAAGCTCTGTAAGTTGAGCAATGATCTTCTGACACTGAAAGACCCGAACGGGCGTGATATTTTTCCTCATAACCTGCCGAAGAACTGGAAGGCTTTGAAACGTAAATGCGAGCAATATGAAGCGGCACGACGGATCAGTGAGGAAGAAGGCTATCGCAGTGTCATCCATAAATCGTATGGCAACAAATACGCGGCAGTCGTACTGAACGAGGACGCAAAGGCAGTGATGCATAAATTAATCAGTATGCATAACAATCTGAATAATGTTCAAATCATGGAAGAATACAACAAGGTGGCTTCCCTGATGGATTGGAAACCGATCGATAGTCCTACCACCGTTGAGAACTGGAGACAAAAATTTGCTCTCACAACAATGGCGGGAAACAAGGGAGACAAAGCTCTGAAGAACACACGCATGAAACAGATACACCGCGAAGCCCCGACACAAGCACTTACTTACTGGACGCTGGACGGATGGGATGCGGAACTGTTCTACCAGAAAAAGACTCCCAAAACGGTAAAGAAAAACGGTGAGGAAAAGAGATATATGTACACCACTTATACCAACCGGAAAACGATGGTAGTCGTACTTGACGCATGTGAAAAATATCCGGTAGGGTATGCCATTGGCGACCATGAATCACCCGCTCTTATTCGTGAAGCATTACGAAATGCGGTACAACATACCAAAGAGCTATTTGGGGAACGCTATAAGCCTTTACAGCTACAAAGCGACAATTATCAAAAGAAGGTGATGGTTCCCTTCTATGAAGCCATGACCAAGTACTATACACCAGCCGCTTTGGGAAATGCAAAGTCCAAAATTGTAGAACCCTATTTCAAACGGCTGAACGTGGAATACTGCCAAAAACAGGCGAACTGGTCGGGCTTCGGTATCACTGCCGACAAAGATAACCAGCCTAATTTGGAAGTATTAAACCAGAATCACAAGTTCATCCCGGATGAAGCCACCGTTATTGCGCAATTAGAGGCTATAATAGCGCAGGAACGGGCAAAGAAGATAGATGCTTACCGCGCTGCATGGGAACGTACCGAAGAAGCCCGCAAAATGCCTTTCGGGATTGAGGAATATCTGATGCTCATGGGGGAAACCACCGGACGCACAAACAAGATCACAGGTTCGGGACTGTTTATCGAGTTCATGGGTGAACGAATCTGCTTCGACAGCTTCGACCTTTCCCTCCGCGACCATTACAACGAAGACTGGATAGTACGCTTTGACCCGGACGATATGAGTCAGGTGCTTGTATCGAACGCAAAACGCCTGAAGTCCGGTCGTGTTGACAAAGAGATCGGGACATTGCAATACGTACTGCAACGTGATATCAAAGTTCCGATGGCTTTGGCTGATCAGAAACCGGAACATTTTGAATACCGGGCACGTGTCGACAGGTTCAACACTGAAATGGTGGAAACGGTGAAGGAGAAAGTGAAAGAGGTAGACAGGAGAATCACCACCATTTGCCAACGTATCCCCGAAATAGCTGCAGGAACGGTTCTTGACCGCTACCTGATAACCGACAGCTTGGGACAGCACAAGGATGTCCGGTCGAAAATGAGGGATGACGCCACGGACGCGGATTTCATGGAAGTGACCCAACATATCACCCGGCAAAGTGTAGCAATGGCTTCCACCGGAACGGATGATGAAGATTACGATTACAACCCGCTGGACATGAATTTTTCAAGATGATTTAAAAACAATTTAAAAGATATACAACATGGATAATCAAGCATTAAAAACGTACATAGAGAAGTTAATCAATCGCGGATCATCTGCAACGGAGTTGGCGCGTAAATGTGGAATATCGGATACCGCCATGTCCCAATTCAGAAGCGGCAAGTATGGAGCTAACGAAGACTCTATCGCTGAAAAGATCGCTTCCGGTCTTAATTACTACGAAAACGCCTGGAATGTAGTGGAAAGCGTCACCAGTTACCAGCAGGTACGCACCGCGTTCGTGGCAGCCAAACGGAATCACAAATGGATGTGCATATCTTCCCGATCCGGCAGTGGGAAGACTCAATCCCTCATAGACCTTTATAACATGAGTACTGATAATTCAGTCATATATCTGAAATGCCGGAAGTGGACGGCACGTAAATTCCTGACCAAGTTAGCCACATGCATGGGGGAAACGGTAACGCGCTATATGGATAACGATGACCTTATGGACTTGGTTGTTTCACACATAAACCGCATGGCTGGAAAATCCCCTTTGTTAATCCTTGATGATGCCGGAAAACTGGCGCACAGTGCCCTTTGTACGTTGATACCTCTATATGATGATACTTTACACCGTTTGGGGGCTATCGTAGCCGGAACGGAGACGCTGGAACGCAATATAAAGCGTTATGTCGGTCGTGTAGAAGGATACGACGAAATAGACGGCAGATTTTGCCGGAACTACATCGCATTACTGGGAGCCACAAAGAAGGATGTCAAAGCCATTTGCGCGGCAAACGGGATCAATGATACGGAGGAACAGGAAAACATTTGGGGAAAGTTGAATAAAGAGAAAAAAGAGCCTGTGCCGGGAAAATATGTTTGGTTTACCGATGATTTGCGTGAACTGTCCGGCATGATCGAAGACCGTATAATCAAACAACAAATCGAGCGTGGAGAACTGGCATGAAAGTTTGGAGTCAGAAGAACCTAGAAGACATCCGACATGAATATATTGATTTTGACGGTGAATGGTATCTGGCATTCGGTCGTCCGGAAAAATCCGGTTGCTGGATCATTTACGGAAAGTCGGGACAAGGAAAAAGTTCTTTCGCTCTGCAGCTGGCACGCAAATTTGATGAAATGGGGCTCCGGGTTCTTTATTTAACACTTGAAATGGGCGCGTGCGACGACTTCGTGAATTCCGTTCTTAGTGTCGGCATTCATAGTAAAACGAATAATATAATCTATTCGGATGAAGCCACCATCACAGAACTGGACGAATACCTCTCAAAGCAACGCAGCCCGGACGTGATAATGATAGACTCCATACAATACTTCGAGCAGCAAGGGGGAGCGAAAGCCCCCGAAATAATCCGCCTGCGCAAGAAGTATCCGCGAAAGATATTTGTCTTCATCTCGCATGTGGACGGGCGCGAGGTGGAAGGAAAAACAGCCTATGACGTGAAACGTGACAGCTTTAAAAGAATCTACGTGGAACATTTCAAGGCAACATTTATCGGACGTGGCAAAGGAGGTTCACGCGGATATTACATAGTATGGGCGGAAGGGTATCAAAAATATTGGATTGAAAATATTAAAAGCGATAATGATGGAACAGAAGACGAAGAAACCTATCAGTAAGAGCCTTATCAAACGCCTGCATATCATATACAGCGCACAAGGCATTGATGACGAACAAAAGCGGGCTATCCTGCTAGACCTGACAGACGGACGGACAAATACCACAAAAGAGTTGACATACAGCGAGGCAATGTATCTCTGCGGTTATTTGAACGGTGCGAAAAAAGAAAACCAGGATCTAACCATCACCGAACGGGAAATAAGGAGACGCAGATCGGCTGTCCTGAAGAGAGTGCAGCGGATCGGAATCGACACAACGGACTGGGGAGCGGTGAATGCGTTTTGCCTTGATACCCGGATAGCAGGAAAGAAGTTTCGCGAACTGGACGGGGAAGAACTTCTCCTGTTGATACCGAAGCTGGAGTCAATATTAAAAAAGAAAGAAGATGGCGGATATTAGTGCGGAACAACACCGGATAAACCGGATTAATGAATTACTGGATCGGCTTGACAAGATTCCCGGTGAGCTGGATGCCATACACGAAAAATTGTATGCCGGAAATATGAATCGTAACGAGTTTGCGAAGTTGGTAGACCAAAGGTCATCGCTTTATATCGAAGCGGAAAACAAGGAACGGGAACTGAAAGAAGTATATAAAATCAAATTGTAATTAATCATTTAAAAGTTAATAGTATGGATATTAGTAAATTGTCAAAAGAAGAAAAGGCGGAACTGTTGCGTAAACTGAAAGAGGAAGAAAAAACAGAGTCCATTCAGCGGAAGGAAACCTACGAAGCGTTGAGACATCAGTTCATGTTCGATGTGGAAAGTAAACTCATGCCAGTAGTGAATGATGTTCAGGGCTTTTATGATTGGATTGTGGGTGAAAGCAAGGCTTTCCGTAACGTGATGCGTGAATACGGTCAGCTCCGTATGCGTCAGGGTGAAGAAACCGCCACTTTTTCAGTAGTAGACGGGAACTTCAAACTGGAGGTAAAAAGCAACAAGGTGAAAAGTTTTGATGAACGTGCCGATCTCGCTGCCGAAAGGCTGATTGACTACCTGAAGAATTATATAGCCCATTCGGAAAAAGGAGTCGATGATCCGATGTATCAAATGGCGATGACGCTTCTCGAACGTAACCGTCAGGGGGATTTGGACTATAAGTCTATCAGCAAATTATATGAATTGGAGTCACGTTTTGATGAAGAATATGCCTCTATCATGCAACTGTTTAAAGAAAGTAATGTCGTGTATAAAACTGCAACTAATTACTATTTCCATAAGCGTGACGAGAACGGAGTATGGCGTCGTATTGAACCTTCATTCTGTAGATTATGATTATAGCAGTTGACTTTGACGGAACCATTAGCCGGGGGAGATTCCCGGCTATTGACGGGGAGCAACCATACGCTGGTGAATCGCTCCGGAAATTACATGATGAAGGACATAAAATCATTATTTGGACATGCCGTACTGGTGATCAGTTATTGAATGCCATCAACTGGCTGTTGGAACGCAAAATACCATTCGACCGTGTAAATGACCATGATCCTGAAAATGTCGCTAAATATGGGGAAGGCGGGAAAAAGATATATGCCCATTGCTATATCGATGACAAAAACATCGGAGGTTTTCCCGGATGGCTGGCATGTGTGGAGGAGATTGAACGGATGGAAGAAGCCTATAAAACTATTTTAAAAGAGGATAAAACTAAAGTATGAACAAGAAGAAGGAGATAATACGCACTATCAGAAATTTTAAAAGGATTCTGAAAAGTGGGAATGTGAAAACGATATTGGTCGTTAGTGATTGGGATATATATATAAAAACATACACTATTGAGGAAATTGCTGCCCGTTTCTTACGAATAAAAGGTTATAATGTACAAATTACCATATCGGATAATACGGAGCACCCTTCCTACCAGTTTGGTTATATACGATTCTATCGTTATGCCAGAATCAAGTTTAATTCTAATTAGCAAAAAGATGAATGCAAAAGATCAAAGAAAACTGTGCAAAGCCGGCTATACAATCCTGCGTCGCCATGATTACCCCCAGCCGCATATCACTTTTAAAAGCGATATAAATCCGGATAGTTGGAAAAGGTATGGGGACAATTATCCTTCAAAAGCGGAAAGAGACCGGGCAATGAAACGTTTGCTAACAGATGATAAAATAGTAGAAGATTAAATTGGATATGAAAAAAGATAATAGCTTAGAGGATCTACTGATTCTATATTTAGTATCAGTAATAGGTATATTTACCTCCTTATCGGTTTTGGCTTATTGTGGAGTTTTAAAATAAAGGGATAACAGCCGGGAAAGATCGGCTTTTGATAATATTTAATTTAGAAAGGAATAAGAATATGGCAAAGATTTATGTAGCAAGTAGTTGGAGAAATCAACATCAACCACAAGTAGTTAGTTTCCTTCGCGAGCAGGGACATGAGGTTTACGATTTTAGGCATCCTGCTGGAAAAACTGGATTTCAGTGGTCACAGATTGATGAAGATTGGCGGAATTGGAGTACAGACCAATATAGGGCTGCGCTTGAACATCCCATTGCACAGGCTGGTTTCAAATCTGATTTTGATGCAATGCAATGGGCAGATGTTTGTGTTCTTGTATTGCCTTGTGGACGCTCTGCACATTCGGAGGCAGGATGGATGAAAGGAGCAGGAAAAAAAGTAATAGTCTATCAAATTTGGGAAGAAGAGCCGGAATTGATGTATAAGTTGTTCGATGGTGTGTGCTCAATGGGGGTAGGATTACAGATGTTTTTAGCTGAATTTGACAAGGAGAAAAATAACGTATAACAAGATAATAATGAATAAAGATAATATTATTCCACCTATGACGCATCCTTATGGGATGTGTTGGCAACAGCCGCCAACTTACTTGATACTAATTGATGATACTCATGCAGTGATGAGTAGACTTGATTTTGAAATACTCATGGATTATACTTGTTCTCGACCGTCAGCTCTCTATAATGGTAAAATGTGGAAAGCACAATATGAGGATGAAGGTACGTTGAAATGGTTTCTTTGCTATTGTTTCAATGAGAATGAGAAGACGAATGAGATAGACATTGCATATCGTGAAATTTTGATAATTGACTAATAACAATACGGAAAGGAATAGAATGTTATATATAGCAGAAGTAGTAGCAATAATCGAAGAGGCGAAAGAACGTGGAGAACATTCGCACACATTCATAAATCTGTCTTCGTATGTACGACATATACTAATAAAAGTCGGATATAAAATACGTTTCTCTATAGATGAGAATTGGAATGGCGTATATAAAGTAGAGTGGTAATTTTAAGTAAAACAAAATAGATGAGCTTTATTGCAAGACAAAAGAATGGGCTTTTATGCCGATTCTCAACGGTGATAGATACTGTTAGTGATTATAATATGACAGATGAAGAATATATTGAAATGTGTGCCCAAAAAGCAAGGGAGGAAGCTCAAGAAACATTAAAACATTCTCTTCGTCCGTTTGAAGAGGTAAAAGCATCTTTTGTACCTACCAATATGAGCCGTGATGAGTTCAACAGGATTTTAAAATTAATGGAAAAAGAATAACTATAAACATGAAACGATTTAATACCCAAACAAGGTTTGTTCCCCTAAAGATAGATGAAGACTTTAATGTGGGGCATATTCAATCGAAAGACGGAAAAGTAAAAGACTTTAAAACGCGCAAGGCAGTTGAGAAGTATTGCAAAGAAAATCATTGCATTTATTGCGAAGAAAAATACATATTCTACAAATGATTATCCGTTCGAGAAAAGCCGCGCAAGAAAAAATCTTTGCGCGGCTTAATTTTATATTCTCAAATTACAGCAATCATTCGGGCTGTAGTTTACATTCTTCTTCCAGTACTGAAAATGACTATCCACGTCCTCACAAACTGAAATCTTCCTGAATCCTGAAATCTTATTTAGATATTCGATTTTTCGCTCCAACTGCAAATGATTATACCCTGCATGCTTCAGGGTGTATTCGGAATAGTCAATATCAAACCATTGCTTCACCCATGTGTTTACCCGCAAGAACTCCACCAGAATCTTATCACATCTGATACTGTTCAGAACCCTAAAATCAATAAATTGAGGGATAAATGGTGATAACCTGACAGAGACATCAAATCCTTGCTCCTGCAGCTTCTCAATAGCTTTAATCCGTGCAGATGGCGGACACGCCTTTTCAAATGTACGTGAAAGAGTGTCATCCGTAGAAGTCACAGATATTTGTATATGCGCCAGTTTTCTATCCATCAACCGGATATATATGTCATCTGCTACCATTGAGGACTTTGTCACGATAAGGTAATGTACCCCTTGTCGGTTCAGGTTCTGAATTGCTTTATAGGTTTCCCTGTAAACAGCCTCACAAGGTTGGAAACAGTCAGTCATTCCACCCAAACGCACAACTGTTCCCCGCTCTAATTTGCAGATCTTCCTCCCCACTTTGTCCGTCCGGGAAACAGATGGATTATCAGGATGCCATAGTCCCCTGAAATTAAGGAGTGACTTTGCATAACAATAAGAACAGTCGTGAAAGCATCCACAGCCGTAGAGGTCTAAACGTGTCGGGTAATTGCATTTATTTCCTTCATTTCCGGAGACGGTCTTATAAAAGGACTTAAACTCTGGTGCTTTTGTGAACGTAGTCACCCATTGTGGTGCATTTACTGTATATCCGGTAGTCATACCCGCAATTTCTTCTTTCAACATGCTCATACTCTTTTAAAATGAATGTTTATAATAATAATACAAATTTGATTATCTTTGCAATGCCAATCACATAAAACAAAAATGCGAGTAGACGCAGCAAGGGTTTTTGCCCCCGGCTGTGCGTCTGCTCGCATTTTGTTAGTATGTGATTGGCGTCTTTACTAACAGGCTGGGGGCTTTTTTATAGCCTTTCCCCCACAGGCTTATATTCAATTTTGACAAATCACTGAAAATCCGTATATTTGCGCTTATAATAGTGCTTTCTTATGCGGAATCCTGAAATGACCAAAATACGTGACCGGAAGATGGTAGAAACGTTCTATCTTCTCTATGATAAAAAGCGCATCCGTTTGGAGGATGTTCTTTTGCGTATGAGTCATGACCTGTTCTTTCTTGATCAGAACTACATCTACAAACGGATTTTTTATATATCGGAGAATTTATCATATTACGAACAATTAAAAGAGGGCAAAAAGCCCGATTCAAAAAAGAACGATACAAATCAACTTAGTCTTGGTTTTTAACCGTTGCATCATAGATGATACAGCGGTTCTTCGTCTTCCGTTTTCTCCGGTAAGTCCCCATTGCTAATTTTCATTTCACGGTCTTTCATGTCGGCATGGCTTGCAAGTTCCATTGTGGTGTAATCCATGATTTCACATTCAAAGCTGATCCGGTACAGGTTTCCCGCACCCCCCGACTCTTCCCGTCCGACATGGGTACGTCGGAGCGTGCCGAAGTTCTTTCCCGATTTTCCGTGTAACATCATCCCCAGCAATGTCAACAGGTCAAGAAAGGACAACGCCTCTTCCTGCATAGCCGCACCTTCGTAGGTATCGGAAAAAGTTTCGTAAAACAGCCGGAAATCAATCTGCGTGTGAAGCCGCTGAACGAGTAACCCTTCATCCTCAATACCCAGCGTATTAAATTCAATGAATACAGCCGGGGACGAAAAGGGATGTTCTTCATCGAGAAAACTAACCTGTTCATGCCACATGTCTATATGTTCAATCCCCGGTGTATTTTCCATCCGTTCCCTTAGCTCGGAATACTCATCCGGGATAGATGCGAGGAACTCATCTTTGCTCCGTATTATTTCAACCAGTTCTTTGTAGCAGTCTGTCCAAATCATAACTATATAGATTAAATATTCGAGAATCGTTTGTCAATCTCCGATGCGATCCATGTATCGAGTTGCTTCATAAACGTAGCGGACTCACCCATATACTGACGTTTGGGGATTCTTATCCTGCTGCCTACTTTTTTAAGTGCCATACTTTTGTAAAAAGAAGCCATTGTAGACAGCCGCTCATTGGCTTTATTTTGCCGTAATTCGCCATTTTTCCTCTTTTGCATTGATCCGGTCGACTTCATGTACAAATACCAAAAATAACGTTTCATTCGCTCCGTTACGACAATGTACCCGCCTTCATTGTGGATCTTGGCATAAGCCAGCGGATCGGTCTGATAAATGATACGGTCTATTCCACGGCTGACCGCATGTATGCTGTCACGGAGCTTCCCGCTTTGTATCAATACGCCACGATCCGAACCGATTGCGAGTGACCTTTTAGCCCACGGTGTCAGTGATGTATCAAGAAACCCCTGCCTGCGAAAATTCTGCTTGAAGAAGTTCACACCCGCAACTTTCGCGTAGCGGTGCGCATCTTCTACCAGTGTGGATAATTCTTTAAAAAAATCAGGTAATTCAGTTCTTTCCATTTGCATTTCAAAATAAAATTGTATATTTGCAATGTTCGCGGCTGTAACAGGTCAAGAGCTCCCTTCAGGAGTGGTAGTTTCGGCTACTGCTCCTGAAGTTCTTTAAGAAGGTCGGTTGCTTTTCCGTCCACCACGTCTTGCCATGACACTTTCACGGCTTTTCTCTTATAAATGAACACCATCCGCTGCCCGGCATACTTTTCGCCATACAGTTTGTATATGCCGTTCAGTTTGTTTTTCAGCATTTCCGGTTCGACAGTGTCAAAAGCGCTCAAATTGAATACAGTATATTCGCACTGCTGTTTTTTCGAACTGTCAAGCCCGTGTTTTATACCGCCCAGCCCCTGAATATTTTTCAGGTCTGCCAGCTTTTCGTCAATCAAATATTCCGGGTTCTTTACCCCGTCCTCGTTGATGTGCGGGCGGATTTTTACTTTCATCTTCAGTTCCTTTGAAATTACCCGTGCGCTTTCCACATTCTTTGCCAAGTCTTTCGGATCAGCAAAGTCGCTGATCATCACTTTCGATTCCGGATCACGATGATAAGGGGCGTATATTTTATTCCGCTCCGTCTCTTTCCTGATTTTTATCAGGTCATTGTCCGGCATTGAAAAATAAGGATGTGCAACCGTGAATATCTCACCGGATTGACCTACGTTATTCGCAAAAGCATCCGGTATCGTCACAATAGGCGTAGCAGGTGTTTCCGGTTCGTCCGTTTGTTCGACATAACACCTGCACCGATATCCGTTGGGCGGGTAGTTCTGCAGCCAAAACGGATCGTTAATAGGTTTTACGACACCATCCAGTATCCTATGTGATTCTCTTACCCGTTCATCCCCGGCAGTCACATACTTCAGGTTAGGCATTATATCCGCATTCTCCTTGAATTCCTGCCATTCACTGGCGCGTCTGCCGCTTGTTTCTGCCGTTTCAAATTCCGTGCGAAGGTAATTTTCATTATAGTCTTTATGAATTGCCATTACTTTTTCCCGGAAGTCCTCATAAGAAAGTTTTTTCCCCTTATCATCATAAAGGGCATCATTCATCTCCTTAATTTCCTGATACGTCTTCGCTCCGGAGAACTTGAACAAGTTGTCACGTATCCGTTGAGGTTCTTCCGCCTGTTCCGGATCATTATAGTCGTCTTCTCCCCATCCTTCAGCCGCCTTCTTATTCAGTTCCTCGTATGTCTTTCTGAATAATTCCCCGTCAATATTCCCTGTCTTAACTTTACGTTCGTAAACCTGTTTCATCACTCTTCCGATGATACTGCTGAAATCATACTCCCCGGCTTCCATGACAGGCGACGTTACCGTTTCATCGTCCGGTTCGGTCTTTTTTTTTTGAGGGTCTGTTTGGGGCTGATTCGGCAATGTTCCTCCCTGCTGCTCACCACCGGGATTTTTCTTTTGACCAATGATCGGCAAACCTGTTTTTTTAGCAACTTCTTCATGGTCAAACTCAAAGGTATAAGCCAGCTTGTTGATTGCTTCGATGTATTCCGTGATAGACAAACTTTCCGTGTCGTCCCACTTCAGTTTCAGCCTTTCAAGCGGTTTGTATACCGGGCTGATCTTTACCAGTTTGGGAATGATAATGTAATTGAAATAAAACTGGAACAACATTTTATCATATTCGTGCCGCGATTTTTCAACACGTTCATGTACTTCTGCCGTACCTTCCCACGCACCGTTTTCAGTTGTTCCCGTCTGACCCAGCAAACGTTTACTGATCTGGTTGTCACATCGTTCCTCTAACGGTAAAAAAGCATTGGTTGTATTTCCCCCGGCTTCTTTCCCATACTCGACCGTTTCGTTTCCTTGCAGCACAGCAAAGAAATTATTCCTGAAGTCCGTCATCATTTCGAATAATTCGTCCATCCGCTTTTTATCCATTCTGTCTGAAGTAACAAAGACGGGCGGAACACCATATTTTTCGATATAATTCATCCATGCCCCCAATCCTAATTTCTTGGCAAGAATGATGACCGCCAGTTCGTTGAGCATCCCCAGCGACCACGGATTCCCGAATTGTACATAGTACGGTTCAAGCGCACCGTCTTTGTACGACCATCCAGTCTGGTCTGATTCCTCCCTGATGATGATTTGTTGTTGTGGAATGTAATTTGACATGGGAATTTCTTCGACATGGCTAATTTCCAAATTATCATCAAGGTGGGAAAGATCGGCAAGCGATACCCCCTGTAACTGATGCAGAAAACAGATTCTGATAAGCTGGTGAAACCATGGACGATCCAGTAATTTTTTTGCTTCCTCATCTTCATTGTCATTATCATCCACAAGGTTATATTTTGCCTGTTGCACAGGTAAGACGCGATTGTCAATGGTCGTCTGCAAATGTTCATCGTTATATAACGACTGAAAAAAGCGGTATAATAAACCACGCCTGGGATCATCCGGATCGGTAGCTGCGGTCACTGACATGATCCAGTCGTCAATGGTCTTTTCCCGATAAACAACAGCCTGCCTTTTATACATTGTTCCTGACGTTGGCAACCCACTGCTGTCCATTCGATAATAATACTCATTGAGTATATTCTTCAGGCTCATCCGACGAATAGCCTTCTGTTGAAACCAGTTGAATATTTCTCTTAACTTCTTGTACATAACATACCTTTTAAAAGCGGTTTAAAAACTATTTAAAGAAACCATCCACCATTGCGCGTGTGCCCGTATAATATGGGATATTGCACGTTCCCGTCTTCATCCGTTACCGGGGGAATATCCTGTGGCAAAGTCATGATCCCGTCGCGCAGTTTGACAAGTATGCCGTCCGCCCAATCGTTCAAGCCCGACAAGGAATCCGGAACTTTACGGGTTGCATTCCGGCTGACAGCACGACAGGCTGTGATACATGCGACCACACGTACCAACAACCCTGTCCGGATCGGAGGATCACCAAATATTTTCCCCACGTCGTAACGACCACCGATATAGGCGCACACTTCACTTATGACAAGGTCTTCAATCCCTGCCAGTATCTCTTCTTCTTTCTCTATACTTTCGATCAGCAACCGATTCTGTATGATGGTTGTCAAATCATCCATGTTGATGTACTTCATAGTTACCAAGTGTATTTACGTTTATATCTTCCCGCTTTCCACGGTCGTGACGCGGGTTCATCCTCTGATTGTGGGGGATCAGTGTATATTTCAAGTTTCTTCACCGCCTGTTCATCGGCATCCGGACTGTCGTCATGTTCTGTCATACCCGGTTCAACCGCATACAATTGCTTTAAGCCGACAGCTATGTCAGGGTTTGACTTTAGCAGTTCATTGACATACATACGACCGTTCTGATAATACGGGTGCATGGAAAGCATACGAAGCAACTTGGTCATCGTTTTGGGAGTTTGTATTGGAACCAAATTAAGCTCCACCCCCGTTTCCGCTTCAGCTTCCTCAATGTTCCGTTTAACTTCATCATTCCAGAATTGACTCTCATATTGCCAAAAACAGATAATGCCCTTTGCCCTGAATTCAGCCTGCTTCATGCACATCCATTGTACGCAGAGTTTCATCTTTGACTGCTTTACGAATCCGTCTATCAGCCAAAAATCATTTTTATGGCGTCCCCAAATCTTACATGCGTTAAAGTCACTTGTATCTGTCCCGGCATACGCAATGTCCCAATGTGCCACGATCGCATTCATCGTGTGAAGGTCAGGGAGCTTTCCCCACTTCACCATTTCGGGCTTGAATATTTTACCCTTGACAAGCGGTACGTGGTTATATTCCGCATGTGCCGCGAGAATGCCCATGTCTTTTTCCTGCTGACGATAGAACTGGGCGGAATACATCGATTTCCACGCTGGTTCATACGTTACCGGATCATAAGCCTTCACCAGATGCCAGTCCCAGTCGGGATGCCGTTGTTTGAGAATCGTCTGTACCATCCGGGATGCAAAACGGTTGTTAGCACCTATCAGACGTCTGCGCTTTCCCGTCATGGTTGCCAGCACGTCCGCTTCGATCCAGTCCGCATAATCATCCTGCATCCGGTTGTTTTTGATGGTCTGCGGTGTCTCCAAGTCGTCAATTATCCACAGGTCAGGACGATGTGCGCCTTTACGAAGCCCGCGAACCTTCTGCTTCGCACCGAACGCCTTGCAAATAAAGCCGTTCATCGTTACGAAGTTTCCCTTTTCCCAATATCCCGGATTATACTGCTCGCCAAAGTCGTGTTTCAAAAGTTCGTTTGCCTCGAATTCCGCACGTAAATCTTCCAGCAGGTCACAAGCGCGGTCAAATGTGTCGGAAACGATACACATATAATGCGTCTCACCGTTAATCCATAACCATAGGGGAATGATCACATCGTTCCATACCGATTTTGCAAGTCCGCGTCCCCATTCGGCATATCCTTTATAAATTGGATCGTTCATCACCCTATTGGCATGAGCGATCTGAAAGTCCGCACAGTCTGCGGTCGCATAATGGGGAAGATAGGTTTCGACAAGATACTTGACATCCCGCTTCGCACGCTGTATGCGGTTCATCCGAACTGTCAGCGATTCGTCCGGATCAATCAGGTTGCCCGTGCACCGCGCACGTTTTAACTTCTCCTGATACTCCTTGAGGGCTTTGCTATCTTCGACTTTCATTATCCCAACATTTTTGCGGCTTCATAAAGGTGGTTCTCCTGAAAGTTCAGTGTTTTAAAATAAAGGTCTGCATCGTACACCTTCATCGCATCGAATATCCGGCTCATGACATCAATGTAAATAGCGAGCGTAATCCGGTTCTTTTTGTCCACCTCTTTGAGCTGGTTTCCCCATTGCGCCACACTGTTGTCAAGCGTAGCCGCCTGTTTCCGTAGTTCGAGCACCTTGTCGCTGTCACCTTCCGCAATGGCTTCGTCAATCATGCGCAGCAGCTCCAGTTTTTGGTCTGCAAGAATGTTGATAATCTGTTTCAGGTTGTCACCCTGCTTTTGCGATGAAATAACAGATGCCTGACGCTCTTTTTTCCAAAGTGCGTCATTCTCATTAATCCAGCTTGAAACAGACCTTTCCGACACGTTTATTCGTGTGGAAATCTCCTTGCACGTCATTCCTTCACGTACATAAAGGTCGTGCGCTTCCTTCTTCAATTTACGGTAGTATTCTTTGCTTGGCATATCGCTTCCTTTCGTTTACGCAGCAAAGGTCATATTTCATCATCACCTGTGGAAAACGGCTTTTCATGTTGGAACGTATTCTTTCCAAGTTGGAAAAAATACGTCCTTGTTAACACTGTTTTTTTTCCAAGATGAAAACGCTTTTTCCGTACCCGCCTTTCCTTTTCCAATTTTGCAGTATGAAATTTTAAATATCGCGAAAATGAATCTGACTGCAACAGCGGAAAACGGACGTGCCCGGATTGAACTCAAAGGCACAATATCAAAATGGAGGGAGACGGAAGCGGAATTCACTTCCAAAATTGAGCAACTGATAAGATCAGGAATCAAGGATGTGCATATCTATATCAACTCTCCCGGTGGCGAATGCTTCGAAGCCAACGAGATCGTGAACGTGATCAAGAAGTTTCCCGGCAAAATTACGGGTGAAGGCGGTGCGCTGGTAGCCAGTGCGGCAACCTACATCGCTATCAATTGCACATCGTTCTCCATGCCTGCCAACGGACTTTTCATGATCCATCAGGTCAGCGGAGGGGCATGCGGGAGAGTCGCTGATATTGAATCGGCTTTGGAGGTCATGCGCAAACTGAATGAGCACTATCTGAATGCCTTCCTGTCAAAGTGCACGGACAAGAAGAAAATCCGGGACGCCTGGGAGAAGGGCGACTACTGGATGAGCGCGCAGGAAGCGAAGGAAAACGGCTTTGTGACGGAAGTTACAGGCAAGGCAAAAGTCGATAAGGCTATGGCACAAATGATTACCAACTGCGGTTACACAGGTGAAATTGAGATTACTGACTCTATTAATAACGAAAAATCAAAAAATGACATGGATTTAACAATGTTGACTACCCGCTTCGGAATGGACGCAAGTACCACGGAAGCACAATTCATCGCACAGGTAGACGTGTGGAAGCGTAAGGCAGACCGCGTCGACATGCTCGAAAGACAGGAGGAGGCACGCAAGGAACAGGAAATCGAAAACATCCTGAACAGTGCGATCAAGGAAAAAAGAATCACAGCCGACGTTCGTGACGACTGGAAGGCGAACCTGACCAGCAATTTCGATACCGCAAAGAAGCTGCTCGACGCTATCAAGCCTGTGGAAATGCCGGAAGTTCATGCTCCCAGTCTGACGGATACCACAAACAAAAAGTTCGAAGACCTTCAAAACGATCCGGAGGCTTTGAAAAATATCATGGAGAAGAATCCGGCTGAATACGAACGTCTTTTGAATGACTACATAAAGCGTAACGGAAAATAAAATACTAACCATTTAAAAAAAAGAATATGGCACAACCAGTAGACGGTCTTTATTTGAACAAGTACGTCGATCCCCAACTGTTGATCGAACGTCGCAATTACAGGGCGGACTTCATGCAGGTCTTAGGCTCTGTTCCTGCCGGAGCTTTGGCTGCGGACGGTGTACGCAGAAACAAACTGATTAACAATGTCGGTTTTCGCGTAAACAACACGGAAGATTTCGAGCCGAAGCAAATGACCGGAAAGAATTATATCGTACCGTGGGAAATCTACGATACGGAACCCAGTTCCTGTACGGATGACGAAATCCGTTATCTCGCTTTTGACAAGCGCGCTGCTATCCGTGTGAAGCACAATGAAGCCTTTCAGGTCGGTATCCGCAACCATGTGCTGCACAAACTGGCTCCGGAGGATGATTCAAACGAAGAAATGCCTGTTATCCGGACAACGGGTGAGAAAGATATTAATGGTCGTTTGAGACTGTCTTATAAGGATCTGGTCGATTTTGCAACGCTCGCAAAGACGTGGAACCTTCCCGTTACCGATGCCCTGTACATGGTGCTTTCCCCCCTGCACATGGGTGACTTGTTGCTGGATAAGGATGCGTCCAAGTACTTCTATGACCGTACTTTCTACCTTGATCCGGCAACCGGAAAACCGAAAGGCTTCATGGGTATCAAGTTCTTTGAGAATAACGACTGCCCGTTCTATAATGCGGAAACAGCCAAGAAGGTGGCGGAAGGCACAAAACCGTCTGCCGAAACGGACTTTCAGGCAAGCACGTTCTTCTATGCTCCGAATACGTATTACCACATCGAATCCGTGAAATCCCTGTATCGTCCGGAAACGACCGATACACGCAGCAAGAGTCCTACATCCGAATATCGTACCCAAACCTACGGTATTGTAGACCGTATTGAAGATTTCGGTGTTGGTGCAATTTTATCAGGTAAATCCGTATAACGAATTATTTTATGGGAAATTTTACAGGAGTAATCATCAACAAAGTTAATGGCGGGCTGGTACGGGATACCGATACCAGTGACCGCATCATCTTGCTCGTGGTCGGTGGATCGGAGATCGGAAAACTTGAATATTACAAGCCGGAAAACCTCAACGACATTACCGATTTGGAAGCACTTGGTTGGGATGATACCATTGATCTTGAAAACAAGGAACTGGTGCATTACCATACCAGCGAAGTCTTCCGCCTGTCTCCGGAACGTTCGCTGTATCTTATGCTGGTTCCGAAGTCTGAAAAAGTGTCAAGCCTGCTGACGAAGGAAGATTTCGTCAATGCGGTACGTACCATCAACGGAGTAAACACCATCGGTATCTGCTCACTGACTGCGGACGAAACAATCACAGTAGCCGTACAAGAGGCACAGAAGATGGTCAATAAATTCAGGGAAGACCACCTGTATATCGATGCGGTAATATTGGAAGGTGTCGGAAAGTATATCAATGCCATTGCCGATGCTGTCGACCTCCGGAAGTTGGATGCTGAAAACGTCTCTGTCGTGATTGCACAAGACCCGGCACGGGCGGCAAAGGATGAAGCATACCGGACACACGCTGCCGTAGGAAGCGCACTCGGAATGCTGTCTGTCCGCTATGTACATGAAAATATGGGCAGTGTTGATATTGAAAACCACCCACGGACGGCAAAGGGGACAAAGGACTATCCATTGACTGACAAACTGAACGGGCTTTGGCTGGATGCAGCCTTGAGCAATGGCAAACCCTTCTCACAGTTGAGCGTATCCGACCAGAAAAAACTGACTGACCAAGGGTATATCTTCGTCGGCAGCTTTCAAGGGTATGCCGGATTCTTTTTCAGCAATTCATGTACGTGTACGGAAGCGGACAGCGACTATGCATATATTGAATATAGCGCTGTTTGGAACAAGGCGGCACGTATTATCCGCAATACCTTGTTACCGCGTGTGAGAAGTAAGGTGAAAGCTGACCCGTCAACCGGATATATCAGTAATACCACGATCAGCAGTTGGGACGCGCTTGTCAAATCCGCACTGGAAACTATGGTAACTTCGGAGGATATTGCAGACTTCGACATTTATATCAATCCCAAACAGATGGCTGTCAGCGACAAGCCTTTCAATATCAAGGTAAAACTGGTTGCAGACGGTATTGTACATGAGTTTGAGATTGACTTGGGTTTCACAAATAAAATCTGAAAATATGGCATTGTTAGGAACATTAATCAACAAGTTCGGAAAAATAGCCGGATGGAACAGCGTCAAGGTTGTCATGCTCGGTCGTCAGGTAGAGGGTATCACAGCCCTTTCCTACAAAGACAGCAAAGAGAAAGACAACATCTACGGTGCCGGTGAATTTCCTGTCGGTCGCGGTGAGGGGAATTACAAGGCTGAAGCATCGATCACCCTTCTGAAAGAAGAAGTGAACGCCTTGCAACTGACACTCGGTTCGGGAAAGCGTCTCACGGATATCGAGCCGTTCGACATTCCGGTCATGTATGAGTATAAAGGGCTTGTCATGAAGGACGTAATCCGGAACGTCGAATTCACGGACAATGGCGTGGACGTTAAACAGGGTGATAAAAGCATTGCCACACAATTCACCCTTCTTCCCAGCCATATCGACTGGAATGTGGCAATGTAGTTTAATAACCGTTTAAAAGACTTTTAAAATGAAAGAAGAAGAAATGAAAATCAAGGCTGGAAAGCCTTACGAGGAACTGACAACGGAGGAAAAGGCTTTGATTGTCGATTTCACAGAGGAAGAGCATACGGAACTGAAACTGAAATACGGAAAACGCCTGAAGCATGTCACCGTACAGGTGGACGAGGATGAACGTTACGACTACCTGATCGTCCGCCCGAAAAAAACATCCTGCTGGCTATGGCAAAGAAAAAGGATGATCTTGAAGAAGCAAATGACATCCTGATCCGGAACTGCGTGGCGGCTGGCAATATGGAGGCGTTGGAAGATTCTACCGTCTATACTTCAGTCCTGACCGCCATCGGACAACTGATTGCCGGACAGGCGGCTTTTATCAGCAAAGCATAGAGGAATATTCATCAGCGTTCGGTCTTGTCGAGGGAATAGATGCCATCTTGAAAAAAGTATATGGCTTCGACATCCCGGACAAACTGGACGAAGATGAATGGCTCCGGCTCTATGCCGAATACCGCATGTTGCGGAAAACGGAGTTGGAAGAATTTGAAATAGTAATGCACAATGCATTCGCTAAAGTTGTAAACCGATTATTCTCAAAAGACAATGCAAGTGACTCAATGGATATTGGAACTGGTTGACAGGATCACGTCTCCGCTACATGCGGCAACCGATGCAGCCGAAGAAGCTACACGGGTAATCGACGACACGGAGGAAGTGGTTGAACGTCTTGGGGAGACATCGGGAAAAACAGCCGGAAAACTGGAAGGGCTGGGAAAGGGAATGTTCTTTCTCAACCAGCTGAAGGAAGGTGTTGACAATATCCGTGATTCCTTTAACGACGCCATCGAACCGGGCGTCCGGTTTGAAACTGCCGTTGCCGAAATGTCCGGTATCACCAACATGGAGGGGAAGGAACTGGACGTTCTCGCCACCAAAGCCCGTAACACGGCAAAAGCGTTCGGTGTCGATGCGTCAAATGCTATGGTCGTTTATAAGGACTTGCTTTCAAAGATTACTCCGGAACTGAAAAAAGCACCGGACGCGCTCGAAATCATGTCGAATAATGTAATGACACTTAGTAAAACGATGCAAAATGACGTCCCCGGAGCGTCTGCAGCCATGTCCACCGCCATGAACCAGTATAAGGTTTCCCTCGATGATCCGATGAAAGCCGCACAAACTATGACGGACTATATGAACATCATGGCGGCAGGAACTGTCGAAGGGTCTGCCGAAATCAGGGAGGTCGCGGAAGCATTGAAACAAACGGGTAGTGTTGCAAAAACATTCGGGGTTGAATTTGCCGAAACAAACTCCCTGATCCAGTTGCTTGACAAATCGGGGAAAAAGGGTTCAGAAGGCGGTATCGCTTTGCGTAACACGATAGTCAAATTGCAGGCTCCGACTACGGACGCGATCAAGCAACTGAAAGCTGCCGGGGTCAATATAAAAACGATGCAAAACCAGTCCCTTTCACTGACTGACCGACTGCGTGCCCTGACTCCGGTCATGCACAACGCTACAATCATGTCCGCGTTGTTCGGAAGTGAAAACCTTGCTTCAGCGATGGCTTTGATTGAGGGTGTAGACCAAATTGACACATGGACGGAAGCGATACAGGGTTCTACTTCTGCGGTCGACATGGCAAATAAACAAATGGATACTTATGCCGAAAAGCAGAAACGTATGCAAGCGTTTATCGACGACCTGAAGATCAGTTTCTTTGAATTTGTAGAACCGATTGCCCCTGCCATTGAAGTTGTGGGAATCTTTGTAGGCGCGCTTGTCACGCTCGGAACTGTCGCATGGTCTATTTCGCAGATCATGTCACTTGGAATAACAAAGATTGCCGGGGTTTGGGTTGCGTCGATGGCTAAAATGGCATTGTCTACAATCGTGGGTAGCCGGCTGATTTCCGTCGCTATCATGGGTATCCCTGTCATCGGCTGGATCGTTGCAATCATAACGGCTGTCATCGCTTTCGTGGCTTTCCTTTATAACAAGTTTGAAGGAGTCCGTGTGTTCCTGTTCGGGCTGTGGGAAGTCCTTAAAACGGGCTTTCTTTCCTTTTTCAAGACGATTCATACCATCCAAATGGGAATCATTGAAATTCTGAATCCGGTTAACTGGTTCAGGGATGACTGGAGCATTGACGACGTATTTGAACGGGTAAAGAAAGAAGTGTTTGACAACGCTGTGGCAGTCGGTCGGGCATGGGAAGAAGGCAAGGAAAAGGGACGGGAAAGCTGGCGGAACAAGGACAAAGTCCCCGGACTTGACAAGTTCCAGCTGGACACCGCACCAGCGGCAGTCAACAAACCGACCACCGTCACAACCTCAACCGGGGGGACTTCCGGGAAAGACGTGGGACTTGGTGGAAAAGGTGGAAGCAGCGTGAGGAATATCACCATGAACGTGACATTCAACAATCATTTCAGGGTTGCGGCAGGTGCGGACATGCGCGATGTTGCGGATAAGGTCAAACGGGAAATTTTAGCGGTGATAACCGATACAGTACCAGCAATAGGATAAAGTTATGACAGGAAATACAGCGTTAAATATTGGTGCATTGTTCACGGAGGTCTTCGGGATTTCATCCCCGATTTATCTTCCGTGGGGACGAACCCTGCAGGATTACGATCCGGGGAAATACATCGGAGTGACAACGATTCCGGATGCCGAAGCCGAAGCATACAGCTGGATGGGGACTCCGGTCATCGGGACGTTTACCCTTGACGGTAACAAGCAATACAGCACCTATAATCCGGACGGGTCACGCGGCACGATGAATATGGCTAGTTTTCCGATGCCGTATGCAACGATCGTGGACTTTTCGCGCTCGATGAACTGTTCAAAAACGAAGGTATTGGGTGTTCACGGAACTGTAAAGGAAGTCTACGGGCTCGACGACTGGAAAATCAATATCCGGGGATTCTGCATAGCAGACAAAAGCCGGGAAGGTTATAAGACGGTTGCCGAACAAGTGAACGCGCTCTGCAAGTTCCGCAAAGTGACGGAAGCGGTCGGAGTTACGGGAAGCATCTTCAACAACAAGGAAATTTACTCCATTGTCATTGATAACATTTCGTTCAATCCGATTCAGGGAAACAGCAGCGTAGTTCCGTTCACGATAGAAGCAACGAGTGATAACCCTTATGAACTGACACTATGAGCTATATGATGTGCAGCCGGATCACATTCCCGGCAAACAAGAGACGCGAGGAACTGGTCATCTATACGATTTCGTCGGTTCACATCGAAAGTTCATGGAAGATGCTGACAGACTCTGCAGAAATAGTCCTTCCCAGGCGTATCAAATACTTTGCCGGAAAAGACCTGAAGGAACTGCTGTCTGCCGGGGATCAGGTGAAGATTGAACTCGGATATGATTCCAACCTGTACACGGAATTTGAAGGATATATATCGCTGATCGGCTGGGGTGTTCCAGTGACGATCCGGTGCGAGGACGAAATGTATAACCTGAAAAGAAAAACAGTGTCCTATTCCGCAAAGAATGTCACACTGAAGAAACTGCTTGCAGACGTTGCCAAAGGCTATGAGGTGAAGACGAACTATGATGCTGAACTTGGTGCGGTACGGTATTCTTCCAGAACGGTCGCGGAAATCCTGAATGACATCCGGAAGAAAACCAACCTCCACTGCTATTTCATCGGCAAAGTCCTGTATTGCGGAAATGTCTATTCCGAAAAGGTCGACACCGAAAAGGTGAAAATCGTACTGGAAAAAAATGCCGTCAGTCAGAACCTGAACGAAACCAACGGTGAGTTTCAGGTCAAGGTTGTCAGCATCGGTGCTGGCGGCAAGAAACTGGAAGCAAAAGCCGGAACGGAAGGAAGTGAGGTCTATAACCTGACTTACAATGAAAAAGGAAAGTCCGTCAAGGTCGAAGACCTGAAGAAGTTCGCCAGAGATTTCTACGAAAGCCTTAAAAAGCAGAAGTACCGCGGGGGCGTCGAACTGTTCGGGATACCTGTCGTCCGCCACGGTATAACGATTGACCTGAAGAGTGAAATAACTCCGGAAATGAACGGATACTATTACGTTGAGAAGGTGACAAAGGATTTCAGTGACGATGCTACATACAGGCAAAAATTAGAGTTGGGAGGACGTGCGGAATGACTACGGATGAACAGTTACGTGATGCGCTTGAAAAATGGCGCGAAGGGGCTAGACAGGCGCAATTGCGCTGGGTAACGGTAGACAAGGTTGATAAAGAAAACAAGGCAATGGATGTGACCGGGGTCATTGACCAGCTTGAATATTATGATGTCCAGTTGGGAATGGGTGCATTATGCATCTATCCGAAACCGGGAACAACTTGTCTGGTCGGAATCATCGAGGGACAGGAGACTGACGCCTTCCTGATTTCTGCTGATGAGGTGGACGAAATTGTGCTGAATGGCGGGACATTGGGCGGACTGGTAAAAGTCGGGGAACTGACGGAACGGCTGAACCTGATTGAAAAGGACATCAATTCATTGAAGCAGAAATTGTCAGGATGGACACCTGTACCGAACGACGGGGGATCGGCTTTGAAAACGGCATTGTCTTCCTACATTTCGGAATCACTAAAAGAGACACAGGTCAGGGACATTGAAAACGAAAGGGTGAAGCAATGAAAGGACTATTACTCGACAAGGATGGTGATATCAGAATTGTCCCCCATAAGGGAAAAGACGGGCTGACCGGGTTCGTAATCGGTGACACTCTGATTCAAAATGCGGCAATCGTGCTTGAGCTGAATCAGGGTGAGTTGAAAGAAGACCCGGTGCTGGGTGCGAACCTGATCCGGTATATCCGTTCACAGGCTGATAAAAGAGCCATTGAGAAACAAATGAAAATCCACCTGAAACGCGCGGGCATTGACTATTCGGAGCTGGTGGATAAAATAAATATTGAAATTACTAACGATTAAAATGATTGAAAATGAAAGCAAGTAACGATCTGATTAAAAAGTTCGGAGTAGACAAAATCATTCACGGACTGATTGGGATGCTCATTTTAGCCGTGTGCGTGGTAGCATCTGTTTTCCTGTTTGGGGTGAGCTTCCCTAGCGTATTGGGCGGCATGGTTTTGGGAACTGTATCCGCATGGCTGGCTGGTAAATGGAAGGAATCGAAAGACGATGTTCCGGATATGGCAGACATCCGGGCGACGGTACGCGGGGCATTGTTGGCGGATGTGGTCATATTACTGGTATGGATAGTTTTCCGACTGATTCTATAACCTGTATGTATCATGAAAAGACTACACGTACAGTTATGGATCGCAGTTTTCCTGTCCGTATCCGGAATGATCCTGCTGTTTTGCGGATTTTGGGTAGTACCTACGGGACAGATTGACAACTCGGTTTTAGTCGCCTATGGCGAAGTTTCGACTTTTGCAGGCGCACTCTTCGGAGTTGATTACAGGTATAAATGCAAGTATAAGAAATACATTCAAGGAGAAGACGAAACAGAAAATAAGGAGGAAAAGAAAGATGAATAAACCTACATACATTATCATTCATTGTTCTGCAACACGCGAGGACAAAGATTTCACAGAGAAGCAAATTAATGATTCACACGTAGCCCGTGGCTTTGGAAAATGGGGATACCACTATTATATCCGGAAAGACGGTCGCGTGATTCCCATGCGTGCGGAAAACGAAATCGGGGCACATGATAACTTTATCGTTCCCGGTGAGAAAACCAGTTATAACCGATGTTCAATCGGTATCTGCTATGAGGGCGGACTGGATAAGAACGGCAAGGCAAAGGATACCCGGACGGACGCACAGAAGAAAGCGATGCGCGAGCTCGTTCAGGACATCTGCCACCGCCACGACATTATTGATATCCTCGGGCATCGAGATACCAGTCCGGACAAGAACGGGAACGGCATCGTCGAAAAATGCGAGTGGATGAAAGAATGTCCCTGCTTCGACGTAAAGAGTGAATTTACCTCATTTTTACCACCTGTAATCGTTCGACCGTAATGAAAAAGATACTCGTTTTTTTACTCACAATCGTGGTGCTGTCCGTCTGTTCCTGCCGATCGTCCAAAACGGACACGACCGTCCATCAGGATAACACGGAACAGAAGCAGACGGAACAGGAAGAAGTTTCTACAGACAAAGCGCAGGTCAGCGTAAACAAGAATGTTGAGCGAATGATCGAGATGATGCAGCAAATGGAATTCAACTGGCAGAAGACGAACTATTCGCCACCGGATTCGACCGGGAAACAATACCCGACCTCCACGGAGACAGCGACAGGAACGTCTACCAGACAGGAGAAAGAAACCTATAATGAACAACTTCAGGTACAAATACAGGAAATTCAGGAAACCCTGCTGACATTGAAGGAGCAACTGGAAAAACAGGAGAGGAATGATACAAAGGTCGTTGAAAAGGTCGCGTACATTCCTCCGTGGGCAAAAGCCGTAATAGCAGCCTTTTTTATTGCATTTGTATTTTTTATTTATAAAAATGTAAGATGAAAACTGTAGTACAAGCCGGACAAACCCTGCTGGACATAGCCGTGCAGGAATATGGTACAATCGAAGCGGCTTTCATGCTTGCCAGGACGAACGATATGGGCATAACGGACACCCTACAAGCCGGACAGGAAATCGAAACCCCGGAAAAGGTCTATAACAGTGAACTGGCTGATTACTGCCAGCGGAACTCCGTTTGTCCGGCTACTTCTGAAACCGCCTCAAATGCGGTACGATTGAGAATTTTCACCGAACAGTTTACCGAACAATTTAAGTAATGGCTAGAACAATCGCAGAAATAAAGAAAGAAATGACGGATGCCTATATGTCAAACAGCATTATCCGTGACCTGTATGGCATCACGGGTGATGCCGACTTTGATTCGGTGTTTTCCCCCGTATCAATAGAAAGTACCCTGTTTTACATTTTTGCGGCAACAGCGCACGTCATAGAGCAAATGTTTGACCAGTTCAAATCGGACGTGGAGGAACGGATTGACGCCAATATCATACCGACCGTGCGATGGTATCATAGCAGTGCGCTGGCTTTCCAGTATGGTGATCCGCTGGTCTATGATCCGGAGAAATACCAGTTCCGGTATTCCGTTATCGACAAAACCAAACAGCTTGTCAAGTATGTGGCAGTCAAAGATCGCGGAGGAAGTATTCAGATACTCGTGTCCGGAGATGAGGGGGGACTTCCTTGTCCTTTGACCGGGGACGTTCTGACGGCATTTAAAAGCTATATGAATTCGATCAAGATTGCCGGGGTAATCTTGTCGATACAGTCAATTCCGGCAGATGACATCCGTATCAACGCGACCATAGAAGTCGATCCTATGGTTATCAACGCTTCCGGTATCCGCCTGACGGATGGTAGTAAACCAGTACTTGCCGCCATCAACGATTATCTGAAAGGTATCGAGTATGGCGGTAAATTCAATAAGACAAAACTTGTTGACGCGATACAGAGGGTTGAAGGCGTACTGGACGTCGAACTTGGAGAATGTGCCGCAAAAGCGGCATCCGCTACGGAATATAACGTAATTAAAAATAATAACTATACGGCTGTAGCCGGGTGCTTCATCCTGAACAGCCTTGAAACCTCCCTGACTTATGTGGTATGATTTTGACATTATCAAATACGCGCAGTATGTGCTTCGTCCGTCATTGAGGAAAAGGAAGATATTTGCAATCATATCCATCTTCCTTCTCCCTTTAATCTTCATTTACACCCTGTTTAAAAGCTACCGTAAACAGGCTATCAACAAGCTGAATATAAACGGTCAGGTGATATATATCGAGAAAGTGCTGAACGACAGGTTTTTCTTGAAAAACAGGGAAATATACATCACTGATATTGCGAGAAAAGAATCGTACCTGTATCACCGCAGGGAAGAGCAAATCCCGTCCTACCTGTATAAACGGGGTGAAGGAGTGGGAAAGAAACACATCCAGCAGCGCGGTGAAGGGAACTATTCGGGAAATTACATGGTGAACATACCGTCGTTCCTGTCAACGTATGAGAATGAGATTAAAAACTTGATTGACTATTATAAACCAGCCGGACGAACCTACGTCCTTAAAATATACGAATATGAATAAACTGTTATTTAAAGAAGGCGGACAGCCATTTTATTTGGATGATTTGGAATTTATGCAAGAATCCACAGCAGACGTATTGAAAGCCATTTGTTCCGGGATGAAACTGGGAGAGAAACATATTCTGTTAAGCGATCCGGTCAGCACGGAAATCCTTGGTTCCAATACAGTGTATACTATTGTCGGAAATGGATATATCGTGATAGGTGATGAAGTTTATCCGATAAAACCGGATATTCTTACTGTGCCTACATCACAACCAGTATACTGGGTGGTTGTTCAGGAAAAATTTCAAAATGAAATATTTGCGGACAATTCCGAAGCGCAAGTATATGAGCGCAGGTATGTAAAACTGTCAACAACATATACAAAGTCAGATATGTATGTAGGCAGAAATGATGTAGTAACATTCAGGAACAAAATATTGGCTATTGTCACAGATTATTTGGACAAGACCATAATAGAAAAGGACATGAAAGCCCAGTTATCCCTAAGTGAAGTCGTTTCCGGAAAAGCAGAAATCATATACCGGGCAAAACAGACGGGCAATGAAACTGTCTATTTTAATATCTTGGCTGCTGCCAATACAGGAACTTCCATGATAGCTCCTGAAGTGAACGGCAAACGGAGATTATGTACATTTGATTCGTCTGTAAAGAATATTTCCGGAGTGTTCAGTCTATCGATGTCGTATGCAGATTCATGGGATAATCCACAATCAATGATTGTTCAACTCACATTCGATAACGGCAACTGTTATATAGCTTCAGCAGATGGCAGCCCACTTGTCCAAATGCCTGCAAGTACTATTTTAATCGAGGATACATTAAAGATTTAACTGATAATGGCAACAATATACGAATTAAAAAGACGGGCACAGGAACTTTCGGCAAAGAAAGATTCCTTATCCATATCACCTGAAGAAGTGGGCGGCTTGATTGATGAAACGCTGGATGTCATCAACGAAGCGGAGAAAAACCAGATCGGGTTGGGGATTCGTAACACATACACCACCGTCGCGGAGATGAACGCGGACAGTACTTCCCCGGTCGGTTCTGACGGAAAGCCGTTGAAATTCGGTCAGATCGTGACGGTGTATGACGAGAATACCCCCGATGCAGTCGACAATGGTAACATCTACGCCTTTCAAAATCCGGGGTGGAAACTTGTCTCAACGACAGGCAACCTTTCCGTATATGCAAAAAAAGAAGATGTAGAAACGGCAAAGAATACGGCTGATGCTGCACAAAAGAAAGCCAACGAAGCTGCGGAATCCGCTAAAAAAGCGAATGAAAATATCGGAAAGCTGTCCGATAATATCGGCACGGAATCGGAAAGCGAAGACGGGACAGTATGGGGTAAACTTAAAAGCCTTTCTGACGATGCCGACAGCACATCACAGGACGTGTCTTCATTAATGGTAGATTTCGTACATCACTCAACAGAACGCTTCGACGAAATAGTAACCGACTCTTCCATTGTGTTGGAGCAGTCCAATGCGCCTACTGAAGACGGTAAAATTGTATTTCTCGCCAGTCTGGGTAAATTTGCCTGCTTCGTTGACAACAAGTATTATCCAAGCTGGAAAGGTGTTGATGCCTATATGAATACCGACCGCACACACCCGCACGAGAATAAAATATACCTGTTCGGCAACAAGACCTACATCTACTTTGCCGGGGCTTTGCTTTCTGCCGACTCCGACGCGATACAGTTAGCCGCGTCTGCGGACTTGGCTGCAAAAGCGGCAAAGAAATCGGCTGAAGACGCACAGGCTACCGCGTCTTCAGCATTGTCGCTGGCTAACAAAGCCCTGTCCGTTATCAATGTCAACGAAATATGTGGCGGCTCTGTCTATTCCTTGTCCGCAGCCATTGCCGCAATTACGGAAAGGGAGAATGCGGATAATGTCACTTACCGCAAACCGGGTATCGTATTGACTTATAAAATTGCTGAAGGTGAATGGGAATCCAAACAGTTTGCCGGATCATCCCTTGAAGGCTTTGCCACAGAAGCGAACTGGACGGACTTCGGTGGTGCTGGTGGCGACATGACGGGCAAAGGCGCAGTGCTGCTGGTCGATGAAATTGCGCCATTATCAAACGGATACTATATTCTTCAAACGGCTATCGATGCCCTGACAGCTTACGAGACGGCAAATGAAACGGAATGCATCAAACCCGGTGTGGTTATCATCTACCGCACCGGAAAGGAAACATTCGAGTCCAAACAGTTGTGCGCGTCCCGTGCCGATTATAATGACTTGGCGGCATGGAACGACTTCGGTTCTGCCGCTGGGGGAACAGTCGAAACCGATTCCGAAATCATCAAGGACAGCGTGAACCCGGTAGCAGGTGGTGCGGTCTATGATGCCATGCCCGTCGACGTGGATGGCGAACAGGCGGAAGACGGAACGGTGCGTGTGTACATGAAGGACGCAGAAGGGTTTCCGCTGGGCGACGGTTTCACCTTTGCAGTCGGAACTGGTGGCGGTGGGGGCGTTGCCGGGACAATCGTGTATATCTATCCGCAAAAGACCTCCCTGTATGCCGCACTCGGAACTGACGACCTGACAATCAGGCTTGCGATCCTGTCACGTACCGGATCGGGTGAAATGGTTTCATACAACAATATCGAAACCCTGCAACTGAAAGACAAGTCAACGGGGGAAACGCTTGAAACGTTCAACGTGAACCGGGAAAGTTCCCCGTCAGATACGGACTACACTTTTGCGATTTCCGTTAAAAGCTATTTCAGCGAAGCGATGAACCGCAAGTTTGTGGTCGTTGCCACCGATGACGGGGGAAATACCGCGCAGAAGACAATCAGCGTCACGGCTGTAAACCTGAAACTTTCCCGTGTATGGGCTTTGTACAAAACATTGCAGGAAGGTTCGGGACTCATCACCATGACGGACGTGTTCAAACTGTCTTCCGCCAATAAGTCAACCGTTACGGCACATATCAAAATAGGCGACGAATGGAAGCTGATCTCACAAACCAGCGTGGCTTCCACACGCTCACAGGACTTGCAAATCAACGTTTCGTCTTTGGGACTGAAACATGGTGCATATACTGTCAGGATTGTCGCACAGGACGTGGAATCGGGCGTATGGTCGAACTACCAGTTCTTTGATGTGATGATTGTCAACCCGTCAAGTCTTATGCCTATCGTGGCGCTTGCGCATTCCGAAGAAACGGAAACGGCATGGTCAGTCAAGAAGTATGCAAACCTGAACATCGAAGTGGCGTGCTATGATCCCAGCCATGTCGCTACCGATGCCCATGTCGAAATACACAAGGTCGCGAAAGTTGCCAATACCTCTACCGGAGACAACAGTGAAACCGATACAGTGCTGACTACCGTATCAGTAGGACGTAACAGTACATTCAATCTGTCCACCCGTGTCGATGGCTTTACTATTGCGGACAATATCAGGAATACGTTGGGTATTTACGGGAAATGCGGTGCTGGGGAAAGCAATACGATTGAGTACTCCGTTAACAGTTCCGTCATTGACATCAATGGTGATTCCAGCTATATGATTTATTTCAATCCGGCAGACAAGGACAATTCGGATCAGGACAAGTCATGGCTGTACGGACTTTATGAAATGAAGCAGAACGGGTTCAACTATTCCACGAATGCCTTTGTCACCGACAAGAACGAAGGGAAGGCGTTCAAGGTTTCGGATGATGCCACCGCATTGTGTACTTATCGTCCCTATAACCGTACCAACATTGAGCAGACCGGATCGACTACCATCATCAAGATAAAGACGCAGAACGCTGCCGATCCTGACGCGAACGTCGTGTCATGCTGGGACGAAGCAAACCAAATCGGGTGGCGTATCACTTCAAAATGTGTGTACTTCAAAGCACTCGGAACTGAACTGATCGAACGGTATTTCAAGCCGGGCGACATCTACGAGTTTGCTTTCGTCATTGAAAAGGCAAATGCGGAAGAGGACGGCAAAGGCTATACCAAGCTATATTGTGACGGTGACCTGATTGGCGCATCCAAATATACGGCAGGACAAAGCGCGATCAAACAGTCCGAACAAATCAGCTTCTCCGGAACAGCCGGGGAACTGTATATGTACCGCTTGCTCTCCTGGGAAAAGGAAATGGCGGACGAACAGATTAACGATGAATTTGTGATCGGTAAATCTGATACGGACGAAATGATCGCTTTGAACAAAAAGAACGATATCCTAACCGACAATAAAATCGACCTGAACAAAGCACTTGAAATGTGCGACTGTCTGGTCGAAATGCCACACGGGGACTATAAACTTGAAACGCTTGACAACGTAACGGACACGTCCACCAAGATATATACAGACCTGTATCTGTTCTGCAAGGACAAAGGTATGAGTCTTATTTTCGAGAACGTGGAAACGACCAATCAGGGTACGACATCCGCCTTCTATCCAACCTATAAGAACAGGAAATACAAGCTGAAAAAGGCAATTATCCGTGCGATGTATCCGGAACGGGCTCCGCAGGCTTTGCTCGACGCGATTGTAAACAAGAAAATCATTTTGCGTGGTGAGACTATTCCATTCGACAAGGTTTGCCTGAAGGTCAACTATGCATCACCCGACAAGGTAAACACCCCGATTTCCCGTATCAATAACGATATGCAGAAGGCTTTGGGCGAGGAATATATGACCCCAGCGCAGAACGCGTACTATGCGGATGAAAACAACACGCTGGACTTGCGTACAAGTATTGACGGTAACAGTGTGCTTGTCTTCAAATCAGATACCGGAAATATCAATGACGCGTACTTTTGGTGTCGCGGTGACTGGAACATTGACAAGGGAAATCCACCGACTTTCGGCTTCAAGGATGTTCCCGGCTACAATGCCGACTGTTTGAGTTATGGCGACTTCACCGACCTTCCGGACGTGACGGAATCCTATTTCATGTCCCATGCTGACGACTACGATCAGGATACGATCTACATGCTTTCCAAATCGACGGACGCTTCGTACAAGTTCATGGAATACGTCGACGGGGCATGGAAAAACACTACCGGAACAATCTCTTTCAACGGCAGGAAAACGGTCGTTACCGGACGTGTCCTGAATCCGGTTGAATGTGTTGAAATGCTTGATTATGAAGGTATGTGCATCTTCGATGATATCGACAACTTCATGACTATGCAGTCGACGCACAGCAAGTGGGTGAAAGGCTTGTACGGTGCGGAACTGTCAACGGAAAGCCTTGTTCCCAAATGGACGATGTTCTTTGAATTCCGTACACCGGACGATGACGGCATGAACCTTGCCTATGCGCTTGGAAAGAAGACACCGTACCACTGGAAACAGTTCTGCGAATGGGTGTATTCATGTAACCCGAAGAACCGTATGGCAGGCGGCAAAATCAGTATCAACGGTGCACAGGTCAGCGATACGCTCGAAAACCGATACCGGAAGCTGGTTGAGGAAATGGACAAGTATTGCAGCGTGGCTTCTTTCCGCGCATACCTAGTCCGTATCCTGTATCATTCAGGCGTCGACCAGTTATCGAAAAACAGCATGTGGGCTTTGTACCTCTGCCCGGACGGTATTTACCGTTGGTACATGAACCACGATTATGATTCGGACAGTACGAACGGAAAGAATAATTCCGGTATCTTCAAACTTCCGTATAACGTGATGCTTGACAGCGTCATGGAGGGGGAAAACGTATTTGCCGGACGTATGAGCGTCGTTTGGCAAGGCATGTGGCGTTATGATCAGGTCGGACTTGCAGCGACCGCGGAGAAAATCCGCACATCGCGCCTTCCGGGTGGCGAGTCCGCTTTCTCCTACGAAGCCGTTCTGCGTGAATCGGAAGAAAAAGACCACCTCTTGATCCCTGCGATCGTCGCTTGCCGTGATTCCGTGGCGAAGTATATCACCAATCCGGGCGGTCAGGCGTTCAACGTGATCTCCGGTATGGGTATCCCTTACCGCCATTACTATGTGTCTGCCCGTTATGACTTCCTTGACGCTTATTTCGGTGTCAGCACGATCCTGAAGGCGGATAATATGTGCATGTTCCGCGCCATCGGTGAGGACATCAATATCGAAGTGACCGCAAGCGAGCAATGGAAATTGTGGGCGGGCTTCAATACGCCAGCCGCACAACAGGGGGCATGGGCGGAAGAAGACGGCTCAAAGGTGACATTCCATTTCGACGGTTCAAACTCATCGAGCGCGATCTATATCATCGGTGCATCGAAGATCAAGTCTTTGGGTGATTTGAGCACTGTCAACATCGACGGTACACAGGCAAAAGACTTCACTACGTTGATCCGTGTCGAGGAACTGGTGTTCGGCAGCAAACGCGAAGGATATGCCAACAATAGCGTCACAGACCTCCCGCTTGGTGAAAAACCGTACATGAGACTCCTGAACGTTGAGAACTTCAAAAAGCTGGTATCTCTTGACCTGACCGGGGCAACACGCCTTTTGCGCCTGTTGGCATACGGCAGTTCCCTGCAGATTATCAATTTTGTAGGCGGCTGTCCGGTTCAATATGCGGAACTGCCGACCACCATGACACAGTTCAAGTTGATGAACCTCGATAAGTTGAGCTATAAGGGGCTGAACGCGGACACAGGCATCGTTGTTGAATCCATGCCGAACATCACCACACTGCGCGTGGAAAACTGCCCGCTTATCGACGTTGTAAAGATGATCCGCGACATAATCGATTCGCAGGAAGGTAATGTCGTATTCCGCCATATCCGTATCACAAACCGTGATTTCATCGGGAACGGTTCGGAAGTGCTGGAAATCCTGCAACTCGGTATCGGGGGACTGGATGAAAACGGTAATCAGGTAGAGAAGCCCGTACTTACCGGGAACTATCTGCTGGATGAAGTCATCGAGAACTCGGATATAGAAGCGATCCGGAACGGCTTCGAAGGTCTGACCGTCAGCACCATAATCGACGCTTATATCAAGATCATCGACTGGTTTAATGCGGAAGCGTATGGCGGAGAACCCTATTATCCCGAAGTCACATTGGATAATGTGGGTGAAATCATGGACTATTATAATGGTGAAACCTATGAAGAATACCTTCAACGGTTTGCGGAAGAAAATATGGATATTAACGATATAGTAAACAGCAAATAACATGAGTACAAAAGAACAGAGCGCAACCCTGCTGCGTCTCAATAAACAGGAACAGGTAAAAGCCTTGCAGGCGGTAGGCTTTGCCGACATTACGGAAAACTCGCGTGCCAGCGAGTTCCCTAACCGGATAAAGTGGGCTACCGGGTTGCTGGACATGCGGGTGGCATGTAACCGGATTTCCGATAATTCCAAATGGTATTTTACCCGTGAGGAGTGGAACTCGTTGACTCCTGCCAACAAGTTGAAGTTTATCCGTCGTGGTTTGTGTATCCGGGCACATTCGCAGTCTTTTGTCATTGCGGCACAAGAGTGTTATGCAGCTGACTTGTCTTCCAGCTTCTATTGGGGCGGTCTTGGTAAAGCGATTGACGGGCTTTCCGCAAAGATGCTGGGCAAAATGTACACCTGCTTCACCGGGAAAGAAGATACACGCCTGATCCTTGATGCCCTGAAAGGGACAAATTCGAACGGTGTGGAAGGCGCACCCGCTGCGGAAGCTGCCGTAGCCTATAAAGCCTTCACACTCGATGGCGACGGTCTGGAGGATGATACTGAATGGTTCTTGCCTTCTTCCGGACAGATGATGATCATGTATCGATACCGTGACCAAATCAATGAAATGCTGCGTGCATTTTGGAGCAGTGACAGCATGTTCCTGACGGACAAATACTACTGGACGAGCACGTACTATGATACGACAAATGCATGGACGTGCAATTTGAATACCGGGCACATGAACGTACAGAATAAAAATACAAGCCTGTTGCATGTAAGGGCAACGGCAGAAGAGTAATCCATTAAAACAGTACATATTTATGACAGACAAGAATAATGAAAGCGCATTGCTTTTGCGCATGAATAAAGAAGAACAGGTATCTGTTTTGCAGGAGATCGGTTTTACCAACGTGAACGAAAATACGCCTGCCAGTGACATTGCAAAATATATCAGATGGGCTGGCGGGCTGCTTGACCTGTCCTTTGCCACAATCCGGATCGAAGACGGTGTCAACGTGTTCTTTACTGCTGAAGAATGGAATTCCCTTAGCGCAAATAACCGTTCAAAATACCTGCGTGTAGGTGTCCGTATCCGTGCGGATCGTCGCCAGTTCGTCATAGCGAAAAGCGACTGCACTGACGATATAGGCGGGCGTACTTTCAAATGGGGGGCATACGGTACGGACATCCGTGGCGTTAAGAATTACGGGAACGGTAATCAAGGGCTTTATGAAACGGCAGACGGAAAGCAAAATACTGATGCTATCATAGAAGCCACTGCAGGAGTCAAGGATAATTCCGGTGTCGTCGGTGCACCAGCCGCAGAAGCAGCAAAGAACTATAAGGCTTGTACGCTTGAACTGGACGGACTTGAAGACAAAACCGAGTGGTATCTTCCCAGCGAAGGAGAACTCATTACCATCGCCAAATATAAGACCGAAATCAATGAGTTATTATCCTCTGTATCAGGTAATCAAAATATAATTACAGCCGACTGGTATTGGAGCAGCACCGAATACGACGCCTCGAGCGCGTGGTACGTGAGCATGAGCAACGGCAGCGTGGCCGCGCACAGCAAGGCTAACGCAGGCAGGGTTCGTCCCGTTTCCGCAATAGATTCTTTATCTCTTTAACTCTTTATCTCTTAGATAGTTACGTTTAATTAGCCCCGGTAGGGGCTTTTTAAGTTTTAAAATTCTGAAAAAATGAGTGTTAATAGTTTGACAATCATTAACTTTGCGGAGCAAAAGAAAAATTTTAAAAATATCAAAAATTAACATGGGAAAAGCAGAGGACAGACCAGTCTATCAATTAATGTATCGGTTATTAATGTTGATACTTGATGCAAGAGACAAGTTTCCGAAGAATTACAGGTACGAATTCGGTACGGAACTTATGATGTCCGCCCTTCGTTGTTGCGAGTTGATCCGTTATGCAAATTCAAGCCTTCCGCGTCGAGTGGAATACCTGAACGAATTCCTTGTTAAGTTTGATACATTGAAACTCTTATTAAGGGTATGTCGAGACCGGAAACTGATCAATATTCAGACGACAGCAGACATCATTGAGATGATTACGTCGATTGAAAAGCAAATTATAGGGTGGCGTAATTTCACCGCTTCCCAGGAAAAGACAGCTTCCGTAAAGCCAGAGCCATAATCTTCACGGAGTTTATGGGAGAGCAATCTAATTTATCTATTGGGCATTCCCCCGGTGATGAACCGGGAAAGACTAAGACAGTGAATGCTGAATCCTCGAACGCGTGGTACGTGAACATGAACAACGGCAACGTGAACACGAACAACAAGACTAACGCAGGCAGGGTTCGTCCCGTTTCCGCAACAGATAAACCGATCTATGACATACCCTTATCTTCCATCGTGCATGCATTTGACGTCTGTTGCAAGAATAAACGCAATACAGATGACTGCATAGAGTTTTCGTTTGAATATGACACGGATTTGGTTGCCGTGTGGGATGCTATCAGATACGGTCGCTACGAACCTGATTATTCAAAATGCTTCATACGGAAAAAGCCCGTTCTTCGTGAAATTTTTGCTTCCGCTTATGTTGATCGTGTAATACAACATTGGGCTGATCTACGCCTTGATCCTATTTTGGAAGAGCGTTTTCAGGCACAGGGAAATGTTTCAAAAAATTGCCGTATTGGTGAAGGAGCACTTTCGGCTGTTATCTATCTGAATGGGATGATCATGGAAGTCAGTGAAAATTATACGAAAGACGCATACATTTTCAAGGGTGATTTCAAAAGCTTTTTTATGTCAATGTCCAAATCCCTGTTATGGGAAATGATCGACCTGTTTATCCGGGATAACTATAAAGGCGACGATATAGAGTGTTTATTATATATATTGCGCACTGTTATCTTTCACCAGCCACAGTATAAATGTTATAGGAAATCACCGTTACATTTATGGGATGAGTTGCCTCATGATAAAAGTTTGTTTCATGCTGATCCGGATCATGGTTTTGCCCCCGGCAGTCTTCATGCGCAGAAATTCGCAAATTTTATCGGTTCTTGTTTTGATTACTATGTTTCCGAAATACTGGGAATCAAGCATTATGTGCGTTTTGTGGATGATTTCGCCTTTGTAATGCGTAATAAAGAAGATATTCTAAATACTGTTCCTTTGCTTGACAGTTACCTGAAAGAGCAGCTGCTTCTTAAATTACATCCTAAAAAAATATATATACAGCATCATTCTAAGGGAGTTTTGTTTGTAGGGGCATTCATTTTGCCCGGTCGAATTTATATTTCAAACCGTGTTGTCGGTAATTTATACGATGTAATCAGCAAATATAATAAAATAGCGGAGGAAGGCTTTGCGGAAGCACACGCGGACAAATTTGTTGCCACCCTGAATTCCTACTATGGATTAATGAGGCATTTCAATACGTACAATCTAAGACGGAAAGTGGCGAAACGTATTAATCCTGCATGGTGGGAATATTTTTATGTTCAGGGACATTGGGAGGTTTTTGTGTTGAAGAACGAATATAATTTTAAGAAACAATTAAAAAAACAAATAAGAAAAGGCAATGCGAAAAAATATCTTACCCCGGAAATTGGCTAAGCCGATCGAACAATTATCCGATGGAACATGGATAATACGATATGCAATACAATCCATTGACAGAACCGATAACGAAGGAAACGAACTGGTGACATTTGCCAGTTCCATATTCCTTGAAAAACCAACGTTGGAAATGATAAAGAAAAGTATTCATAGATATGCAATGAGCGTTCTTGATGATGAGGATGTTCTTCCGCTTGTTGCCAATCCTGATTTATCAGTTTACATGATCATAGATTAAAATTAAAGCCTGTTTAAACGATGATTAAACAGGCTTTAATTTTGCACCAAAAATCACATTTTGTTTTATGTTAATATGTGTTTTAATGACACATTTTGTTTTTCGGTCGGGAATTTTTTGATTTGGCGATTGTAATACTTGCCTGACGTAAACAAACAAATGCCCTTTTTTTCTGTTATATTGCTCGGAAATTCCTTCCTTTTTTTATTTATTACGAATCGTTTTCTCTTTATGGGTTAAATGCTCTTAATTTTCACCGTTCTGCGTGATGATGAAAAATATTATAATTCACTTCAACCTGTTTGGGTAAATAATTGGAAAGTCTCTGATGTGGATGGTGCATTTTTATCTGTCTATATTTAAAATAATCGGAATATGTTATTGTTATGTGGCGAATTACTTCCATGCTGTTGATAGAGGAGGATTCTTTTCAATTACATATGCCGAAACCACGAAAAAAAGGGAAGAAGATGATGCCTAAAAAGCATTGTCTCCTTCTTCCTGTTCTATTCCTTACAAATCACATCATAAACCAAACATTCGTTCTGATAGTCTTCTATGTCCGGTTTAATCTTTTCCCACCATTTCCAAACCGCGATGTTATGACCACTCCATTGTAAGTCTTCTATTTCTTTTTTCCACTGATAACCGTTTAGGGTTTGTAGACGCGGGCAGAACAATACCCCTTGTGATTTAGGTATATCCCTGAGCAGCCAAGCTGTAGGGGGCTGTCCGTTTGTTGAGAACCATTGGAACTTAGGTATGATCTGCTCCATCATTTCAGCAACCTCGTCACTGTCTACGATAACGATCTTCATTCCGGGCTTATAAACGGATGTAAGATTTCCGAGATGACGGCATGCGGAGTTCTGTCCCCTTTCAGAGTCCGTATCAGTTTTGGCTTTTGAGAATAACTCCTTCATCCTGCTTAACGGTTCTTCTCTGTTTAAGACCTTGCTGCCCGCTTGTACGTGTTTATATGCACTTTCGACAGTCTTCTCTATTTCATCAACGGAGAATCCTTCTTCTGCATATTCGGACAAGACTTCAAGAGCCTTCCATCACGACACTCCGTATTCACAAAGATTACAGGCTGTTTGATATACACACCCGTTCCTGCTTCCCTTTTTAAATTCATTTTCTGTCCATGAGAGTATAATCTTTATTATTTCATCTTCATCCATAATCACATCTTCTGTATAATATTCAATTCTTCTTTCATTCTTGGCTTTAGGTTTTACCTGATCCGGTTGCTGCGTATTTTCTATCTCCATCTCCCATATCAGAGAATCCGGATTACAATAAAGTTCCGGATCGTAGGTTACATTGGTATACCGTGCAACGTCCTGTGCTTGTGGATCACCTCCCACTTTGAGAAACTTTCCGATAGCATTATAATATAGCTTATGTGTATGAGCATCCAATCCATCGGGAACTTTCACCAATACTCTAAGGCCCGTATTCGATATTGAACGAAAAACAGAAAAGGTATACGGATTTTGTTCTAGTCTTTTCTTCTCTTCTTCCACATGTTCATTCAGACCATCAATATCGATAGCTACCAGTCCGCTATGTTGAATTAGACAGTCACTTCTTCGCTCCGTAAAAGTACCGGAGAAAGTAAATCCGGTAGCTTTATATTTAGCTATATCCTTTTCCTTCTCTGTTGTAGCGTTTCTAACCTTTTCAGCCTCATTCCGATATGTACCATTTGAGATCATCTTCAATACTTCCATTATATCAAAACGCCTGTTTGGCCTATTATGATTCTTTTTTAGATAATAATCTATTTCCATGATCTTATTGTATTATATTGTTTTTCTTATCATTACAGGTGATCATTAAGCGATCACCTGTGTCCATCATTGTCCATTACTGTCCACCTATGTCCAATGTTGTCCATTCTGTCCATGTATGTCCATAATATAAATAAATGGACACTTACTTTATTTCTTCTTTTTTTTCTTTTGGTCATTACTTTTATTATTTATATAGTTATTATTATAAAAAATGAATAACCAAAAAGAAAGAGAATTATAAGAAGAGAAGTGTCCATTTATTTATATAGTGGACAATGGTGGACAAAGTGGACAGTAATGGATATAGGTGGACACTTCATGGACACCTGTGGACATCCATTAAACATCCTGATTATATCCTTCCTTATTCATTACATTCTCTAACCTGTATTTGCTTCAACTTGTTACCGACAGTTGTAGGTGATAATCCTAGTTTTGTAGCTATATTCCTGTTAGAAAGTCCCTGCTCATCATGTTTCCTGATTTCCTCCAGTAATATATTATCCGCGTTTCGTAACAAGTCGGATTCCTTGACTGTTTGAACCGGATTAGGCGATGAAACATTCCGTTCTGATTCTCCGGGTTGGATAAATCGTAGCATTGTAGGATCTATAGTCTTATCAATGGTATAGGGTAAGACATTATTATCACCCCATACTATCCCTCCATTCCTGCTTTTGAGTTGTTTCACATACCTTTCGGAAGACGGATTCCTACTTGATGTTCCGATGGCAAATACTGACTGGACGAAATTAGTTAACATACTTGATCCGAGGCAATGGTTCAGGTCAAGTGGTGTAAAGGAAGGCACCTTTGGAGTGTGGTTTATGACAAGGATTGAGTAGCCCTCTTTTGCCCACTCACATAATTTCGAGCAGATCATTTTGACATCTTCCGGTTTCATTCCTCCGTTATTAACAAGAAATGTGAGGTTATCGAGTATCAGGATTTTAATTAGCGATCTATCAAGCGTCTCTCTTAACAATTTCAGGCACTTTTCCGGATTGTCTAATGCCCATTCGACCTTTTCCATTGAAAAAATAAGAAGGAGATGTGCCCGTAAAAGCATTGTCTCCCTATTTATTATAATTTATTTCTGGAATGGGGTATTTTCCTTCAACTGTAGATTTCGAAATGCACGCCCCTCTTCTTTTTTACCATACAACTCCATCCGGTACTCTCCAAAATTGTCACGATTAGCATTGTAGTTATTGATGACCATTCCTTCTATGTCTTCTTCCGCTATTCCATGTAATCCGAATGTTCCGGTAAGATAAAAAAGCGTATTTTCATACAACACTCCATATCTGCATAACCACTTGGCTCTTGAAAGAATTGATTGATGTCTGTGTCCGTCCTCATAGCTTTCCGGATATTCCTTTCTCCACTTCTTGTCTATGTAGTTAATCAATGTCTTATCCTTCCATAACAACTGGTAACCGGCATTTCTCTTCATTTCTTCTGTTGTATGAATAAAACTTTTACTTGAACAACCCTTATTATAGCTTTTCTTGGAAGGCCTAGGGATAGAAGGATCATATTCGAAATGATATGGTACAAGCTGATCTTTTTTCGGATTGATATAAACATCCGGATCTGAAGAGAGGAAGAATGTACGGCTGATATTGGCGCACTTCTCGTCAAACTGTTTAGTGTTTGGATATAAATTCTTCTTGATTTGCCAGAAAAGATTATAATGATACTTTGGAATAGTATTGTCATGTATCATTGCAGCCTTTATACCCTTTCCACCCGGCGAGAACCATGCAGCGTAGAGATGTAACCTGTCAGCATACGATATCAGCTTCTTCTTAAACTCTCCGGCTGCTTCATAAGAGGGAAAATCATCAAAGTCCAGAACTATGATATTCGAATATTCCCTCAGATTTTCAATATCGTCATTCCTGTAATCGAATATTCCGTTATAGGCTACCATAGGTAATTTATTCTTTTCTTTTTTATAATCTTCCTCGTTCGTCTGTGCTCTTGCCTTTTCAGTTTGTGGTATCAGAGTCGGATCAGATTTAATCCGTTCAAGGATAATGTCAAAGCTGTGGTACTTTTTACTTTTTGAATCTTCTGCATTATTATACAGACTAATTGTATTTTTGATCATGATTCGTTTAAGTTTTAAATTTTATTTTATCGTGAACCTCCCGAAAGACCGCCATTGCCCCTTTGGAAGAGGGGCATGTCTCTCAGCGGCTTCGTCTTGCGGAAGAACCACTTTTTCTGTATAGGGGGTATAATCAGGATTAATAAGAGAGTGGAAGAATAGGGATGCTTCGCCCCCTATAAGAGTGATAAGAGAAAGGATGTTTTTTCTATCACTTTGTTAGAGCGCGTAGCGGTCTCTTCTTTTGTTTTTCATTCAATCTCTTTTTTAATATCTATATACCCCCTTTTTTTTTATTTCTTATATAACCTATTAGCCTCCAATAAAAAAAGGGGGATTGGTATTTTATGATAATAGGAGTAATTAGCTTTTGATTACCAGCTCTATCTTCATTTTCTTTAAGGTATTACTTAGGGTTTTGTATTTATCTCTTTCCCTCCGGTTTCTTTTTATACCAATTATTTTAAGATAATCAAAAGTAACCTCTTTAGTATATTCCTGATCCATTGCGATAGCATTTCTCATGGATTGATCGTATTTGGCTAAAGCTATGATCTCCTTTTTTAAATTCTTTCTGATCTTCATACCATCAAGTTTCTTTTCCCAGTCTGTCTGTTTCCTGTTACCGGAATCCAATATTTTGTTTTCGTTGAAATAGGCATCCATCTTTCTTATAAAACTTTCATCGAAGTCATCCGTATAAAAGACGCTGTAGTTTCCTTCTTCATGTTTCCTTATACCGATTCTTGTAATAAGCTGACTGAAATACCATTCTTTATGCTCGTGGGGAGTTGTGTCAGTTCCGTAGGCTCTTCTAATTTTTGCAGTTTCAGCATTGACCAGTGACCAGTTACCACAGAGAATTATTTGCTCTATATCCTTATAGCTGTTCGTACTTTTATTGTCAGCCGAACCATAGTAGGTAAGATACAAAAAACAGGAATTTACCCCTCTCTTCAACAGTTCACTCCTGACCTTTTCCATATATTCAGATTTGCCACTTTCGGATTCCTCACCGTTTATATCCTTCCAGCATACAACCAGACTGGGCTTTACTATTAATCCTGAAACTCTATCCATGAAACTGCTGAACTTACTTTCATCCTGTTCCCCTTTACGGGTTATACCAAATTCAATTTTCTTGAATTCCGTTCTTGAATTGTATTTATGTTCAACATCAAGAAGTTTGAAGTTCTTAGAATTCTTGAGAAAGAGATCACCCGCCCCCTCATAGACAAGTATATGTGTGGAAACCTCACTACCTTCAGGACACAGATCGGCAGGATAGAATGTAATACTCACCTTATCGCTCTTATCCATCATCCATGAATCATAATACTTCGGAATAAGACTTAGTGCTACATCTCTCTTAATTCTGTCAATTCTGTATTTATGCTTGAAGGGATCATCACTTCTTCCTCTCATGAAGCGGTCGTAATATTTTCTTATATCTTCAGGTGACTTGCAAACTATATTGCCTTTCTTGTCCGTCTTCCCAAACATTCCTAAGGTACTCATGTTCAGTTCTACAAAAGGTCTGATAAAGGTTGGGGTCTCGTCAAAAATGATATAGGCTCTCAGATCTTTTCTTCGCATGAGTTTATTGAAATTACCGTCAAATGGAGTTACTTCTTCCTGTGGCCTGTAGATGAGAAAGTAGTTAATCAGATCAGTCCAGAACTGAACGTGTGTTATAAGAATGATTTTCTTTTCCATCAGTATTTCCGGTTTATCCCTATACTGTTCCAAAGAATATAAAAACTCCCTGTCACTGGAAATAATCATCACGTCTGTACTCTTTAACCCTTCTCCCGTTCCGTGATCTACAAGGTTTGAAATGATCCAGTCATACATCTTTTTAAGTTCACTCCGCGTGTCAACACAATACAGGATACCTTCATTGCATTTTTGCCGGATAAGACTCTTTATGCTTTCAGTCTTTCCGGAACCACAGCCCGAAGAAATGATATATCCTCCCGTTTTATCAGGTACATCAATAGTCCCCGTACTAAGTTGCATCCTGAATCCTCTTCCTGTAGTATTGGGTATCACATTGAACAATTCCTTCATTTTTCACCTCCTTCCAGTGTATCATCAATGACAATCCATTCATTCCGATACTTCTCTGTCAGGAATTCAAGGAAAGATATAACATCTGTATCGTCAAAATATCCTTCATCAAAATCCGGTTCCACTTCTTCCCAAATCCTGAAGTCCTCTCTAATCTGTCTGATGAGTTCTGACTTCTTTTTAATAATTTTTTTATCTGCTGCCATGTTTCCAGCTATTTAAAGGTTATTTCAAGCGGCTTCAAAGGATATGGTATATTCCTCTTCACCACTTACCGTTTCATCACGTATAAGAATCTTTCCTTTCTGATACCTCCTTTTTATATGAAGAAAGGATGGCAAATGCAGCTTTTCACTCACCATCCTCTCTTTCAGCAGATAACAAAAAACAAGAAATAGCTTTTACGCTCATTAGTTAGGATTTGGGCTTCTGAAAAGTGCGTTTTTTACATTTGGAGATACAGGAATTAGCGGGGAGGAGAATCAGGAATATAGTTTTCTAATATTGTCGGCATTTATGTTGTATATCTTATTGTTACCATATTGGCTAATGGTTAAAAGACAGGGATAAAATGGATAATTTTAATATTTTTTTATTCAGAACTCTGCCGTAGTGTAATTCTTGTTAAGGTTAAGAATCTTTCACAAATTCTGCTTCCTCTTTTTAGAACAGTTTGCTGATTTTGTAAAATCACTATCAATAACACAAATAACTAAAACTATTAATTATGAAACAGGTTTTTGCTTTAACGCTGATTCTGTTTACTCTGTTTTTCCAGAGTTGCCGGAATGATTTTAATGTTCCTACTCCTGCAAGTCGTAACTATGAGCAGGATGTTGCTGTCTTGAATGAGTTTGTGGATATAAATAAAACTACTCATGAATATTATGTTAATTCGAACAAACGTAGTTCCGTCTTGTCATATCTAAAAAATTCCGCAGCGGAAGAACTGAACTCGGTCAATTCTCTAAATCTTGAAACTTTCAACAGGAGTCTTTCCCATATAAATCGTGTGTCGGACCAGTTGCTTTCCTCCCGTAGTGTTGACTATATCGTAATGATAACTAAAGATGAGATTTACGTGAGCCGTATAAAAGATGCCTCTCCGGTGAATTTGCGTCAGAAAACGGCTGGAAGAGGATATGCTTCAACAGTTTCTTCTTTAGATGTGACCGGTTACAAGGAACAGTGTTATATTGATGGCTGCAATTATATTGAGACGTCTTTGGATTTGAATCCACAGGCTTATAAGAATGCAGGATGGGCGTTTCTGGTAACATGTGAACTGGATGATGACATAGAGAAGAAGGATGTCAGTGTGTTATTCTGCGGTGTCGGTTATCATATAGCCCCCTGTTTCGAATGGTTGACAAACAATAATATGAACTGGAATTTTGAGGTGATCAGTCTAAATGAGGATGTTCCATATATTGCGGATCTCAAATTCTTACGCAGATGAACAGGTTGTACATATGTCTGGTTCTCTCTACAGTTTTTTTCTGACCGGGTGTGTTGAAAAGAACGGATATTATACGGAAGGGGAGAATAACGTCATCTCTTTGATTTGCGACGTGACATGGTCCACTGAAAATACCATTCATGATGCAGGAGAAACATCCCGGGAAATCTATCAGTTCAAAAGGGACGGCACTTGTACACGTACCATCGTTTGGACCGACAAGAATGGGGAGGAATCCAGAACAGAAATTTATTACCGGTGGGCTTTTTATGATCAGGGTTCCAGTACGATTTATTTCGGTGAGAGCCATTATTGGGATATCGAAGAACTTACTTCCACGAAGCTCGCAGTTTATAACAGGTTTGGAGAATATGGAAGTCTGGATATGTCCCGGGAATACATGGAACTGTCCCCTTTGAAATGACATATATTATGTTGAAGGTCATTTGAAAGGATTCACGGTGTCTTGGAACGTGTTCGGTGTCCTTTCTTCAGCGTTTTTCTTTCTATATGAAAACATGACTTTTCCCTCTTCATATATTTATTTCTCCTTGTTCATCAAAAAACAGACTTTTCGCTGCCATTTATATACGGCAAATCTTTCGTCATCAGAGTTGTCAGTTTTTTCCACGAATGTCTTTATACTTGGAGCGGAAGGATATTTGGTCTGAATAATATCATCTACCAGGCAGCTGTGCAATCCCCTGATTTCTTTGAAAAGGAAACTTAGGAACATAAGGTTGATGTATTCAGGATTGTTGTATATGTATATTTTATATGCCAGATATGCTTTTGACTTCATATAGTCTGAAGCTCTGCTGCTGAGATTGGGCTTGCGAAGTTCTTCCTGCAATGCCTTTTCCAACTGTTTATATTCAGTGGAATCCGTTATGCTGTACCAGTAGTGCTCCTCGGACTTAGTAGCCAGGTCTATCCATGCAGTGACTTCCCAATAATCGGTCGCCATTCTTATGGAGTCTTTGCATTCCGGGGACATGGTACAGTAAAGGGAGTCCTTTTCCCAGTCCTTGAAAAGAACTTCAATGGAATCAATTTTTTCCTGTTTCAGTTCTTTGTATATATCCGGCAATTTTTTATCAGAAATGGAGGTAATTTGGAAAACTCCATTTTCAATTCTGCAATTAACCCGTGGCCTGGCTATGATAGAGTCATTGAATACAAAAGCAATTTGCCTGCCTGTTGCTCTTTCTGTTTCTTTCGCCCATTTATTCATTTTGTATTTACTGATTTGCCCGTTAATTGAATATTTCCCCGAATAGTCTGTCTCCAGTCTAAGGAAAATGAAATCTTTAGTTGTCACGATAGGTTTTCTGGAGATACTGTCTGTTTGTCCGGATAAAATGTGGTACCAACCGTTTTCCCGACATCTATTCCGGCTGGTTAGGGAGTATGGCAAGAAAGAAAAACAGACCAGTATTCCCAAATATTTTTTTGCTTTATTCATAGTAACAACTTTGTAGAATCCGACTTATCACATTTTTATTCTTTTAGAAAAGGTATAAAATGAATACAAATATAAATCTTTCCTTTCTACCCCCAAAAGTATATTTGCTGTTTATTATTTCTGTAAAAGAGATCATAAATTCCTTTTATCCGTTTTTGAGGTATGAAAAGTTGCCGTTTTATAGAAGATGATATATACTTTTGCGGAAATTTCATGATAAATAAAGTAACAGTGTTTTTATGTACTGTTTGCAGGACATTAATCAAATATTTTAAAATTTACAAATGTGATGAAAAAAGTTTTTTTTACTGTTTTTTTAGCGTTGTGTTGCACGATGGGCTTTGCACAACTGTCTTTTAATGTAAAGGCCGGTCTTAATCTTAGCAGTTACATTGGCGACAATTCTGACCATTCCAAATTCAAACCGGGGGCACGTGTCGGAGTGGGAATGGAATATCAGTTTACCGATCTGGTTTCCTTGCAGCCTTCGCTGTTCTTTTCGCAAAAAGGTGCGAAATATTCAGAAGGATATGACGGAAGCATCATAGATGCCGATGCTGATGTAAAAATCAACCAGCTCTACCTGGAATTGCCCATCAATGTACAGTTCCGTTTTAATATTGCGGATAACACTAATCTTGTCATAGCGACAGGTCCATATCTGGCTTGCGGAGTGGGTGGAAAAACTAAGTTTGATGGCGGGGCATCCGTTGGCAGTATCAATATCACCGGTGATGATAAGATTGACACATTCGGTAATGACGGATTGGACTATAATCGGTTTGATGCAGGATGGAATATCGGACTTGGTGTGGAATTCGGACGCATTCTGGTAGGTCTTGATACCCAACTTGGTTTTTGCAAAGTGATGGACGGAAATGCTCCCCATAATGCTAATATTGGTATTACTTTAGGATATAAATTCTAGCCTGTTCAAATCGGGCAGTTGATAGCCAGCATGTTTCTTTCTGTTTTTTCTATCTTGGAATTGTAACATTGATTTATATTCTATATTATAACTTCCAAATAATCATTTAGTATGAAAAAAATATTCGTTTTATTTATCGTTTTCTTTCTGACGTTAAGCTGCTCATATGCCCAGAAAGGGAAGCAGGCTATAGGTTTCGGACTCAGCTATGGGACAGAAATTGAAAGTATAGGATTGGGGATCAAATATCAGTATAATATAACTAATCCTATTCGCATAGAACCATCTTTGAACTATTTCTTTGAGAATGACAACGTAAGCATGTTGGATGTGAATGTGAATTTTCATTATCTGTTTGCGGTGTCCGGGAGCGTTAAACTTTATCCTTTATTTGGTTTGACTTTATCTAACTGGATGTTTGATGGGTATGATTTGGACCTTGATTGGGATGGCGACCATCTTCATTTTGATGATGGAGGGAACCATAATGAGTGTCGGTTTGGTGTAAATTTGGGTGCAGGAGCTGAATTTGCTTTACCTCGTAACTGGGCCATGAATTTTGAATTTAGATATCAGCTGGTAAGTGATTTTGATCAAGGGGTCATAAACATTGGAGCAGCATACAGATTTTAAGGAACAGTTCGAAAATTGGACTCATTATTGACGAAAGAGGGGGTAAGCATGATGATTTATGTCTGCCCGCTCTTTTTTTATGCATTTATGATAACCGTATATCAAAAAGAGTAATCAATTTCTATTCTTGACTATCCTTATGGCATTTATAATCATATTTCACTTATTTATAAATAGTTTAAATCTACTGTATTTATATATTAATATAATGTGTAAATTAATAATTGCATATTCCCGAAAATATTAGCGAACCTAAAATTTAACATATATTGTATTGTTTGTTTTTATATAATATATATATTTGCGCCGTTAAACCTAAAAATATAATACATATATGAAAAAACGAGTATCTAATAGTCCAGCTGTTAATATGTTGAAAATCTGCAAACTTCCTTTTGGAACTTCTTTGTAATAACGTCTGTAAATATAACTATCCGTTATTTGTTTAAAACTTTTTTATTTTTAAATTTATTATTTAATGAAAACAAATCTGAATCGCAAGGGCTTCTGCCTGCTTTTTAGCTTGTTCTTGTTGGCTGGTAGTGGAGGCTTGTATGCATCTGACTATAATTCTATGAGCCAGGTACAAGACAATGTAATCAGTGTTTCCGGTACCGTAAAGGATACCAAAGGGGAACCGCTGATTGGTGTAAGTGTGTTGGTAAAAGGTACTACCAACGGTACAGTGACTGATTTGGACGGAAAATTTACCTTGAAAGCTTCCGCCGGGGATATTCTTGAATTCTCTTATATCGGCTATGCTTCACAATCGGTGACGGTAACCAATGCTAATCCTCTGAATATCACATTGAGTGAAGATACTCAGGCTTTGGATGAAGTGGTTGTTACTGCGTTAGGTATTAAACGTTCGGAAAAGGCATTGAGTTATAATGTTCAGAAAGTGGGAGGTGAATCGCTGACCGCTGTAAAGGATGCCAATTTTATGAATGGCTTGAATGGAAAAGTAGCTGGTGTAAATATCCAGCGTAGCTCATCGGGAGTCGGTGGAGGTACACGTGTTGTTATGCGTGGTAATAAATCTATTGCCGGTGACAATAATGTCCTTTATGTCATTGATGGTGTACCTATTGGTAACCAAGCTAATCGTGACGGTGATGGAACCGGTTTTGGTGGTTCAACTTCCGGTGAAGGAATTGCCCACTTCAATCCGGATGATATTGAGAGTCTCTCCGTACTGACCGGACCGTCGGCCGCTGCCTTGTACGGTGCCAGTGCTGCCAACGGTGTGATCCTGATTAACACTAAAAAAGGAGCAGCGGGTGCTTTGCGGGTAAATGTGTCTTCTTCTGTTGAATTTGCCAATCCCTTTGTTACTCCTAAATTTCAGGATGTATATGGAAGCATCGATGGGGAATCAACTTCTTGGGGAGACAGACTGGCGGAGCCTTCCGGATATGATCCGATAGATTTCTTTCAGACAGGTGTAACTTTTAATAATTCCTTTAACCTGTCCGTAGGAAATGATAAAAACCAAACTTACTTGTCTGGCTCGGCTGTTAATTCGGATGGTATGGTGGTGAATAACAAGTATCACCGTTATAACGTGACATTTAGAAATACGGCCAAATTCCTGAATGACAAATTGACTTTGGATGTATCGGCCAGCTATATTCGTGAGTATTACAATAATATGGTGGCTTATGGTACTTATTTCAATCCTATTGTGGGAGCATATCTTTATCCGCGTGGGATGGATTTCTCACAGGAGAAAAACTTTGAGCGTTTTGATGCCACAGACGGATATAGCAAGCAGCATTGGGCTTGTGGCGACTTGGGTATGGATATTCAGAATCCGTATTGGATAGCTTATCGTAATATTCGTCCTGAGACAAGAGACCGCTATATGATGTTTGGTAGTTTGAAGTATGATATTTTCGATTTCCTGAATATCAGCGGTCGCGTACGTATTGATAATACATATATGGAAAAAGAAGACAAACGCTATGCTTCCACGATCAGTACATTTGCAGGTCCTAATGGCCGTTATAGTTATTCCAATGAAAGCTACAAGCAGAAATATGCCGATATCATGGTCAATTTCAACAAGGCATTTGCAACCGATTATTATGCTACTGTCAATGCCGGTGTGTCATTTGAGGAGTACGATACCAAAGGACATGGATATGGTGGTGATTTGTTGCTGGTCCCTAATAAATTTACTTATGCCAATGTAGATCCGGGCAAGGCTTCTCCTAGCCAGACCGGTAGTGATAGCCGTAAACGGAATTTTGCGGTTTTTGCATCGGCTGAACTTTCCTGGAAATCAATGTTGTATCTTACCTTGACAGGACGTGTGGACAAGCCTTCTCAATTGGTTAATGCCAAGAACGAATGGGTCGCTTATCCTTCAGTAGGTATTTCCGCTCTTATTACCGAAATGCTGGATGAAAACCTCCGAAGCAGTATACAGCCTGTATTGGGTTATTTGAAAGTCCGTGCTTCCTATACGGAGGTCGGTTCCCCGATTTCGTTTACAGGTTTGACTCCCGGCACTATTACACATGAGATGGAAGGTGGTACCTATAAACCGTATGAATATTATCCGTTGCCGGACTTCAAGGCTGAAAGAACCCGTTCTTATGAACTGGGAATCGATTCCAAATGGTTTAACAATACCATTTCTTTAGGAGTAACATTTTATCATTCAAATACTTACAACCAGTTACTGAAAGCTGATATGCCGAAAGGTTCGGGGTATAACTATATGTTTGTGCAGGCCGGCAATGTACAGAATAGAGGTATTGAAATCACTTTAGGATATGACCAGACATTCGGAGAATTTAACTATAATACAACTTTCACAGCTACTACCAACAGAAATAAAATCAAAGAATTACCTTCCAGTGTGAAAGACCCTATGGGTGGAACGCATGATTTGAGTGATATCAAGATGGGACGTTTCCGTTTGCGTGAAGGTGGTGAGATAGGTGATTTCTATGCGGATGAATGGATCGCACGTGATGCTGACGGCTATATAAATTATACGCCCGGTCAGCCTTTGGTTACTGAGGTGACCACTCCTTATAAATTGGGCACAGTCAATCCGAAGTGGAATTTAGGCTGGAACAATGGATTCTCTTATAAAGGATTCAATCTGAATTTCTTGTTCAATGCCCGTATAGGTGGTAATGTTATATCCAAGACCCAGGCCGTACTCGATCGTTCCGGCGTGTCAAAGGCTTCTGCCTTGGCTCGTGAAGCGGGTGGAGTGAAAGTCGGTAATGTACTGGTTGATCCGAAATCGTATTATGAAACAGTTTCCAGTCTGGATGCATATTATGTATATTCTGCAACCAACGTGCGTTTGCAGGAGGCCAGGTTCGGCTATACTTTTCCGGACAAATGGTTTAGAGGTGTTTTGAAAGGATTGAATGTTTCTGTATACGGTACCAATTTGTGGATGGTTTATAACAAGGCGCCTTTCGATCCGGAATTGACTGCTTCCACGGGTACGTTCGGACAAGGATATGATTATTTTATGCTCCCGAGTCAGCGTACCTATGGATTCAGTTTGAAGTTTGGTTTTTAATCAATGAGTAATCAAAAAGAATTTAAATGTTATGAAAATAAGAAATTGCATACTTCTAATGGCGTCTTTCCTTTGTATGACGGCTTGTGACTATGAAGATATCAATACATCTACTACAGGGGTGTCTGATGATGAACTGAAGCAGAAAGGGTTGTTGTATGGTGCTCCATTTATGGCGATGCAGCAACGGGTAATTCCTATCGGTTCGCCCAGTTTGACCACTGGTCCGGGTAATGACCTTCAAAATACAGATTTGATTTCATCCGGGAGCTATATCGGTTATTTTGGAAACAATAACAATTGGGCTACTAATCCTTTGGAAGCCACATGGCATTTTACGGAAGAAAGAATGGTCTATTCATATCAGAATTTTTATTCCACTTTTTTTCAGTCATGGATTGATATTCGCAATAAGGTGAAGGATTCAGAACTCCCTTCCGATCTGGCTGTTGCAGCTTTGTCCGATATTGTAAAGATAATGGCATGGAGTCGTGCGACTGATGTTTTTGGTCCGATTGCTTATACAAGGGCTGGGCAGGGTGAAATTTCTCCCAAATTTGATTCTCAGGAAGAGGTCTATAAAGCGATGTTAGCAGAATTAGCGGATGCTGTTGCGGTATTGAATCAGGCTCCTTCCCAAATACTTCCCGCTTATGATTTGATTTATGGAGGAAATACCGCTCAATGGGTGAAGCTTGCTAATTCCATGATGCTTCGTCTGGCGGTAAGAACACATTTTAAAAATGAAACATTGGCAAGAGAATATATTGCAAAGGCGCTCGATCCAGCTAATGGCGGCGTGTTGGAAGCTGTTTCTGATGCAGCCAAAATAGGTGACAGTGCTCTGATGCCGTTGAAGAATTCAATGATGCCCTCTGTTGAAGAATATGGTGAGACTCGTATGGGAGCCACCATTTGGGCTTATCTGACTGGCTATGATGATGGGCGTGCTGCAAAAATGTTTACTCAAGTAGAGGATTGGTATGGTAACCCAGATTATGAGTTTCTACCTCCCACAAATAATCAAGCTAAAAGTGAAAGTACAGCAGGAGGAACTTCCAAACCTATTGTTTCTGATGGAAGTCCTCTGTATTGGATGCGTGCCTCAGAAGTATATTTCCTTCGTGCAGAGGCTGTACTTTACGGATTGGCAGCAGGAGATGTAAAAAGTTTGTATGAATCTGGAGTTAGAACTTCTTTTGAAGAGTTTGGTGCTACAGGAGTTGACTCTTATTTACAGAAGAAAGTTTTGCCGGCAGATATTGAATATGGAACATGCTCTTTCAATCGTTCTTATAGCAGTAATATGTCAACGGGCAATACTTCTCCCTGTTGGACAGATTATAAAACTTCCGATCAAAAGGAGGAACAGTTGCAGAAAATTATGACACAAAAGTATCTGGCCCTTTATCCGAATGCGGTAGAAGCTTGGACGGAATATCGTAGAACCGGTTATCCTTATGTAGCAAAACCGGCAGATACACAGGCTTATAGCCGTATTGGAGCCGCACCTGATGCTAGAACTCCGGAGCGCTTTCGATTTGCTCCGTCGGAGTATCAAACAAATCCGAATATGGCAGAAATTCCAACATTATTAGGAGGTCCGGATCAAGGTTCTACTCCATTATGGTGGGTAAGAGACGGGCGTCCTAAACAACCGAATAACTGATTGTTGAATTTAAAAAGAATATTATGAAACTTAGAAATGTCTTATATACCTGTTTGGTTGCATCGCTCTCGCTGAGTGCTTGTTCGGACTGGACAGAAGAAGAAAGAGAAATTTTTGAAAATCAGGATGGACTGGAGCGTTTGATTCCTCTTATCGAAGCAAAAGGAGAGGAAGACTTGACCCCGACCCAACGTGAATATTATGCGAAAATACGCGAATACCGCAAAACTCCACATGTGAAAGGATTCGGATGGTTTGGTAATTGGACCGGAAAGGGAACGAATGCACAGAATTATTTGAAGATGTTGCCCGACAGTGTTGATTTTGTATCTTTATGGGGTGCACGTGGAAATTTATCAGCTGAACAACAGTCTGATTTGAAATTCTTCCAAGAAGTGAAAGGCGGCAAGGCTTTGTTGTGCTGGATTATCGACAATCTTGGTGTAGGTATCACACCTGAGGGAGTATCCGATATGCGTCAGTTCTGGCTTGACAAAGGCGGTGGTGACGAAACAAAAGCTATCGAAGCGTATGCCAACGCACTTTGTGATACGATTGATAAATATAATCTTGATGGATTTGATATTGACTATGAGCCAAACTATGGAGGTAGCGGTGATTTGGCAAACTCTCAAACCATCGCCCCCGATAGGGGTAATACAAAAATGTGGACTCTCATTAAAACTATGAGTGCCCGACTACGTCCTCAAGGAAAAATGTTAGTAATGGATGGTGAACCGGACCTCTTGTCTACGGAAGCTTCCGAATTGATAGATCATTATATCTATCAGGCTTATTGGGAAAGTAATACTGCATCAGTAATAAATAAAATCCAAAAGTCGCATTTAAAAGATTGGGAGCGTAAGACGATTATTACGGTGGAGTTTGAACAATGTTGGAGAACAGGTGGCATTCATCCGGATAGTGGAGCTGCAAATTGGTCTGGAAGACGGTCGTATACTTCAGTAAGGAGTGAATTTAATGGGAAAGAAGGTGGACAGATATTTGATTATGCCACTCTTGATCTGCCCAGTGGAAAACGCATTGGGGGAGTAGGAACTTATCATATGGAATATGATTTTAAGAATGAGCCTTCTTATAAATGGCTGCGTACAGCATTATATTTAGGTAATGTAGTATATCCGGGTGAATATCAATAATAATTTTTAGATATGAAAAAAATAATATTTGGCTTGGCTAGTGTATGCCTTTTGGCGGCTTGTCAGAATGAACTTTATAAGAATCCGTTAGAAGATTTTGAAAGTGAGCAGGGAGCGTTTATCAATTCTAAAAGTACAGTGCAGGTATTTGTAGAGGAAGGTGCCGAGATATCCGTTAAGGATGTAACAGTCAGTTTGGTGAAACAAGATGGCTCTGCTATTAAGGTATCTGTTGTTGCTGGCGACAAGGAACAGCTTGACCGATTCAATAGTAAGAACCATACAGAATACAGACTGTTGCCGACAGAAATGTATTCTGTGAGTAAAGAGGTGAACTTTGAGCCGATGGCTACTTTACAACCGCTAGAGATTATGTTGAAGAACGTAAAATTTGAATCGGGAGTGAATTACGCGTTACCGATCAAGATTGCTGATGGTGATGTACCGGGTATTGAAGGCGAGAAAGAAACATTGATTGTTTTGGAACAACGGATCAAGACTAAATGCTTGATGATGAAAGGCTCAGGAACAGAGAGTGCTGATATGTGGCCGGAAGGATTAGCGGTAGGACAATGGACGTTTGAAGTGATGATCAATCGTGACGCTTATGATTTGAATAATCAATCCATCGGAGGAACCAAGCAACTTCCGAATTCTGGTCCAATGGATGAAATCTTTACTCGCTTTGGCGATGTGACAATAGATCCGAATCAATTGCAGATCAAAACTGGCGCTTCACAAATAGATGTTAGCAAAGAAAAATTTGCGGCAAAAGTGAATACATGGTATATGTTGGCATTTGTATATGACGGTAAAAAAACATATGTTTATGTTAATGGTAAATTGGTGGCTGAACAAGAGATTCGTGAGGGTGAATATAAATTGACCGGCTTCTGGTTGGGAGGATTGAATGATTATATTCGGGAATACCGTTTCTGGAAAATAGCCCGCACTCCCAAGCAGCTGAGTGATTATGCATGGAAAATGGTTGATCCAACTGACGAGGATTTGATTGTTTATTATCCTTGTAATGGAAAGAAGCGGAACGTTGATGGAACAATTGAGGAAGACGAAACAATGGTTTGGGACTGGAGCAATGGAGCACATCACCTACCGATGCCTAATGGTGCTTTCTATGATGACAATGGTGGAAATATGTTTGTTTTCCCTGAAATGAAATAAAAATTTTGTAAGCTTATATCATATAAGCTAAGTGATATTTCTATGTAAGGCATGTCCGGTGACTAAAATTCTGGACATGCTTTTTCCGTCATTTGTTGGACAAATGTATTAATGCTTTTATTAATTTGCTTTATAAATCGGATGTCAGAGGCGATGTCGGATGTCTTTGAGTTCGTTAAATCATTTAATGGTACGGTAATGATTACTAATCAATTTGACAGGAGTAATGTTTTCTCTAAATTATTCAAACTCTATTATTCCAAAGTAAAGAGTTTAGCTTATATCCTGTTAAGATCCGAACCTGATGCAGAGGATGTCGCCCAGGAGGTTTTTGCCAGACTTTGGGAAAGACAGAATATTTGGTTGGACAATGAAAGGGAGTTTGACTCATATCTTTTGATTATGACAAGGAATATCGCGTTGAACATATACAAGCATGAGCAGGTCAGACAGGAATACATGGAATATTATATGGTGAAATCAGTTTCCTCACAGATAGACTATGATTTTTTCGAAAGATTTCATTATCGGGAGATGCTTGGGATTATCTATTCTGCATTGGCTGTAATTCCCGATCGCAGAAGAAGAGTATTTGAACTCAGTCGTTTTCATGGAAAAAGCCATAAGGAGATAGCTGTCATAATGGGAATCTCTGTTCATACCGTAGAGAGACAAATATATTTAACGCTAACCGAATTAAGAAAGACTATAACGGCATTTGCTTGATTGGATATAATATAATACGTATATGATTGCATTGAATCTGAACTGCAATCAGCGATCTATAACATACTTCAGTTAAGGTATTCGGCATGCATGTTAAAGCCTTAAAAACTAATTGGGCGTCATCTTGTTTTAGTTGTTTGGAAGTAACTGTAAAAAGCAGTCCTGCATTCTCCAACTCCATTTTCCACTGAATCTTTTGTTTATTGATACCATAAAAAGAGTCGGAAAGTTGTTTATGGTTGATAAGATCCTGATGAATTGTACTCTTGAAACCTAATGCTGGTAACCACAACTTCGTTTCTGTCTGAAAAATTTCCAACCTATATTTTTGTGCATGTTATTTGAGCATTTTTTTCGATTAAATTAATTATCATAGTGGAGGGCATCAGGTATTAACGGTTTTAAAGATATTACTTTTTAACAATCTCTCGCCATCTCTTCTGTTTGTCGCAATACTTAGTTTTCTTATTTTTCAATCATATATTTTTCCTGTTGCAATATAAATTCCTTGTATTATACAATAAATTTTTGTAACTTTAGTTTCTGAGAGTATAGTGGTAATCGCTTAAATGTTATAATTGCCTACTATAAATTTAATATTTTTATTGCTATGTTTCTATTTACCAATAGAACATATTAAATAAAGATCTTTTGCTGTTTTCAAATCCAGATACGACCAAAGGACGTAACCGTATAACAATAAAAGCAAGTTTGGATAAAGGTCTTACCTGGTTGCTCGAACATCAAATCATGCTCAACGAAGCATAAGGTTGGGGATATAGTTGTCTGACAATGATTGATAAAGAAACAATCGGGATTCTATATGAGAGTAGTGTGGCACACATGACTTTTCAGGCGGTGAAATTAACGGATCTGTTAGGAGTAAAACTATCTGATATAATAAAAGATTGAAGCTATAGATGTGTCGCAGTGTGCAGAACGATATGCTTTGTTGATTTGTAATTTATTTTTTTTAACATAAAATCTTATTCCACCTTTTTACCATTCCTTCATCGGGAATATAAGGAACTTACTCCTTTGAAATAGTAAAAAATAAAGGAAGGTGGCTTTTTACACTATCTTCCTTTTTTAATATCATAATGCCCCGTTTAGAATACGGTTTGTGTACATTCATTTTGTTGTTAATACAATTATTTTTATATTACGGTCCTGTTATAAAAAAAAGTGATATGGATAAAATTGATATCTTTATAGAAGAACTAGCTCAGGCTGAGTCAAACTCTATTTTAACTAATGTATATGCAGGTTCTTCATTACAAAATGAAATATGTAGGCATAATTTGTCACTATATTTTCATTATATGTTAAAAAATAATAGTCACGTCATTTTAGTGGGAGAGGCTCCTGGTTATAGAGGGTGTAGATTATCCGGTATTCCATTTACTTGTGAAGATATGTTTACCCAAGAGTGGCTTCCTGACTTGATGGGAATAAATTTAGGTTATAGAATATTTTCAAAAGATAAGCCTGAGCGTGAATTGTCTGCTCTAACGGTGTGGCCTAAGCTAAAAGAATGGTATAATCAATATGGAACAGTACCGTTATTATGGAATATTTGTCCTTTTCATCCTCATAAAGAAAATAATGATAAAAGTAACAGAACACCTTATGCACAGGAAATAATGGCGGGTAAAGAATTTCTAATAAAATTACTGGATTTATTTGAAATTAAACATATTGGTTCAATTGGGAGAAAAGCGGAAAAAGCAATAAAAGGAATGAAGCATGAGACTTTTTATTTGAGGCATCCGGCTCATAACGGCAGTAATGTTTTTGGAAAGAACATAGAACAGTTTATGTATCTTGTGAATGATAAATAGAATAACTATATTATATATTGATAAACTATGGAAAAAATATATTCTATGCCAGCTATAGAAAATAGCGAAAGTGAGATTTTGATTTTAGGCACCATACCTGGAGGTGAGTCTTTAAAATATCAGCAATATTATCAGAATAAAGATAATTTATTTTGGGATATCATGTTTAGAATTTGTGACCCTAATTGGCCTTTTTTTGAAGAAGTTTATGCTATTCCTTATGAAAAGAGAAAACAGTTATTGTTAGATAATAAAATCTCTTTATGGGATATTCTTGAATCTTGTGAACGTGATGGAAATAGTGATAGGGCTATTAAGAATGAGCGGTTGAATGATTTAGAAACATATCTGAAGTTACACCCCAAGATTAGAAAAATTTGCTTTAATGGGCAAAAGGCATATAGCTATTATAAGAAAATGGTATATAATTTGCCACAGAAAAATCCATCCAATAGAATTGTATTCTACTAGCCCAAGTAGTCCTGTTAATTCTTTTTCTATATTAAAACAATGGAGAAATGCAATAAAAGAGATATAGTGAGAAAAGAGAATAATAAAGGAAGGTAGCTTTTACACTATCTTCCTTTGGCACTGTCCACCATTTTGTGTAAATAGAAAACTTCAGGATTCGGGTTTTATACTTGAATCCTGTTTTCAAATATAGTAATAAATTGGTTAAATATCAATGCCCAATTCCAAATAGGTTGATACCATTTCTTTTCGATTTCGTTAATAGCCAGATAGACAGATTTTTTCAGCGCATCATCATTCGGAAATGATAGCTTGTTTTTGGTGTACTTTCTAATTTTCCCATTCAGATTTTCAATGAGATTAGTGGTATAGATAATCTTTCTAATCTCGACGGGGAAATCAAAGAACACGGTCAGTTCTTCCCAATTATTTCTCCATGAGCGTATCGCATATGGATATTTAGCACCCCATTTTTGCTCAAAGTTATCCAACTCCATCTCAGCTGCTTCTTTAGTAGGTGCGTTATAGATGTTCTTCAAATCGACAGTGAACTCCTTTTTTTCTTTCCAGACGACATAGCGACAGGAGTTCCTAATTTGGTGTACCACACATATTTGAGTAGTAGAGGCAGGAAATACACTCTTGATGGTTTCCGTAAATCCATTCAGGTTATCAGTAACTGTAATCAGAATATCTTCTACACCACGGGCTTTGAGATCCGTTAAAACACCCATCCAGAAAGCGGCACTCTCATTTTTGCCAATCCACATACCCAATACTTCTTTCAAGCCTTCCTTGTTCAGACCTACACATAGGTAAACAGTCTTGTTGATCACTTTGCCGTTTTCTCTGACTTTGAATACGATGCCATCCATCCAGACAATCATATATAAACTTTCCAAAGGCCGATTTTGCCACTCTGTTGCAGCCTGGCTGACTTTATTGGTGATAATGGAGATAGCGGAGGTGGAGAGGTTAATACCGTATATTTCCTGCATCTCCGACTCAATGTCAGCGACGCTCATACCTTTGGCATAAAGAGAGATGACAAGGCGTTCAATAGATAAGCCGCGGGATTGATGCTTAGGAATGACAATAGGCTCAAATTCACCTTCCCGATCACGAGGAACCTGAATAACAGATTCACCCATTTCTGTTTGAATCTGCTTCCTATAACTACCATTGCGGGAGTTGCCACTATGATCTCCTTGATTGGAGTGTTTCTCATAACCTAAATGGTTATCCATCTCTGCTTCCAGCATTTGTTCATAAACACGAGTATGAAGCTCTTTCATGAAAGCAGTCACATCTTCGCCTGTCTTAAACTGGGACAGAAACTCTTTACTTAAAAATTCTTTAGGAATGTCCATTAAATCTGATTTTTACAAAGTTAATACATAAATAAAAAAACTACGAGAAAAATCCCGTAGTTTTCTATTTACACAATCAGATGGATAGTCCCGGATAAAACATATCAATTGCCAATTAGCGCCTATTCTTTTTTATCAGATATCAATCCATCTTATAGTATTATGATCACTGAACATAAAGATGATTCTGAGATATATGTTGAGTGGGATTCTTTGGGGTATGCTATAAAATTATCTGAGTTTACGTTGAAGAGTTGACACATATGAAGGTATATGGAGCATTGATAATTTAAAGGGAATAGGTCTGCAGGTATACGCTTCCGCGATAGCGTATTGAGCCCAGTTGTAGTTTACTTCTTTTCTTAGTTTCTTTTTTGCTGTTATCCGTTTCCTTTCAGCTTCTGGTTCCTATAGTTCCTGCCCTCTTCTTTTTTCAGGTACAACCTCATTCTGTCCTTTCCGAAGTCTCCTCTGTTGGCATTATAGTTATTGATAACCATTCCTTTTATATCAGCTTTATCAATCCCATGTAACCCAAATGTTCCTGTGAGATAGAAAAGTGCATTTTCATAGAGCACACCATACCTGCATAACCATTTAGCTCTGGCCAGGATAGACTGATGCCTGTGACCGTCCTCGTAGGATTCAGGATATTCCAGGCGCCACTTCTTATCTATGTAATTGATCAGCGTCTTGTCCTTCCATTGTGCCTGAAAACAATTATTCTGGATTATTTCTGCCGAGGTATGAGTAAAACTATTGCTTATGTAACCTTGATTATAGCCTCTCATGGGAGTTACTCTGAGAGACGGGGAATGCTCAAAATGATAAGGGGTAAGAGAATCCCGTTGCGGATTGATATAGATCTCCGGATCCGAACTTAGGAAAAATGTACGGCTAAGATTACCGCATTTATCATCAAACTGCACTACTCCTGCATAGAGTTGTTCTCTAATACATCTGAAGAGTTCATTATGATACATCGGGGTTGTGTTATCATGGAGCATTACCACTTTTACTCCTGATCCACTCGGTGAAAACCAAAGTGCATAGATATGGAGACAGTCTGCATTAGCGATCAGGTTTCTCTTGAATTCCTCGGCATCAAAGTGGCTTTGGAAATGGTCAAAATCCAGAACTAATACATTGGAATACTCCCTGAGATTTTCCGGATCATCATTCCGGTAATCAAAGATCCCCGAGGGAGCAATCATTGGTAACAACTTCTTCGCCTGCTTGTATTCTTCTTCTGTCGGCATAGATCTAAGTCTTACCGTTTGCTGGAATAGTTCCTGATCGTCTCTAATCATCCCCAGGACATAATCAAGGTTATAACGGATTTTACTCCTGGAATCATCCGCATTATTATAGTAACTGACTGTTTTGTTAATCATCATATTTTGGATTTTTATTATTGTTATTCTCTCTACACATAACCACTCTTTTTCATTGGAGGTGCTATGTTCAGTATTTATGGTAATAGAATGGAATAAAAGTAATATGGATAAATAACAAGATCAACAAGAGAGAGACCACTTCGTGCTCTTTCCTAAGTGATAAAAGAAGGAGATAAAATGTTTAAAGTTTTTCTCTGTATCACTTTGGGTAGACAGCGTAGCATGTCTTCTCTCTTTATACTATATCATTCACTTATTCTATCATTATTTATCTACCCCCTTTTTTTTACTTCTTATATAATTTAACTAGTTTATCGAAAAATAGGGGGTAACTTACAATGTTATTAATTTCTATCTACCATTTCTATTTACCAACTATCTACTTACTTTTTTTTGATCCTTATATAATTTAACTAGCCCATTGAAAAATAGGGGGTAACTTATAATGTTATTCATTTCTATCTACTATTTCTATTTATTATTTATATCTACCCGCTTTTTTTTACTTCTTATATAAATTAACTAGCCCATCGAAAAATAGGGGGTAAGGCTCTCAATATATTATTTCAGAAGAACCAAAGGAATGTAGCATCTATTTTATATACAGGGTTATCTTTATTTTCCTAAGAATATCAGATAATGCTTTGTATCTCGCTCTTTCCCGCTTGCCTCTCTTTATCCCCAAAGCCTCCAGATAATCAAAACTGACTTCTTTAGTGTATTCCCGATCCATACCGATAGCATTTCTCATATCCTCATCATCCATTGCCAATAGTACAATCTCATTTTTAAGATTACTGCGGATATTCATGTTATCTAGCCTGTTTTTCCAGTCACATAATTCCCGGCTGTATGACGAACTGATTACCCTGTTCTCATTGAAATACGCATACATCCTACCTATGAAATCATACTTGAAGTCATCCGTATAATATACCGTATAAGTACCACCGTCGTGTTTTCTTATGCCTATTCTTGTGATTAACTGACTGAAGAACCAGTCTTTCTGATTCTGTGTATCGGTAGTGGTTCCATAAGCCCGACGTATTCTGGCTGATTCTATATTCGGCAAGGTCCAGTCACCGCACATTACAATCTGGTCTATATCCCGGTAGTTATTGGTACTCTTGTTATCTGAAGAACCATAATAGGTAACAGTAAACAGTTCCTTGGGGACCCCCTTAAGCAGTAAAGCCTCACTGATCTGTTCTGCATATTCTGATTTACCTGGACCGTCATCACCCCCGTTGATATCCTTCCAGCATACGACCAGGGTAGGTTTGTTTATAAGCATGGCGATACGGCTGGTAAACTCGTCAAAACGTCGGAGATTGAGATTCCTTCTGAACAGTCCGAAGTCTATTTTCCGGAATTCAGTCACACAATTATATTTCCGGTCCACATCAAGAAGCCTGAAGTTCCTGGAGTCCTTGAACAAAAGATCACCTGCCCCTTCGAAGATCAGTACATGCGTATTTATGTACACTCCCGGAGGACACAGGTCAACGGGATAGAATGTAATGCCTGCCTTGTCACTGTCGGAGAGCATCCATGAATCATAATATTGCGGAATCAGGTTTAATGCCACGTCACGCTTGATACGGTTGATTCGGTAAGACTGGTTGAAAAGATCATTCCTGGTATTCCTGATGAAATGGTCGTAATAAATTTCGATTTCTTCCGGTGACATACAAATGATATTGCCCGTATCATCGGTTTTACTGAATACTCCCAGAATTGTTTTATCAAATTCCACGAAAGGTCTGATAAAGGTGGGAGTCTCGTCAAACAGGATATACCGTCTAAGATCCGGCCTTACCATTAGTTTCCTGAAATCCCCGTCAAATGAATCTACGGGTGACTTTGGACGGTAAATGAGGAAATAATTGATCAGGTCAGTCCAGAAACGTACATGTGTGATCAGGATAATCTTTTTCTCCATAAGAATTTCGGGATTGTCCCTGTATTGATTCAGAAAGGATGAACGCTCCTTATCACTGGATATGATCATAACGTCGCTTTCTCTCAATATATCACCATACCCCAATTCCCTGTTCACCAGGTTAGCCAGAATCCAGTCATACATCTTACCCAGTTCGTCACGGGTATCAACACAATACAGAATCCCCGAGTTATATTTCTGTCGGATCAGACTCTTGATTGACTCTGTTTTACCGCTACCACAACCTGAGGAAATGATATAGCCTCCGTTATCATCCGGGACATCGATTATGCCTGTACTGAGTTTCATTCTAAATCCCTCACCAGTGATATGTGGGGTTATATTAAAAAGCTCTTTCATACATCACCTCCTTCCTGTATATCATCTATGACAATCCATTCGTCATGATATCTTTCTATCAGGAAATTCAGATAAGACTGTACGTCCTCTTCATCAAAATAGCCTTCGTCGATATCCGGTGACATTTCTTCCCAAAGTTTGAAATCCTCTCTGATCTGTTCTATGAGTTCCGATTTCTTAATAACTATTGTATCCATCTGTGTATCTATTATTTTTGTGTTATGTATCTGTCCAGTTCGTTATTAAAGGCAAGAATATCTTTTTAATGTTATTTTATGCATGTTTTTGTTTTAAGATGAATGGGGTAAGTCAGAGACAGAGAGCATACGATAGTAGAGAATATGACATAGCCGATAGGATATATGTAAATATTTTATTCTTCGAAAAAGCTTACTCTTTAAGCAAAAGTACTCTTTTTGCAAACTTTTTTATAACACCTTATCTCCCTCCGGGGGGTTATGTATGTCACTTCACTACGTTCCTTTACTCTTTGCCTCCAGCTAACTCCGGTTATACAAAATTTATGGTTTATCTGTCGTTTTATCGAAATCACCCTTAGTCTTTTGTGAGTAGATATTCAGAGTAACCCCAAAGGCACGCAGAAGGAAATTCTTTAATCCCAGGTATGCTTCGATCTTTGGATAATCCCTTTCACATATTCCTCTGAATTCTTTTAGAGACACATTAATGACCAAGCCTTCATATAGATCATATTTCTCCTGTAACCTTTTGATATCCTCCCTGTATCTTCTAGGGATTCTCTGTGGAACTGTTTTTTCGTTAACATCAGGGCAGTTCGTAACCTGACGGTCGAGCATAGAGCTATCGTTCTTATCTGACAATATTATATTTGGTTTCATACATATATCAAGCTTTCGAGGGATTTGAACGGCAAAACAGATATTTTTTTGAAGGAAAAGAAATGGTCAGGCTAACCCTGAATCTCTTTTTATCCGTTTGTCCCGGGAAGGTGTCCCAGAAAATATGTATATTTTGGGATTTTATCTATGTGATGTAAATAATACGAAATAGATATTTGTATGTAATCTATTGATAATGTTTGTAACTATACAAATACTTACTATATCATGTCTGTAATTACGCTTATTCGCAAATGATAAAAAACATAATTTTGGAGGGTATTTTATATAAATTTCATGCCTAAAATACTGAAAAATGTGATATCCGGGACAGTGGGATTGTTAGTTCTGGGACAAAGGGACAGTGAATAACTCAAGGAAAACTTAGGAATCTTCAGATAAATAAAATCTCTAGCTTGAAGTTGCCGATTATTTATTTTCTGCATAACTTTGGGAAGTTTTTCATTCTATAATTAGAGTTGCGAAATTCCGAAATAGTAACATGTCAAATTTTGTTTTGTTAAGAAAGGACTTCTATCTTAGCGGAGTATGGAGGTCCTTTTTATATTTATGGGGTGGTAGAATAATAAGAATTTGCCGGTATAATCCCTCAATAATTCAAATAGTCAATTGTGTAATGAAGCTGTTGTCCCGTCCCACCAGAGTTATTTTGATGGAGAATACAAAAAAATATTTTTTTGTTTTTATCAGGTGACATAGATGAGATTTTTTCTTTGTCCCACTTAATGCTGTCCCACTTCGTATTGTCCCACATATATTTCAATCATACGAACAAAAATTTCTCAAAAATCTTGGCTATGAATTTGCCACTTAATGATTTTCTGTTTAATTTTGTATAGTTTGATTTTTTAGGAGCTGTGAAGCTCTCTCCAAATGAATAGAATAGTTTAGAAAACTTGAAGGGCTTCTGCCTCAGAGGAGGGTTATGAAGTCCTTTTTTCGTCCCACTTTAATTTTTCGTTTTTGTATTCTCTTAATCCAAAGAGTTTCGTATTTTTGCAATACTATTGTACCATTATTTATTTGTTTAAACATATGTCGTATTCAAGTCTTTGTGAAAAGGCAATTATAATTATTAGACTAGTACTTTAAATGTCAAAGCGGTGTGAGTTTTCCCTGAAGAACTTTCATCGCTTTATTTATTATGCAAAGGTGAGTGATTAAAGATTACACCCCGAAATTACACAATCTCCTGATAATATGCAAATGATTACTTGTCATATTTCAAAGTGTTGCTGATGATTGATGTGAACCGATGTTTTTGTTCTCCGTATTTCTTGTTTACTAAAAATATGTTTTTTACATTTGTATGTCGTTCTGTGGCATATGGGGGCATAGTCTTTCTCTTTCCTGTATGACCGGAAACGTACTTTTATATCTTATACGAGGGTTTTGATAAGACCGATTTCTTTGTGAAAAGGAGAAGTCTGTGTTGTTGTGAAGCGATGGGAGTCGGCGGATTCTTGTCGCTTTTATTTTTGGTCAGTAAGAATTTTATGCTTAATTTTGAACCGGGCGTGAATGGGATTGTGAAATTCTGTGACGTTGCTGAATTAATATAGTGAAATTAATTTTTAGTTTGTGTTGGAAAGGAATTCTGTCTCATTAGGGATATGGAGTTCCTTTCTTATTTTGGGGAGTAAGCCGGAGGCAGATAGCCGGTAAACAAAGTGAGCGTAATATACATAACTCCGGCAGGGAGATGAGAGTGGAATGTTTTTTCAAATCGTATACATTTTATAATAGAAGTAGAACAAATTTAGAGTAAGGTTACTATATCCCCCAATCTAAGTTTGTTCTACCCTCAAATTCTGCTGAAGAATAATACCAGTCTCTGTAAACAAACAAGTTAACCTATCCGATAAATAGAGTAACAAGTAGGCTTGTCGCTATTAATAGCATAAATAAAGCCAAGGCATTATTGTTATTATCAGTAGCATCAAAAACAAGATATAAAGCAATACTTGTAATATATGGTTGGGGCATTTCTTTTTAACAAAAGCCGATACCATGTTTATGTGTGACAAAATATGAATGGCAAGCAGAGCGAGCAATACAACTCCTGCCCACAAATGAATATTACCCCAATCGTGCCCTCCCAAACCAAACAAGTGCGAATCCCATGGAGTAACGCTTTGAAATCTGACAGCATGCCGGGAAGGAATAACTATTTCTAATATAACCCCACTTATACTTACCAATGCCATTGCTATCAACATAACAAAGTCTATGATAATATTAAGTGGCATCTTGTTCTTTCCAAACATCATTCTTTATGATTGTGCCCATGGCATTCATGGTGATGTGCATGGGATGAGCAGCCCACTCCCGAATCTGTAAGTTTTCCGTTTAAATAGTCGATAGCGATATCAAGGATATTACCCGAGCAACCTCTTATAACTTTGATGTTGTGGGCTGTAAGTACATTCAAAGCACCTTGCCCCATATTCCCTGCCAACATGACACTGACTCCCATGTTTTCCAATTCTCCTGCTATATTGGACTTGCATCCGCATCCTTGTGGAGAAGGAATTGTCTCACTACTTAGAATTTGATTGTCTTGCCCTATTGTCAGGATTGTGTAATACTCACAATGACCGAAATGGTTATCAACCACCTTGTCTCTAGTCGGAATTGCAATTTTCATCATAATCTCATTTTTATTAATGTTAATATTACTTATGCTTATGTCGTTGGAGTGACATACTGGACATTCTATTTTACGGATTTTAAATGCGGGATTGATATTATTGAATAAAAAACCGCATACTCCGCAACAAAACCATTCACTATCAGTGTACGCTACTCCGCCTTCTATCATTATAGCAACACCACTAACCAATGCATTGGCAATCTTTTGCCTTGCACTGACATATATTCGGCTAAGTGTCGGACGTGATACCCCCATTGAAACAGACGCTTCCTGTTGAGTCTTCATTTCATAATCACACAGCCGTATCGCTTCATATTCTTCAAAGTGCAAGAGTATAGCATCCTTACGGCAACTGTTTGAAGTTATAGGTCTAAATCCTTCAACAGAAGGCATATTATTAACTTTACGGATGTTCTTAGGACGTGGTGACATTATATAATTTATTATTTTCGTCTGCAAATATAATGAACAAATGCTCAAAATAAAAAACAATGGGTGACTTTTTAACACAACAGGTAAGGACCTTGAGTTATATTCCTTTGCCCCCCCTCAATATAAAACTCATTTATGTTTGAGAGCAGGATGTTTATTATTTATCTTCACGCCCTGCTTAGTGATTTAAAACTTTTCACTATTTTGCAGCAATTCCAATAAACTGGTGCGTTAGGGAGTTGGAAGGAGATAATGAGAACGTAAGGATTTATCTTCTGTTTGTAATCTGGACAATTTAATAAGTTAGGGGATAATAGTTCATTCCCTTCATGTTACATAATAGAAGTACTTTTTCTTTTTGTGAATATTCCACCCTATTAGTTATGTATCATATACTACATAACTTCCGTCTCCGACTAATACCCGATGAAGAAAAAAAGAAGTCGGGTCATCCCTCAACTTCTCTTCTTATAAAGATTTTCTGTTACTGAAGATTCATGTCACCATTGATTATCATATAACAGATCATAAACTTTTTCATTTCAGATTATACCTTCTGATTAATTTGTAAACGGTTGATTTGGAAAATCTGGCTCCCCTAGAAGTTACGAATCCCTCCCTGTTGAGAATATCCGCTACCTCCTGCAGAGTATGTTCCTCTTTGAGCAATGTACGCAGCATGGCGACAGCTCTCCTGTTATTGGGATTGTTGTCTGCTTTCTCCCTGCAGGTTCTGATACTGCTTCGGATTGCCTGCTCATGTTTGTCCATCAAATGTTCCGGATTGCCCAGTCTGAATCCCATTGCCTTCTTTGCCTGCAGGGCGGATTTTGTTCTTGCCGCTATCAGTTCCGCTTCATATTGTGATATCGCCGACAGTATGTGCAGCATCATTTTATTGGCTTGTGGGAAATCACAGAATACAATTTCCACATCATTCTCCAGAAGATTTGACAGGAAGGAAACATTTCTGGCCAGCCGGTCCAGTTTGGCAACGATCAGTGTCGCTTCCGTTTTTCTGCAAAGACTCAATGCTTCTTTGAGTTTAGGTCTGTCTTTTTTTCGCCCTGATTCAATTTCAACATATTCAGCAACCGGAGTTTTGTCACGAAGATATTTCTGTATAATTTCCCTTTGTGCTTCAAGTCCCAGTCCTGAAAATCCTTGTTTCTGTGTGCTTACCCGAAGATAAGCTACATATTGGTTGTTCATTGATTCTGATTTTTAATAGTTTTAACAGTGGTTCCGCCGACCAGACGTTCGTCCAATCTATGGAACCGGTTACATTATTACATAAAAAAAATCCTGTGAGTTTTTGAGTTTTCATATGCTCTACTGTCTCACAGGATTCCAGTTATTACAGATTCTGTTATTTCAGGGAAGTGTTATTCTCTTATAATCCCGTACTCTTCAGAAATCCTCTTCTCATAGTCATCCGTTTTCTCCACATTCTCATCTATCACAGAAACAAGCATGTCAAAGTAAACGTCTTCTATTATTTTCCTTTCTCCTTCAGAGTCGGGGATAAGATGAATCTCAAACAAATCCTTCCCTTCATCGAGGATAACCTGTACCATTCCTGTATGCCTGAATCCCTGCACATGAAATTCCAGGCCAAGATTTACAGGTCTGACCGTATTCGTATCTATTCCCCACGACATCATGACAATCGGTCGGGTTCTCAGGATACTCCATATATACCCTGCCAGTTTTAGATCATAATTGTTATTTCTTTCCATATTAATCCACATTGTGTCCTTCATAAAACTCAGTAAAAGTCAGGCCTCTCATAAGTTTCTTTTCCGGACAAATATAAAATCTGCCATATTTCGTATCTATCACGGGCCCATTGCCATGCCCGTTGTAGTATGTACTGTTCCGGCCTATGATCCCGACCCAGTTCTCTTTCATGTCAGCCTCCCCGCTTTTGATATACCGGAAGGTGTCACACATGTATTCCCACTCTTCAACTGTTGTAAGATGATATTTTCCTTTCTCGTTTTCTATACGTGCAAGAAAGTTCTCGATTATCTTTTCCATACATACTTCTGTTTTTAAGTTAATGATATTCTGTTGCTTTTTAGTCAATACCTCTATTCTGTAAAAGTTTTCACCGCAACTTCTGCATTGAAATGAGTCACCTTTTATTTTTGATTTACTCATCATGCGTCCACACTCAGGACAGAATCTTCTCGTCTTCATGTTCCTCCATTGGGTACAGGTTATAATATTCTGTATAGATTCTCTGGTAATCTTCCATGTTCAGGTCAGGAAAAACGGAGTGATACATGTAATACAGGTCTTCCACATTCCATATATCTTCCTGATCGAGCAGGGCGAATATTTCGTCTGCAGCTTCATCGAATTCATCATAGATGCCTTCTCGCCTTCCCTGTATTTCAGGTTGGTGGGGATAAGTTTCAGTACAATTCCCAATGATATGCTCCACCAGTCTCAGACACCCCATGAGATCTTCTTTCACCGTAACTTCATGATCCGTATGTGGCTCGTAATATCCGCAACTGAGATTGACGCAACTAATCCCGAGCCCTTTTTCTTTCAATGCAAGAATATCAGTCATCATCCCGTCCGTTTCCTTATATCCGAACTTCTCATGTCCGGTAGCTTTCAGGAAGTCAGGAGAACAGAGGGAAGTCCAGTTAATTTCAGTAATAATATCCTGACACCCTTTTCTGTCCGGTTCTATAACAAACCGGCAGTTAGCAAAGAAGTCAATCACCGCGTTCTCTGAACCGACACATCCTTTCTCTTCACTGACAAAGAAGGCCAGTTTCAGGATTTTGTACTTTTCCAGACATTTGAGCGCTATCCAGATTCCATTCTTGTCATCCGCTCCGAGTCCTTCCTGTCTCTTGTTCCGGGAGCTGTATCCGAATATAATTTCCTCCGTCTCAATAGCCGTGAAGTCTTTTGAATGTAACCTCTGCACCTGGTCAAGATGTGCTGCGATACAGGGATATGATTCCGCGTCTCCCTTTGTTATATACAGATTCCCGATTTTATCAGTTTCAAGTTTTACACCGGGAATTCTTTTTACATAATCCCATATAAACTTTGTCATCGCCCGTTCTTTTCCGCTCGGGCTATAAATCTGATATAATTTCTTAAGTAATTCCATAATTTTTCTTTTTTGTGGGTTAAACGTAAGCATTCGATAAACTCCCCCTTTCATTCTAAAAATGTGATGTTACTTTTGTAATCAAAGTAAAAAAGCTCAATCGTTATGTCACATCAATGGACCATGGAAGATTTTGAATCTATTTATTCCCGTTTCAAGTCGAGCGGACTTTCAGTTATAGATTTTTGTTCGAATGAATGTATTCGTCCCAAACGTTTCTACGCGTGGCGTTCCAAGCTGCTGCGCAAAGGCGGCTTTATCCCGGTAAAGGTAAACAGTAAGGGACAGGTCAGTCTTCCCCATAAGGAGAAATCCCTTCAGTCTGCCCCTCCGGTCAGCCCGTCGCCAATTCCCCAGCCGCTATGTGAGATCTCC
>OGOC01000136.1_pt1 | contig 74492 bp, 63 predicted proteins | sample 1552561 | NCBI WGS metagenome assembly OGOC01 (sample SAMEA2580148, study PRJEB22360) | human gut metagenome | biome: human gut; feature: human-associated habitat; material: faeces | place: Denmark | collected 2008/2010
AGTGGTTTTTGCCACTTCCTTTTATTTTTGCCAATAAAAATTATACACTAACGTAATCACCCAGCCAAAAAGAATCTTTTTCGTCAATTTGTTTATTCTGACATTTTATTTATGTCCCAAACTAAACCATACACCGTTACCGTATTTTCTACTTTCTTACTTTTAATTGGTTTGACAAATATATCCGCAGTCTGTATAATGAAGTATCAACAAATTTTTAAAAAATGGCCGTGAATAGCAGCGGACAATGAATATACTTGAAAGGATTGAATAGCATGGATATGCAAATGAATATAAAAAGAAAATTATATTCTCCAAATGAGTTAAAGGAAAAATTTCCAATGACAGAACGAATGAAAGCAGTAAAGGAGCAACGAGATCAAATTATTGCAGATATTTTAAGCGGAAAATCCGATAAAATGATGTTAATTATCGGTCCTTGCTCTGCAGACCGTGAAGATGCTGTATTAGAATATATCAGTAGATTAAAAAAAGTACAAGAAATAGTAGAAGAGAAATTAATTTTAGTTCCTCGGATCTACACAAATAAACCAAGAACAACTGGTGAAGGCTATAAAGGAATTGCATTGCAACCGGACCCAGAAGAAGATCCGGATATGTTGAAAGGATTACTTTCCCTTCGTGAATTACATATCCGTGCTGTACAAGAGACTGAGCTTACTTGTGCAGACGAAATGCTTTACCCTGAAAATCATAGCTACCTATCCGATGTACTATCCTATGTAGCGGTAGGTGCTCGTTCCGTAGAAAATCAGCAACACAGACTAACTGCAAGCGGTGTAGGCATTCCAGTTGGAATGAAAAACCCTACCAGTGGAGATTTGGAAGTTATGTTAAACTCTATTTTAGCAGCACAAATTCCACATACCATCTCCTACCGTGGATACGAGGTAGAAACACCGGGTAATCCTTTTGCACATGCTATTTTAAGAGGATATGTGAAAGAGGACGGAAAGTGCTACTCGAATTATCATTATGAAGATTTGGAACATTTGTATGAAGCATACCAGAAGAGAGATTTAGAAAATCAAGGTGTTATCGTAGATACCAATCATGCAAATTCGAACAAAAACTATTTAGCTCAAATCCGAATCTGTAAAGAAGTATTGCATAGCTGTCATTTATCCAAAGATATCCGTTCCTTTGTAAAGGGATTTATGATCGAAAGTTATCTAAAAGACGGCAATCAGAAAATTGGAGAAGGCTGTTATGGAAAATCCATTACAGATCCATGTCTTGGATGGGAAAAAACAGAACGTCTTATCCTTGATATTGCTGAATTATTATAAAGAAAGTACAACACAGAAAGTCCCTTCTGATTACTCATAAACAGGTATTCAAAAGGGACTTTTTCTATGAAAGTTTCGAAAAAATAAAAATTGCAACTCCCAAAATAACCAACACAACTCCCGTTGCCCTATTCAACATTTCAGCAGAAGCCTTATTGGCAAATTTAGCTGCTATTCTTGCCCATAATAAGGTAAATATCACGCAAAGTCCCCATACAAACCAATCCGGTTTTCCAGCGATAGCAAAATGAGATACTGCACCTGTAAAAGCGGTAAAAGCCATAACAAACACACTGGTCCCAATGGCTGTTTTCAAATCATATCCCAAAACTGAGGTTAAAATCAACAGCATCATCATACCGCCACCAGCACCTACAAAACCACATATCAATCCAATGACCATGCCACAAAGAATGGATTGTATGATTCTTTTTGTCATAGAACGGTTCTGTGTCCGCTCCTTTGTTACCATAACTGGTTTTACAATAAATTTAACGCCAAGTAAAAATGTCATAAATACGGAAAAACTTCCCATCGTTGCAGAAGGTAACAAACTTGCCAGATAACTTCCACAAACCGTAAACACTAAAACACTTGCCATCATAACAAGTCCATTTTTTATATCCAAATTTTTATTCTTTCCATATATATAAGCGGAAACTGCACTTGCTAACACATCCGATGACAAAGCAATCCCTACCGCCATGAATGGGTCCATATACAAAAATGTAATAAGCATGGGACTGATTACCGCTGCTGCACTCATTCCAGCAAATCCAGTTCCAAGCCCTGCACCCATTCCAGCAAAAAATGTAACTATAAGTTTTATAAACCAATTCATTTTGTATGCTCCTAATCTTTCTTACTAAATGTCCAATAGCCTTCATTTTTTCTAAAGAACTATTGTTTAATAAAAGTGTTCTTCATCCATTTTAAATTTCCTTTTCATAAACAAATCTATATTTTCCCTTTCCTTTTCCCTTAACTTTCACCACAACTTTCATATCTCTTATTTTCTTCATAATTTCCTTTGCTGTTGTTGAAGAACAAGCCAATATTCTTTCAATTTCTGGAGCACCAAATATCTCATTTGTATCTATATCATTATACACAATCAAAATCTTATCTTTGGTACTTTCACGATAGTTTTTACTTAAAAAAGCTCTTTTTAGTTGCCCAATAGACAGCTTCTCAATGTAAATAGCTGGTTTTTTCTCCTCAATAGTCGTGTTTTTCACACCAATAGACGGATTTCTCTCTTCTATAGTTGTGTTTTCCACACCAATAGACGGATTTCTCTCTTCTGTAGCCGAATTTTTATAATTCTTATTATATATAATAGTTTGTAAAATAAATGCATTGCAAAAGTATTCCGGCTCATGAAGTCCTGCACTTTCAAGCTCATTATACATTCTGTCTACTCCCTCACCATATTCTTTAACAAATTTATATGCCTTAAGAAATTCAGCAATTCTAGGATTTCTAGAAAAATGTGTATATCTTATATTGTTTGTCCTCACTAATCCTGGAAGTTTTCCTGGACTTTCAACAACAATACGATTATCAAACATTTTTATTTGAATTTCTGTTCCACTGATGTTATACGATCTGTGTGTTACAGCGTTAACTATTATTTCCTGACGAACAAATTTAGGATATTCCTCTTCAGTAACAAATAAACCATCCCGACCTAAATATGTCTTTTCTTTCACTTGTGTATTCAAATAAGCTATGGCAGCATTTATCTGATTTAAAATCGTTCCTTCAAAAATTACGTCCTTAATTACATTCATTTCTGTTCCAGATTTTTCTTCATTTCCCTCATACCTTATGAATCTTATCCTTGCTCTAGGAAAAAATAATTGCGGATTTTTTCCGAATAAAAGAATCGCCGCACCACTGATCATTTTCTTTCCTTGCTTAACTCTCAAAAAACCCTTGTTTTCTTTTAAATATTCCAACTCGCTTTTTCCATAACCAATTTTATCAATATAAGATTTCACAAGTTCCATATCTAAATCATCAACTGTAGCATCCGGCACCGCTTTGTCCTCAAAATATCTTTCTCCTTTATCGTACATTAACTGTATTCTTTCTTCAAAAGATAATTTCTTAGATTTATCTCCAACTCTCAAAAATGCTTCATCTGCTTGATTTGCATGAACAGCCATGCTCGGTTCAATATGCATTAATACAACATGATTTTCTCTTCCCTGAAAATCTATACAACGAACTTTTTCAACCACTATAGGAACAGAGGGTTCGCAAAAATCATATGGAACTCTTAGTAGTTCATTTAATTTCTGTACTTCATAATCGATTCCTTCTATTTTTCTGGTTTTGTCTGAAATGCCAATGGCAATTGTACCTCCATCTGCATTTGCAAACGCAATGATTGGAACAGCCAAAGCCTTAGGCGCAATATTTATACTTTTTCTATCAAAAATTTGCCTTTCCTCGTTAGTTAATACTTCTTCTATTGTCATGTATTCACCTACTTTTCTTGTTATTTCCATAATTTACATATAAAATCTAGTATATACCTACATATAAGAAATTAAAATATAGGCTTCTATCTCTCCATGTTTTTTACACAGAAATATTTTTCCTGTATAAAAACTTTTCCCAAACCTAATGGTAACTTATCTAATAAGGCATCTAAACTTACTTGTTTTACCTTGTTCATTCCAAAAGTATTACTTATTTGCCCCATTGATGCTTTATCCTTACATATTCTAAACAAATTCTCAAAAAACCGATGAATCGAATATATTACACCATCTCGTATCATTTGATCCAAATAAAATTGCATCACATTCTCATATGACAAAATGCCTTCTTTTAAACCAATCAACAATAATTCACTTTCTCCAGAATATTGCCAACTTGAATATTTTTCTAAGTCTTCAATAAATAATGCAAACATTCGGTTACTAAATAACCAATTTACATTATCTATAGTTGTAACAATTTTACTATCAGGATAATCATTGTTCCAATATGCTCCATAGCCCGGTAAATAAAAATTAACTGATTTTCCGGTTCTAAAATGATAATACTCCAAACCTTTCAATATATCTTTACCTGTTGGAAGTTCTGGTCTTGTTATAAGAATTCCTATAGAATCATTTATCAACCCTTTTTCTCTAGCATTTCTATTAATTTCTTCCAACATTATTTGATAAGTCAATGCATCAAACATCCTTTGCCCCCTATCTTTCCCATTAATATTTTTTTCATCATAGATAATAACAATATTATGCTTTGTCAAAACAATATCCAGATGTCTAGAAAAAACAAACTAAGTTTTCTAATATCACACGCCCTTTTTCCAGCATACTTTGCGTAATATTACTTCAATTAAAATATCTTTTTCTTTAATGTACTGTATGTCCTTTCAACATTGCTCTGTATTATAACACGTTTTACTGAATGTCAACCATTTACTAATGTTCATAAAACAGTGTTATTATACCTTTCTGTAGTATTTTTTGTCAACAAATTGACTTATAAGAAGCCATTCTTTCCACTAAATACAACTTGAAAAAGATAACATATCCACTTTTCATATAAAAGGGCATCGGAAAATCCTATTTCCGATGCCTTTTTATCCCATTCTACAATATACTCAAATTGTTTTTTCTCTTTTTATTTTATATAAATGCGTGCTTCATATGGACGAAGAATAGATGCATCCTTGCTTTCTTTATAGTTTCCAAGTAAGAGTTCCATGTCCTTGCACATTTCTTCTAACGGCATGTTTACGGTTTTATCAAAGAAATTACAAACAATCACCATTGTCTGATTTGCATTTTTTCTCTGGTAAGCAAAAATATTTTCATCTTTTTCCAACAGCAATGTAAAGTTACCATCTACGAATACTGGATACTGTTTTCGCAACTGGATTAGTTTCTTGTAACAACTAAAAATGGAATCTGGGTCTTTCACCTGACTTTTTGCATTGATTTCCTTATAGTTGCTGTTTACTTTCATCCATGGAGTACCATCTGTAAATCCAGCATGTTCTGTATCATCCCATTGCATTGGCGTTCTCGCATTGTCACGTCCCTTTGCATAAATAGAACGCATAATATCCTCTTTTGCATATCCTTTCTTCAGTCGATCCTGATACATATTAAGGATTTCCACATCTCGATAATCCTCTATTTCATACTGCACATTTGTCATTCCCAATTCTTCTCCCTGATAAATATAAGGAGTTCCTTGCATTCCATGTAACAAAATTGCCAGCATTTTTGCAGACTCTACTCTGTACTCTTTGTCATTTCCCCATCTGGAGACAATACGTGGCAAGTCATGATTATTCCAAAACAAACTGTTCCAGCCGCAATTATGCAGTTCTGTCTGCCAGCGTGTCAAGATTTGTTTTAATTTTAAAAATGGCAATGGCGCTAAATCCCATTTTTCTTTTCCTTCCTGCTGGTCCAGTCCGATATGCTCAAACTGAAATACCATGGAAAACTCACTTCCATCTGGATTGCTGTAAAGTTTCGCTAATTCCGGTGTTGCTCCCCAAGCTTCTCCCACTGTAATCAAATCTCCCTTTTGGAAGGTTTCTTTGCTCATTTCACGAATGTATTCATGCAGTCTTGGACCATTTTGTGTAATTTTAAGGTCCGGCTCTTTTGCAATCTGATCGATAACATCCAAACGGAACCCACCAACACCTTTATCCATCCACCACAAAATCATATCATAGATTTCTTTTCGTACCTGTGGATTTTCCCAATTCAAATCCGGCTGTTCCGGCAAAAATTGATGAAAATAATATTGCTGCAATTCTGGCACCCATTCCCATGCACTTCCGCCAAAAACAGCCTTGCAATCATTTGGTAATACGCCCTCTTCTCCGTCTCTCCACACATAAAAATCATGATACGGATTTTCTTTGCTCTTCTTTGCTTCCTCAAACCATCGATGCTTGTTTGATGTATGGTTTAAAACCAAATCCATAATAATGCGAATATTATATTTTTTAGCCTCTGCAATCAATGCTTCCATATCATCTACGCATCCAAACATCGGCTCAATATCCTGATAATCTGAAATGTCGTATCCATTATCATCCTGAGGTGATTTGCATACAGGAGATAACCAGATTGCATCGATGCCAAGTTCCCCAAGGTATGCCATTCTGTCAATAATTCCCCTTAAATCACCAATTCCATCTCCGTTGCTATCCTGAAAACTTCTTGGATAAATCTGATATACCACTGCATTCTTCCACCATTTATCATGCTTTCTATTCTGTCCCATAATCCTTTTCCTCCTTATGACTTGTTATAATTCACAAATATGTGAACGGTAACATTACGATTTTTCTATACCATTTATTTATTCCTGCTTCTTGTTGCGATATTGCTTTTGATGTATTATACTGCCATTATAAGATATTTTTCACGTAAAATCTTGCAGTATTTTTTCATTCTATGACACAATACTGCTATCTGCACAGGAGGAATCATTTATGAAAGAAGGGCAATCACTTACACTAGAACAAAAAGAAAACGCCAAACACGGCGAGGTCTTTTTTCCCATTCAAAAATATATTACAAGACTGGCGGACGATTACCCTGTGATTACGACCCACTGGCATGATGAAGCCGAACTTACCCTAATTACAAAAGGCTCTTGTGTCTATCAAATTGATCTGGTGGAATATGAGGCAAAAGAGGGAGATTTATTATTTATTCCACCGTTACTTCTACATGCCATTACCCTTGGCAATTGCGAGGAATTTTTTTCAGAAACTTATGTTTTTCATATGAATTTTCTTGGTGGAAATGCCACTGATGTATGTTCAACCCGTTATTTGACACCCATGATGAATCAGGAAATTTCCATGCCTTACCTGATTACATCGGAACATCCTGCTTACGCCTCTGTGCATAAATGTTTTCAGCAGATTACCACTTTGTATCGTGAAAAAGTAGTCGGATATGAACTGGCATTAAAATCTTTGCTTCTGCAAGTTATTTTTCTGCTGCTTCAATATAGTAGTAAACATATGTCCTCTGTTTCAAAAACTTCGTCAGACAAATTGAAAGGTGTTTTGGATTATATTGAGCTTCATTATGCAGAACCAATTTCTGTTTCTGAGTTGGCAAAACTGTGCTATTTCAGTGAATATCATTTTATGCGTTTTTTCAAAAAACATATGAACATGACTTGCGTGCAGTATATCAATAATCTTCGCTTGGAAAAGTCCGTAGAACAGTTTGAACGTGGAAACACTTCCATACTGGAAGTCTCTATGTCTGTAGGTTTCCACAATCTCTCTTATTTTCATCGGGCATTTAAGAAAAAATATCACATGACTCCGCTTTCTTTTATCAAGCGGTTGGAGGAATGAGACTAATCTTCTTCTGTTTCATATCCACCTTTGCCATAACACCATACTGCAATGCACATCTTGGCGTGGCATGTCCGAAATTCACATTATAAACAATGGGAAGTTTCCTATTATCTATCACTTTTACAAGGATTTCTGCGTATCCCTGATAGTATGCCTCATCTTGGGGTTTTCCAACCAAAACTCCATTTACAACATCAAATACACCTTTCTCTTTCAGTAGTGAAATTTCCTTTTCAAAAAGTTCCGGCACAGGCTTTTCTTCACAGGTTTCTATAAATAAAATTTTGTTCTTCCATTCTTCTATACTTGGAAATAGCCCATATTTTTCACAAACCGCCTTTTCATCTTGATATCTAGTCGTTGTCAATATGTCATATAAACTTTCTAAGCATCCGCCTAATAATCGACCTTGAAAAATTTCACTTCCCTGTAAAAGTTCAAAACCCCGTTCCTCCTTATGTGCTATTCGATCTATTCCAATTGCTTTTGCTGAAAAATCTTTCCTTTCTTCATACCAAATTTCACTAGCTACAATCTCTTTATAATCCTCTCCTTCTAAATAACTTTCAAACGCTCTTTTACTATAGGGCAACATCTCATCCGAAATTTCCCCCAAATCACAGATAAATGTAGGACCATAATAAGTAGACAGTCCCAGTTTATAAAACATCAAATGATTAATTGTAGTATCGGAAAAGCCAGTAAATAATTTAGGATGTTCCTCTACCACTCGAATGAACTCTGCATCTTCCATCAAATAAGGCAACAATCTGTATGTATCATCCCCACCTATTGCACAAATAATTCCTGCAATAGAATCGTCGAAAAAAGCATCCTTTAAGTCTTTCGCTCTGGCTTCCGGATGCTCCTTTACATATGCAATACCTTTCAATGCATTAGGCATAAATACTGGTTCTAGTCCATATTCTTTTAACCTCTTTACTCCTATTTCTATATTATGACTGCAAAATTCTTCCCCTAACATTCCACTGGACAAGCTGACAATAGCTACTTTGTCACCTTTTCTCAACTTTCTTGCGTATTGCATATCCACAATCCTTTCATTGATAAGACAGTATTACTTCTTATCTGCACGCTAATTAACCTTGAATTCTTTCTCTATATAACAATGTTCCTGCTTACCAACCAACTCATTGTCCTCAAAATCCAATTCAATTATATATGGCATCCAATCTATAATTCTTAAAAAATCTTCACAGGCGAAATCACTATCGTAAAAATTCAATATAGTACTAAGAGCAGTACCATGTGTCCCAACAACAATCTCCTTATCGATATTTTCTGATAAAATTTCATTCAAAGCTTCCATGTTACGTTTTTGAACCATAGCAAGGGACTCTCCTCCCTCCTCATGATAATCATGGTCAGCCCAGCGTTTCTGGAACATCTCATGATTATTTCCATCCAGCCCTTTTTCACGTTCCCTAAGTCTCTCATCTGTTATAATTTCTTTACCGAAAAAGGCTGCTGTATCTGCAATGGTATCCAAACTTCGCTTATATGGACTACAATAAAAAGTGTCAATTTTCTTGTCCTTCAGAAATTCCAATACAATTGCAGAATCCTTCTTTCCTTCTTCCGTCAATGGTCTCGTTCTATCATCTTTCCAATCATGTTTCGGCTGTGCATGACGCACAAAATATACTTTTGTCATTAAACCAGCCCCATTTCATCTTCCATTTTCACAAATCCGTATTTTTCATATAATGGTCGTCCCATATCCGTTGCCTCTAAGGCAATTTGTGAAATTCCCCGTTCCTTTGCAGCTTTTACTAACAAATCCAATGTGTGAAATGCAATTCCCTGTCTACGATACTCCGGTGCTGTATACATATTCATAATATATGCTTTTTTGCCACTTGAATTATGATAGGTCGGCATTACCTGATAAAAACTCACACCACCTGCTCCAATAAAAGTTTCTTTATCATATACTAAATATGCCATATGCTCACCAGTTTCCACAGCCCGCTTATAATAGGCGTACGATTCTTGTTCCACAATAGACATGTCCACATCATCTGATAACTTATTCGCCGCACGAAGAACAATAACCCTTGTTCTTACCAGTTCGGCTATATCCTTTGTCGTTGCCTTTTTGTATTCAATTTTTTCTAACATACCACACTACTCCTCCACCAGCAAAAACTCACCCTTAGAATGATCTCCCCTTATCCACTTCTACCTCTCTAAAAGTTTTATACTTCTTTTTCCATAACTTCATAAACAAGTATCACACCATTCTCTAACGGATACTTCTCATGTTTTATTGTGGAGAAGCCAAGTTTTTCATAAAGTGCAACCGCTGGTAAAGAGGCGTCCAAATATGCCCTATCATATCTTTTACAAATCTGATCTTCTATATTTCTCACAATAAATGTTCCATATCCCTGTTTCTGTTGCATTCTTCCCCCATAGCATTAACTTCTCATAGCACCATCAACAGAAAGAATCTCTCCAGTTACATAACTTGCCATATCACTGGCAAGAAATAAAAATGCATTTGCAATATCCTCTGGCTCACCAATTCTACGTAATGGGATTTTCTCTATAAGCGGCTTAATCATAGCTTCTGGAAGTGAAGCTACCATATCCGTCTTGGTAATACCAGGAGCAACTGCATTTACCCGAATACCAAATGGTGCAAGTTCTCTGGCAAGTGACCATGTAAGACCATTAACGGCTGCTTTAGATGTTGGATATGCAATACCACTTGGCTGACCTGAAATACTTACCATTGAACTTGTTGTAAGAATTACTCCACTTCCCTGCTTCTTCATAATCTTCACACATGGAAGAATCATATTCATAACTGCATTTACATTCAAATCAAATATTTTTTTGAATGATTCAGATGTATAGGAATCTACTGGTGTAGCATCTGACACTCCAGCATTATTTACCAAAATATCAATTGCTCCATATTTTTCAGCTACTTTTTCCACAAATGCGGTTGTAGACGCCTCATCCAAAAGATTTGGACAATCCCCACATACATCCCAGTCTGCATTTAACGATTTAAGTTCTGCAATTGCCTTATCTACAGTCTCCTGTCTAGAACCAAGAAGAATAACCTTTGCACCATTCTCCAAATATTTCTTTACGATTGCAAATCCAATTCCTCTTGTTCCACCTGTTACTACTGCTACTTTCCCTTTTAACATTTTATCCCTCCTGCTCATTTCTTTTGAGTATTATTTTGTATCATCTATTATTTTTTCTTCTTTACTCAATTATAGCAGAAATCCTGTGTTTATGCGAATGTTATATTTCTAGATGTTTGTCAAATGTCATGGGTTCAAATGGTCTAGCAACTGTTACAGTTACAGTTTTTCCAAATTCTTAAACTCAACAGGAGTGCCACTTTGCCTCCTACCTCATTATATCATTATTTAATTGTTACAATCTTTACACCTCTATATGCTTCATAAATTTTAACCCAAGTAAAATCTGGAACATAAGACCCTACCTTTACATAATATTTATACCTATATATGCAAAGTAAATGACCACAGAAGATATCAAAACATATTTAAAAGTCTTCTATCCAAGCTTTAAACACCATAAAACCCTCTTCGTCATTGCTAAAAGCAATGGTGTTCTTGGAATATTCATAATTACGCCTTTCAAATGCTCTTGCATAATGCGTTGTACCTCCAACGTCAATACCAACAATTAAAGTTTTTTCTGTAATAGATGTAATTTTCTTATTTTGTAACATTATAATTCATATCAGATATCCCTCTATTCAATAAGATTACTAACTAGCGAAGTCAGTAATCTTATTGAACTCTGAGGTATTTTTTTCTGAACCTTATTTCGTGGAATTCTTTATTTTTTAATTATGCGGAAGCTCCTCATACTTCAAAACAATAGGCTCATTTGTTCTTTGCATTATGATAATACAGTCAATATAATAAATATCACTGTCCTAATAAGTTTTGAATTATTTTTTTAACACTTTTTGATAGAGTTCCGCTTTCATATGAACGAATCATCTGTCCGGGATAATACTTCTCATAGATGTCAAGTTTATAATTCCAATTAGCATCATAGCTATCCCTTCCTAACAATCCAACATGTTCCCAATACAAAATTCTTCCATCTGAAAGAGTTAACGTAAAATCAGGTATCATATATTTTCCATCTTCATAATAAAGAGGTTTTTCATACTCATATTTAATTCCTGCTTCATGTAATAAATTACATACAATAACCTCTGACTTACTACGAACAAAATTTCCGTCAACTGTTTCATGTACTCTTTCTAGATGGTATTTATTCATTCCCAAATACAATGCAATTTCTCTATGTAACTCTAATGAATTTGAACCACATTCATTCAGCAAATACACAAAATAATCTAGTAGTTCGTGTTTATATTTCTTCTTTTCTTCAATAGAAGCAAGCATTGACTCCATTGTTATTTTCGAAATGCTATTCTCTATCACATCTATCACAAGCCATTTCTGCAAAGGTTTTGTCATAGTAAACTGTTCATCAACATAACCACCATAAATAATCTGCAATAATTCAGATACAGTCAAATCATTCTTTTTCAATATACTACCAAAAGCTTTTGTACGTGAACTATTATATATTTTCTGTATCTTATCATCAGATATGTTATCAATATCTTTTAAATCAGCAAACCCTTTCCCTACAATTTTTATTAAACCTGCTTCAACATAATACGGAAGACAATTCTGCATTTCATCATCCCCGAAATACGAGAATACTTTAATACCTGTTTTTCTAGCAATTTTTTTTAACATCTCTTTTAGTTCATTTTCAGTAGGAAATGATTTATCAATAAAATATCTCTTTTTAACATCAATATTTTTATTACTGTACAGAAGATAGGCATTTGCCGTATCCTTATCTCTTGCTGCTCTTCCAACCTCCTGGTAGTATTGCTCCGCAGATTCAGGAATCATAAAATGGATTACAACTCTTATATCCGGAATATCAATTCCCATACCAAAAGCATTCGTCGCAAAAATTAAGTTTATTTCATCTTTTTTGTATCGTTTGATTATCTGAGCTCGCTCTTTAGAAGTTAGGTCTCCATGAAAATATGCCGCTTTATATCCCTTATCAATAGCCTTTTCACATAATCCTTCAACGCCTCGTTCTGTTTCTTTACGATACACATAAACTAACATCTTTTCGTCACGATGCATTTTCACTATATTCCAAAACTTATCTTCTTTTTCATCTTCTTTTTCAAATTTTTGAACATGCAATTGGATATTCGTTCGCATCAATATATCTTCTTTTAAAATATTGCTTGGATAGATTCTAAAGGCATCACATATATCAACTAATTCTTTTGGGTTTAATGTTGCTGTTAAAGCTAGTACATGACACCATTCATCTCCAAAAATCGCATTTAAAAAATCAGGAATTCTTTTATAAAACGGACGAAAGCTCATTCCCCATTGACTTACGCAATGAACCTCATCAATAACAATCAAGCTAAAGTCCGCTCGTCTCCGCTTTAAGCTATACTCAAATAATCCATCAGTTGCTATTTTTTCTGGACTGGTAAATATGAACTGAGGATTAATCTTTCCATTTGCAAAATCTTTAATTATCTCTGCTTGTTTTTTTCCACTAATACCACTATATAATTCTAACACTTCGAATCCATGCTCACGAATTTTTTCTGCCTGCTCTGATATCAAAGCAACCAAGGGCGACACAACAATAGCAATACCTTTTGTTTCAAGCGCAACCATCCAATATATAATAGATTTACCACCACCCGTTGGCATTATGCATAATGTATTATCCTTTTCCACTACATTGGTTATTACTCTTTTTTGAAAATCTGTCAACCGAAAGTCATAACTCGGAAAGTATTCCTTGAAATCTTTATCAAGATCAAGCATATTCTATCCCTCCATCACCCTTGATTTGCGTTTTTAAAAATGCAATTTCACTATCATGTTCCATCGCAATATAATCAAGAAACGCATCTACAATTACATATTTATAATCTGGATCAATATTCACTTTCAACTTCTCAGCCTTACTTTGAAGCATTTTATATATTACAAACGCGTAATATGCAAAGAGTTCATATGGATAAAAATAATTTTGCTGTGTAATTGATTTCTGACGATCAATCATTAAAAATTCCGAATCAGTCGCACACCCAAACTTTGATTTTCCAGACAAATACCACAATGCCCACAATGCATTTCTACTTCTGCTTGGAAAGACTGCAGGACAAATTTTATATAACATCATAGTTTTGATACCACCACCAATAACTCCATATGCGGTGTATTCTTCTGTATCAAGCAAAGATAACTTTAAATCATCATAACATTTTGCTAATTCATACTCTTTTGAATTGTATTCACCAATATATTCCTCCGAAAATTTACATAGATTAATTACTACATCTAACAATTTATAGGGATCAATATGACTAAATGCAGATCTATATCTACCTAACTCTTTTGCTTTCTTATTTGCTAAAGTTTTTCTGATTATTGGACATTCATTTCTCAGAGTTTTGCTTTTAAATGTTTCTGCATCGTCATCATCTCTGTATTCTTCCAACAATTCCAAATCAAAAATTACCTCATATGCTTCTCTATCTTTCTCAAACTCATCAATACTTTCTATAATTATTCGTTTAAATTTTGTTGATTTGTCGGCACCAGCTAGTTTATTACCTGTTCTACTTTCAAATTTTACACGTAACTTAGCAAAATCTATTTCTGACAGTCCATTTCCAGCTTCAGTTTCAATAAAACATTCAAAGTATTCATCAAATCTTTCCTTTATTGCTCTTTTTACTTTCTCTACATGATTGTCATCATAGCAAAGTGGTTCTACATCTCTGTATTCGTAATCTGTAAACATTAAATTTCCTCCTATAACAATTATTTAAATAGACATATTCCATTTCGTACTATATATTCGTTACATATAAGCTAGTAAATCATTAACTTCATCAATAGTTAACGAATTCAGATGTGCTAATTTGTTACGTGCATTTTTTAAACACTTTAATTTAGAATAATCTGTTGATGAAATAATAATCATTTTATTCTTAGCAAGATAATATAATGTTCCTAGTTCAACTTCCTCTGGTAATTCATACTCTTCTCCATAAGATGCAGAAATAGGCAAATTCTTTGCAATCTCTGACGAATAAGTTTGAGCAAATTCTTCTCTATATGCTTCAATTTTAGGAAAAAGATTTTTAATCTGAGCCTTCCAAACATCCATTTCAATTTGACTTTGCTCCTTTGAAAATACAAAGTATTCTCCATCACTTCGACTTTCTTGTTCAATAACTGTTTTAATTGTTTCCGCTGGGTTCTCTAAAAACCCCTTATGAATTCCACTTGAAAAGCACTGTGCCGCCAATTCTACATCATTACCAACAACGGCAGTTAAAACCTCAGCAAAGTATTCCTTCAAATCCTTTGACATACTTAACACCGATGAACCTAAGATATTGAAAATATAATAATCAAATTCACTAATGTATTCTCCAAATGAGACCACAGTAATACCTTTAGGTGAATTCAACCTTTCACTTTCCAACACTTCTACAACAAACATACCTCCACCATAGAATTTTTTCTGTTTTGAATAATCAGATATAAATTCACTCCATTTATTTGCACGTTCTAATGATGTTACTTTTATCCAAGCAATATGACTATTTAATGTATTATTTGTATCAGCTAAAAACTTTCCGTATCCTATTGCCGGACGAAAATCATCTCTTAACTCCTTTTTACAAAAAGAGTTAAGAGTAATTTCTCCAGGTTCTTTTGATTCATCATCTATAATATTTTTTATCACATAGTTACTTAATAATTGAGACTTAAGAGATTCTATTCGTTCTCTAAAACTCAAATACCAAGGAACATACTGTGGCAATGCTAAAACTACATTCTTTTCATCCTGAAGTTCATCTATAATAGAATTAACAAATCTCAATGCATTCGGAACTTGATTCCACCATAATCTATCCATTCACTAATCCTCCATGCATTCCATTAATTTGTCTTCTATTTCGTGACATGAACCCATCATCTGGAAGAAATTGTATCTGTTAAATACATATTTATCATCTGCTAGTTTTCTTAACACATTTAATTCGCAAAGTTCTTCCATATAAACTTTGATTTTATCAAGACCAGCATCTTCAATCTTATCAATTCCATATGCTTGTCCCTCTGTCAAAATATCCGATGCACTATATCCACTTGAATACCCCAGCTCGTGATATAGCATTGCAAGCAACAACGCAATAATATAATAATAGTTATCTTCATCAAGTTTAAGAGTAATCTCAAACTTTTCTCTTACCTGTTGTAAGAATCCATCTTCTGCTAATACTTTCTTAATATGCTCCTGCGTTACCGTATAAATTGGTGCATCATTCTCATCATAATCTGCATAATCACCTTTAGTCATAGCTTCAACCAACTTAGCACAGTATAACTGAATCAATCCAGGAAAATAGTTTGCATTAGCAAATATTAAAGAAATCAATGCTTCATTGTCTTTCGGAAATCTTAATCCTAAATAATACAAAGGCTTTTCTAACAATTCCCTTGCCTCAGAATAGTCAAACGGAGTAATAGTCGTATGCCCCAAATGAGTTAATACACTATTATTTGCCAAAGCACTTTTTGTAAATTTAACAATATTTCTTAAACCAGCAATTACAAACTTGAAGCGTCCTGTACCTATATTCTGAATATCTTTTAACGCATCAAACGGACTGAAATTAACTTCTTCGCAACTTTCAATAAAGGCATCAGCCTCATCTAATAATAACAAAAGATAAGGAATAGGACGAGATTCATCACTCAATCTTCGCTTAATCTCGCGAGCTAAATCATCCCAATTATGTCCATCAAAATCTTTATCAAGCACCTTTTCATCATAAAGAGCTTGCCCTATTTTATGCGCACTATCTGCAAAGTTTTTGCCTTTAATATCCACATATACAGCTCGACGACCATTTTCATCATAATTAATGTCATTTCTAGCCATCTTTAATAACGCTGATTTTCCTAACTGTCTACCGCCATATACGATATTAATACCAGTTGGCGATTCAATATCTTTCAATTCCTTATCTCGTCCCATGAAAATTTCAGGAGGCATTACATTTCCAGAATCCCAAACATATGGCTGAACATATGAAAATGGAATCATTATTGACATAAGCATTTGATTAATATATGACTCATTATAATTTTCAGCCAAATACATAATCATAACTCTATCAATAATTCCAAATACCTTTGTAGGATTAAGTTCTTTGATTTTTCTTGCCAACTTTCTTCTATCAGGCAAGGCAATCGCATAATCAACAATTAAAATAGTATGTTTGGCATTTCCTAATTCCTTCATTGCCATAATAAGACGATCTGCATCCGTTTTACCTGGCAAAAATGCAACTCGGAAATCGTCATATGATGCAATAGAACCAAATGCTGAAATAGGATGTTTATAATTCATTTTTCGACCATTTTCTGGTTTTGTTAGCTTAATCTTATAATTATCAATTTTACCTATTTTATTGTCTTTCTCAACCATATCAACATTAAATCCTAAAGACTGAAGCAACGCTCTGAGTTTCTCAGCATCCAAACTATGTCCTGCCATTGGCCAATTATTAATAAGTTTTCTACCACCATTTGTATCTTTATTTTGTGGTTTTTTTAATTTGTAAGAAATCAAATCAATTAATGATTTACTACTATTAGCAGTTCTAGCAACGTTGTTATCATAACTTTCAATAAAATCAGCTAAATAATCCATTGGCAATATCTCAATATCAGTTTCAATATCACCCTTCTTGATTCTAGAAAGCAAATCCTGTGCTACTGTATAATTCTGCTCATCCAATACATTTTGAACTTCATCTAAACGTTCAAGAATTGCTTCAGAATCAATTTGTTCAGAAATCTTATTTCTAAAATCAGCTAGCTCTTTAACCAATGAATCCTTGAATTTCTTTGAATCTTCTTTGATCTGAGCAATAATTGCTTCCGTAACACTTCTATAAAAGCCGAAATTGTTATTTTCATAACAAAAATCATATGTATTATTCGCAATTTGCATGAAAATATCCTTTTTGTTCTCAACTGTATTATCAATCTGACCATAACTTTGCATTAATTCAAGATCTTCAATAAATGCTTGCTTCGTTTTTTGAGCCCCACGTTTTCCATATATAATACTTTCTTCAATATCGTAGTTATTCTGTTCAACTAGTTTATTTCCAAAGGAACTTAAATATTCAATAATTAGTTCAGCTGAGCCAAAGTCGTCACCATGCATAGCAAAAATCTCTTCTAAACGTTCTTCAAAAGAACCTAATGTCATAGTTGAATGATCGAAAATTCGCTCTGCAATTCCTAACCCTTTTGGAATCTTAAAGTTCATATCCATTACCGGAATAAATTTCTTGTCAAGCAAAACTCTATCAGCTCTTAAGAAATCAATATAAAAATACTTATATTCATTTTTCGAAAAGCTTCCATCAATACGGCGAATCAACTCATCCAAAGTTTGAATCAACACAATACATCCAGCTTTTTCTTCACCTTCCATTGATTGTATACTATTATCAAAATGAGTTTTAGCTGCACTTAAATCAGCAATCAATCCATCTCTTTCCTTCTTATATCTCTGTAGCCCCTCATCATCATCACCACTTATAAATCTACTACTGTAAGAAAGGCAATCACACATTATCTCAATCGCATTCAAGATAATGTTCTTAAGATTTCTTCTCAAACTACTCATGAGATCAGATGTTTTCACCATATTTCTCATATTTTTCCCAGCATTTTTCCATGCTTCATCCATAAAACTATCAAGCTTAATAGTATCAACATTTACCAAATCAGCTTCACTATCCTCTTTCATAAAAGTGTCGCAAATATAATCTTTCATTACAGAATAAAGTTCTTTATCACCATTAATTACAACCTGTAAATATTGAGCAATATCGTGTTCTTTATCAAAAATCAATTTTTTTGTTTCAACAAATCTTCTTTGAGCAGCATTTTCCTTAATTTGTCCAACTATTCTTTCATCGTAAAACTGTTTAGCACGTCTCTTCACTTTAGCAATGTTTTTTTCAAGATTCACATTATCTTGCATACGATAATCCGCATACTCATTAATTCCCTTATGAACATTCTCCTTAAACAGGACTAACGTTCTAAAAGCATTTTTCAACTCTTTGCTTTGATTTACAATAGCTAAATTATTAATGTTGCTATCGTACAACTGTTTCATTAAATAATCATATTCCACATGATTATAGAAAAATGTTCTTAATGTAGCCGCTACAAACAGATAATCATGTAAAACACTAGATTCTGACAAGTATACATCGTACATTTTAGTAGAGCTATATCTACAAGCTTTTATCGGATCATTCGTCGCATAAGCAAAACTTCTCCAAATATTATAAACCTCATTGTTATTTTTTGAATTAGCACACAAATATGATAATGCACAGTATAGCTTTTCATCATTAATCATAGTGATTGCATTTTGCATCACCTGAGTAACATCAACCTTTTCTTCAGCAACGATATTTTCTACAGAGTCTTTCACAACTACAGAAGCGGTATTTTCTACAGTTTCTTCCAAAAGAATTTTCTCTTCCACTAATTCCTCGGTTTCATTTTGTGCTGATTCTTGGAGTTCTTGAACCTCTTTGACAAACTTTTCTTCTGTTGCACAAACCTCCTCGCTCACCTCATCTACTGTATTTTCTACAGTTTCTGACTCGTTTTCCTCTACCATCTCTTTCCACAAATCTGCAAACTCTACAATACTTTCATCAGTAAGTTTAACCATACAATCATCTTCATATGCACGCAACAAAACTTTTCCAACATCATAATCCATTAGTTCAGCAAACGAAATTGCTAATCTTTTGGCGTATTCCTTGTCTACAGATGAAACAACTAAATGGTCAGGCGTACCCACTTTTTCAAAATAATCATGTAACACTTCTTCAAACACACCAATTTCATCACAATTTGTCCAATTGCAACACACTAATAAATCATTATATTTTTTATTCACAACTAAACTAACAGCACTCAATTCAGACATTTGTGCCAATGTAGCTGAGTATTCATCTATTTCCTTAAAACTCATTCTCTTTTGACGAATATCAGAATAACCTAAACGGCACATTGCAAAAGAAGCTTTATCTTCCAAATAAACATCGCCGTCATCAGAATATCCTCTAATATGTAAACTAGATTGTACTTCCTTGCTTACTAAGGCCTTATTCAAACGTTTAGATGAACAATAAAATTCGCCCTTACCAACCACATTATATTTTCGTAAATATCCTTTATTAATAAGATAATACAATGTAGCTGATATGCATTCTTCCTTAAATTGATTTTGCAACCCTAATTCATTCACACAATTCTCGTCAACTATCTTTTTAAGTACCTGAACAGTTAATTTAGGATTTATTGAGGCCTTAATATCATTCTTAAATTCCTTTGCTCCAATTTTTTTCTCTTCCTTAGGGCTTACTTCCAAACTAACAATTCCAAAGTCATAATCTTCTGGAATTATAGCATCATTCTTTTTTACTATTTTTTCTAATTCAGATTCCGCTTTTTCTTCATCCTGTTCAGTTTCCGGCTCATTCAGATGTTCTTCACATTCTTGTATACCTTCTAATTTCCCTTCTTTTTCAAGTTCACTGTTATCCTTAACAGATGCCTGATTCTTTGAACCCACATATATATCCTTTGCAACAAATGCATGCATAGGTAAATCACTCCCGAAAGTCCTCATCATTTTCTGCATAGTTGACAGGATTTCACTAGGATTTGCTGTATTGATTGTATTGACAGCATTTGCAAATTCAATATAATCTACCACCAAAGATTCTATATCATCTTCATCAAAAGAATCTGCAAATATCTTATCTAATTTTTTCTTCTCGTCACTTAACAATTTTTCAATAGCTTCATCATCTGAATGTAAATCGTAAAACATTGCAGTCATATTTCTTACAGAATTTTTTTCAATTTCTTCAACTTTTTTCTCAAACTCTATAATTGTAGTAACTGTGTTATTTGAATCTCCAATCGTTGCATACAAAGAGTCACAAATATCCTTTAATTTTAAATGATTATTCAATGAGCTAATCATTGTTTTTGTAATATCTTCAGAAATAAATTCTTTCCTCTTTGCACAATCTAAAATCACTTTGGCGGTTTCTTCAATTGTATTTAAGTCACTTTTCATCATACCAATATTGGATTTGATTTCTTTAAGTATTTTCTCCATTCCTGTCCTCCTCATTGTATTTTTCTAATAATTCATTATAAATACAGCATTTTTGTTTACATATCATTATGTACAAGTTGTATATTAGTAGCATTAATATTATACAACTTACACTAATTTTATTCAAATAAAAATCTTATTTTATCAGGCATTTTTTAGAATTTCATAATTTTCTTCTTAAAACACAAAACACTTTTTTCTTTATCTCGCCATTTTTTTAGCCAACCAAAAAATCTTGATTTTCTTCTAATCCTATAACCAAAGCCTCGCCAATGTTATCAAAATAAGCATATTCAAACTCTTGATCAGTATTACTTTTAGCAGATGTTTTCAATTTCCCCGATTTCATCATAACATCAGCTTTTACTGCAACATCATTGGCATGTGATTTTCCCACGATACTATTAATCTTTCCAATAATCTGAGACAATTTTTCCTCTTTATTTTCTGAAGGAACATAATTCTCAGCTGTTTGAAGTTTTGTTATCAAATCTGACTTAACTTTTAACTTTACATGTTCCTCTTTCTTTTTTAAACAAAATTCATTGCATTTATCTTTTCATCTAGATTAAATCCTGATCCAAGGTGTTTAATATCGATGTGTGCAAGAAGAAGCAATAGATATAAATTGATATTTTTTATGTAGCTTCACATCTAAATCCACACCAATATCCCAAATGCATAAAAAACAACTTATCCATTATCGCTTCTGAAAACTTTCGATACTCTCAATGATTCCAAAACAACATTTCCTTATAATGAAATTTTGATACCTCATAGTACCTGCTCTCTGTGCCGGGTTGTAAGGAAGATGATAATACCTAACCACATGATTAAGTATTGCACTGAGCTGCGAATGGATTATTTTTAAATAGGTTTGGGAATATGCCTTTCCAGATGGATCACGAAAGGCTAATAATTCATTTTGCCACGCAATTTATATCTTTAGGTTTGATTTCATCCATTCTCTTGTTCTTAAAATACGGAAGAATTTTCTTTTCGATAATCATCTTTTTATAAGCCCATGTACTCTTTTTTACACGTTTTGTTTTATCCTGCTCATACAACTGATAAAATTTCTTGAATGACATATCCATCTTGACATTTAGCCTCAATAACTCCTCTCGTTCCCAAACCATAGCTTCCTTTTTTGTTTCAACCCCTTCTTTTACTGGTATGCTTTCGTTTCCTTTTCCAATTTGTATACTGAAAGACTACTCTCCATTTATTTCCATCTTTATAAACTGCCATATAACCAACTTCTTTCACTTGTGTCAATCATTACAACATGCTATTTTGTATACGTGATCTTTGATGTTCGCATTGCCCAATACGAATCGGAAACTAGGGTACCAAAAGATGATATGCTTTCGATGATTGCAAACATCCTCCATGTTCAGCCAAAAGCATTATCTGTCCCAAATATTGATACCTATACTGGTCTGATCCACACACTTTTCGCTTTAAAAGATATGTATGGTGTAAAAATATCAGAAAATGATTCTTCGTACTCCATTTCTTTTGATGCCTCAACCTGTAGTCAAGAAGGTCTATACGATGCTTTGCAGGCATGGCATAAACAATCTGTTCAATTAGAAAACGGAAAAATCAACAAACAAGAATATAATGAATAGAGATATAACTTATCCACATTCAGAAGCTAATAGAATTAAGAAACAACAGAAAGATAAAAATGAATACTAAAAAATCCTTACTGGTTTCACAAAAAAACAGTAAGGATTTTTTTCAAAATAAATATATTTTTCGTACTAAAATTGAATAGTTATTGTTGCCAAAACGTTGCCAGATACTAAACAAATTTGTTTAAAACATGCATGTTTACTAGCTTTTTCAAGCCAACCGAACTACTCAAACTCAATCGTTCCAGGTGGCTTACTAGTCAAATCGTAGAATACACGATTAACCCCCTTCACCTCATTGATGATTCTGCTCATCACTGTCTGCAATACCTCAAATGGTATTTCTGCTGCCTCGGCGGTCATAAAGTCCACCGTTCTGACGGCTCTTACCGCAACAGCATAATCATAGGTTCTCTCATCCCCCATGACACCTACGGATCTCATATTTGTTAATGCAGCAAAATACTGGTTTGGCATCCATGGTGCTTCTACACCGTTTGCCTGCTTATATTCTGCGGCTGCTTTATCCACTTCTTCTCGGTAGATAGCATCTGCGTCTTGTACAATGCGTACCTTTTCTGCTGTTACCTCACCGATGATGCGAATACCAAGTCCTGGGCCTGGGAATGGCTGACGATATACTAAGTATTCTGGAAGTCCAAGCTCCAATCCTACCTTACGCACTTCATCTTTAAACAATGAACGAAGTGGCTCAATAATATCCTTGAAATCCACATAGTCTGGTAATCCACCTACATTATGGTGTGATTTAATGACTGCGGATTCTCCGCCAAGTCCTGACTCTACCACATCTGGATAAATAGTTCCCTGTGCAAGAAAATCTACTGTGCCAATTTTCTTAGCCTCTTCCTCAAATACACGGATAAACTCTTCTCCGATAATCTTTCTCTTAGCTTCTGGCTCAGTTACACCAGCAAGCTTTTCATAATATCTCTCCTGTGCATTGACGCGGATAAAGTTGATATCAAATTCGCCATTTTCGCCGAATACACCTTCTACTTCATCCCCTTCATTCTTACGAAGAAGCCCATGATCTACAAATACACAAGTAAGCTGATTTCCAATGGCCTTTGCAAGTAACGCTGCAAGAACCGAAGAATCTACTCCACCGGAAAGTGCAAGAAGCACCTTACCATTTCCTACTTTGTTACGTACTTCTGTAATTGTGTTTTCTACAAAAGAATCCATTCTCCATGTTCCAGCACAGCCACAGACCTTCTTTACAAAGTTATCAATCATTTCTGTTCCATGCTCTGTATGCAACACTTCCGGATGGAACTGAATCGCATAAAGCTTTTTATCTACATTCTGAGTAGCTGCGATTGGACAATCTGCTGTAGAAGCAGTGATTTCAAATCCTGGTGCCGCTTTGGAAATGCGGTCAAAATGGCTCATCCAGCAAACAGACTGCTTTGGAATATCTTGGAACAATACTGCATTTTCTGTGTAAGTAATATCTGTCTTTCCATATTCTCCAACCTCTGGAGTAATTACCTCTCCACCCAATACATGCATCATCAATTGTGCACCATAGCAAAGTCCTAATACTGGAATACCAAGTTCAAATAATTCCTTGGAATAAGTAGGTGAATCTGGCTCATAACAGCTATTTGGTCCACCCGTCAAAATGATACCCTTTGGATTCATTTCTTTAATTTTATCCAGTTCGATACGATATGAATAAATTTCACAATACACATTGCATTCACGAACACGACGTGCAACTAATTGGTTATACTGTCCACCAAAGTCCAGTACAATAATTGTCTCTTTTTCCAATCTAGCTTCCTCCTATATGATTATTTCCCAACCTAAAAACTTACATCTTCCTTGTAATTTTGTAGCTGGCACCAATTTAGAAAAAAATCAGTATTCATCTAAATGGCTCAATTTTTTTAGACAAATCCGTCCATATCTTTTATATTACTACATTTTTCAATGAGAAACCAGTCCCAATTTTCTACTTTTTATGATACCAGAGGCAAATCTGTTGCTGTTCACAGAAGTATTTTGTTGCCTCCTATGAAAGTCTATTTTCTCCCACTACACGCAAAATATTTAAAATGGAACAAAAGATATTCGCAATCCACTTTGCTTCTTGTTCCTATATTATTTTTCTTTTATTACTTTTCTTTTGCTTTTTTTACCTGCGCTTTTACCAAACGCATCGCTTCTTTATATTGATTGTCGCTCTTTCCTTCTGTATCCAATTCTACTTTTACATCTGGATCAATTCCTGTTCCATGAATATTTTTTCCGCTTGGTGTGTAATATTTGGAAGTTGTAATCTTAATGGCAGTACCATCTTTTAACGGAATTACAGACTGTACAATTCCTTTTCCGAAACTTGTTGTACCTACTAATTCTCCCATTTCATAATCCTTTATAGCACCAGAAAAGACTTCAGAAGCACTGGCTGTATTTCCATTTATCAAAACGGCAAGTGGCAAATCGAATGTTGTCTCTGTTTTTGCCGTATAGACATCTCCCTTTCCATTCTTATCTTTTGTTGAAACAATGGTACTTCCCTTTGGCAGCATATAGTCAAGCATATTCACAACACTTTCTAACATTCCACCTCCATTATTTCTAAGGTCAATGATAAGTCCTTCCATTCCCTTCTCTTCCAATTTTTTGACTGCTTCAATGAACTGTTCATCCGTAGGTGCGTCAAATGCAGATATTGCAATATAACCAATCTTACCATCCATTTTATACTCTACGGTTGGTACCTCAATTTGTCTTCTTTCCAATTCGAAGGTTTTGTGTTTTTTCGTTTTTGAAATATAAAATTCCACTTTAACTTTTGTTCCTTCTTTTCCCTTCATCATGGAAACAACTTCATTCAAGTCTTTTCCTGTCACATCTTTTCCGTCTACTTTTTCCACAATGTCGCCAGTCACAATACCCGCTTCTTTTGCAGCACCACCTTCAAAAGGTGATACAATATAGATTACTCCAGTCTGCGTATCCTGTGTTACAGTTGCACCAATTCCACAATAAACACCGCTAGAATCTTCCATCAATGAAGCATATTCATCCTTTGTGTAATAACAAGAATACGGATCATTTAACCCTTCTAACATTCCTTTATAAATTCCATCTGCAATTTGCTCCTCTGTCACATCTTCCATAAAATATTCGTCAATATAATACTTCAACTGATTCATTTTACTCATGGTGGAAGATGTAGAACTTCCCATAGCGCTATACTTTGCGCCTGTATACACACCTATTCCACCAGTAGCAACAGAAACGATTGCAAACGTTAAAAGCTGTATTACTAATAATATACCAGCACCTGCTGCACACCCTTTTAAAAATTTTTTATTCATATTTAATACCACTTTGTCAAACTACTTCGACAAACGCAAACAAGAAGAGTGAAAGAATTTTGTTTGCATCTGTTCCTTTCCTCTATTTTTCTTTCACTCATCACAATATACAAAACAGTTTCCAGTCATGCACATTTTAATTTTTTCTCATTCCCCTGTTATCTGGATACATAATCCTCTGGGTTTACATAATTTCCATTACTGATTACACCGAAATGTAAGTGTGCCCCTGTCGATACACCTGTTGAACCAACCGCTGCAATACGATCTCCCTGCGAAACCTTATCACCCACACTACAATATAATCTGGAGGCATGCATATATACTGTGTACAATCCATTTCCATGATTAATCATCACATAATTTCCAGCAGAGGAGGAATAGGTTGCAGTAGTAACTGTTCCATCTGCCGCTGCATAAATAGCCGTTCCTGCTGGTGCTGCAATATCAATTCCTTTGTGATATGTACTGGCTCCCGCTGTCGGTGCAGATCTTCTACCAAAATGAGAAGTAATTGTTCCACTTACAGCCAAAGGCCATATAAATCCACCTTCTACCCTTTCTCCTGAAAAGCCGTTATCCTTTGCCTGCTCTAATAATAGTTTGTCTATCTCTTTTTCCTTTTTCTCTATCTCTTCCTGATATGCCTGCGCTTCATCTGATTTTTCATCAATTGATGTTGTATAATCTTCCAACTTCTTCTGCTTTTTCTCAGATAAACTTTGTAAATTATCCTGTTCCAGTTCTACTTCTTCCTGGAGAATTTCCAATTGATTCTTTTTTTCCTGTGCCGCTTCTTTCTTTTCGGTCACCTCATTTTTCGTGTTTTTGTATTCCTTTAACATTTTATTGTCATATGCCGTAATTTTATTCACATATTCCACACGATTCAGGAAATCTCCCACACTTTTAGAGGATAAAATAATATCTAGATACCCCTGATTTCCATTTTCATACATATATTTTATACGTTTTTTCATGGTTTCGTATTGTGATGCTTCGTCCTGCTCTGCCAGAGTTAATGCTGCCGTTAATTCGTCTAACTCTGTGGATGCAGTCGTATAATTTTCATTCACCTCATCTAAACGCTCACTGACATTTTCCATTTTTTTATCTAGTTTTTCTATGCTGACAAGCAAATCATCCTTTTCATCCTCCAATGCAGACAACTCTTTTTCTGTTTCCTCTTTTCTCTCTTTTAAACGCTGTCTTTCCTGCTCTGCATCTCCTAGTTCATCTGCACGACTTCTATAATATCCCTGATGCACTGCTGTTCCTGCTAAAAGTGCACAGATGCTTATATATGCTATCGTCTTTTGAAATTTCATATTTCTCCATCTCCTTACACCTTTAAATGTCTTTTCACGGTCAACCCACTACCCAGTAGTCCAATTCCAACTCCCAGTATTAAAGAAATCGGTACTAACACAGATAATTCTGTACGCAGACTCATGAAAACCATCCAGTCTGACAAAATAGAAAATTTATTGGTCAGCCAGCTAATTAACTGATGATAAATGATCGCCAACAAGATCAATGGTAAAATAGCCCCCAGCAAGCCAATCATAATTCCTTCTACAATAAATGGCCCCTGTACAAAAAAGTCTGTAGCACCAATCAAACGCATAATACCAATCTCTTCTTTTCGAACAGAAATTCCAACCGATATGGTTGTACTAATTAAAAATACAGAAACTGCCATAAGCAAAGCAATAATAAAGATAGATACCACACTGATCAACCGATTAAAATTAATCAACATTTTTGCTGTTTCATTGGAACTATTTACTTTCCGAATACCGTCCATCTTTTTTAAGTCCTTCACCAACGCCTGTTGCTTTGTTACATCCTTTACATAGACTTCATAGGATGCGGAATCTGCCAATGGATTTTCTCCATCAAACGATTCTACCAAGTCTTCCTGTCCCTCAAAAATTTCACCCTTGAAACTATTCCACGCATCATCTGCCGAAACAAATTTTACTTCTTTCACATCGGAACGACCTTTTAATTCCAGACCAATTTCTGCAATTCGACTATCGGAAATTCCAGAATCAAAAAAGACAGTTACTGCAACCGATTTTTCCATATTTTTCACCATATATTGCACATTACTTACAAGCGAGAAGAAAATTCCAAATAAAAATAAACAGGCTGTAATCGTACAAACCGAAGTAAAAGAAAACATACGATTTCTTTTTATATTTTTAAATCCTTGCCCGATACTGTAGAATAATGTATTTATTTTTTCCATATACGTTTCACACTCCTACCCATTGGTGATTGTTCATAAAAGCAGTCCTTACACATATAAACACATAAAAGCTGATACTATTATTACCAGCCCTCCCTCATCTATTTATACTCCAATACTCCAAGTGGAACATTTATCTTCCCATTTCTGAAAATAAGCTATCCTGCTGAATAGAAAGACTTTTTGCATAACTTCCATCTTCTTCATCTTTATAGACTTCGCCCTCTTTTAGAGTAATGACACGTTTTCGCATTTGATTTACGATTTCATTATCATGCGTGACTACAATTACAGTAGTACCCTGTTGATTGATTGCCTCTAACAATTGCATAATTTCCATGGATGTTTTAGGGTCCAAATTACCTGTAGGTTCATCTGCCAAAAGCATAGCTGGTTTATTAACCAACGCTCTTGCAAGTGCAACTCTCTGCTGTTCTCCACCGGATAACTCTTTTGGAAATGCTTGTTCTTTGTCTCCTAATCCAACCAATGCCAGTATTCTTCTTACATTTTGACCAATCAATTTGTGTGGCACTCCTATTACCTTCTGAGCAAATGCCACATTTTCATAAACATTGCGATCTTTTAGCAAACGAAAGTCCTGAAAAACACATCCGATTTTTCTTCTATATGCTGCCACTTGTTTATGTTTTAAATGTGTAATATCTCTTCCATTTACTAAAATCCGTCCTGTCTTAGGTGCAATTTCCCGCAACAACACTTTAATAAATGTAGACTTTCCCGAACCACTGGCTCCCACAACAAACACAAACTCACCTCTTGCGATTTCCAGTTCAATTCCTTTCAATGCCTGTGTACCTGTTGGATAAGTTACTACCACGTTGTCCATAGAAACAATTTCTGTCTCTTTTTGCTCCATCCTTTCACACCTCCGATGATATTATCCATAAATAGCGAAACAGAATTGCAATCCACATATACTGTAGCTCACAATCCTGTATCCATACCCTTCATCCCTATTTTCATTGTTAAAATTTTTAATGACTTCTAACGCTCGTAATTTATAAAAGACGCATTAAAATGGAATCATGCTTATAATTGTTGAGCATATAACAATTGCAAGTCACGATTAATATTCTATTGTCTCCATATATTTCATGTACTTCACTACCATCAAAGCAATTTTAAATGTAATGGCATCTTCAAATACACGTAAATCTAAATTTGTACTTTTTTGTAGCTTGTCTAAACGATACACCAATGTATTACGATGAATATATAACTGTCTTGATGTCTCTGAAACATTCAGACTATTTTCAAAGAATTTGTTTATAGTAGTCAATGTTTCCTCATCAAAGTCATCTGGGGATTTTCCATCAAATATTTCCTTTATAAACATCTTGCACAATGGCATTGGCAACTGATAAATCAATCTACCTATACCTAAGTTTCCGTATGCAACAATATCACGCTCTTCATAGAAAATGTTACCTACATCCAATGCCATCTTGGCTTCTTTGTATGATCTTGACACATCTTTAATCTCAGAAACAATTGTACCATACGCAATCTGTACTTTTTCCATCGCTTCTGTATTTAATAAATCAAGGATCATCTTAGCAGTCTTGTCCATATCCTCGTAGCCTTCATTTTCTTTTAATTCTTTTACAAGAATAATATCCTTCTCATCTACTGCCGTAACGAAGTCCTGTGTATTTCCTGTAAACAAACCTCTTACAGTCTCTAATGCATTGCTGTCTTTCTCTGTCTTTGTTTCAATTAAAAACACAACACGTCTTACATCTGTTTCAATGTGCAATTTCTTTGCTCGGTTATATATATCGACTAATAAAAGATTATCCAACAATAAATTCTTTATAAAATTATCCTTATCATAACGCTCTTTATAAGCAACTAATAAATTCTGTATCTGGAAAGAGGCGATCTTTCCTATCATATATACATCGTCGCTGTCTCCCTTTACAAGTATTACATATTCTAATTGATTTTCATCGAATACCTTAAAAAACTGGTATCCCTGCAATACCTGACTATCTGCTGGAGAATCCACGAATGTCAAAACTGCCTCTTCATACTCCTCTGCATCACTAATTGTCGATGCCAATGGTTTTCCCTCTGTATCCATGACACAGATATCAATACGAGTAATGCCTTTTAATCCTTCTATCGTATTTTGGAGTATCTGGTTTGATATCATATAATCACTCCTTATCATTTATTCCTCTCACTTGAGGTATTTTATTCTTATTTATTCTAACACCTTTTTAGGCAAAAGTAAATAAAATAACGTACTTTTTATGTGTTTTTTTCGTGATTTATTTCAAAATAGTTTTTTCATATGGCAAACTGTTACAATTTTTCACAAAGAACTTATCTATTTTTCTGATAAAACCAAATTCAAGTAACAATGTGTACAAAATATTTCCACATTTACTTTAATAAACCGACATTACCGCAAACAAAACAGCGCTTCGACAATGTTTTCCATACAAAAAGAGAACCCACACATTCTCATAATGTATGAATTCTCTTTTTCAATTTATCTTATAACTTATAAAATAATACGATCGTACAGATTAGTTGCAAACTGCTTCTTCTGTTTCTTTATCAAAGATATGAATCTTACTTAAATCAAATGCAAGCTTGATTGTATCACCAGGTCTTGCTGTTGTACGAGGATTTACACGTACGCACATATCAAATCCTTCAATATCAAAGTATAAGAATACTTCAGCACCAAGCATTTCATATACCTTAATTGTAACACTTACAACACTGTCTGGTGAAGTATTGATAAATACTTCTTCATCCTTGATATCTTCTGGACGAATACCAAGTACAACTGTCTTTCCTTCGTATCCATTTGACATCAATACTTTTGCTTTTGCTTCTGGAACTTTAATAGAATGGCTACCAAACTGTAACATTACATCTGTTCCATTATTTACAACCTTAGCATCGATAAAGTTCATCTGAGGTGAACCAATAAATCCAGCTACAAATAAGTTCTTTGGTTTCTGATATAATTCAACTGGTGCATCTACCTGCTGAACAACACCATCTTTCATTACTACGATTCTTGTTCCCAATGTCAACGCTTCTGTCTGGTCATGTGTAACGTAAATGATTGTTGTTCCTAATTTCTGATGTAATTTAGAAATCTCAATACGCATCTGTACACGCAACTTAGCATCCAAGTTTGACAAAGGCTCATCCATAAGGAATACCTTAGGATTACGAACGATAGCACGTCCCATAGCAACACGCTGTCTCTGTCCACCAGATAAAGCCTTTGGCTTACGATCTAATAAATGTTCAATATCCAAGCTCTTAGCTGCCTCATGAACTAATTTGTCAATTTCATGCTTTGGTGTCTTTCTTAATTTTAAACCAAAAGCAATGTTATCATATATTGTCATATGTGGATATAAAGCATAGTTCTGGAATACCATCGCAATATCTCTATCCTTTGGCTCTACGTCATTTACTAATTTGTCCCCAATCCACAATTCACCTGAAGTAATATCTTCAAGACCAGCAATCATTCTAAGTGTAGTTGACTTACCACATCCTGAAGGTCCTACAAAGATAATAAATTCCTTATCTTCAATCTCAAGGTTAAAGTTTTTAACTGCTACAAAACCATTGTCATATGTTTTGTTGATGTTTTTTAATGATAAACTTGCCATTTTCTCCATGTCCTCCTAATAAATCCTTGTTACTTAACGTACTTACTAATCATACACGAAAACGCAACTTTAAGCCATACTTCATTTAAACAAATAATTTTGCCAACTTTTGTGCAATTTGTACACGCGCCGAATTTTTTTCAACTTTTATATTTTGCCATTGCAGAAACATCCCGTTTTTTATTCACTTTTTATATTTTAAGTTTTATTTTTATACATTCATTGGTAAGTTTTCATCTTTACTTTTTATCTAATTGTGCATCTTGTACATTTTTCCATTTTTTTACTGTTTGCTTTCTTTCATAAAAAGTCCTTTTTTGCCTGTTTTTTCTTCCTGTTGCTTCATAAATGTTTCATAAGTAGAGCGAAACATTTTTTGCACAAAATGCCTTGCTATTTTCTCTTTTATGCGAATACAGCTATGAAATAATGCACCATGACTGTCACGTTCATACTCTTCCTGTCGCTTTGCAACCACCTTTTTAACTAATACATCTGCTCCAATCAATACTTTTCCATTGAGCTTGTCTAAATTATCCTGTATCCAATTTTCCTGTAATTGTGGTGCAATCGCAGTCAATATAACATCTGGACAGGTTACATTGATATCATTTAGCAGTATATCATCCTCCATTTGTTCTCCGCCCACAAAGCTTCCCACTAGGCTTATATCGCTATAATTTTCCTGAAAATAAGCAATAAATGCCTGTAGTTTATCATAAGAATCCCCTACCAAATACATGGTTTTATGGCTCTTTTCTATGTAATCTAAAATTTCCTCTAAATATCCCTCATCCATCATATATCCTTTTTGCCGATATTCTTCAACTGGATGCATCAGTAATACATCCTCGCTACCCGGATAAATAAACTGAAATTTTTTTACTTTCTCATAATATTCCTCCGATGCCATAGCCTCCTCTAATATTGGCACCGATAAAAATAAAATAGATCTCAATTTTCCATCTTTACAAAAACACTCTACTTCCTGTCGAAAATCTTGCTTTCCCATAAGCCTCGTGTCAAAATTCAATACATTAATCCTGTCTTCCATGCTGCAACACCCCCATTTCGTCACAGTCGTTTATTTATACATCCCTCTAAACACTTGCACAGCATATCCTTTTCTGCCAAGTAAAATACTTCAAAGAACGTCTATTTTATATATAGTAACATATTGTTCTTATAATACGATTACATTTCTATTAAAATTATATGACAGTTGCCTCATAATTTGTAACCGCTTCTACTAATTGCCATCCTCACTACCTATAATAATACGAATATCCACATTTTGGCTCAATTCTCCTACTTCAATTTCCGCATTTTTAAAATATGCCAGCAAGTCTTCGCCCATCCCCTGCTCTTTTACAATAATCTTTGTATGTTCCAATGTATCGCCACTATAATTTCCAATTCCTGCAATATTAAATCCTTTTTCCACTAATTTTTCCTGCATAGAAGATGCCAAACCATTAATCTGGGTACTGTTTAATATCTCAATAGCCAATCCCATTGAAGAAGTATTTTCCCCTTCCTTCTTTTTTTGGTTCTTTTCTGTATAGGCTTCGTTTTTAAGAAGTTTATTAATCAGAAAGTTTGTTTCTTCCACAGAAAGCACAAAAGATTTGCCTGATTTTTCTCCACTAACAATAGTAAATGCAAGCTGGTTTGGTACTGCTTTTAAATATGTATCTATATATTCACATTTGCTCTTTTCTGGTAAGTTTGAATCTACCTTTTCATAATACTTTTTAAAAAAGGCTTTATATGCTTTTTCATCCTTCAAAGATTCCATTTCTGCTTTGTATGACTTGCTCCATTTCTGAACGCCACTTCCTTTTTCAGTAACAAACATCTCCTTGTACACAGTATCTGGTATCACCGTATAATAGCTAAATTCAATATCCATCACATCCTCTAACAAAAGTTGTGCACATTGATACAGGCTTTCTCCTGAGAAATATTTTGCATACAGACAATCTGAGGAATGTCTGCATTTGCAGTAGCCAACTTTTTATATAAATCGTAAGACATAGTAAATTCTAATGTGCTTGGCACGGTTATATAATCTATATTCCCTGTATTTTTATTACAGATCTCGATTACAATACGCTTAATTTTTCCACTGTCAGAATCCGTAGCTAAAATCAAATTCTTAGCTACTTCTTCCGCAACTCCATCACTTTTTATTTCTTTTATATATTTACTCAGACTTCCACTGTTGCTTGTTGCTCCTGTCACTTTATAATATAACATCGTCGCTTTGTAGCTTGTAAAACCACATGCAAGCAAAAGCAAAACACAAAGAATAGAACGAACAAAATATTGTAAAAAAACCTGTCCGACTGTCTTTTTTCGTTTTTTAGCCATGTTTTTCTCTCCCTTTATGCCGAACTTACGGCAATTTAACAAATTTACGCTCAATAAATCAAGAAGTCAAAAGAACATTTTACAATAGACAAAATGCTTTTGACAGCCCAATCTTAATAAGTATAACAGAAAGCAGATTTCATGGCAAGCAACCCCTTACAAGACACAAAGCTCTAAAACCCAATTAAAAAAAGGTACAAAATCCACACCTTTTGAGTTTGTTAGGCAATATGTCCAATAAAGATTGAAAATATTGTGTAAATTATATTGTTGTAAATCTTTTGTAACAAATGTATAATGAAACGGAAATAACAATCAAAAAAAAGGTATTTTTCTACAAATCAAATAAGGCGCTTGAATGATTGTAAGAAAAATTATCTAATTAAAAAGGAGGAAAGTTATGAAACACCCTAATTGGAAACAAATCGGTATTGCTTTATCAGCATTTGGATTTCTTGCTATAGCAGGTGTAGCTGGGTATGTTAGTACAACTCACACTCATACTACAAACCTTTCTGCAAAACAGCCAATTGTTGATACTAACAAAAATGTATCAGTCGCTAAACAGACTAGCACATCAAAAGAAAACATTACTATTCATTTTAAATGGAACGATGATACCCAACCTCATTTAGCATATAAAACAGAGGACGGAAGTATTCAAACCACAAAACCAGGTGTGCCAATGAACGACGAAGGAAATGGATGGTATACATATACTATTCCTAATACTCAAAATGCAGAAGTATCAATTAGTATTCCTGAGATGGGATTTCAAACCAGTGCATTTGAACGCACAGAGGGCGAATATTGGTATGATTTGGATAGTGGATGGTATACAAGTACACCAAGCATCTATCAAGAACCTGATGAAAAGGTAGTAGAAAAAACAGCTACAAATGTATCAGCAGATAGTTCCATTACCATTCATTATACCAGTGATTGGAGTACCGTACAGATTTATGCATGGAATGCATTACCAAACGATATTGAAATGACATGGCCAGGTGAAAATGTCCAAAAGGATTCTAACGGATATTACACCTATACGTTCCAATCAACAGAAAAAGTCAACTTTTTATTTACAGGAGATAAAAACCAAAGTGATGACTATTCTATTAAAGGTGCCGGCGAATATTGGTATCAAAACGGCAAATGGCTAGACAAAAAACCTGATGATACTGAAACAACAACAAGCCCAGCCCCAACTACAGATCCAGCAGAAACTCCAAAACCAACATCTACACCTTCCATTAATAATGATGACAGTGATTTCAGAGAAGAAACAATTTATTTTCTAATTACTACAAGATTCTACGATGGAGATAGTAGCAATAATGTACATTGTACAGACGAAAAAGAAAACCAAAAAAATTCAGACGATCCCTCATGGAGAGGTGATTTTGCAGGTTTAGAGGAAAAGCTAGATTATATCAAGGCTCTTGGATTTTCCGCAATTTGGATTACACCTGTAGTCGAAAATAGAAGTGGTATGGATTATCACGGATATCATGCTTGGAATTTTAATAAGGTAGATGACCGATATGCAGCTAATGGAAAAAGTGCACAAGACAGTTATCAATCCTTGATTAATGCAGCACATAAAAAAGGAATTAAAATTATTCAAGATATTGTATTAAACCATTCTAGTAATTATGGTATAGAAGATTTATATACTATACCAGGAAATGATTGGGCCGAGAGAAAAGCAAATGCAATGAAAGGTGTAGGTGATTCTAACAATATTTATCATCATACTCAGGCTTGTGGTAGTGGTGATTATGATAATTATAATGCTCAAACCTTCCACATTGCCAATGATTGTATCGACTTAGAAACAGAAAATCCTTTAGTGGATGATTATTTAGTAAATGCTTATGAAAAATATATCAATATGGGTGTAGATGCATTTCGTATTGATACAGTAAAACATATTTCAAGACTAACAATGAACTCCGTCTTCCTTCCAGCATTCCATAAAGCTGCTACTGCCGCAGGAACAAAAGGATTTTATATGTTTGGAGAGGTTTGTACAAAAGGTCATGATGTCTGGTATCGTGATAATCCACCTGTATCTACATGTTTTTACACATGGGGAGAAAGTGGCTCTTGGGCAAATGCCTGGACAACAGATTTAGCAAAAAATGAAAGTTTAGTTGAACAACACTATAATGCACATTTAGATAAAAATGACCAACCAACCAGTACAAATGCATTTTTAGATGGAAACAACTACCATACCCCAGATTATTCACAAAATTCTGGAATGGGGGTAATTGACTTCCAGATGCACTGGAGTTTTGATACTGCAACAAATGCCTATAACACATCAAAAGGCAGTGATCAATATTTCAATGATGCTACATGGAATGTTGTATATGTTGATTCACATGACTATGCACCAGATGTACAACAGCAAAAACGATATGAAGGTGGCGAAGCTGCTTGGGCAGAAAACATGTGTTTAATGTGGACATATCGAGGAATACCATGTATTTATTATGGTTCTGAAATACAATTCCAAGCAGGTCAACCTATTGACCCAGGATACTGTGATTCAACAACCGGTCGTGCTTATTATGGTGATAATCTTGAAGGAACAGTAACTGCAACCGATTACGGAACATATACCGCTTCTGGAACAGTTGAAAAAACATTGGCTCAGCCATTATCACAACATTTAATACGCTTAAACAAAATCCGTCGAGCTATTCCAGCTCTACAAAAGGGACAATATTCTACAGAAAATGTAAACGGAAATATGGCATATAAGAGAAGATATACTGCAGATGGTGTAGATAGTTTTGTATGTGTTTCTGTTACAGACGGTGCAACATTCAATCAGTTACCAGGCGGAACCTATATTGATGTAGTTTCTGGTGATAAGCAAGTAGTTTCTGAAGGAGGAACTCTTACAATAGACGCTCCTGGTAAAGGAAACGTAAGAATTTATGTATTACAAAATTCAACCGCTACTGCTTATGGTGCTAATGGTAAAATTGGTTCAAATACAACATACCTAAAATAACAAACTGTTCGTAGTTTATATACATTATTCTATACATACAAAAAACTATAACTAAATTAAAAATAATCTGGGATTTTCCTGATAATGGAACTTCCCAGATTATTTTTTTCAGGTACTAAGAAACAAAATTTTAAACAGATTATATGACGTAAACATAGCATCATTTCATTTTTCCCCATTTTGTGCTATACTGATAGTAACAGAAAGGGGTAATTTTATGAATAGAAAAACAATTTTAGTAACTGGCTCTTCTAGAGGGATTGGCAAGGCAATTGCAATAAAATACGCCAAAAAGGGATATAATGTAATTATTAATTGTTTGAAAAACGAAGAACTCCTTGCCAATGTAAAAAAAGAAATCGAAGGTTATCAGGTTTCCTGCTATGCTTTTGTAGGCGATATGGGAGACTATGATACTGCATGCAAATTATTCACAGATATTAAAAAACTTTATGGTCATCTGGACATTTTAATCAACAACGCAGGTATCTCTCATGTCGGCCTACTTACCGATATGAGCATCGAATCTTGGCAACACCTAATCAACAACAATCTGACTTCTGTTTTTAATTGTTGTAAATTAGCAGTTCCAGATATGGTACAACAAAAGAAAGGGAAAATTGTAAATATTTCTTCTGTGTGGGGAAATGTAGGTGCTTCCTGTGAAGTTGCTTACTCTACCACAAAAGGAGGTATCAATGCATTTACAAAAGCATTGGCAAAAGAACTGGCTCCTAGCAATATCCAGGTCAACGCCATTGCCTGTGGTGCGATTGACACAGAAATGAATCATTTTCTAACAGATGAGGAATTAATTGAACTGGTAAATGAAATCCCTGCGGGACGTTTGGGAACAGCCGAAGAAGTGGCAGATTTTGTATATGCGATCACACACAAAAATCAGTATTTGACAGGACAGATCATGTCTTTAGATGGTGGATGGATTTAAAAGTACCGAGCAAAATGTTAGGTTCAAAACAAAAACTTCTATAAAAATAAATAAAAAATAATTAGTAACTATGCAGAGGCTTCACCTGCAAACATACTGTGTATACAACACTTTCACAAGTAATGTACACCTTATGTAAACAGGTATGGCAACCTCTGTATAGTTACTATTTTTATTTCTGATATTCTTTTGCTAATTTTTCAAATGCTGGTAAAGCCCGCTCAATCTGCTCAGTGGTTACACAATACGAAATACGCACATAACCTGGGCATCCAAAATCATCCGCTGGCACCAATAATAACTCATGTTTTTTAGCTTTTTCGCAAAATGCGGTTGCATCACTTTCCAATGCTTGTACAAACAAATAAAATGCACCATCTGGCTTTACACAATGATAACCATAGCGTTCCAGACTTTGATACAATAAATCTCTATTTTTCTTATAGATAGAAATATCTGATGTCTGTCCAATACATTTTGCAGCTACCCGTTGGAATAAACTTGGCGCGCACACATACCCCAACGCTCTTCCTGCACCACATACCGCTGCATATACGTCTCTTGCATTTTCCATCTTATTTGATACAACGATATAGCCAATACGCTCTCCTGGAAGGGATAAAGATTTACTAAAGGAATATCCCACGATTGTATTGTCATAATAGTTAATTAAATATGGCACTTGAATATCATCATAAACCAATTCACGATATGGTTCATCCGTAATGATATAAATCGCATGATTATATTCCTTTTGTTTCTTTTCCAACAACTGACAAATATCCTGAATATTCTTTTCTGTTAAAACAACTCCTGATGGATTATTCGGAGAATTTAGAATAATTGCTTTTGTTTTTTCGGTAATTGCTTTTTCAAGAGCATCTACATCTACCTGAAAATCTCCTTCTCTGGAAGCCACCGTTACAAGATTTGCTCCTGCCGCTTCCACAAACACACGATACTCAGGGAAAAACGGAGTAAATGTGATAAATTCATCTCCTGCCTGCGCCAACGCCTTAATACTGATTGTTAAAGATGCGGCTGCACCTACTGTCATGTAAATATCTTCTGCATTCACACTTGTATGAAATGTACGGTTAATATACTCTGCTATAGTTTTTCTTACATCTATATCTCCCGGTGCAGAAGTATAGCCATGCAATTCTGTCGTATCCATAGTTTCCACTAACTCCAAAATTGCCTCTTTTACACTATCTGGTGCTGGTACACTAGGATTTCCAATACTAAAATCAAATACGTTATCTGCACCGATTTCCTGTTTTCTTTTTTTTCCATATTCAAAAATTTCTCTGATAACAGAACTTTTCTTACCTAAATTCATCATATCTTCTGCGATCATGCTTATTTTCCACCTTTCTCGTCAGAAAGCAATTCTTCCACAAAACTATTATAATCTTCCATTGTTGTACACTTTGGTGCATAATCAATCAACAATTTTTTCTTTGCCTGTGCTTCTTTCGTTTTCACACACTCACGAATTGCAGTCTTAAACAGTTTTGTATCCATACTTTCTGCTAACTGTTCTAAATCAATATGTACATTTTTCTCCAAATTGGATCGTCCTGCAAATTTCACCAATAACAAACCCGCAATCTTCAACTGTGGATTTTGCCTTCTTTGTACTGCTTTAATCGTATCATACAGTTGTTTTAATCCCTGTACCGCGTAAGAATCTGCTGTCACAGGAATAATCACACGATCTGCTGCGATTAAGCAGTTATATAATACCACATTCAAAGATGGTGCTGTGTCAATCACAATATAATCGTACCCATCCAGTTCCTCCACTGCATCTTTTAACCGATATAACCCTTCTATATCGCCATCCAGCATTTTTTCTGCTTTACTAAGTAATGGGTCAGATGCTACAATGTCCCCATTTTCCATATGCTGAATCGCTTCTTCTAATGGAAGTTTATCTGTATCAATCATTACATCATACAAGGTTGCCTGTTCTTCAATAATTGCCTGATAGGTATTGGTACTATTCCCCTGTGGGTCCGCATCAATCAGTAATGTTTTTCCTTTTTTCCCAAGTATTCCTGCCAGTGTAGTTGCTGTGGTTGTTTTTCCTATTCCACCTTTTTGATTTGCCACCACATATGTAATTGCCATGGTTTCTTCTCTCCTTTTCCTCTGTATAACACCTTATATCTATCTGTACTTTAAAAAGCTATTTGTCCATTTATCTCTTTATTTATGACATAAAACACCGTCTGTTCTTCTGGTTTTACATACACATCAATTTCCATAATATCTTCTTCTCGTACTCCCTGTTCCAACGCATTGCGCTTAATTAATTCTAACAAATTTTGTGTGGAACGTTCTCTTTCCTGATATTGAATTACAATATTTTTCTTTGCCGTAGCAAAACCTCCCGTTCTCTGTTTTGCCCGTTCTACACTACACTTTCTTGCCACAAATTAACTCCCCTTTCTTACATTTTCATGCCTTTTAAACTTTCAAACAACTCGATATCCGACTTTTGTACTTTTATATTCGTTACTACCTTTTCTTCTCCTGGTCGCTGTACACTCATTTCAATGATAGTACCCTCCTCAATTTCTTTTGAGAAAACAGACTTCATAAACATAACACACTTAGGATGATTTTTTGAAAAAACCGCAAATGCTTGTCTCATTTTCATTGCCGAAATTGGATTCATATTTTAACACCTCCTACTTATTTTGTTCCTTTATATTTTAATGCAAAACCTGATGCTGCACCAACAATACCGCCTAATATATGGGTTAAATTTGATACATCATCCTTTACAAAAAGTCCACCATATATCTGCTCTCCAATATAAAGTGCCGCTACTAAAATGAATGTCAATGGTATCTTTCCTTCTTCAAAACTGGTAAGCGAAGCAAGTAAAATGAATGCAAACACAACACCACTGGCACCTAGAAGTTGTACTTTTGGAAAACAGATAAAATGTACCAAACCTGTTATAAATGCGGTAGTAAGTATCACGATTAGAATGTCTTTTGAACCGTATTTTTCCTCTAATAATGGACCTACCACCAGAATCAACATAAAATTACCAATATAATGTTCCCAATTTGCATGACCAAGTATATGACCAAAAAATCGGAAATACGTAAGTGGGTCCGCCATCGAAGACCGATATACACTAAAGAACAACACATTCGCCGCCCCATTTGATAATAGGTTTAATACTAAGGTAATAAAGCATATAATAGTAAATCCTAAAATAACTGGCGAATTAAATGATATCTTTACTTGTCTTAGTTTATTCATAACAGCCCTCACTCCTTTTCACATCATCCTTTGGAAACAATTTTTCTCTTTGTTTTTTTAACAGTAATGGTAATAGCAACAGAAGCGCCTTACATATATTATCTGCGATCATACAATACCATACTTCCCGCAAAGATAAATGCCAAACATTTACACATAAGGCCGTAAAGAAAATACGAATCCCCCACATACTAAATGTTTCAACAAAAAAGGCATATCTGGTTCGCCCAAGGCCATATAAAATACCCTCTACAATAATCATTAATCCAAAAAAAGGTTCGGAAAATGCTACGATTTTTAACATTTGTACACCTAGACTCACTACTTCTTTGCTTGTAGAAAACAAGCTCATAAGTGGTCCTGCTGCCACAAATAGCAATGCTCCATTGCACAACATCATCACCATTGTGACAAAAATACCAAGCGCACTGATACGTTCAAACTTCTTTTCATCTTTCTCACCCAACGCAATTCCGACCATCGTAGAAGTGGCTGTTCGCAATCCATAGCCTGGTATATAAAATATAGTTTCTGCTGTTACCGCAATCGAATGTGCTGCAAAAGTAACTGTTCCCATTCGAAACACCTGCGCTGCAAACACTACATACCCAAGACAGGAAGTAAGACTTGTTCCAAGTACTGGAAGTCCAATTTTGGCACATTCTTTTAATTTATCCCAATCAATCGCAAAGGTATTCCACTTCCATCTAAGCCATTCATTTTTTCTATATGCCAGAAACATTAATGTTCCTGAAATCGTATAACAAATAGCCGATGATATTGCGGCTCCCTCTACACCCAGTTGCAATAAATAAATACATACATAATTCAGAATAATGTTTAAAATATTGGATAGAAAATTTACAGCCATAGGTGTCACTGTATCTTTTGTGGCACGTAATGCCGCACCAAATATCGTATTTGCTTCCCGAAATAGCATTGGAATACTAATGATAAAAAAGTATCGGGATGCTTCTTTTTGTATTTGCGGATCTGCTCCCATCCATTTAGGAATAAATGGGCTTAACAGCATAGAAACCGTTCCTAACACAATCCCCACAACTACTACAAGTAGCAAGCTTTGTTTCGCTATACTCTGCACACTCTTTTTATCCTGTTCACCAACAGATTTTGATATCATGGCAAGGGTCGCCACCCCAATCGCAGAAGCAAGACTGGACACAAGCCAAGTCACTGTAGTAGTAGCACTGACTGCTGCTGTAGCCTGCTCCCCCAGTCGTCCTACCATCGCTGTATCTACATACTGCAATAAGGTAGATAAAATCTGTTCAAAAATTGTAGGAATGGCAAGCACCAACATAGTTTTTAATAAATGCCATGTTAGTGCTCTCTCTTCCTTTTTCCAGATTTGCCTCATAAAAAATTATTCCTCAAAATCCAGACACATACGAACTTCCATATTCGGACGAACGGCTGAATTAGCCACTGCTACATGCGCTGGATGTACTGCATAATTTTTCAATGCTTCTTCCGATTCAAAACTGGAATTTAACATCAAATCAGCTGTAGAACTAGCCAAAGAATCTGTTTGCACATGGATAGACACCAAACCTGGAATCTGTCCCTGCAAACCTTCTAACCCTTTCTTTACATTCGCTTTAATTTCTGCCTTTTCCTCTTCTGTTTTCTCTTCTTTAATTTTCCATAAAATAATATGTTTAACCATAACCAAAATCCTTTCCTTAACTATAGTAATAACCATAATGAACACAATGCATACAATCATATTCTACTATGAAAGCGTTCCCAAAACAAGCATATCTTTGCAGGCTTACCTGTCTAAGTTTAGTTGTTTTTGGGAAACTGTCTTACAAACAATCTATCATTAAACTGCCCGCAAAATATCTAATGTATGCGCTGCCGCCCCCATCATATCCCCACGCTCACATACAGTCAAATGATATTGAAGAAATAATGCAAATTCCTCCTCATCTAGCTTGTTTAATACAGGCCTTATGTGATTTGCAGGTCCGTCTGGCGTAATAATTTTAATTCTTTCTACCGAAACTCTTGCATTTACCGCATCAATATCCTCTAAACGGACATAATCATACAAATCCTTCTCTTCTGATACAACATGAAAGTTTTCTGTGATACGGCCATTTTCCATACTTTCTTTTATGTGCTTTTCCTTAAAGCCATAGGTAAGAATCGCATAATCGTTCATACAATATGCTACAAAAATAATGCCTCCCGTTTTTGTTACCCTTCTGGCCTCTTTTAATGCTAACACTTTTTCATCTTCCCCAAACAAATGATACATAGGTCCAAACAACAAAGTCACATCAAACGATGCATCTGCAAAACGTTTTAGATTTTTGGCATTTCCCTGATATGCTTTTACGGTACTTCCCTTTTGTTTTAAGATACCAAGGTTATATTTTACAAGCTCCACTGCTGTAACATCATAGCCTTCCTCTGCCAACGCTACACTATATCTCCCCGTCCCTGCACCTATGTCCAAAATCTTAGGCTGGTCTATGGTACTTAAATACTCATGTATATATTTCATAGATGTTATAAACTCTACCTGCCCATGTCTACTATTTAACCGTTTTTCTTCATTAAATTTATTATAATACTTTTCTAACTCCGTCATTCTATTTCCTCCTACTGTAACTGCCTTTCATTATATCATGTTATTGTTAGCCGTAACATCTTTATTTCTCAACTTTTTATGCCATAGTGTATTTTATCAAATTTAACCTTTCTAAAACCTGACACGACAAAGCACATTCCTGCCTTGTTTTTCACGCTGTTTTTACGGTATAATACAAATAAATTGATTGGTTTCAATACTGGTTACCCGCTTGCCAACTATAGCACGAACGAGTAATTGTAAACTTACACAAAGAAAAGAGGAAATACGATATGACTAAAATTAAAATATGCGGTCTAACTGACCCCAAAGAAGCGGTTTATCTTAATAAACATCAAGTAGATTATGCTGGTTTTGTTTTATTTTTTCCTAAAAGTAAACGAAACCTTACGATAGAACAAGCAAAGGAAATCATGCGTGCCTTAGATACAACCATTCAAAAAGTTGCAGTTGTTGTGTCGCCCACTTTAGAACAAGTGCTGGAAATTGAACGTGCTAATTTTGATATTATTCAAATCCACGGTACACTTCAAGATGATGTTTTGGAGGCTGTCTCTATTCCTATTTTTAAAGCCTTTAATATCACAGATATGGCGCATTTTCCTACTTACCAAAAATGCGAAAAAATAAAGGGATATGTATTTGATGCGCAGGAACCTGGAAGCGGAAAGACATTTGATTGGAAACTTGTAGAAACCATTCCAAGAGATCATAAATTACTTTTATTGGCTGGCGGATTGAATCCTGATAATGTATCTCAGGCAATTTCTGCCCTCCAACCAGATGGTGTGGATGTTTCTTCGGGAGTGGAATTTTCAGATAAACAAGGAAAAGATGCCGTAAAAATAGAGCAATTTGTAACAGCGGTACGCCAAAACCAATAGCATAATGAATATGCACTTTCGTAATTTTACAACTATGTAAACTTCGCCCTGCTCAAGCTTCTTTCTCATGCTTGCAGGGCGTTACCTTTTACTTTCGGGCGCAAGCATTTGCATTGTGACCCTTCACCCCTTGTGCCATATCATAGTTTTTTTGATTTTCAATTACGCTGTGTATTTGTGCTTTTGGTCCACATACCTTACAATGTTTGGCTGGTGTAGGAAATGGTACTATGCGACTGTTTCCTGTCATACCATCAAAGATATACATTTTTCCTGCATATAATGGTTCTAATGCAAGCAAACAACGAAGCACTTCCAATGCCTGCATACTACCAATAATTCCTGGTAATGCACCTATCACTCCCGCCTGCGAGCAGTTAGGAATTGACTCCCCTTTAGGTATCTCTTCATAAATACAACGATAACAACAGGTCTTGTCAGGAATATAGGTAAACACCTGTCCTTTCCAGCCTAATATCCCTCCATGCACAAAAGGCTTTTTTTCCAATGCACATGCATCGTTAATTAAAAATTTTCCTGCAAAATTATCGACACCATCAACAACAATGTCATATTGTTCCACCAATTCCTGTGCAATCTCAGGCCGAAACATATCCTCATACACGATCACTTCTACATTGGGATTCAGTGCATGTATGGTTTGTTCCGCAGAACGTGCCTTATTTTCTCCTATCCGACTGGTACTATGTATCACCTGTCTTTGTAAATTGGAACAATCCACCTGATCTCCATCTATTATTCCAATCTTTCCCACGCCAGCAGCCGCAAGATACAAAAGAACAGGCGAGCCAAGCCCTCCTGCTCCAACAACTAACACGCTGCCTGCCTTTATTTTTTTTTGTCCTGCCACACCAACATCCTGCAATACAAAATGTCTTGTATAACGCTCTAATTCATCCTTGGAAAATACCATTTTAAAACCTCTTTACTACTTAATAATTTATTTAGTACCAATTTAATCTGCAAGCATATTCTCTAAATACGCATAATAGCCACCTGTCACACTGTATGCCTCATACCCTGCATCCTGCAACAATTCCTGTGCCTGTATACTAAGTTCTCCCTTATGACAATAAAGGTAAATCTTCTTTTCTTTCGGCAGTTCAAACAATTTGTTGACATCTTCAATAAAAGAAATGGCAATCGCACCTGGAACCATTCCCAATGCGGAATGTTCATATTCCCTTATATCTATCAATAAATAAGAATCTTTTTCTTGTGTTTTCACATCATCCCATGTAATTTCCATCTTTGCTCCTCCATTTTAGATTAGCCAGAAATCTATCTTTTTTATGGCTTATTTTTCCCGTTCTCCCATTTCTTATACAAATAAGCCATTTAAGTTTTTTCTCTACTGTACTTTCTATGGTCTATTTTATATGCACTTCTTACAAACCTCTGCTACACAGCATCTATCACAATATGGTGTCTTTGTTCGTGCCGTACAAACTTCCCTTCCGTGGTAAACCAGACGGTGGCAAAAGTCACTTCCCTCCTCTGGAGGAATTATCTTCCACAATTCCATCTCCACTTTTTTAGGGTCCTTAATTCCATCTACCAGTCCCATTCGATTTGTAAGGCGGATACAATGGGTATCCGTCACAATGGCTGGTTTTCCGAATACATCACCCATAATAAGATTTGCACTTTTCCTTCCTACACCAGGGAGTTTCAATAGTTCTTCTAATGTATCAGGAACCTGACAATGATACTCTTCCTTCAGCATATGCATACACGCACTAATGTCTCTTGCCTTACTCTTTCCCAAACCGCAAGGTCGTACAATTGCCTCTATCTCCTCTACAGGTGCCTCTGCCAACGCCTCTATGGTAGGGTATTTTTCATACAACAATGGTGTAATTTTGTCCACTCGCTCATCCGTACACTGTGCCGCCAAGCGTACACTGATGAGTAACTTCCATGCCTCATCATAATCCAATGTACAGTGTGCATCTGGATATTCTTCTTTTAACAACTCAATAATGGCATGCGCACGTTGCTTTTTTGTCATAGTATCACTCCTAAATGCAGTAATTATTTCCTTTTTGCTGTTTCCACTCGATTAAATCAGCCAATGTAACATTATCAACCACATCTTTGATTGCCTGATCCATACGTTTCCACAATTCTAAGGTTACACAATCTGTCTGTCTCGGACAATCATTTTTTTCATACTCAAGACAGCTTACTGGTGCCAAGCTTCCTTCTGTCAATCGTAAAATATCACCTACCGAATATTCCTCCGGTTTTCTTATCAATCGATATCCACCCTGTGGTCCTCGAATAGACTTTAAGTATCCAGCCTTATTTAATACAGATACAATCTGTTCCAAATATTTATCTGACATTTCCTGTCTTTCTGCAATTTCTTTGATTCGAACCGGTCTTTCCGAATCATTTAATGCGATATCAAGCATCAAACGTAATGCATATCTTCCTTTTGTCGATATTTTCATAATTGTCACCAATCCTATTCTAACTTTCAACTGTTTTCCCACTAACAAACTAGGTATTCTATTCTTTATCATACACGTTTAAAAAAATTTCGTCAATGCCTTTTCAAACATCTTTTCCAGAATCAAAAAGGGTAATAGTTGCTCCCAAAGGAACTCTATCACCCTATTTTTGTTATGAAAAGGATACACATTCGTTATTCTATCCATACATATTTTCCGTCTGTGCGTTTATTTGTATTCATTAGATTACATAATCATATCCAACGGTACTTTGATATTCTTTCTGCAAATCTTCCAGAGTTATATGATCGATTACACCATTAATTGCCTCATCCATTTTTCTCCAGACATTAGAAAGAATACATTCCTCCACTGGTGCATCAGGCAAGTGATCTGTAATTTCCACAAGTGATAAGTCTCCCTCAATTGCACGTAATACCATGCCTACGGTAAACTTGGAAGGCTCTCCTGCCAGACGGTATCCACCTTTGGCACCTCGAACACTTTTTACATAACCACTTCTGGATAATAAATTCATAATCTGCTCTAAATATTTTTCAGAGAGATTTTGGCGTTTTGCAATACTTTTTATCGTGATATATTCTCCAGTGTCGTTGATTGCTAAATCCAGCATCATCTGAAGTGCATACTGTCCTTTGGTTGAAATTTTCAACTTTTCATCTTCCCTTCTGCTAATTTTGTTGTGTTGATTCTCCTGTCACTTTTTTCCGCTGTCCACGCAATAGATGAGCTATTACATAGCTAATTATTCACTAAATAATGCAGTAGATAAATAACGATCACCTGTATCTGGTAATAACACAACAATGTTTTTACCTTTGTTCTCTGGACGTTTTGCAAGAATTTCTGCTGCATGAAGTGCTGCTCCTGAAGAAATACCTACTAAAACACCTTCTGCTTTACCAAATTCTCTTCCTGTTTCAAATGCATCTTCATTTTCAATTGCAATAATTTCATCATAAATTTCTGTATTTAATGTTTTTGGTACAAATCCAGCACCAATTCCCTGAATTTTATGTGGTCCTGCTACACCTTTTGATAATACTGGTGAAGTAGCTGGCTCTACTGCTACTACTTTTATATCTGGATTCTTTTCTTTTAAAAACTCACCAATACCAGTAACAGTTCCACCTGTACCTACACCTGCAACAAAGATGTCAACTTTTCCATCTGTATCGTTCCAAATTTCTGGTGCTGTTGTTGTCTTATGTGCATATGGATTTGCAGGGTTTTCAAACTGACTAGGGATAAATGCTCCCTCTGTCTCTTTTGCCAACTCTTCTGCCTTTTCAATAGCACCCTTCATACCTTTTGCACCATCTGTAAGTACTACTTCTGCACCGTAAGCTTTTAAAAGATTTCTTCTTTCAACACTCATTGTCTCTGGCATTGTAAGAATGATTCTATATCCTTTTGCTGCTGCAATAGATGCTAATCCAATTCCTGTATTTCCACTGGTTGGCTCAATAATAACAGAACCTTCTTTTAATTTTCCGTCTTTTTCAGCCTGTGCGATCATAGCATAAGCAACACGATCCTTCACACTTCCTGCTGGATTAAAATATTCTAATTTAGCATAAACATTAGCGGAATCAACTCCTCTCTTCTTTGCAAAATTCTTCACATTTAAAAGTGGTGTACCACCAATCAACTCTGTTACGCTTTCATAAATCTTTGCCATAATAAAAATCCCCTTTCTATTCACATATGATTATTGTTACGCTGATACCTATTTTATACACATAAAATCATGTATAATATAGCAGTTTTTTTTACGTTTGCAACTATTCCTTGTTTTCATACTAACTTTCTAGGAATAACGTTATATTAGCATTATACACCTTTTTCCTATTTTGTCAATAGGAATTAAGGTTTTTTATTTGCAATTTTTTCTTTTTATATCTGACACAAGTCTTTTACCACTTCAGAAGCAATGAGCAAGCCCGCTACAGAAGGGGTGAATGCAATGGATCCTGGTGTTGGTTTACTTGCATTTTCTTTGTTTTCCAACTTGAATTTATGCTCTACTGGTCTTTCTTTTGAATACACAACTTTTAATTTTTTTACGCCTCGTTTTTTTAATTCCTGTCGCATTACTCTTGCTAATGGACATACCGATGTCTGATAAATATCTGCAATTTCAAATTGCACTGGATTCAATTTGTTTCCTGCACCCATGCTGCACATAATTGGGGTACCTGCCTCCTGTGCCTTCATTACAAGAGAAATTTTTCCTGTTACCGTATCAATTGCATCTACCACATAATCGTACTCTTTAAAGTCAAATTGATCCTCTGTCTCTGGCAAATAAAAGCAATTGTGTACCGTAACCTGACAGTCTGGATTGATATCTGCAATCCTTTCACGCATAACCTCCGTTTTCAGTCGTCCTAAAGAGGAATGGGTTGCGATAATCTGTCGATTTAAGTTACTAATATCAACCGTATCACTATCAATTAAATCTATCGCACCTATACCACTTCTTACTAATGCCTCTATTACAAAACCGCCAACTCCACCAACTCCAAATACCGCAACTCTGACATTTTTTAATCGTTCTAACCCTTCATCCCCCAAAAGTAATCTTGTTCTAATAAATTGTTCCTTCACAGCGTTCACCTTTCTTTTTTCTTTTTCATATCTGTTTACTATGAATTATAGTGGTTGTTTTATTTTCTGTCAAGAAAAAAGGTGTTACAGCAAGCGAATCTCTCTTATCATACAAATAAGAAATCTCCTTTTGCTATAACACCTTTTTCTATTGGAATTACTCTCTACTATGTAGTCTTAACTCCATGTATCATCTTGTTCTAATTCTGTTTTCGTGACAATATGTTTTTCTCTATTTGCAAGAATCAATTCTTGATTTTTGATACTGACTCTCGTTCCTGGCTCTATTGACTTTGTAACAAAAGCGTTTCCTCCAATGACAGAACCTTTTCCAATCACTGTGTCACCACCTAAAATAGAAGCTCCTGAGTAAATAACAACATCATCTTCTATCGTAGGATGACGCTTTTTCCCTTGTAATTTTTGTCCACCACTGGTAGATAAGGCGCCAAGTGTCACCCCTTGATAAATCTTAACATTGTCACCAATTATGGTAGTCTCTCCGATTACAATTCCAGTTCCATGGTCGATAAAAAAGCTCTTTCCTATCGTTGCTCCCGGATGTATATCGATTCCTGTCTGCCAGTGTGCATGTTCCGTCATAATTCTTGGTATCAATGGTACTCCCAATAAGAATAATTCATGCGCAATACGATTTACCGTAATTGCATACACTCCTGGATAAGATAAAATAATCTCCTCGCGATAATATGCTGCCGGATCTCCATCATAAGCCGCTTCTAAATCTCCCTCTACATATTCTCGAATGGTAGGAATCTTTTTGAAAAATGCAACTGCAATTCGCTGTGCTTCCTCTGTCACTTCTTCCTCTGGTGCCTCTTTATACTCTGGTTTATAACGCAATACTCTGTCTATTTGCTTATTTAGGCAAAACATTGCATCCTCAATCTGTACTGCAAAACCATTTTCTACATTATAAAATTTGTAAGAACGATCTCTGAAATAGCCAGAGTACACAATGCGCAATAGTTTTTCAATAATATCAATAATACTATCCTTCTGTGGTTGATTATAAAGATCCAATTGATCAATTGTACGTTCTTTTTTATAATCTGACAAAATGACAGACACAATCCCTTCCATTTCCTGTTCAATTATATTTTGCATGATACGTCCGTCCTTCCTTTCTTACTCACTTTCTTCGCAACAGTTTACGCAAACAGAACTGACTATTCCTGTCTAAACTGTTCCCTTTATTTCTATCTATGAGGCAAGTAAAAAAAACATGCATTCTTTTTTACTTTAAGAAGCCATTGATAATCCATTCCTCTGCTTCTGTCTCTGTAAGTCCTAATGTCATAAGCTTAATAAGCTGTTCCCCTGCAATCTTTCCAATGGCAGCCTCATGAACCAGTTCTGCATCCACATTGTTTGCATCTAGCTGTGGTACTGCAATCACGCGAGCTTTATCCATAATAATGGCATCACATTCCGCATGTCCATGACATACATTATTTCCTTTGATACACGCTTCAAATTTCTGTGTAGATGTATCTCTTGCTACCGAACGGGAAATAATATCCGTACTGGCATTTTTACCATTTAGCTCCACCTGATAATCACTGACTGCGTTTTGATTTCCATGGGTCATCAAACGTTCATGTACGATAAGGGTGGCTCCATCTGCCAACTCTGCTTTGTTCATACGATAAGTAGAGTCCACGCCCTTAATCTGCACCATTTCCATTTCCATGTAACTATTTTCCTGTTGATACACTTCTGTACCCGGATTTAAAATACGCTTTCCTGTTCCTTCTCCCGCTCCGTAATGTTTTTCTACATATTTAACTTTTGAATTTTTTCCAACATAAAAGCGATGGATTCCATCATGCTCCGAATCATTGCTACCAGAATTGTGAATCCCACAGCCTGCAATAATTGTAACATCGCAATCCTCTCCGATATAAAAATCATTGTATACCATTTCTTTCATACCACTCTGACTCATTACAACTGGTATATGCACACTTTGCTTTTTCGTACCATCCTTAATTTTAATATCAATTCCACTTTTATCTGTTTTCGAAATAATATCAATATTTGCAGTGGTATTTCTGGCTGCCATCGCTCCATTGGCACGAATGTTATATGCACCTTCTGGAACATCATGCAGGTCAGCTACTTCCTCTAACAATCTTTTCTGAATCTCATCTAACATTTTCTGCACCTCCTATAAAAGCTTTTCACATGGTGACATCGCAGATGATGTACCCAGCAATTTAGGTAAAATAGCATCCTTGCTTCCCTGCTCAGCAACCTGTCCATTGCGAATCACTATAATTTCATCTGCAATATTTAAAATACGCTCCTGATGCGAAATAATTAAAACAGACCCTTTAATTGTAGCACGCATATCCTCAAATACCTGAATCAAGTTCTGAAAACTCCATAAATCGATTCCCGCCTCTGGCTCATCAAAAATAGAAAGTTTGGTTCCTCTCGCCAATACCGTTGCAATCTCTATTCTCTTTAATTCTCCACCAGAAAGACTATCATTTACTTCACGATTAATATATTCTCGCGCACATAAACCTACTTTAGATAAATACTCACAGGCATCTGCCACAGATAGTTTTTCTCCTGCTGCCAGACGAATCAGATCCAATACCTTAATTCCTTTAAATCGTACCGGTTGTTGAAATGCAAAACTGACACCAAGCTTAGCCCGTTCTGTTATACTCATATCTGTAATATCCGTTCCATTAAAATAAATCTTTCCACTTGTAACCTGCTTAACTCCCATAATCAATTTGGCAAGTGTCGATTTACCACCACCGTTTGGTCCTGTAATTACAATAAATTTATTATCATCTACCTTTAAATTTAAGTCTTTAATAATTGTTCGTGTACCAGTCTCTTCTGATACTGTAAAGGATACGTTCTTTAACTCTAACATGGCTCCTCCTTTTGTCTTTGCTTCAAATCTATACCTGTGAACTCTATTGTAACAGTATCCCTATCTGTTTTGCAAGATTTAAGTTCGTTTTTGCAATTTTTATATCAATCAATTGCTATTTTTTGCATATTAATATCATTTCTTTCCTTTTTTCAATAAAAATATACCTATTCCCGCTAAAAAAATGGCACAATCAAACAAAAGAAGATAGGTTCGCACGCCTGCTTTTTCTGCACTTATTTGCAAAAATGGCAGCATACGTTGCACACTTTTAGGAAACGCTAACATACAAACCGCCAGCCCATTGTTACAAAAATGTATTGTCATGGATGTAAAAATGCTTTTTGAACAATGCACACTATATGCCATTACACATCCCAATATCCAGATTGCCAACAACTGCACTATATTCATATGATAGACACTAAATAGCAATCCTGATAAAAGAATGGCAACCCAGCTTTTCCAATGCTCTCGAAACGTTCCATATAAAAAGCCCCGAAACAACACTTCCTCACAAATTGCAGGTAATACAGCCACTACCAAAAACAAAATACCAAATGGTTGATTTTCAAACCACTGATTTGTTTGTTCCAAGGATGCCGCACTCTCTGGAAACCATTTTGCTATCCCGTCATTTAGCGGCAACATCGCCAAATACACTCCCGCCCATAGCAAAATAGCACCAATCAAACTGGACAATTGAGGAAGTCTTACAGAAAACAGACGTTTCCAGTCTACCTTCATGTACCAGGAAAATCCCGCTACCAATAAAAAGAACATGACCTGTTGCATTGCTACTCCCATAAATCCCCAGCGCAGCAACATATAACTTCCAAAGTAAAAGTATAGCAATAAGGAAATTGCAAGAAGCAAAAAAGCATCTCCCAATCCTGGCATTTGTCCCTTTTTGATATTGGAACGCTTTTCAAATATTTGAACACTTCCTCCCTCTCCAAATAATATACTTTCACTATTATACATTTTACTCATTAGAAAAACTGCCAAAAAGCTATATGCCAGATTGCTGAATAAAACCAAACAGATATTTCCAAAGTTCACCTGAAAAGACAATATGTTTTTTATCAATAAAACAATATTTGCTACTGGAAGCACTGCAAATATACTATCTAAAGAAATGCTAGGAATAAAACCAATGTATCCTATGATTAGCACGATTAAAACCAATGGTGTACTATAATTTTGTGCCTCCTTAAAACTTTTCGCAAACATACAAATACATAAACAAACCGCCGAAATAAACAATGCAAACACGACCACACACAAGAAAAGCAACAAGATTGCCGGTATAAAAGCCACCATATTAACCGCTATATCCGCTGTGGACCTTAATAAAAGCATATGATAAAAAATTCCGCCAAATACCATCATAGATAAAAGATTAAGAATGGCAGATACTACCGCCACTGTAGATACTGCCAAAAATTTACTGAGAATCAATTGCAAATTCGTAACAGGTAATGTCAGCAGCGTTTCTAATGTCCCTCGTTCCTTTTCCCCTGCCGTCGTATCAATCGCAGGATAAATAGCCCCCATTAATATACTGGTAATCAACAAAAACGGTAAAATTGACCCTACTATACTTCCTGCACTTTCTTCCTTTGAGGAGTGATCCACCTTTGATGCAGTAATCGGATGCAATACCGTCTGTACATCTAATCCGGCTTTCTCCACTGCTTTCTTTTGCAATATTTTTTCATAATCCGACAATATTTCTTCCATATGAGAAGCGGCTGTAGCGGACGCCGATACCGATGATAAATATTGTATCTCATATGCAATTTGCTTTCCTTTTTTCTTTTGCAAGATGCATATGTCTATATTTTGTTTCTTGAGTTGTTGTTCCCAGTCTCCAGTATCCTGTACCGTTTCAAAGTAATAGCCACGTTCTTTCTCCCCTTCCTTCATAACAGATTCAATTGCCGATTGCTCTGATACATCAACAAACACCACCCGATAAGTAGCAGATTGCTGATTGGATACTACCATGGAAACAGCAAGTAATCCTCCTAAAAACAACAAAGGATATAAAATAAGAGGGACCAATACTGTAATGAGCATTGTCTTTTTATCTCGTAAAATATCCAATATTTCCTTTTTATACAATGCCTGTACCATGATTTGTTTCCCCCTTTATCAATTGCATAAATGCATTTCGCAAATTATCTGTATGTGTCTCTTTCATCAAGCTTGCTGGCGTTCCCTGTGCAATAATCGTTCCTTTGTGTAGCATATAAATGCGGTCGCATAGATATTGTGCCTCTTCCATATAGTGTGTAGAATACACGACAGCCTTTCCCCGCTCTTTTTCCTGTTTCATAAAATTCACAATAGATTCACTGCTTATAACATCCAATCCCAGTGTTGGTTCGTCAAAAATATAAATTTCAGGATTATGTAGCAAACATCTGGCAATGGAAGCTCGCTGGGTCTGCCCCGTTGATAGTTTTCCAATCCGATTATCACAAAATTCTTCCATATCTAATACTCTAAAAATGTCTGTAATCCTTTCTTTTGCTTCCTTTCTATCTATTTTATAAATCTCTGCAAATAATTCCAGCATTTCTCTTACACTTAATCTCTGGTATAATTTCGTATTTTCCGATAAATATCCAATTTGCTTTTTGCATTCCACCAAATCTGTCAGCTTTTCTCCCTGTTCATTGAACAATGTTACCGTTCCGCTGGTTGGTTCCATCAAACAACCTAACATCCGAAGCAAGGTTGTTTTTCCTGCACCATTGGGTCCCAAAATTCCAACAATTTCCCCTTTTTCTACCTGCAAAGACAAATGATCTACTGCGTAAAATTCTTCTTTCGTTTCTTTATTTTTTTTACCATTTTGTCGTTTATTACGAATAAATACTTTTGAAAGTTCTTCCACTTGTAACAATGTCCTTCCCCCTTTTTGTGTCAAAGAAAATTTTTTACACAAAACTCTAGTGTGTCCTGGCATTACACAGCAATCAACTTCTTGCACGATACGACACACTTTTATCCATTCATAGCTTTACAGAGTAATTTTTCAAAACTCTCCGCAAATCGAATATCATCTTCTTCCGTCCTTTTTCGTGGTCCTTTTATATGATTCTTTTTCTTACTTCGTCTTGCCTTTTTGGCCAGATGTCTCTCCATCAACATCTGGTCGATATTTTCATTGGTATACCATTTCCCCGACTGATGAATGGCATAAGCTCCCTTTCCAAGCGCCATTGCCGCCACTCCATAATCTTGTGATACTACAATATCCCCTTTCTGGCATATACTAATTAACTTATAATCCACTGCATCTGCTCCTGCACCTACCACCAGCACTTTACTATAGTTAGAATGTAACATGTGATTCGTATCGCAAAGTAATGTAACCGAAACATTATATTTTCCCGCTATCTCCTCAATAATACGAACAACAGGACAGGCATCTGCATCTACAAATATTTGCATTTTTCCAATCGCAACCTCCTTTTCGATCCATTCTCTAAAGACTGCTATCATTAGTCAGGCGGATATTCACAATCCGCTCTGCTACTTGCTCGTGTTAAAATCTATCTTATCATACCAAATCAGTAAAGTCACTTGTTTTATCCAAAACAGAGTAGACAAGCCATATAGAACATTTTTATTCTATGCTATAGAACGAACTTTCTTATAGCATAAAAATAGCAGTCAATTACGCTTTGTTCTAAAACATAACTGACTGCTACCGTACAAGTTTCTATAGGCTGTTATCCAATTCAAATCTTTTCTTTAACAATCCCCAAAACTAATTCCTAAATCTCTTGTTTCTTTTATAATATCCGCTTCTGGATTTATTTTTTTCAATTTTCCCGCTACTTCTTCTAAAGGAACTGCTACTACCTTGTCCTCTACAATTCCTACCATATTTCCATAATTTTTCTGTAAAATCAAGCTAGCTGCGGCTGCACCTAAACGGGTTGCAAGTACACGATCGTAAGGGCATGGCGAACCACCACGCTGCATATGCCCAGGAACTGTGATGCGAATTTCCATTCCAGTACGCTTTGAAATCTCATCTGCAATTTCATAAGATACAGATGGATATGTTGTCCGCTTTTTCTTTTCCTTTAACTGCTTTTTCGTCAGCATAGCATCTTCTTTTGAAATAGCCCCCTCCGCTACTGCCAATATAGTAAACCGCTTGCCTTTGGCATTTCTTTTTTCAATGGCTTTTACGATTGCATCAATATCATACGGAATTTCTGGAATCAAAATAATATCTGCACCGCCTGCAATTCCTGCATGTAACGTCATCCATCCTACTTTATGCCCCATAATTTCCACTACAAATATTCTTCCATGAGAGGCGGCTGTTGTATGAATACAATCAATCGCATTGGTGGCAATATCCACGGCACTCTGAAATCCAAATGTCATATCCGTTCCCCAAATATCATTATCAATCGTTTTAGGTAAGGTCACCACATGAAGTCCTTGACTGCGAAGCAAATTAGCAGTTTTGTGTGTTCCATTTCCGCCTAAGATTACCAGACAATCCAATTTTAATTTTTTATAATTGTCTTTCATTGCCTGTACTTTATCCAGTCCATTTTCATCCGGCTGTCCCATTTTTTTAAAGGGTTGTCTGGAGGAGCCTAAAATGGTTCCTCCAAGTGTTAATATTCCCGAAAAATCATGGTCTGTCAATACTTCATAATTTCCATAAATCAATCCCTTATATCCATCCTGAAAACCATAAATTTCTACTTCCTTTTCTTTTTGATATAAGGTTTTTACGACTCCACGCATCGCTGCATTTAACGCCTGACAGTCGCCTCCACTTGTCAACATTCCTACTCGAAGCATTCTTTTCCCTCCAAAACTTATTCTACACTACTACATACGACAATCCTTATATGCGCTCTGCCGCCTCATATGCTTTCTCATAAAATAATTCTTGCGAATTAAGCGGTGTTTCATTTATTTTTCTACTATAATATTTGCCATCTGCATGTTGCTCTTTTCCCTTTTCATCATCCAACATCATTGTGTCAAATATATTTCTGATTTTTTCTCTGCTTTCCCTGTCATAAATAGGAGCTGCCACTTCCACTCTTCTAACCGTATTTCTTGTCATCAAATCTGCTGAAGAAATAAATATTTTTTCTTCTTCCTTTACTCCGAAACGATAAATACGGGAATGTTCCAAAAATCTTCCAACAACACTAATGATTGTAATATTTTCCGTATATTCTGGCAATCCAGGGATCAGACAACAAATTCCTCTTACGATTAATTCTACCTTTACTCCTGCCATAGATGCATCGATTAATTTCTTAATAAGGACTTTATCGGTGAGCGAATTGATTTTTATACCAATATAGGCTTCTTGTCCGTTTTCCGCCTTCTTTATTTCTTCCTCTATAAAGGTAATTATTTTATTCTGCAAACAATGTGGCGCTACCAACAAATGATTGGTTTCCTCAATGGTCTCTCCAAATAACAACGCCTGAAAAATAGCTGCTACTTCTTTTCCAATCTGTTGATTGGCTGTCATAAGAGATAAATCCGTATAAAGTGTTGCTGTTTTCTCATTATAATTTCCTGTTCCAATCTGTGTTATATAGGAAATTCCCTGTTCTGTCTTTCTGGTAATCTGACAAAGTTTGGAATGTACTTTGTAATTCCCTAACCCGTAAATAATTCGGCAACCTGCCTCTTCCAATCGTCTTGACATTTCAATATTATTTTCTTCATCAAAACGAGCACGAAGTTCTACCAGCACAACGACCTCTTTTCCATTCTCCGCCGCTTGTACCAACGCCTCAATGATTTTGCTTTGATGTGCTACACGATATAAGGTCATCTTAATCGCAACTACGGTTTCATCTTCTGCCGCCTCACGAAGCAAATTTAAAAATGGTTTCATACTTTCGTAAGGGTAGGATAGCAACATATCCTTTCTCTGTATCTGCGCCAACATACTTTCTTTTGCATTATAACATGCAGGCTGTCTTGGTGTCCTCTTTTCATAAAAAAGTTCCTCTTTTTTATCGGAATGGTCTCGCAAATAATTTTGTATCTGAAATACATAAGATAAGTCAAGGGGTGTTCCCACCTGTATTACATGCTCCTTTTTTAAATCAAAATAAGAACAGATTTCTTTTTTTGCCTTCTCATTGATTTCCCTGGACAATTCTAAGCGAACAGGACTCAATCTGCTTCTCTTTTTTATCAAATGTTCCATAATATCACGATAATCCAAATCTTCATCATACACATCTGCCGCATCTATATCTGCATTTCTTGTGCATCGCATAACTGCTTTTTCTTTAATCAGATAATGCGGAAATAATTTTTCCACAAAGTGTAAAATCAATTCCTCAGACAACATAAAATTTCCCGGTCTGGTTGGAATTTCAATCAGACGCTTAAATACACTATTGGAACATGGAACAATTCCTGTCTGCTTTCCATTTTTTCCATCTAATACAACAATTGCATATAATTCTTTATTGTTTAAAAAAGGAAATGGCTGTTGTTTATCTACTAAAATCGGTGATAGAAAAGGCATAATCTGATGGTCAAAATAGGTTTCCAGCACTTTTCCTTCCTTGTTTGATAATTTATTAAAATTGATAATACGGATACCGTAAGGTTCTAATTCTCCCATAATCTGTTCATAAATTTTTGCTTTTTTCTTTTCCAGTTGTTCTGTACGTTTCAAAATTTCTGCTACCTGTTGTTTACTGGTCATTTTTGTTTTATTTTCTTTTATTTTCTCTTTGGCATGCATCTGCACCATCAAAGTACCTACACGCACCATAAAAAATTCATCTAAGTTTGATTGAAAAATAGATGCAAATGTCAATCTTTCTGCTAATGGAACATTGGGATTTCCTGCTTCCTCTAATACTCTTTCATTAAATTGTAGCCAGGATAATTCCCGATTTGCATAACAATTCTTTCTTTTCATTTTAAAATCCTCCACCTTTTCTTATGTTTTGGCTTTTTGACATCAACACTATATGCAAGAATACTTTTCTTCTAGTTATAGTTTTCCTTTTTTTATTTGTTCCATACATAGAACTTTACAAATATTACCCTTTAAAGCATAACATTTTCCAGTTCTATCCTCTATCATAATCGGGTAAATTATTTTTAAAATGTATGTAAAATGCTATTGTAAATTTCATACTTTGGTAGGTTGACAATTCATCGTATCAGTTTTAAACTATTGCTAACACAATACATCATGATAAAAGAAAAGGGGAAGTTACATATGAATGCACAATTAAAAAAACTAGAAGAAAAAGTTATGAACAAGGAAGAAATTTCCAAAGAGGAGGCACTTTCTTTATTGCAAGTTCCTGTAGAGGAATTATGTAATTCTGCCAATCGGATTCGAGAAGCATTTTGCAAAAATACCTTTGATATGTGTACTATTATCAACGGGAAATGTGGACGCTGTTCCGAAGATTGTAAATATTGCGCCCAAAGTGGTCATTACCATACAAATTGTCAGGATTCTTATCCATTGCTGGATACCGAAACCATTTTAAAAGAGGCTAAATACAACGCAGAGCGAGGGGTTCTTCGCTACTCAATCGTCTGTTCAGGGAAACGCCTGTCTCCTGCCGAAGTAGACCAGGTCTGTGAAAGTATTCGTGCCATTCGGGAACAGGTAGGCATTGAAGTTTGTGTTTCTTTCGGTCTGTTGGACTATGAACAGTTTAAAAAAATTAAGGCAGCAGGTGCATCCAGAGTTCATTGCAATTTGGAAACTTCTCGCCGCTATTTTCCAGAAGTATGTACCACACATACCTATGATGAAAAAATCGAAACATTAAAAGCAGCACAAAAAGCAGGTCTTTCTATTTGTTCCGGTGGTATTATGGGACTTGGAGAAACCATGGAAGACCGTATTGATATGGTTCTTACCGCAAGGGAATTAGGGGTACGCTCTATTCCAGTCAACCTACTAAACCCAATCCCTGGTACACCATACGAAAAGAATCGTATCCTTACCAACGAGGAACTTTGCCAGATTACCGCCATTTTCCGATTCCTAGTTCCTGATGGTATGATTCGTCTTGCTGGTGGTCGTGGTTTGGTCGGAGATAAAGGAAAAAAATGCTTCCAAAGTGGTGCAAATGCTGCCATTTCCGGAGATATGTTGACTACGGACGGTATTACCGTAGAAACCGATATGGAATTGCTGAAAGGCATCGGATATGAAGTAAAATTAGAAGCGTAATGAAAAAAGCCCCATTCTTGGGGCTTTTTATATTACTGTACAGATGTTACCGTATAATCCTGCTCCTCTACGTTTTTTGTAAGTTCTGCATCAGAGATTTCTTCTGCAAGTGTTACCACTGCAGTTCCCTTCTTATGGCTTACTTCTGCTTCTGTCACCTGTGGCAAAGCTTCTAATGCTTTCTTTACTCTTGCTTCACAGTGTCCACACATCATTCCTTCAATTTTCATTGTCTTTGTCATAATCGCATCCTCCTGTTGTTTCTGATTTCTTTGTTTTCTTTTTCTATCTTTCTTTGTATCATATAGCCTACACAAATTCAAGCGTAAGGCATTGGTAACTACGCAAAAGCTGGAAAGACTCATTGCGGCAGCTCCAAACATAGGATTTAATTTCCATCCAAATATTGGTATCCATATACCTGCTGCCAAAGGGATTCCAATGACATTGTAGAAAAATGCCCAGAATAAGTTTTCGTGTATGTTTTTTAAGGTTGCACGACTCAAACGAATGGCAGCAGGCACATCAAGTAATCTACTTTTCATCAATACAACATCTGCTGCATCTATGGCAATATCCGTACCTGCACCAATAGCAATTCCCATATCTGCCCTTGTAAGAGCGGGTGCATCGTTAATTCCATCTCCAACCATAGCAACCTTTCCCTGTTTCTGTAATTGCCGTACAACCTGTTCTTTTCCTTCTGGAAGCACATCTGCAATTACCTGATCCACACCTGCCTGTCTGCCGATTGCCTTGGCTGTATTTTCATTGTCACCAGTAAGCATTACCACACGAAGTCCCATATCCTGTAACTGTTTTACTGCTCTGGCACTATCCTCTTTGATTACATCTGCCACAGCAATAATACCCAAAAATGTTTTCTCCTTTGCAAAAAATAATGGTGTTTTTCCTTCTTTTGCAAGCATTTCTGCCTTCTGTAATATGGTATCCGCAATCGTAACCTGCTTCTGTATCCATATCTGATTTCCGCCAAAAAGTTGCTCACCTTTTTGCTTTGCTGTCAATCCATTGCCAGGAAGGGCTGTAAATTCTGTTACCTCATCCATCTGTATGTTCTGCTCGCCTGCATACTGTATAATAGCAGAAGCTAATGGATGTTCACTTTTACTCTCTAAAGAAGCCGCATATTCCACTAATGCTTCTTCTGTAATACCCTCCCCAGGTATAACATCTGTAACCGTCGGCTCTCCTTTGGTAATTGTTCCTGTCTTATCAAAGGCAATCACATCCATTTTTCCTGTTTGCTCTATTGATTCTGCTGTTTTAAACAATATGCCGTTTTTGGCACCTACTCCATTTCCTACCATAATCGCCACAGGCGTTGCCAATCCAAGCGCACATGGACAACTGATTACCAACACAGAAATACCTCTGGCAAGGGAAAATCCTACACTTTCTCCTGCCAATAGCCATACCACAATAGTAAATAAAGCAAGCAGAATAACTACTGGAACAAATACTCCTGAAACTTTATCCGCAACTTTTGCAATAGGTGCTTTCGTTGCTGCTGCATCACTAACCATTTGAATAATCTTTGATAAAGTGGTGTCCTCTCCGACTTTTGTTGCTTCACAAGTTAAAAATCCAGACTGATTGATCGTAGCTGCAAAGATATCGTCTCCCTTTTCTTTATCTACTGGAATACTCTCTCCAGTGAGGGCAGATTCATTGATTGCACTACTTCCCTCCACAATAATACCGTCTACGGGTATATTTTCTCCAGGACGTACAACAAATAGATCTCCTTTTTTTACCTGTTCAATAGAGACTTCCTGTTCTTTTCCATCTTTTAGAATAACTGCTGTTTTCGGTGCAAGCTGCATCAATCCTTTTAAGGCATCTGTCGTTTTTCCTTTTGCATGTGCTTCCAACATTTTTCCTACGGTAATCAAGGTCAATATCATGGCTGCGGATTCAAAATAAAACTCATGCATATAATGCATTACCGCATCCATATCCCCTTTTACCTGTGCATCGGTCATGGCAAACAATGCATAGGTACTATACACAAACGCTGCACTAGAGCCCAGCGCCACCAAAGTATCCATATTCGGGGCTTTATGAAAAAGACTCTTAAATCCACTAATAAAAAACTTTTGGTTAATTACCATAATGATACCAGTCAACAATAGTTGTAATAATCCCATTGCGACATGGTTATCCATAAAAAATGCGGGCAATGGCCAGTTCCACATCATATGCCCCATAGATATATACATTAAAATAATTAAAAATATGATGGAAGAGAATAATCTTTTTTTTAGTAAGGGCGTTTCTCTATCCTTTAATGCATCCTCCTGCTCTGATACAGACTGCTTCTTTTCTGCCCCTTTTAAACTTCCACCATACCCAGCCTCTTCTACGGCTCTTATGACAGTCTCAGGGGCTACCTCTCCCTCTACTCCCATTGAATTTGTCAAAAGACTAACGGAACAGGCAGTAACCCCCTCCAACTTTGTTACTGCCTTTTCCACTCTGGTACTACACGCGGCACAACTCATGCCTGTTACATTATATTGCTTCATAGATACCTCCTTATCTGGACTCGATTCCAGTTACTGTAAAGTCCGCTTTCTCCACTGCTTCCCGTAACTGCTCCTCTGATACCTCTCTATCTAGTGAAACAATAGCAATTTTCTTCTTTAAATTTACTTTTGCTACTGCACCATCAATTTCATTGATATGTTTCTCCACACTGTTTTTACAGTTTTTGCAATGCATCCCTTCAATATGGATAATCTTTTCTCCTATCTTTTCTCCCGATAGTTTCTTTTTTACAGGTTTCTCACTGCTTCCACCGCAACAACCGCCTTCTCCTTTGAAATGTTTCAAGCTGTCCTTGCAGGCAAATGCAATGATAGCCAAAAGTACAACTACTACTCCTATTGTTCCTGCGTTCATATTAATTTCTCCTTTTATCTTGTACAAAGCTATTCCTTCTGATACCTAAATTTCTAATCATCATTCATAGGCAATGTTATTTACTTTAGCTCATAATCTTGTTTCATGAGTTGCAATGTCAATATAACTGCAAAAAACTGTACGGAAGCCTCGGCACTTCACATTAAACACTTGGCGAAGTATTTTTGAGCCTAGTGTGAAAGCGCACCCTTGTGGTGAATGAGCTGATGCTTTTCAGCGAGTTTAGTACCGCTAGGCTTACGTCCAAGCGGAAGCGGGTTTTTGAAAGCTATGTTGGCATTGCAACTCTTTCTTAGAAAGTTTAAGGCTAAAGTAAATAACATTGATTCACAAGTGTATAAACGATGATAATTTCTACTTCATAAGTTTTTGTAGTAAAGTCACTAACTCATCTACGGTTTCTTCTTTTCCTGCCTTAATATCCTCTGTCACGCAAGTTTTTATGTGATTTGCCAGCAAAACCTTGGTAAAGCTGTTTAATGCCGCATTGGCAGCAGAAACCTGTACTAATATATCTGCACAATAGGCATCTTTTTCCAACATACCTTTAATTCCACGAATTTGCCCTTCGATTCGATTCAAACGATTGCATAAGTCTTTATATTCCTTCTCCGATCGTTCTTTCGTCTTATGGCAACAACAACATTCTTTTTGTTCTTCCATATCGATTCCCCTTCCTTTCTGTCAATCGGATTTCTACTATCCTTGGCTTTACTATATACCCCATAGGGGTATGTGTCAAGAAATAAAATTGAAAAAGAATCGCAAAAAGGACAGGACTACCCTGTCTTAAGGTAATCCCATCCTTTTTATCTGTCTTTTGTTATTTCTTGCACAAAACCAGTCAAGCGGATACTCGCAATCCGCTCCTCCACTTATTGCTCTACGCAATGGAAGTGGGGGATTTTCTTGATCGTGTTAAGCCTTTATTTTCAAGTTTTTATTTTTGGTTTTATTTTGAAATTTGATTTGTTTATTTGTCTTTGCAAATGCCTTCTTACCTACTTTGCTTAGATTGCTTGCTTTTACAACCACCTGCTTTAAGTTTGTATCGTTATAGAATGCCTTTTCTTCAATTGTCGTTATATTTTTTCCGATAATAACTTTTTTCAGTTTCTTCTGGTTTGCAAAGGCTTTCTTTGCAATCACAGTTACTTTGTAAGTAATTCCGCCAAGCTTAACCGTATCCTTTATAGTCAGATTTTTAATGTTCTTATCTGTAGTTCCCATAATGGTTACTGTTTTACTCTTACCTTTATTTACTTTATATTTGATACCATTGACCGTATAAGTTTTTCCTTGTGTAACTGTAATCTTAAATGTCTTTGTCAATGTACCTTCATACGTACCGATACCTGTTACAATAATTTTTGCTGTACCTACATTTTTATTATTTTTATAAGTTACTTCGTAATCAACACCTTTTTTCAAACCTGGAATAGAAACGGCTGGCTTAATTGCCTTTCCTGTCCAATTATAAGTTGTCTTAGAAATTTTTATTGTATAACCCTTTAAAGAAGTCAATCCTGGTTTTACATCATCACCTGGCAATTTATCTGGATCTTTAATTTCAATTTCATCTGGTGCCTGACTTGGAGTAGCTGTTGGTACTGCTGTTTCAGGTGCCTTTGTTACTACTGGTGTCTCTGTGATTACAGGTGTTGCTGTTACCTGCTCTGTTATTTTTGGTGTTTCTGTAATAACAGGCTGTGTAGATTTTTCAGGCATACTTGTTGGTTCACCTGTTGGTGCAGCTGTTGCATCTTCTATATCTGGTGTCTGTGTTGCTACAATTGGTGTTTGTGTTGGCTCAGCCGTTACAACCTGTACTGGTGTAGATGGCTGACTTCCACCCGGATTTTCTGGTTTTTTGGTAACTGGCGCAGGTGTAACTGCAATAGCTGTAGCTGTTACTTCCGGACTCTCTGTTGGTGTTACTTCTTCTCCATCGTTTGCAAATACTACTACACCATTCTTTGCTGCCCACTTATTTAAAGGCTGATCTGTATAATAATTGCTATGTGTCAAACTTATTGTTGACAAGTGTGCATTGATTTCAGCATTGATTGCACTGCTAGAAGCCATATTGACAGTAAGCTGTTCTGCAAATTCTTTGCTTCCAATTTCTTCTTTTGTTTTCTTTTCTACCCCTACATTCATGCAACCGGAAACATCCACACCAGCCGCTTTTACATCAGATACTAAAGTATTTCCATTCTTCTGTGTCGCATCTGCATTGAAGTAACAATTATAATTTACTGCAATACCTGTTGTTCTACCTGTAACACCTCCAATATCTGTTGTTGGTGTCATTGCTGTCTGGTTTCCTCTTGCATAGCAGTTAATCATAATACCACCGTTAGAACCTACTAAACCTCCAACGGCTGACTTATTACCCTGTGCAGAATTTGTAGTTACATCACCTAACGCATAGCAGTTTACTAATGTTGCGCGATTTGTAGAAGATACCAGTCCGCCTGCGTATACCCATGATTTATTGGTTTCTCCATAAACTTCCACATTTGCCCATGTATTTGTTACACGACCACGTAATAAATATCCAGCCATTCCGCCAGCACGACAAAAACTGTCTGCTGTTGTAATAGACATCTTTCCAGTTACACTACAATTGTCAATAACAATTCCCTGCTGTCCGCATCCAAGTAAACCACCACAATAATTTTGACCTTCTGTTTTGTTATAGATAGAAATATCTTGTAATTTCACATTTTTAATTTCTACATAATTTTTTAATGGGTCTATATTATTGAGTGAATTATCTTTATTGGTAACGCCAAAGAAACCTGCGGTAAACATGTTTGCCGGTTCTTCCTTTGTTCCAATTGTAAGACCTTTTACTACATAATTATTTCCATCATAATTACCAGCAAATGGATACACATTTCCATCCTGATATCCATGTCCGATTGGTAACCATTGTCCATGCAATGTAATATCTGCTGTCTGAACAAAATATACATCATAATAGTTTACATCTGCATTAATAGATTCTGCTAAATAACGGAGCTGCTCTTCTGTAGCAATTTCATATGGCTCTGTCTTTGTTCCTTTTCCACCATTAAATTTACTTGCATCAAAAGCTTCATATGTTGTCTTATCGCCTAATTCAGCCTTAGCCAATGCTTCCTTTACTGCGTCCGCTACATCTCCCTGTGCATTCACTTTCTGTGTTGCCAATAATTCCGCAATAATACCTTCGGTATCTTCTGCACTTCCTGCAATAATTCCTGCATCTGTCACTACATTATTCACAATTTTTATCTGAACTGTAGCTGTTTTAGACTTATTTCTTCCATAATAGGTTCCATCTACATAAGAAACGCTGTCTCCTTCATCATCTACAAATTCTACAGATGGTTTTTCATAGGTTACCTTTGCCGCATTGTCCGATACAACAACACATTGCTTTTCTGCATCATAAGACCATTCTTTTAATGCAGTATCTGCGTTTAATCCCCAACTAGTAATATCAATTGGGAATTTCTTAAAGGTAGCATTTAATTGTGTAGCAAGCTTTTCACTTTGCATATCCTTCTGACTCATTGGATTGTTTGCATAAGTAAGACCACCAATATATTCTTCGCCTTCTTCATTGGTTCCACCACTTACTACTGTTCCTACTGCAATAATTGGATTTGGTGTTAAAGTACCGATTTTCATCGTTGCATTCTGATTATAGAAGTTGCAATATGCCTTTCCAATTCCTGTTACCCAACCAGAAACTGCACCAGTATAGTATGAATAATCATCTGTCTCATTGTCTCCCATGGCATAACAGTTTACCAAAGCACCTGCCTGCACACCAACCAATGTACTGATACTAGCCATACCTTCTTCTTCACGATTTGCACTTCCATACACATTTCCTAATGTATAGTTATTTGCAATTAAACCACGGTTATTTAAACCTACCAGGCCACCTGCTTCTGCAATCGCTCCACCCTTTGTTGTAGAAGAAACATAAGCGTCTGTCCAACTGTTTATAATGTAACCATAGTACATAAATCCAGCGATTCCACCTGCAAAGTTGTTGCCCTTATCTGCAACGTTTACAAGTTCACCAGAAACAGAACAACCATCTACAGAAGCTCCTTTATACAAATATGCTGCAATTCCTCCTAAATAAGAAGATGCTTCACGATGTGTATACATTGCTACGTCTGAAAGATGTAAATCTTTTACAAGTGCATGTTGACCAAGTAATCCAAAGAAACCGTTATAGATATCCTGACCAATTTCTTTTGGCTCCTCTTTGGTTCCCATTTTTATTCCGGTAACTGTATAGCCCTTTCCATCAAAGGTTCCATCAAACGCATAATCACTTTCTCCGATTGGATTCCATTCCTGATCAGATAAATTAATGTTGTTTGCTAACGCTACATAGGTGCCAAAGTAATCATTATCCTCTGCAAGGGAGGCCGCAAAATCACGCAACTGCTTTTCATTGGAAACCAAATAAGGATCTTCCTTTGTTCCTGTACCACTAGCAAAAATCTTTCCATTTTGTCTCTCTTCGTAAACTTTTCCGGAAAGTGCTACCTTATTTCCTGCTACAGTCCAACTCTGTAAAGCTACATCTGTGATAGACGCTTCCTCTAACTTTTTGTTTACCTTTGCAATATTACTATTTAAAGTGCTTGCAAACTCAGTCGTACTAAAGTATGCCTTTTTAAATCCTTCACAATTTTCCAGTGTACCCACTTTTGAAATTGTTCCAGTTCCAACTGCCTGAAAAGCTTCTAATGCAGTATTGTTAATTTTTTGTACACTTTCTGTATTGTAATATCCATACACAGCATATCCGTCTGCTACGCTTCCTGTCAATTCACCATCAATTGCTCCAACCCATTTGTGTGGAGAATTATTATTGGTAGTTTCCATATTTCCTGTGGCGTAAACGTTATACTGTCTTCCTGCCTGCATACCTGCAATTCCACCAGCCATACCACCAAAGTTCGTGCTGTTTGGTGCTTCTGCTTTACAATTACCTGTTGCATAACAGTTGGCAACTAACGTCTTTCCGCCTGCCATTCCTGAAATACCACCTGCATAAGCAGAATTATTTCCACCTGTAGAAGCACTGTGTACTTCTGTGTCTGTTCCAGTATTTACTACATATGCATTTGTCATCTGTCTTCCCAGAACTCCACCTGCAAAGCAAAGTGCAGCACCAGTTGTTTTTGCTTCAACCGTTCCTTCTACCGAACAACTATCAATAACTGGCTTCACAGAAGCATTTCCTGCAACCGTATCCCCTGCAACTCCACCTGCACGAAGAACACCTGTACCTGTAACTGCAATGTTTACATTTGTAAGCTTCACATCCGAAACCTTTGCAGCTCTTCCTAGTTTTTCAAACAAACCAACATTTGCTTCTTCTGTGTATTCTTCTTTGATAGTAAGTCCATCAATGGTATGTTTCTGTCCATCAAAAGAACCATTAAACGAATTTTCTTTATTTCCAATGGCATTAAAATTCTTCTCCGAAAGTGAAATATCCTTTGTTAATACCACATATTTTTCTTCGTAAGTCTCTCCTTCATCAACCGATGTTGCAAAATAATCAAGCTGTTTTTCATTGCTGATCTGATAAGGATCCTCTTTTGTACCATTTCCTCCAGCGAACCCATCGTTCATAGCAGCTTTTGCCTGATTCAATCCATCCTTTACTGCTTGGATAATACCCCTTGAACTATAGGTTGCGCCAGAAACTGTATCTACTTCTGTACTATTCTTTTCCACTATTTGATCAAGAATAACCTGTGCATTTTTATAATATCCCGGTGTATCTCCATGAGATTTTGTCTCAAGTTTTACGATTTTATCACCCTTGACAGTTACTGCAATTTTCGTAGTCGCACTTTTGTAACCTGTTCCTATGCCTTCGTATGTACCATCATAATACACTTTTCCTGTATTTGCCTCTGAAGCACTTACTTCACTGGCATATGTGTAAACAGGCATTCCCTGTACGCTTGTGGTTACCGTAGCAGCAACTGCAAGCATTGCAATCCATTTTTTCCATCTCTGTCTGTTTCGACGAACTTTTACCATACTTAACCTCTTTTCTTTCTCGCCTTTCTCCAACTTGTTGCTGTCCATGGTTTGTGTTTTTTATCTGTTTGAAACATTCCCCGTATCTGTGCACTGGATACGGAGGCCTTTCTACTATAGATATTCAATAGTATAAAAATGGAGAGGTTCTCCCTCTCCTATTCGCCTTTGTAATATTTCTAAAACACAATCCATATAAATCCCCGATACACCCTTCTTTGTTAGTCTATGCTAACAAGTTGTATCATAGCAGTTTTTTCTGAAAGAAACAATAGATTACGTTGATAATTTTTTTCATAATCTCCAAACTATATCCTATCGTTGCATCTTTACCCGTTTCCAAATTTCATCATACTGTATATACATTTTTTGTACTTCATTTTCTAATAAATAGTAATGTCCTATGTAAGGAATTAACAACACCAAAAACAATACACACAATGCCATAACAGGCAAAAACGTAGTAAGCAGCAAAATTCCAAAGGACAATAACGTCAGAATAGCAAATACTACCGTAACAATTAAATGTATCAAGCGTTCGTGTTGAAAAAATCCAATCTGAATGAGATGTTCTTCCAAAATTTCATTCCAATTTTTTTCCTCTGTATTGTCCTCTAACAATGCATCCACCTGTTTGCGATAAGAAAGAATCCTCTTTTTCATTTTCTTACCTCCTCTCTTTTGCCTCCTGCTGATTGTACACATATTGTCTTTCCAGTTTTTCATAAGCTGCCGTTTTCTCAACAATATTTTTTACTAATTGTTCCAATTCCTGTCCTTCTGAATAGTCCGCAGAAGCATAATATCGGATTCGATTATCATTCATCATTTTATATACTTTGGTTTTATCCTGCGTTTTGGGATTGTAAACACCAATCGAATGTCCACCGTATGTATTCACCAGTTTCATACAAGGAATATCCGTATCACTGTCTCCAATATACACCATATTCCGAAAAGGCACTCGCATATGTTCTGGTGCAAAATAATCATTTACACCAGAATCATTAATATCTAGTACACCCTTTTCTATTCGAAATAAGAACTGTGTTTTACTTGTATAATTGACTACCTGCGCCGGCCATCTGGCAACTCCACGAGCATCAAAATAAAAAGAACTGGCATAAATCTTTTTAAAAACACCTTTCTTCGCAATGGACGTTCCTTCTATCATTTCCTTTAATCCAGAGGAAATAATATAGTGTTCTATCTCCACACCATAACGCTCTCCGTATTCCTTGATCCGTTCAAACCAGGTGTCTACTCCTGGAAATAATTTCACTTTAGAGCCATATTCTGCAAGACTTTTTCGATTAAAGACAATTTTCCCCTGAGATTCTTCCACCATCTTATACATATATGCCAAATTGGTATCCATGTCATTTTCTCTTGCTAAACGGTCAGACTCATCCCAAAATTCCCGAATATCATACCCTACCGACTGAATATATCCCTGTGCCTGCATATCATCTGGAGATAAGGTCTTATCAAAATCATAACAGATTGCTAATACTGGTCTTTTTTCTTTTTTTTGATGTTCAAACTCCATATTCTCAACTCCCTCAACCAATGTTCCTTTCGTTAGCATGAAACATTTCCAAAGAGATTGGCATACGAATACATTTTCAAACTTCACTTTCGCTTAGATGCAGCGACAAAAGTACAGTCTATGCCTTTTTGATAATACCAAACCCAATTGGATAAGGTCCTGTATGCACCCCGATTGTAGCACCAATCTGATACAACTTAATATCTTTCACGCCATACTTTTCCAGCTTCTCCAATGCCATACTCTTAAATTCCTCTGCTTCTTCATAAGAATATCCATATCCAATGCATAAACGATAGGTATCCATATTTACGTTACACTCATCCATATAAGCTATCAATAATTCAATAACCTTTTGTAAGGATTTTTTTCTACTACGAACAATACCAGAAGAAAAGATTTCCCCCTCTTTTAATGTAATCAGCGGTTTTACATTCAATAAAGAGGCTGCAATTCCTGCTAATTTTCCGATTCTTCCTCCATGTTTTAAATAATCAATATCGCCAATCGTAAAGAAAATACGACCACTCTCGCGAATATTTAATAATCGCTCAATCGCTTCCTGATAGTCTACTCCTTCATCACGCAAACGACATGCTTCTAATACATACATTCCCTGTAATACTGTATTAATCTGCGAATCAATTACTGCGATTTGTGCATCTGGATAATCCTCCAAAAGCATCTCCTTTGCATTATTTGCTGACTGCATGGAAGAGCTGAATTTCGTAGAAATACAAATGCAGATAATTGGAGTATTCTCTTTTACATACGGTTCAAATGCATTATAAAAATCCTGTGCGGATGGACAAGATGTTTTTGGAAATACTCCCTTTTGATCTACCATCATCTGATAAAAATCACGCACACCAATTTCTACTATTTCTTTTTTATAATTTTCCGAATCAAACGATACATAAAATGGAACTACCTCTATATTTTTTTCTTTTGCTAATTCTGGTGATAAATCCATAGAACCATCACTTACAACCTGATATTTCATTTTCTGACCATCCTTTCTTACCCTCTATCTTTGTCATACTATCTACCTAAAAGTATAACAATTTTACATAACCTTATCAAGCGGTTTTTAAAACCACTTATTTTAACAGTGCAACATAAAACAAATGTTGCTTTTTGTAAAAAAACAAAGAGAGACAACATAGCAATCATCCTACCTTGTCTCTCTTACTACTAATCTTCTGTCATTTTTTCTACTAACCAATTACACTTTCCCTGTTTTTTCACTTCATAGAGCAATCTATCACTTTTACGATAAAGTGTCTCATAATTACTCTCTACCCCTTTATCAACGATAATACCACCAAGACTGATGGATAAACGAATGGATTCTTTTTCTCCCACTCGACAGTCACGCACCTGTTTAAAAAGTCTCTGGATTTTCTCTTTTGCCTCTTCTATGTTCGTAACATATGGCAAAAAAATACCAAACTCATCTCCACCAAGTCGCATAAGAACATCATTATTTTGAACAATTTGCTTCATACACTCTGCTAAATTTGCTAATACTTTGTCTCCCACAATATGTCCATATGTATCATTAATTTGCTTAAAATCATCGAAATCGACAATACAGAACACGCCTCCGACTTTTTCCTGTAAATATACTTCAATCTGCTTTTCACCAGTTCTTCGCATATATACTCCTGTCAAAGTATCAATTTCTGCTAACAATTTGTTGCGATTTGCCCTACTGTTTTCATCACGCAAACGATTGACAACCGTATTGCACACAGGAATCATAGAAACATAAATCATACACCGTGGCAACACATAGTAAAGTGTCAAATTTACAATCGGATTATCATTAAATCCATGGTTTACTAATTCGGTTCCCTTTACATAATAATCTTTAGATGTCACAGAAAGGAACACCATGTTTAAATCACATATACCATATTTGTATCCTACAAAAACAATAAAAATGGTACTAAACACCGATAAAATCGTAGTATAAATAATCATCCTTTTTGAAGAATATAACATAGAGTACATAATCGGAAATACATTAATTAACACTGCATGATAAGTAAAAAACGTTCCCATCATAGATACGGATAATACTAGAAAACCTGTAATTACATACTTTATATATCCCTTTTTCAAACCGAAAATCTTGCAAAAAATGACACACAAAAGGAAAAAAAAGACAGATAGAAATACGCCTTTCCCTGCAATCCTTTTATCCACAATAAAAATATTCAGTTGATTTAAAATCCACACCGTAATCACTACAATAATAGTGACCATATAACAATGCAATGCCTTCAGATTTGTTACGTACTCTTCATTATCCTCATTGCCCTTTTGCTGAAGTTGCACTTCATTCACCTCATATCTTTATAGAACACAATTTTCTATAGAAAAATGCTTTGACCAGTATCCTTTTAAACGAAACTGTTCAAAGCAAACATATTTCATCTCTTTTAACACCTTATACCATTATAATGTAAAAATCGACATAACGCAACCGATTAACTACATTGGTTTGTGTCAAGTAATCATTGGCACTTTTTTCATTTTTCTTTATAACATCCGCTT
>OGOC01000152.1_pt1 | contig 72228 bp, 18 predicted proteins | sample 1552561 | NCBI WGS metagenome assembly OGOC01 (sample SAMEA2580148, study PRJEB22360) | human gut metagenome | biome: human gut; feature: human-associated habitat; material: faeces | place: Denmark | collected 2008/2010
GCTGCAGCTAAAGAATTTCTGTATCAGGCAACATGTCTGGCTGTATATATGGCTTTAATCGTACCGGTATTTAAAAAAGGCGGATTTAAAATTCCGCCTTTTTTATTAGATTAAAATCTTTTGTCCAATATAAATTATTCATCAAGCGATTTTACGGAAACTTCTATTTTTTGCCCGTAATTCGTGCGCAAAGCGTATGTGAGGTCGTTTGATGAGTTAACCCAGAAACCTGAGCCGCAAAGCACCCGAACTCCGCCTGCTTCCGGCGAATCCAGCTTCAAAACAAGCGGGTCTGAACCCTTAAAGCGGGTGAGCATGTCTTTCAGGCTGACCAAATCTTCAAAATGCATGTCCTCCTTGAGCGAAATGGTTACAATGTTGCTGTTTTCAACGGGTTTTACCGAATCAACAACCACACTGAACGAATCCTCGTCGCGTTTTGAGACTTTTCCTGAAATAATTACCTTTTTCTCGGCTTCAAGGAACGAATTGTACTCCAAAAGCGTCTTGTGGAATGCAACAAACTCGACATTTCCCGTCAAATCCTCAATTATCCCAGCTTTCAGGAATTTTGTCGGGTCTTTTCTTGTCGGAATCTGCCGCACCTGGCTCAAAAGTCCGCAAATTGTGACAGGTTTGTCGTTTGGCATTTCGGAAAGCTCCGAGATATTGTGCGTGGTTAAAAACGGCAATTTGTCCACAATACTCGACAGCGGGTGGCTGGTAACGTAAAATCCGAGATATTCTTTTTCAAAAGCCTGAATTTGCTTATCTTCAAACTCCTCATCGCTGCCCTGCAGCGAAAATCCACCCATTTGTTCGCCGGTTGAGGTCGTCATGCCCGCAAAAAGGCTGACCTGACCGAGGCTTTTTGCTTCTGCTTCCCTGTAAGCGCTCGAAACAAGCGAATCAAGGTTCTCCATGAGCTGTTTTCTGCTTTTTTCAATGTTTGCGAACGCGCCTGACTTGATTAAGCTTTCGAGCGTCCTTTTGTTCAAACATTTGGGGTCAAGCCGCGTGCAAAAATCGTAAAGCGATTCAAAATCCTTTTCTTCGCGCTCTTTTTCAATCAAATCAATAACGGCCTGCCCGACGTTTTTAATCGACGCCAGCCCGAAACGGATATCGCCGCCGTCAGGGGTGAAATGTGCGCTGGATTTGTTGATATCGGGCGCAAGAACCTTGATTCCCATTTTCTGGCATTCCGCGATGTACAATTGCGTCTTTTCCTGATCGCTCGAAACGCTGGAAAGCAGCGCCGACATGTATTCAACAGGAAAATGAGCCTTTAAATAAGCCGTCTGGTAAGCTACGAACGCATAAGCGGCAGAATGGCTCCTGTTGAAGCAATATGCGGCGAATTTTTCGATTTGTTCAAAAAGAGTTGCTGCATCTTTTGAGGTCATTCCGTGATTTGCGGCGCGCTCGATGAATTTGTCCTTTTGTTTAGCCATTTCATCGAGTTTTTTCTTACCCATCATGCGTCGAACCATGTCCGCCTCGCCGAGCGTGTAGTCAGCCAGCGTCTGGAAAATCTGCATGATTTGTTCCTGATAAACGATTGTGCCGTATGTATCTTTCAAAATCGGCACCAAATCAGGGTGCGCGTATTCAATCTTCTGGCGGCCGTGTTTTCTTTCTACAAAGTCCTGAACCATGCCCGATTCCAGCGGCCCCGGCCGGAAAAGCGCAACAAGAGCGCCCATATCTTCAAATACGTTCGGTTTCAGGTCTTTTACGAGTTTTTTCATGCCCGAAGATTCAAGCTGGAACACCCCGTCCGTGTCGCCTGAAACCAGCAAATCATAGGTTTCTTTGTCATCAAGCGGGATGTTATTTATGTCCAAATCGAGGTCATGGCGCTTTTTAATCATCTTAATCGCGTTGTGAATGATTGTAAGGTTCCTCAGACCCAAAAAGTCCATCTTCAACAGCCCGATGTGCTCGTCCTCGGTCATTGTGTATTCGGTTACGATGATTCCTTCTTTTGAGGGTTCGACCGGAACAACCTCGGAAAGCGGCATTTTTGAGATAATTACGCCAGCAGCGTGCATGCCTGTGTTGTTTTTGAGTCCTTCTACGCATTTTGCCATATCAACGAGCTTTTTGACGGTCGGGTCGGTGTCGTAGAGCTTTTTCAGCTCCATTCCGTCTTTCAGTGCGTCGTCGATTTTGATTTTTGGCTCTGCGGGAATCAATTGTGCCCACTGGTTGCTTTGTGCGAACGGAATATCATAAACACGCGCAACCGATTTCATTGCGTTTCTTGCAGCGAGCGTGCCGAACGTAATAATCTGGCAAACCTTGTCCGCGCCGTACTTTTTCGTTACGTAGTCAATAACCTGACCGCGTTTTTCAACACAAAAGTCGATATCGACATCGGGCATGCTGACACGTTCGGGATTCAGGAATCTTTCGAACAACAGATTATGCCGGATTGGATCCAAATCCGTAATTTCCAGCGCATAAGAAACCAGACTTCCCGCCGCAGAGCCGCGCCCCGGGCCTACGGGGATGTCATGTGTCTTTGCAAAATGGATAAAGTCCGCAACGATTAAGAAGTATTCCGCAAAACCCATCTTGTTGATTACGCCGAGCTCGTAATCCATACGCTCTTTGAGTTCGGGCGTGATTTTTCCGTATCTTTTCTTGATTCCCTCCATTGTTTTGTAATCAAGATAGGTTTCCGAGGTAAAATTAGGCGGAAGTTCGAAATACGGGATGTGATATTTGCCCATTTCGATTATCAGGTGGCATTTTTCAGAGACTTCGACGGTGTTTGCTATGCATTTTTCAAATTCCTCTGCCTCCATCCATCTGAATGAATCGCGAAGCTGCTCGGGTGTTTTTACGTAAAATTCGTTGTTCGGGAAAGAAAATCTGTTCGTACTTTCTTTGAGCGCGTTTGTCTGGATGCACAAAAGCGTGTCATGCCAGTCAGCGTCCTCTTTTTTCAGGTAATGGCTGTCGTTTGTGATGACCATTTTAATATCGAGCTGTTTTGCAATCTCCATCAGCGTGGGATTGGACATTTTTTGCTTTTCGAGCCCGTGGTCTTGCAGCTCTATGTAATAATCTTCGCCAAAAAGCCCTTTGTAGAATTTTGCGGTTTCGATTGCTTTTTCTTTGTCGCCCGTAATGATGTAATAAGCCAGTTCGCCCTGAACGCAGGCAGAAAGACAAACCAAACCCTCATGATGTTGTTCGATTAATTCATGATTTATACGCGGTTTGTAATACATCCCCTCGCATTTTGCGATACTGACGAGTTTTACGAGGTTTTTGTAGCCTGTCTGGTCTTTTGCAATCAAAACAAGGTGGAAAGGGTGGGTTTTCTGGGGATTTTTTTCGTGGATATCGCCGTCATAAACGTAAAATTCGCAGCCGATGAGCGGTTTTATACCTGCTGATTTGGCTTCTTCATACATTTGGATTGCGCCGTACATGTTTCCGTGGTCGGTGAGTGCGACTGCGGGCATGTCATTTTCTTTGGCGAATTTGCACAGGTCTTTAATCCTGATTGCGCCGTCCAAAAGGCTATATTCTGTGTGTAAGTGTAGTGGTACGTACTGCATTTCCCATCCCCTTAACAATATTAAACCACAACCGCATGCACGAGAGCCAGTTATTTTAACTTATTTTAACGTTTTACAAAAGATGAGAACTTTCGGGGCTCCTTTGGCTCCTAATCCATTGCCTGATAGGCTTCTGCCGCATTGTAAGAGCTGCGCACCAGCCCTGACGCAATGATTTCCTTTATTCCGGCTTCTTTTGCGAATTTTTTGATTTTTTCGTACTCTTCGGGCGTGTAATACTTTTCTACCTCAAGATGGTGCTTTGACGGCTGCATGTACTGTCCCACGGTCACGATATCACAGTTTTTTGCGCTCAAATCTTCAAAAGTTTTCTTTAATTCCTCAAAAGTTTCCCCCAAACCGACCATAATCCCTGATTTTGTAATGGTTTCGGGGCTTTTTGTTTTAATATAACCCAAAAACTCCAAAGAACGTTGATATATCGCCATCGGACGGGCTTTTTTGTAGAGGCGTTCGATTGTTTCGACATTGTGGTTAAAAACATCGGGCTTTGCATTAATAACGATGTCGATTTGCCCTGAATCCCCCTGAAAATCCGGTGTTAAAACCTCAATTTTAACTTCAGGCGCCATTTTTCTGATTGTATAAATCGTTTCTGCAAAGTGCTCTGCGCCCCCGTCCTGCAGGTCATCACGGGTTACGGAAGTGATTACCGCATATTTTAAACCAAGCTCTTTTACTGCTTTTGCAACCCTTTCGGGTTCTTTCGGATCAAGCGGTTCGGGTTTTCCGCCTGAAATATTGCAAAATCGACAGTTTCTCGTGCAGATATTGCCCATTATTAAAAATGTGGCGGTGTTTTTTGCGTAGCATTCCGCTTTGTTCGGGCATCTTGCGGCTTCGCAAACGGTGTTTAGGCACTGCGTCTTTAAAATCGAGCGCACAAGCTTTGTTTTCTCTGTATCCACGATTCCGCGTTTTAAATAATCGGGTAGCCTTTTCATAATTTCACCTTCGGCAAGCTCAATGACAAATTTTCCAGCCCCAAAACCGCCTCAAAAACGCCCTCTGAATAGGTCGGGTGTGCAAATGTTGTTTCAAGAATTTTTTCGGTTGGAATTTCATTGTCTATCATCAACGCGAACTGCTGCACCAGCGAAGACGCTTCCGGTGCAACAACATGAGCCCCAACAATCCGGTTTTTTACAGAAATCACCTTTATAAATCCGTCGATTTCGTCATCAGCCTGCGCTTTTCCGAGCGCTGCAACCGGAAAGCACGAAACCTTGTAATCCTCGCCCTCAAGCATTTTTTCGGTCTTCCCGACCCACGCAATTTCGGGATTTCCGTAAATCACCGAGGGAATTTTTAATGCATCAAAATGAATCGGGTATTTACGGGTAATAAAATCTACCACAGCCAGCGCCTGATGGGTCGCAGCATGCGCGAGCTGGATTTTTCCGTTTACATCACCGATTGCATAGATATTTTTAACACTCGTTTGGAAGTTTTCATTAACCTCAAGAAATTTTCCGTTCATTTTGAGCTCAAGATTTGCTGTTTCAGGCAAAACCGGGGTTCTGCCTGCCGCAACAAGAACTAATTCCGTGTCAATAATTGTTCCGTTATCCAAAAATACCTGATTATTTTCAATTTTTTGAGTAGAGGCTGATTTGAAGAATTTGATTTTGTCTTTTTTGAACATACGTTCAATTCTCGTGCTGATATCGGCGTCCGCAGGCGGGAGCAGCGAGGGTGCAATCTCAACAACTGTAACATTTTTGCCCAATCCCGAGAAAATTCTCGCCCATTCAATACCAATCGCGCCCGAGCCGATAATTAGTATATTATCGGGTATGCTTTTTAATTGCAAAAGCTCGTCGGAATTTACAATAAAGCGTCCATCTGTTTCTAAACCCTTTAATTGTGCGGGTTTTGCTCCGGTGGCGATGATTATGTTTTCACATTCGTATTCTTTTTCGCCCGCACTGATTTTTTTTTCGGAAATAAGAGCGGCTTCTTCATCTACAATCGTCACATCATGGCTTAAAATCAACTTTCTGAGGTTGTTTTGGATTTTTTGTGTGAGGATGTTTTTTCTTTCAAATATTTTTTCCCAGCTAAAGGTGGAGTTTTCTATGGTTATGCCGAATTTTTCAGCTTTTTTGAGGTTTTTGTAAAAATCTGTGCAGTGCAGAACCGCTTTTGTCGGAATACAGCCGCGATTCAGGCAAACTCCGCCTGTACAGTCTTTTTCGAACAATACTACTGATTTCCCCCGCTGTGAGGCTCTTATTGCTGCGCTGTAGCCGCCGGGGCCTGCGCCAATTATGCCTATGTCGAATTTTTCGGTCATTCTATCCATCCTCCCCCTATCAAATGCCCGTCAACAGGGTCGTACAAAACAGCCGCCTGACCGGAAGTAACTGATGCAACAGGCTCTTTAAAGCTGATTTTTGCTGTGTTTCCGTCTATTTCCACATGCGCGGGTTTGAAATCCATGTTGTACCTGATTTTAGCCAATATTTCCATGCTCTTTTCGTCTGTCGGGTACTGCGTTTTGAAATCTTTGACCGTTACTCTTTCAGAATACAGCTCCTCCTTTGTTCCAAGATAGACAATGTTGTTTTTAGCGTCAATACGTGTCACATACAAAGGCTCTGAATAAGCTATTCCTACGCCTTTTCGCTGCCCGATTGTATATTGGAAAAATCCCTCATGTGTACCCAATTTTATACCTGATTTTTCAAGAACAAAATCGCCTTTTTCGGGTATTAATTTTTCGAGAAGGTATTTTTTTGTTGTCATAGGCTTTTTGATAAAACAAATATCCTGACTTTCCTTTGATGATTTTGAGGGCAAATCGTTTTCCTGCGCAATTCGCCTAATATCATCTTTCACAAGCCCTGAAAGCGGAAAAATCGTGTGTCCGAGTTGTTCTTGAGAGAGCTCAAAAAGGTAATAAAGCTGGTCTTTTCTCCTGTCAGATGCTGGAAAAAGCCTTGATACACCGTTTTTATGCTCAATTTTCGCATAATGCCCTGTCGCGATTACGTCTACGCCGAGTTCGTTTATTGCAAAGTCAAAAAGTTTGCCCCATTTTATTGTTTTGTTGCACATTATGCACGGATTTGGGGTTTTTCCGCATTTGTAGGAGTTTTCAAAGTAGTCAATGATGTTTTTTTTGAAATCCGCGCTCAAATCCAGCACGTAATGCGGAATTTCAAGTTTTTCAGCAACTTTTTTTGCATTTAGGGCAACCTGTTCAAAATTCTCGTCATCGACCATTTTTGCGGTAATGCTTACCACGTCATAGCCTTGCTGTTTTAGCAAAAAACATGTCACGCTGCTGTCCAGCCCCCCGCTGAGCGCCACAGCTGCCTTTTTATTGTTCGACTGCATAGTTTTCACCGGCTTCCGTCAGAGTATATTCTTTTACGTCCGAAACATCCGTATAATTCGGCACTTCAGCGAGAACGCCTGCCTCTATTGCCTCATTGACGGCATTATGGTCAATCGGCATGCCGATTGCGGGGACAAGCTTTGCGTTTAGCTGTTTTAGAGAGAAATTGTGGAGATTTTCGTTGTCAGCAAGGAATTTCGCCGTTAAAACAAGATAATCCGTGGAATTTTTGGGTAAAAACGCTGATAGATAGGCTTTAAAAGGTGTCATTATTTCGGTTTTTTCAATTACCTCGGTTTTCGGGTTTTCCATGGATTCTTCAAGAATTTCTTCAAACTCCTCCTGAACAGATGGCGCAGGTGATTGAAGTTCGTTGATTCTTACCAGTTCTTTGACCTCGATAAAACCTTTTCTTTGAGGTACATTTTCTTGCGCAATAACCGGTGTTTCAACAATCGGCGATTCGCTTTTCATTACGCCTCTAATCCAGTCAGAGAGCTGTTCTTCAAACGCTGTTTTGTCGGTTGTGGAGAATTCGAACTCCAAATCGCCCTTTTTTATTTTAAATCCGTACTCATGCATTGGCTCTGTACCTCAAATCAGGGTGGCGCGCTGCCTGCGTTTCATCCACTTTTTTAACGGGGGTGTTGTGCGGGCTGTGGAGGACTTTTTCGGGGTTTTCTTTGATTTCTCCGGCGATTTTTATCATTGCGTCAATGAATTCATCCAGTCTGGCCTTGGTTTCCGACTCTGTCGGTTCAATCATCATCGCCTCGTGTACAATCAGCGGAAAATATATCGTCGGCGGGTGGAAATTATAGTCCATAAGGCGTTTTGCGATAGCAAGGGTGCTTGCGCCCTCCTCTTTTTGGATATCGCCTGATAAAACGAATTCGTGCATGCAGGGTAGGTCATAAGGCAATTTAAAGTGCTTTTTGAGCTTTTCTTTCATGTAATTTGCGTTCAAAATCGCTTCTTCGGACACTGATTTCAGGTTTTTGCCTGTCATAAGAATGTAGGAATAAGCTTTTACGAGAACGTTGAAATTTCCGTAGAATTCTTTGATTTTTCCGATGGAATTTTTCAAATCATAGTTACGGAAGTACTTTTCGCCGTCAAAATCCACAACAGGCACCGGCAAAAAGTTTTTCAATTTTTCAACAACCCCGACGGGGCCTGCTCCCGGGCCTCCGCCGCCATGCGGTGTTGAGAAAGTTTTGTGTAAATTCATGTGTACGATGTCAAAACCCATGATTTTCGGGTTGGTTATGCCCATAATCGCGTTGAAATTTGCACCGTCGTAGTACATCAAGGCACCTGCATCGTGCGCGAGGCGGGCAATTTCGGAAATATTTTCTTCAAAAAGCCCGAGCGTGTTGGGATTTGTCATCATAATCGCCGCAACCTCAGAATTTAGCAGTTTTTTCAGTTCCTCAACGTCAACCTGCCCTTTTTCATTCGAGGGAACATTTACAATCTCAAATCCGCACATGCCTGCTGATGCGGGGTTCGTGCCGTGCGCAGAATCCGGAATTATGACTTTTTTGCGGTTTTCGCCGATTGTTTTAAAGTATTTTTTTACAATCATCATCCCGCAAAGCTCTCCGTGTGCGCCTGCGGAGCCTTGCAGCGTGATTGCGTCCATTCCGGTGATGGTTTTGAGGCTTTCTTGAAGTTTGTACATCAATTCGAGCGCGCCCTGAGCGTCTTCATCTTCTTGAAGCGGGTGCAGGTTGCAAAATCCGTCGAGTGAAGCCATCAGTTCGTTCACTTTCGGGTTGTATTTCATTGTGCAGGATCCGAGCGGGTAAAAACCTGTTTCAATGCAGAAATTTTTGTCCGAAAGTTCCTTAAAATGCCTCATAGCTTCGAGTTCGGTGACTTGAGGAAGCAGGGCATCGTTGTTTCTCAGGTATTTTTTATCAATAAAATCAACATTTAACGGCTCGTCCGTAAGGATTTCGCCGCGCATTCCTTCAATTGATTTTTCAAAGATAATTTTTGTCATCTCCGCTCCAAGCCTGACTTTTACAATATTATCTTAGGAATTTTTTACAAAGGTGTCAAATTTGTTAATTTTCTGTCACTGCGGGGGGTGAAAATTGTGAAATTTCGGAGCAATTTTTCTTGAATATTTATTTGTTGAGCAAAATCGAAAAAAGCGATATAATATTGGAATGGATATATTAAAACAGCTTAAAAACAAGGTTATCGTGTCAGTTCAGGCAATGCCGTCAGAACCTTTACATCGTGAAGAATGTATGATTGCGATGATGCAGTCGGTTTTGAAAGGCGGAGCGGCAGGGCTAAGGGTTGCCGGGGTGCGCGATGTGATTAATGCAAAGAAAATCACAAAACTGCCCGTTATCGGCATTACAAAACCCGAGGTTATCCCCCCGAACTGGCGGGAAATCGTTTATATTACGCCGACAATTAAGGACGCAAAGGATTTGATTCAGGCGGGTGCAGATATCATCGCATTCGACGGGACTTCGCGCCCGCGCGGTGAAAATAACCTTAAACAGATTATAAAATTTGTTAAATTGAATAAAAAGATAGCAATGGCGGATGTTTCGACGCATTCAGAGGGCGTTGCGGCAAGGCTTCTGGGGGCGGATATTATTTCTACTACGCTTTCGGGCTATACGCAGTTTTCTCCGGAAAATTCTGACAAACCGGACTTTGAATTGCTCGAATCGCTTGTAAAATCGGTGGATTGTCCTGTTTTTCTCGAGGGAAGAATCTGGACGCCCGAGCAGGTTGATAAAGCGTTTGAGCTGGGCGCACATGCAGTCGTTATTGGCTCTGCAATTACCCGTCCGCAGCTGATTACGAAGAAATTTACATCCAGAGGTGCACAGTGAAAAAGGCTCTTGGGATTGATATCGGCGGAACAAAGCTCGTCTATGCAATTATAGGTGAAAACGGCGAATTTTTGAGCGAAATCAAGAAAATTCCCACGCCATCTACGGCTGAGGCTATTTTTGAACAGTTGAGAGCGCTTTCTAAAGAGTTTGAAGAAGAAATCGACGCGGTTGCAATAGCAACAGCGGGTGCGGTGAACCGTGAAAACACGCGTGTATGCTCCTCCACACCGAATATGCCCGCGGGGTACAATTCGTTGAATTTTTCGGAGCTTTCAGGGAAAAAAGTTTTTGTTGAAAATGACGCAAATGCGGCTGCATGGGCAGAATACAAGCTCGGAGCGGCTAAAGGGTGTGATTTTTCATTGATTATCACGCTGGGCACGGGAATCGGTGCGGGCGTTGTAAATGAGGGAAAACTCATAAGAGGCAAGTCAGGCGCGGCTTTGGAAGTCGGCAGCATGAAGATTTTTGCCGACAGACGCAGAAAATGCACCTGCCATCGATACGACTGCTGGGAATCTTACGGTTCCGGCACGGGTTTGCGCACAACCGCACGCCAAATGGCAAAATCCGATGAAGATTTTAAAACAAGTTTTTTAAATGGCAAAAATCCCGATGAAATCACGACTTTTGACATAATCGAGGGCGTAAAAAACGGCGACGCTTTTTCTGAAAAGGTTTTTGACCTCTGGCAAGACCACATTTTCACGGGGCTGGTCAGTCTTGTGGATATTTTTGATCCGGAATGTGTTGTTATTTCTGGCGGAATGGGCGAATTTATCAATATTTCGGCGCTGGAAAAGAAAATTAATGACGAGCTTGTTGTTCCTCCTATGAAATTGAAGCTCGCGCAGATGAAAAACAACGCCGGAATGGTCGGCGCCGCACTTTTGGCGCTGGAGGTTTAGGTTTTTGACGTGTTTTAAGCCGGTTTTAAAAAACGGCTTGATTTATTAAAAATTCAAGCCGTCGAAAATCTTCGTTTCTATTTTTCTACGTTTTTTGTGCCGTCAAAATAAACAGCAACTCTATAATCCGGAAAATTTCCCGCTTTTAGCTTGTTATTTTTCCAGTGGAGCGGGAAAAGGTTGCTTAGATTGTCGCTTCCGCCCTTGTAGCGCGGAACATAATGGTCGATTTCCCAGCCGTATTCGGATAGTTTGCCGAAATCGTCATAGCAAATCAGCGCTCCGCAGTAATCTTTCCGCCATTTGTTTGAATCCTTGTTGTCAACTTTTTTCGCTTTGTTCCAGACAAAATTTTTTGTTGCTGCGTTGTAATTTGTACCCATTTTTTCTCCTATATATCCGTACAAAAATACAATAGCAGATTCTTATGAGCTATTTGGGTCAAATCGGGTAAAAAATGAAAAATTGAGCTTTCAGGTTCAATTTATATTGACCATCTCAACCCGAGATTGAATCCGACGCCATTTCTGCCGCCACTTCTGAACATTGCCTGCGCAAATCCTGTAAATCTTTCACCCCAGCGTTTTTGAACACCTGCACCATAGACTACGAAAGGTTTAACGGACATTTCGGGCATACTTACGACATTGGCTTTGAATTTTGTTGAATCAAGGAGATTGATTACTACCTGAACATTAATGTAAGGCTGCCAGCCGTTTTTCAGGTTGCCGATGAACTTGATTCCGGGGGCGATTTGGATTGCGTTTAGCGGGTCGGAGCTGATTCTTACGCCCTGATTATTGTAGTAGTCATATGTGTTTACAAATGTGTATGACATCATATAATTTGGCTGGATGATGAATTTGTTGTTGAAAAGCTCCCAATTGTAGCCGGATTTTGTCGCAACACCGGCTGTGAGCATTGTAAAATCGTCTTTTCCTGCCATCGGGGTAGTAAGTTCGGCTTGAGATGCGCCAATGTTTGCAGTCCAGCCGTTGAAGAAGTTACCTTTGTAGAATACTGCTGTTCCGCCGAGCACACCGCCGTTTTGATAAATACTGCTGCCCTGAGCTGCCTGATGTGAACCATTATAGCCAACATATGCGCTGAATACAGCGTCAACACCATGTTTGAGGTGTTTTATTTCGCTGTCAGCACCCATCATGCCGCCGTAAGCTACGTTTGAAACCGTCGGACCGTTTTTGAGCGGTACGGATTCAAATGTCGAGAACGGTCTGAACCAGGTTCCGGTTTTTTCTTCGGGAATCATGGTCGGAGTGAACACAATATTGGAATCAGCCGCTGCATATCTGTTTTTGAGATGAATTGCTTCTCTTTCTGCTTTCGGAAGCAGCATAAGCATATCCATGTTTGCAAATGCATCATCGTAGGACTGGAGCTGGGTCAGATAGCCGCCGATTTGTGCTGCTACCTGGGGCATTAATACAGCAGGGTTGTACCTTGAATCAAGAGGTAGCTGACCGCCTGCAAAAGATAAGTTACCGGTATTTGGATTGTAAGAAACAGCGTACTGATAAATCGGGCCCATTACGCGGTTGAGTGTGCTGTCGAGTGTAACTTTTCCTGACAAACCGTTCGCTGTGTCGATTACGGAGATTGTTGTGCCCGGATAGAAGCAATCGGAGATTACATTCAGGTATTTGATGACAAGCGAACCCTCTCCGCTTACGGATGAAGCGCTTATGAAGTCGCCTGTTGATTCTCTGAGGTTTATGTCGAGTCCGAGGTTGGAGCTTCCGGCTGCGAGGTTGAGATTACCGAGGTTTATGCGGTTCATTTCGGAGTTTCTCAAATCGAGCAGGGTGTCTGCCGCCATGTTGAAGTTTTCTGCGCCAAAGAACTGTGCACCTTTTCCTAAAGCAATTGTACCTTCATTCAGGTTGACTGTTCCTGTAAATCCGCTCTGGTCGCCGCTGATTGTCAGTGTTGAATCTTTTGTTTTTGTGAAAGTGCCGTTTCCGGTGATTTTTCCGGTAAGGGTTTCATCTCTGCGCAGGCTGAATTCGAGCTCGCCGTTTTCGTTGATTATGGTTTCACCTTTTATGTATGATTCTTTGTTTAAAGTCTTGTTGTAAACGAGTTTTCCGTCGTTGATTTCGACTTTACCCTCAAATCCGCTCATATCGCCGGTGAGTTTTACTGCGCCTGTTCCTTCTTTGACGAAATCGCCTTTTCCGCTGATTTTGGAAACGGTTTCGACGTTATTTGTTCCGTCGTTGTTGGAGGTGTACATAAATTTGGTGTTTTCGCCGATGGAGGTTTCACCGCCAAAGTATTTGCTGGTGTCAGTTTGTACGTAATTGAGAATTCCGTCTTCAATCGACACTTTTCCGTAGAATCCGCTGTTGTCGCCGGTTGCATTCAGCGTTCCTGCGCCCTGTTTAACGAATTCGGATGAGGATGAGCCGATGAGCCCTGTGATGTTGTCATCAGAGCCGTTTACATAGGTTAATTTTGTGTTGTCGTAGAGGGTCGTTGTGCCGCCGAAGTAAGAACCGCCATCTGTCTGGATGTAGGACGCATTACCCTGCTGGAGCTCAAATCCGCCGGTGAATCCGTCGTTTTTGCCGCTGATAGTGAGGTTTGCAGTGCCCTGTTTAATGAATTTTCCGTCGCCCTCAATGCTGCCGCTTAAAGTTTCATCGGCAGAAAGGTTATAAACGAGCGTTCCGTCAGAACCAACGGTTGTTTTGCCGCCAATGTAGCTGTCGTTTGCGGTTTGTTTGTGGAAAACGATTGTGCCGTCATTGATTTGTGCATTTCCGGCGTAATTGTTGTTGATTCCGCTGATGTTGAGAGTTCCGTCGCCGTTTTTCTCGAGGGTTCCGCTGCCGGCAAGCCCGCTCAGGATGTTAACGTTTCCGTCAGCGTTTACGGTAAGTCCGTTTGTTGTGTAAATATCGTTTTTAACGCCGTTTGCGGTGTTGTTCTGGAAAGTCATTGTCTGGTCGGCTGACGAGTTGATTGTTAGGTTTCCGGTGTTATAAATCGCTCCGCCGTTGACTTTTGAGCTGTTGTTTTCAAACGAAACATCGGTGAGCGTTAAATCAGAGCTGTTTGCGATTGCACCGCCCTCTTTTTCAGCGGAATTGCCTTTTAAAACGGCGTTTTCAATCTTCATTGTTCCGCTGTTAGAGATTGCGCCGCCCTGCTCTGTAGCAGTGTTTTCGTTTATGTTTGCGTTTTTGATTGTAGTTGTGCCGGAGTTGATAATTGCGCCGCCGGAGCCGTTTGTTGCTTCGTTTTTGGTGATATTTACATTAGTAATATTCATGGAGGCGTCATTGTAAATTGCACCGCCGTTTTGAGCCTTGTTCTGTGTGAAATCTGCGTTTGCAATTTCAGCTTTTGCGTCAGGGTTTGCGATTGTGTTTGTGTTGTAAATGGCGCCGCCTGCGAGTCCTGCTTCGTTGCCTGTGAAGCCTCCGCCGTTAACGGAGAGTTTTGAGCCGTCAACATATACAGCACCGCCATTGCCCTCTGCTTTGTTCGTTTCAAAGTAGGAGTTTGTGAGGTTAGCTTCGCTGTTTGCGCCTGTTGCGCTGACTGCAGCGCCGTTTTTGCGGGTGTCATTAGCGGTTGTTGCATCTTTGATGATTAAATTGTTAATATTAAGGGTTCTGTCGCCGTCATCGTCCGGATCTGTTGAATCTGCGTTGAATAATGACCAGAGATTGTTACCCGATATTACCCGATTTACATTTCCATTGGCATCTACACCGCCGTTGACACTGAATGTGCCTTCTGCCATTTTGTCGAGGTTGGAAAGTACTTTGTATGGCTTATCATTGACCACGCTGAAGCTTCTTGTTTCGCTGATTTCGTGTGTCGGGTCGGGCGAGGTTCTGGTGTGCATTCTTTTCAGCGAATAATCGTCAGCATTCGGGTTGCTGATGTAGTCGGTTGTTGTAATTTGAATATGTGTATTTTCATGGCCGGCTACGGTTGATTTTTGGATAGCGTATTCATATTCTTCGGATGTTGCGGCAGAAATTGTTTTGTTCATATCAAGAGTTATGCCGTCGCCCTCAAGAACCTGAATTTCAGCGTCTTTCCATTGACCGTCCTGTGAAATTACAACGTTGTCAATTTTTAAAGTACCTGAGCCGTTGTTATAGGTAATCATATCGGCCTCGGGGTCTACAACATGGGAGCCCTGGTCGGGGTTGTCTTTCAAATCAAGGTCAATTGTCATTGAAACATTCGTGCCAAGATTTAGCTCGTTGAAGACTAAATCATCGATTGAGCCGTTGTTTGCAAGGTTAAGCACTGAATTGTTAATATCTGCATTCAGCGAGCTGTTTCCGAAATTCGAGATTCCGTTTCCGAGCTCGATTGTGGAATTATCAATATTCAGGCTGTTTCCTGTGCCTGTTTTGCCGAAGTTTGTGAACCGGTCGTTGAAAATAAAGGTTCCATTGGAGAGGCTAAAAGTGTTGTTGTCGCCGGAGCTTTGGATTTCCTTGTTGATTTCAATTCTGTTGCGGCTGTCGCCGGACGAATTTGCAATGCCGGAAAGTTCAAACTCTGCATTTCCGTTGAGCGCAATCTGGTTGGAAACCGAGGAGGAACCGTTGATTGTATATTCAAGTTTTGCGGGGATTGATTCAGTGCCTGCGATGTTTACGACGGCAGAGGAAACGAATTTGTTGTTCAGGTCGTTGAATTTAACAGTGCCGCCGGAAATGTCCATATTTCCGCTGAAACCGCTGTTGTCGCCGGTCAATTCAAGGGTTTTGTCGCCGGTTTTTGTGAAACTTCCTGTGCCGGAGATTGCCTTTATTGTTTCGTCGGTGATTGTGTTGTTAAATTCGAGCGAAGCGCCGCTTTCGATTTGGGTTTTGCCGTTGAAATAGGAGCCGCCGGCTGTTTGTTCGTATTTGAGTGTACCCTCAGAAACCTTGACTGTGCCGTCAAAGCTGCTGTTGTCGCCGTTTACGGTGAGTTGTGCGTTTCCTGTTTTATTTATAAGTGCATTTTCTTCACCTGAAATGTTTCCGCCGATGGTTTCTGCGCTGTTCAGGTCAAATTTCAATTCTGCATCGTTTTTGACAATGATTTGACCGCCGAGGAAGCTGTCGTCTGCGTTTCCGTTGACATAAGTTAAAGTTCCGTCGTAGATTGTTGTTGTTCCGCCGAAATCAGCGCTGTTTCCGTTGAGAACAGCCTCACCGTCGCCGTATTTGTTGAATTGTCCGTTGTTTAGCGTGCCATCAGTTTGGATTCCGTGGATGTAATCTGTTGTGCTGTTTGTGAAATCAAGGGTTGTGTTGTCTTTCAGTATCGTAGAACCCCCAAAATATGAGCCATTTGCGGATTGTTCGTAACTGATTTTACCCGATTCGATAATAACGTCGCCTTTGAATGCATTGTTCTGGCCGTCAACGGTCAAATCAGCGCCCTGCTTAACAAAATCGCCATCACCTGTGATTTTATTTGTACCATGAAGCGTTTCTTCGATATCAAGGTCGTAAATAAGCTGCGAGCCTGCGCCGATTTGGGTTTCGCCGGCAAAATAAATGTCGCCCTCGTCTTCTTTTGTGAAGATGATATTTCCGTTTTCAATAACTGCTGTGCCGTTGAATCCGCTGTTATCACCGGAAATAAGCAGGTCTGCGGAGCCTGTTTTTCTCAGGGTGCTGCCCTGTACGCCTTTGATGTTGCCGGAAACGGCTTCATTTAGTGCGAGATTCATGATTAATTCGGTTGATTGTGCGAGATTTACGGTTGATTTAACGAATTTGTCGCTGTCAGAGGCTTTTGTGAAGTCTAATTTGCCGCCGTTGATGTTCAAAGATGCGTAATCCGCTTCAAATCCGGAGTTGTCACCCGTAAGTTTGAGGGTTCCGGCGCCGGTTTTGTTCACTGTGCCGTTGCCTTTGAGGGTGATTTTGTCTTCCGAGGCGTTTGTTATATTTAAAATTGTGTCCTTGAGCACTTCGGTTGTGCCGCCAAACCAGCCGTTTTCAGCCGTCTGGTTGTAGTTTACAGTGCCCTCGCCGACCGTGAAAGTGCCTGCGAATTGGTCATTTGAGCCGCTGATGTTGAGGTTTGCAGCACCGGTTTTGAGGAATTGGCCCGTGCCGAGGATTTTGTTTGCCCCAACGAGGTTTTCTTCTGCGCCGAGCTTGTATTCAAGCACTGCGCCGGTTGAAATGTTCGTTGTGCCTGTGAAATAGCTGTCTGTTGAGGCGGTTTTGTCAAAGAGGATTTTGCCGGCTTCGATGTTTGTCGTGCCTGTGTAGCCTGCGTTGTCGCCTTTGAGGCTCAAAACGCCGGATTCTTGTTTGTTTATGGTGCCGGAGCCTGCGATTCCGCCTGTGATGTAGGTGTTGGAGCTGCCTTTGAAGTTCAAAGTGCCCGCATTGTAAATGTCATCGCCCTCTTGAGCAGTGTTTCCGGCGAAAATCGTATCTTTTTTGTCCGAAACGATTGTTAATGTGCCCTCATTATAGATTGCGCCGCCTTTTTCAGTAGCAGAGTTGCCCGCACCGGCGCTGCCAAAGACGTTATCTGTCAGGGTCATATTTCCTGTGCTGCTGTTGTAAATAGCACCGCCCAGCGTGCCCGCATTGTTGCCGGTGAAAGTCGAACCGGTTACGGACATTATATTTTTATTGTAAATAGCTCCGCCACCGCCTGATTCTGCTACGTTTGCGGTGAAAATTGAAGATTCTATCGTAATATTTGAATTTGCGCCGGAAATTATTGCCCCGCCGTCGTTTGAAAGCGAGCTTTTTATTGCTCTGTTGTTTTCAAAGTAAGCATTTTTGATTGTAGCTGTTCCGGAAATCGCCAGCGCGCCGCCATCGCCGTTGTCAGCAGTATCGCTGATATGCTGTGCGTAGTTGTTGATAAATCTTGTGCCGTCTATGTTCAAAGTGCTTCCGGAATTTATATAAATCGCTCCGCCGCTGTTACTGTCTGCGAAGTTGCCGTCAAAAGTGCCGCCTGTCAGGGTGAGCGTGCTGTCAATGAGCTCAATAGCACCGCCTGCGCCGAATAAGCTGCTGTTTTGTGAGAAATTAGTGTTTGAAATTTCTGCAAAGCCTTTTTCAATGAATATTGCTCCACCGCTGTAGGAATTAGAGGTTGAGGTGTTTCCTGTGAAAGTTGAGGCATTGATTGTTAACTTGTTGTCTTCAGTTGTGCCGTAGCTGTAAATTGCACCGCCATAGGCAGCCGTATTGCCGGCAAAATCGCTGTTTTCAATTGAAACTTTGCCGCCGTTGTTGTAAATTGCGCCGCCATGGTTGCTTGCGGTGTTGTTTGTGAAGCCGGCGTTATGAATATTAACACTGCTGTCAGCGCCGTTGACGGCAATTGCTGCGCCATTGTCGCGGGTGTTGGTTTTTGCGTTTGTTATTTCAACATTATTTATATTAAGCGTTCTTGATTCGCCGTCAGAGCTGTCGACATTGAACAATTCCCATAGATGATTACCTGTAATTACCCGATTTCGATTTCCTTCTGCATCAACGCCGCCGTTGACCGTGAAATTGCCTTTGCCCATGGTTTCGAGGTTCGAAAGCACTCTGTAGGGGTCTTCTGACTGGATAGTGAAGCTTCTGTCGCCCTCAGCCATGTGGGCTTTTTTGAGGGTTTCATCTACGTTGTAGTCTGTGGTCGAAATTACGATATTTCTGTCGTCGGTAGTTGAATTTGTGATGTCATAAACATATCCGCCCGAGGTGAACGCCGTGAATTTTGAATCAAACGATTCAAGCGTGATATCTCCGGCGTCAACGATTTGCAATTCTTTGTTATACCATTCGCCGTCGCTGATTATGGCGATGTTTCCGAGGTTTATCGTGCCTGTGCCGCTGTTTGCGGTGATTTTGTCAGACATCGGGTCGCCCGTGGTTGGATTGAACTGGTCTTTGTTGCCCATCAGGTCAATATCTATGCTTACGTTGTTGTTTGAGCCGTTGAGGGTCAAATTGTCGAAAATTGCGTTGGAAATGCCGTTGTTTCTCAAATCGAGCGTGGAATCCGTCATTTCTGCGTTCAGATTTGCAGAACCGAAGCCTGTCATGTCCGAAGTTAAGCCCAGAGTTGTGTTATTGAGCGATAATTTGTTTCCATCGCCCTCTGATGCGATATTTTGGGAGAATATGTAAGAACCGTTGTTCAGATTTACCGTGTTTGTGCCGCCGGTGAGGTTTATTGCGGAATCCATGTTAATTATGCCGCCGTCGCCGGTTGTCAGGGTCAAAACGCCGTTTCCTGTGAGGTTTGCAGGTTTGTTAAAGGTTCCGTTGGCAGTGTAAGTATAGTCGAGTTCCGCGTTGTTGATGTTTATTGAGGAGGCGTCGAAGAATGTTTTGTCAGCGCCCTCTGTGAAGCTCAAAATGCCGCCGTCCACGAACAAATCGCCTTTAAATGCGCTGTTGTCGCCTGTGATATCAAGCGTTCCGGCTCCGGTTTTTCTGAAAATTCCGTTTCCGGAGGCATTTACGAATGTTGTGTCGGTCAGACCCGACGCAATGTTGAATTCCAGCTCGGCGCCTTTTTTTATGGCTGTTTCACCGGAGAAATATTTGTCGGAACCGGCTTTTTTGTTGTATTTTATTTTGCCCTCGTTGAGGTAGGTTTTTCCTGCGAAAGCGGAGTTGTCCGAGCCGTCAACGATGAGGGTTTGAGCGCCGTTTTTGATAAAATCGCCTGAGCCGCTGAGCGCGGAGGTCAAAGTTTCGTCGTGGTCTGTAAGATTGAACTCAAGCTGCGCTCCTGTGAGGATTTCGGTTGAACCGGTGAAGTATTTGTCATCAGTATCGTTTTGTAGATACCTGATTATACCTGATTCAACCCTTGTTGCGCCGCTGAAAAGGCTGTTGTCTGCGTTGAGAACGAGCGTTCCTGCGCCGGTTTTCAGGAAAGTGCCTGTTTTATCGGCAACGGTCATACTCTGAACATTTCCGTTGATGGAATCTTCTAAACCATCGCCGATATTGAATTCGAGCGTGCCATCAGTGTTAATTTTTGTTGTTCCGCCGAGGTATGAATCAGCGTCAGAGGCTTTTGTGTAGAGGATTTTGCCGGCTTCGATGTTTGTTATGCCTGTGTAGCCCGCGTTGTCGCCTTTGAGGCTCAAAGTACCGGATTCTTGTTTGTTTATGGTGCCGGAGCCTGCGATTCCGCCTGTGATGTTGGTGTTCATCGTGCCTTTGAAGTTCAAAGTGCCTGTTGAGTAGATGTCATCGCCCTTTTCTGTAGCGGTGTTGTCTGTGAAAATTGTGTCTTTTTTATCGGAAACAATTGTTAATGTACCCTCGTTGTAGATAGCGCCGCCGTATTTAGTTGCAGAGTTGCCGGCACCGGCGCTGCCAAAGACGTTATCTGTCAGGGTCATATTTCCTGTGGCGATGTTTGCAACAGCACCGCCTCTTGCGGCTCTGTTGCCAGTGAATGTTGAATTATCAATAGACAATGTGCTGTCTAAATTATAAATAGCACCTCCGTGAGTAGCTGTGTTTTCGATAAAAGTAGCTGCGGTTATGGTGTTATTTCCCTTGTTGCTGGAATTAATAGCGCCGCCATGTCCTGTTACGGTGTTATTTTGGAAAAGCGTGCCCTCAATCTTATAAGTTCCGGCAACAGTATATAAGGCTCCGCCGTGAAAAGCGCTGTTTGAAATAAACTGTGTACCTGCACCTATGGTTGTAGTTCCATTGTAGCTTACAATCGCACCACCATTTCCTGTATTTCCATTAGCGTTATTGTTTTTGAATACATTTGTGCCGGAAAGTGTTAAGGTTCCGTTGTTATAGATAGCACCGCCGATGTAAGCAGTGTTTCCGTCAGCAGTGTTGTCACCGCCAAAAGTTGAGTCAGAAATAGTAATATTTGAGCCGGTTGCATTATAAATAGCTCCGCCACCGTGATTCCAAGCGTTTTCATCTTCAGGCGGTACAAAAAGTGATTTATTGCCTGTGAATGTAGCTCCGGTTATGGTATTGGTGAGATTTGAAGCATTATAGATGGCGCCTCCGCTATTAGCTGCGGAGTTGTTGGCAAAAGTCGTTCCCGAACTGATATTTAAAATGCCGGTATTATAGATTGCACCGCCATCTGTGCCTGCAGTGTTGCCTGAGAAAGTAACATTGCCGGAAATAATAACTTCGCTGTTTAGGTTGCGAAGCGCTCCTGCGATGTGCTTCGCGGAGTTGTTGATGAACGAGGTGTTTCCGTTGATTGTGAGAACAGAGTTTCCTTGGGTGTCGACTGCACCGCTGATATTTTCCGAAGAATTGCCTTCACCATCGCCTGTTCCACCAAAAATCGAATCTGTAATCGTTAATTCGGAGTTGTTGACCAATATTGCAGCGCCTCCGCCGTTGGAAGCGGTAGCTTTGTTGCCTTTGAATGTTGCACCGTTGATTGTGTTGGTTTCGCCGGCGGTTGTGTCTTTAATGAATATTGCGCCGCCTGAAAGTGCGCTGTTGTTTATGAATTTGGAGCCTGAATCTGCGTCAGAACCCGCATTGATGGTGAGTTTTCCGGTGGTGCTGTTAATTGCGCCACCGTATGCGCCTTCAGTATCGATTGTACTGTTGTTTACGAAAGAATTTGCGCCGTTGAGAGTCAGATTTCCGTCATTGTAGATTGCTCCGCCGTGGTCATAAGCCGTGTTGCCCTCGCCGTCGCCGGTGCCGCCGAATGTTGAGGAAGAAACGGTCAGATTTCCGCTGTTATAAATCGCTCCGCCGCTGCCGGTTGCCGAATTACCTTTGAACGTTGAATCTGCGACGCTTGCGGTCGTGTTTGTGTCAAAATAAACTGCTCCGCCGGCGCCTGCCGAGTTTTCGGTGAACGTGCTGCCTGAAATACTTGCTGAAGAAGTCTGATCGTTGACTCCTACATTTATTGCTCCGCCTCTTATTGCTGCGGTGTTTTTGGTGAATTCTGCACCACTCACGGTTAAATTCTTCGCTGAAATCGCGCCGCCTTTTGCATCGGAGGAGTTTTCAGTAAATATTGCTCCTTTTTTAATCTCTTCTTCAATAGTTGCTTCAATGGTTAAGGTGCCGTCGCTGCAAATTGCGCCGCCGTTGTCGGTCGAGATGTTCTTTTCAAAGGTGTTTTCGCCGGAAATGGTCAAAATACCGCTGCCGCGATTATAAATCGCACCGCCGAAAGTAGCTGCAGAGTTGTTTTTGAAGATATTTCCGCCATTTAAGACCATAGTGCCGTTATTGAAGATTGCGCCGCCTCTGGCAGTCGAAGTGTTGCCTTCGTTTGAGGTTTCACCGCCGAAAATGCTTTCTGAGATGGTCAATTTGCCCTCGTTGTAGATTGCACCGCCGCCTGAAACGTTCTGTGCGTTTGTAGCTTCGTTTGAGGTGAAAGTTGCGCCTGTGATTGTGTTTTCGTGGGTGGAGGCGTTGTAAATCGCTCCGCCTTCGGTTGTTGCGGTGTTTTTGTCGAAGATTGCGCCTGATTCTACGGTCAATTTGCTATAAGGCGTGTTGTCTTCAACTATGGCGGCGACAAATATCGCCCCGCCCTGATATGCCGTGTTGCTTGTAAAGGTAGTTTTGTCCTTGATTACGAGTGGTGAGTCGGTATATATCGCCCCGCCCTGTGATTCTCCGCCGATTGCTTCGTTCTGGCTGAAAGTTGAGCCGGAAATTGTTACAGTATCTATGTTCATAACAAACATGGCTCCGCCGCGTCCGCGATTTGTGCCTTCTGTGTAGTTGTTTTTGAAAATTGAGTTTGAAATTGTGCTGTTTCCGCTGATTGCAAGGGCGCCGCCGCATGCAAAATCACCCGATTTTACGTAATTTGAATCGAAAATTGTGTTAATGATGTCGTTTGTTCCGTCTCCGGAAAAAACTGCGCCTGCATAACCGGCTTTTGTGTCGTCAATGAAGTTGTCTTTAAACACAGAGTTAGAAATGGTCAATTTGCCTTGATAATTGCGGATTGCGCCGCCGGCGTTATATGCACCGTTGCTTTTTGATGTGTTATTCGTGAAAACACTGGAAACAATGTTTATAACGCTGGCATCTGTGCCGCTAAAATTTATGAAGCCGCCATAGTTGCTGTTGTTAACAAAACCGTTTATGCTGCTCAAAATCGTTCCGTCAGAGCCAACCGAGCCTGCATTGTAGATGTTGATAGTTTTGGCTGTGGTTGCATTTATGCCGCTGTGCCCGTTTCCATTGATATTGTATCCGTTTCCGAAAATTGTGAGGGTTGCACCATCGTCGCCGCCCATCCAGCCGAGGTTTTCGCCGACTTCAACATCGGCTGTGGCTGAAAATGCGCGTGTGAGTGTCGTATCGCGGACTGCTTCGGGCAAACCTGCCTGTGCATTCGTTGTTTTGTTGATATCAAGAACGCCTGCTGTTGCGGATTGTGAGAAAGTATAAACCGCATCGCCCGTGAATGTCTTCAAAGTGCCTAAAGTCGGCGAAATTCCGTTTTTGAAGAGCGTAATCGTACTTGCGGAGCCGTCTTTTATGACATTTATCGCATTTACGGCGAGCTCGCCCGAGGCTGCCGCTGCTGTGATGTTGTCAGACGCGCCTGTTGAAAGGTCTGCGTCAAAATTGACCTTTGCGCCGGACGCCGAGGTGAATGCATCGAGCGTGTAGCTGTTTATGGAGCCGTTTGCGAGGTTCAAAGTGCCGCCGTAGAGGTTAAGAATGTCATTTGCGAAGCTTCCTGCGGTGCCAATTGTCAGGGTGCCCGCGTAGTGGTTGATTGTTGCATTTTGAACCGTTGCGTTGAAGATAATTTCGCCGCCTGTTGGCAGGGCTTCTTCGGTGCCGTTGATTGTAACGTTTCCGGTGTTGTTGATGTTTATAATATTTTTGGAATTGTTGCCGGTAGAGCCGTTTATGCCGTCATTGAACGTGATTCTGCCAAAATTGCCCGTGTTCAAATTCAAAACGGAATCAGCAGTTGCGCTGCTGTTCAGATAAACAGCTTCTGAAATGGTTCCGCCGTTACCTGTATTGCCCTCAAAGAGGATTTCGCCGCTGTTTGTGATGAGGTTGGCAATTGATGATGATATTATTATCGCGCCGCCTCTTAGGGTTGCCGTGTTGTTGAGGAATTTGGCATTATTTGCGCGGAGGGTGAAAATGCTTGTTCCTGTGGAGGTTTCAGCGGTAGTAATGCCGATTGCACCGCCCGAGGAGCCGTTTGCGTTGTTTCCGGAGAAAATAATCGTATCAACGTCAACATCCATCGAGCTCGAGTTGTAAATCGCGCCGCCGTAGCTTGCGGAGTTGTTTTTGAACTCGTAAACGCTGCCTTTTGCGCCTGTGATGTGCATTTGTGAGCCGCCGGAGGAAATATTGGCGATTGCGCCGCCGGCATGGTATTTTGTAGAGGTTACGGTGTTGTTTTCAAACAGGAAAGTCGAGCCGGTTTCGGCTTTGAGGTTGACCGTGCCGCCGCCTGTGTTGCTAATTGCTCCGCCGTGGGCTTCAGATGTGTTGTCGGCAACGGAGTTGTTCACAAATTGGACTTTTCCGCCGTTGTTAGCGGTGATATTGGTTGTTCCGACGGTATTGTAGATTGCTCCGCCATCATACATTGCGGAATTGTTTTTGAAAGTGGAGTTTGTTATATCAAGGGTTGAGTAGCTTTTAGCGTTTATTATGGCTCCGCCGATTCTTGAGCTGTTTGCGTCGAATTCTGAGTTTGAAATAGTCAAATTGCCTGCGTTGTAGATTGCGCCGCCGTAGTATCCCGAAGTATTACCGGTGAATTTGGAGTTGTCAATGGTCATGGTGTCTTTGACATCGGTTGTTTGTGCGTTGACCAGTATAGCGCCGCCGCCGAAAGTAGTGGAAGTGGATTTATTGTTTGCAAATGTTGAATTTGTGATTGATACGACAGCGCCGCTGCCTGTAGTGTATATTGCACCGCCATGATCTGCCGAGTTTTCTGTGAAAGTTGAGTTGTCAATGGTGGTTGTATTGCCGCCAATATAGATTGCGCCGCCGTATGTTGAGGTGTTTTTCGTAAATGTGGATTTTATGATGTCCACGGTAGATGATGAAATCTGTACAGCGCCGCCCGAATAACCGGCTGCGTTGTTTTTGAACTCGGAATTTACAATGGTTCCTGTTGCCCTTTCCATAAAGCTGACTGCGCCGCCTGAACCATACGAACCATTTGCTGAATTGTTTTCAAACAGTGTCGAGACGATATTTCCCGTGGCATCTTGTATTCCCAGAGCGCCTGCATCTGCTGCTGAGGAATTATTTTTAAATATTGAATTGTAAATATTAAGCGTCGAAGTATTTTCGGCTTTGATTACTCCTGAAGAACCTTTGCTGGAGCTGTTGTTGGTGAATACAGAGTTGTAAATATTAACTGTAGAATTCTGTACCAGAATAGCGCCGGCTATTTCGCTTGTATGTCCGTTCCAGCTGGTCAAAACAGTTCCGTCCTCCGAAACTGAGCCGACATTATATATATTTAATACTTTGGAGTCTTTTACAGCTAAGAGACTATGCCCGTTTCCGTTGATGGAGTGCTTGTTTCCGAAGATTGTGAGCTCTGTGCCCGCCATATTGCCCATATTTTCGCGAATGTTAACATCATCTGTTGCGGAGAAAGCTCTTGTGCCGGTGTCTTGCCATGCGGCGGCGAATCCGGCGTCAGTGAGGGTTACACCATCGACTTTTTCGCCCTGCGTTACTTCTACGACGCCTTTATCTTCTGCGTTCTGGGTGAAAGTGTATTTGTAGCCGGCATTTGTGTATGTTGCGCCGGTGTTTATAACAAAATCAGCGGGTGCATTATTGAATATTTTCAGGTATTGCGCGTCGCCGTCAGCGAGGACGTTGATTGCGTTTAACTTGATTGCACTGTTTGTGGCAAAAGTGCCGTTTACTGTGATTTTGTCGGATTGACCATACCCGATTGTATCCGATACGAGGTTTGCGTCAATATTCAATTTTGCGTCCGCTGCAGAGCTGAAATCGTTAACAACAACATTGCCGATTTCGTTGTTAATCAGGTTCAAAACGCCGCCATTGAGGTTCAGGTTTTGGGTAGAATCGGATAAATATTTTTCTTTTGCGAGGGTTAAAGTGCCATCGTAGAGGTTGATTGTGCCCATTGCACCATGACCGGAAATAGTGTTTCCGATGTAGATTTCGCCGTCTGTGGGGGCATCTGTAGTGCCGTCGGCGAGTTTTATGCCGGTTTTGTTGATGTTTATTGTGTCGGTGTTGTGAATAGTGTCATAGAATGCGATTCTGCCGTTGTTTCCGGCGTTGAGGTTTGTTATATATGTGCCCTCGCTGGAGTTGTTGCCGCCGTTGGAGAGCCCTCTGTAGGCATTATCACCTGTTCTGAAGTTGCCTTTGAACTCGGAAACCCCGTCGTTTGCGATAATATTGAGGGTTCCGATGTTATAGATACCACCGGAGCTCCATTTTGATGTATTATTGTAGAAACTTGAGTTGATAACGGTTACGGTACCGTTATAGTTATACAAAGCCCCGCCGTAGCCCTCTGTTGCGGTATTTCCCTCGAAAATCGAGTCAGAAATGACGATTGTGCCGCTATTTAGGACAGCTCCGCCGTCATAAGCGGTGTTTCCTTTAAAATATCCGTTTTTCAGGGTCATAGTGCCGGTGTTATCAATGGCCCCGCCGCGTTTTGTCGTGTTACCGATGAAAAGCACGCTGTTTGCGTCAATATTCATGGTGCCGGCGTTGTAGATTGTACCGTCGTGGTTTCCGCCGCCTGATGTTGCGCCATCTGCATTGTATGTATTTCCGGCAAATTTAATCGTGTCGGCGGTTATGTTGAAAGTGCCGTTGTTGTAAATCGCGCTGCCGAAGCCTGCGGAGTTGTTGTTGAATTCAATAATGCTGCCTGCTTCGCCGGTTATTGTCATGGTTGCGCCGCTGTAGTTTTCAAACACGCCCGCATATTCGCTTCTGTTGTTGTCAAAAAGCAGCGAAGCGCCTGTTTTGACGGTAAAGTTAGCGATTTTGTTGTTTTCTATGAGCGAGCTGTCGCCTGTTGCGATATTTCCTGTGAAAATCGTTGATTTGCCGCTTTCTGAGATAATGTTGAGCGTTCCTTTGTTGACAATTGAGGATTTTCCGTCGTTATTTTTGAAAACGGAGTTTTTGAATGTTACAGTTGTGTTTGCTGAATCAATTCTTATTATGCTGCCGGATGTCGTCGCAACGTTGCTGTCAAAAATCGAATCGGTGATATTTATCGTAGAATTGTTGAATACGTAAATCACACCGCCGATTTTGGATTCGTTTTTGCGGAAAATCGAGTTGCTTATGTCGAAATTGGAGCCGTTCGCGTGAATTACGCCGCCCTGTTCTCTTGCGGTGTTTGATTCAAACAGGGCGTTGTCGATTGTGAACAGACCGCCGCTGTTTTTGTGGATAGCCCCGCCGTAGTATGCCGAGTTTTGCTTAAATATTGCGTTTTCAAATGTTCCATTGGCTGCGCCGGTGCAGATGGCTCCACCGTAATTGCTTGTCTGGTTGCTGATAAAATCGACATTTTTTAAATTCAAAACGGTGGCGTTACCGGAACCTCTGATAGCCCCGCCGTCTGTTGAAGCGTAGTTGTTTTCAAAAGTTGTGTCATTTATGGTGATTGTGGCAGTGTTCATGCTAAATGCTAGCGCGCCGCCGTGCCCGGAGCCGTTTGTACCTGCTTTGTTGCCTTTGAACAGGGAATTGCTGATGGTGAGGTCAGCTGCGCTGTAAATCGCGCCGCCATAAGTAGCTGTTGAGGTTTCAGTGCTGGTTGCAGTGTTGTTTATGAACTGTGCGCCGTTTATTGTGAGTGCTCCGTTTGAATTAATAGCTCCGCCGTTACTTACCGAGGTGTTACCTTTGCCATCGCCCTCGCCGCCGAAGATTACGTTGTTTAATGTAAGGGTAATGCCGTTGTAAATCGCTCCGCCGGTCTTTGCGGATTTATTTCCGTAGAATTTTGAGTCGTTAATTTCGGCTGTTCTGGTATTTTCAATCTCAAAATTGATTGCGCCGCCGTCGCCTCTGTTTAAGGCTTCGTTGTCAATAAAATTGACCCTGTTCCATGTTGAGGTGTTTGTTGCTATATAAGCCGCACCGCCCGAGCCGTTTTCGGCTTTGTTTGCGTAAAATTCCGTATCGGAGATGTCCGCTTTTGTTCCATAGAGGATTACAGCGCCGCCATCGTTGGAATTTGAGCTGTTAACGGCGATATTGTTTTCAAAATAGGAGTTTGTAATTGTTGTTTCGTAGGCGGAGGACGTATAAATCGCGCCGCCGTCGCCATTGTGCCCATTAAGTTCGCTAGAGCCCACACCGGTCCCTGATGAGGTGTTGTTCAGGAATTTTGAGCCGTCGATGATGAGTTTGCCTGAGCCAAAACTGCTTATTGCACCGCCGTTTGATTCGGTTTCTGCGGAGTTTCCGTCAAAAAGCGAGCCGTTTATGGTCAAAGTTCCGCCTGCTTGATAAATCGCTCCGCCTGTGTAGGTTGCGTGGTTGTTGATAAAATCAGAGCCGTTAATCGTGAGCGAGCCTGAGCCGGTGTTTATCGTCGGATTGAAAGTGATAGCGCCGCCTTTCCATGCAATATTTCCCTCGCCGTCGCCTTTTCCGCCGAAGATGGAGTTGTTAATCGTCATTGTTGAATCGCCGGCATAGATTGCACCGCCATAACCGTCATTTACGTAGTTTCCTTTGAAAGTGGAGGTGTTTATTGTAGCTATCGCCCCGTTTGCTGTATAGACGGCGCCGCCAGCTTCTTTTGCCCAGTTTCCAATGAAATCAGAGGTCGTAACAGTGCCCGTGCCGCTCCAGAATTCAATTGCACCGCCGACGTATGCGGAGTTGTCGGTGAAAGTGGAGTTTGTAATCGTCGTAGTGACGCCGGTGGTGGAGCTGCTTGTGTGGCTGATTGCGCCGCCTGTGTTGGAGCCTTTACCGGTTTCGCTCGCGTATTCTTTTGTATAATTGCCTGTAAAGTTCGAATTTAAGACTGTGAGAGTGCCGCCCTGGTTAAAAATAGCACCACCGTTGATGTTTGTGTCATCGGGGTTTGTGATGTAGTTGTTTATGAAGTCAGAGTTGTAAATATTTACGGTAGAGCCCGTCGCCATGAAGATTGCGCCGCCTTTTTGTGCGTAGTTTGCTTCACCGTCGCCCGTTCCGCCGAAAGTGGAGTTGTAGATGTTGATTTTTGAGGCTCCTAAGGCTTCGCCGGCTATGGTTTCAGCCCCTCTGGCGATAATTGCCCCGCCAACTCCGGCAGCACTGTTGCCTTGAAAATCGGACGAATTAATATTATATTCCGCGCCCGCATAGGCAGCAATCGCGCCTCCGCCGTATGTGGAGCTGTTGTTTGTTGCGGTGTTGTTATAAAACTGGGAATTTGTGACATTTATTTTGCCCAAATTACCGAGTGCGCCGCCCATTGCAGCTGTATTCCCTCTAAACAGCACATCCACGACTTCCATCTTGGCTGAATTAGTGGAATTCGCCAGGGCTGAAGTGCCTTTAGAGGTGTTATTTGTAAAATCGGATTTTATGACGCTCAAGGTGCCTGTGTTTTGAACAGCGCCGCCGTCATATCCGGTGTTGTTTTCGAAAGTCGAGCCGGTAATGTCCATCTTGCCGTTATTAAAAATCGCACCGCCGCTGTACCCCCCTGGTGTCGTGGCTGTTGATTGATTGTTCCCAAACCACGAATGAACTACATTCATCGTGCCGTAGTTGGATATCGCCCCGCCAGCGAGTGCCGTGTTGCCGCTGAACTGTGAACTTAAGATATTCATGCTGCCTTTGGTGTCGTTGAAAAGTGCACCGCCGGAGTTGCCGGATAAGACTTTGTTTGAATTGAAAGCGCTGTCGATAATAGTCACGGTTGAAGCACCGAGTGCCGCAATCGCGCCGCCGTTCCCGTCAGAGCCGCCCGCTGTGCCCGAGGTGTTTGAGGTGAATTCTGATTCAGATATATGCAAATTGCTGGTTGTTATGGCGATTGCGCCGCCTGCGGCTTTTGCGGAGTTGTCTTTGAAGAGTGAATCAAGGATTGTAGTGTAAGTTTGCCTGCCGCCGAGCTCCATAACGCCGCCTTCTGCACCAAGAGCCTGATTCGAGGCGAAAACTGAGTGGTTTATGGTCAATCTGCTGTATCCATCGCTGGCACCTGTGCCCGTAGCGCCATGACCGAACTGCAAAACCCCGCCGTTTGTGTTGGACGTGTTGTTGTAGAAGACCGAATCCGAGATATTCAGGGTAGCATTTTGCGCGACCCATCCCCCAAATATGCCTACTGCGGCGGATTTATTATTTTGCCATGCGGCTTTTACAGTGCCTGTTGTGTAGTCATATTCGCCCACTCCGAAGATGTTGAGGGTTGTGTTCGAGCCCAGCTCGAAGTAATAGCTCGTTGCTCCGGTGCCGTTGTAGGTTATTGAGTGCTTGTTGCCGAAGATTGTGAGCGTTCCGGTTGAAAGAGTGTAGTTTTGATTGCCCAGAGTGTACCCGTAATTCGCCGTCGCGGAAAAAGCTTTGTAGGCGCTGGTGTCGGTAAAAGCGCCGCCCAATGGTGAACTGATTGCGGTTTTTGTGGAATAAACGCCGGTGTCGCCGGAATTGCGATAAAAAGTGACTTTATAGCCGTTACCATCTGCGCCTATGGCATATGTCCCGCCGTAGTTTGATACGTCCAGCCCTGCCCATCTGTTGCTGTCATAGCCGGATGTGCCGCTGTTGAAACTAATAATATTTATACCTGCGATGAACGGGTTTCCGGAGGTAACAGAGTATTTTGTGGCTTCAACATTGCTATCAGATCCCCATTTCATGTCAAACATAACCCCTGCATCGCCGCTTATGTTAATAGTATTGCCGGTATCCGAGAGGCTGCCGTTCGCTGTAGATAGAATACCGCCGTACAGGTTGATTCTTGCAGAGGTGGTGTCCGGTGTTTTGCCCCATTCGCCCAGCAGGAGCATTCCATCGTAGAGATTTAATATTGAATTGGCAATTTTATTGTTAAAAATGACCATTCCGTTGGTCGGTGCGTCAACTCCGTAATACCCGATTATACCTGATTTGTTGATATTGATTGGATTGCTGGAACTTAAAGTGTCGATAGCGTCATCAAAACGCACCAAACCGCTATTTCCGGCGTTTATGTTCAAAGCTCCGGTCTGAATGGTCGCAATAGCTTTTGACGCGTCCTCTCTGGACTTGTTTCCGGTGAAAAATACTGCGCCGGTGTTTGCGACGAGGTTAAGGGTGCCGCGGTTGTCGATTGCGCCGCCGTCATCGTAGGATTTGTTGTTTTTGAACACGGCGTTTTGGACGATTACTGTTGCGCCCTCATAAATTGCAAGCGCACCGCCATCGCCGCCCCCATCTATTCCAGAGCCTGCTACGTTGCTGGCAAAAATGGAGTTGAGAATCTTTGTTGTGGCTGATGAGCCGCGGCTGTCGATTGCGCCACCCTCTAATATACCTGTATTCTTATAGAAAGAGGACAAAAATACCGATAATGTCCCGTTATTATTGTAAATCGCACCACCATAGTCTGCGGTATTGCCGCTAAAGACGTTTCCTAGAAATGTTCCGGTACCGTTGTCGATAAGCACAGCACCGCCTTTATTTCCTGCGGTGTTGTTATAGAATGTGCTGCTGTAAAGCTCGCTTGTGCCGGCAATGCGGAGGGCGCCAGCATGAGTTAACGCAGAATTGCCCTCAAATGACACCAGAGAGAAAATTCCTTTGTTGCTAGTGTTGTTAACTGCGCCTGCCCATAGCTCCGGTGCGGAATTATCTTTGAAAACGCTGCTGTTCAGGGTTAACGTACCGTTGCCATGCCAGATTGCGCCCGCATTTGCACCGGTTTCAGGTCGTGCGCCCGTGCCGGTGGCTGAGTTTGATTCAAAAGACGAGTGGTTTATTGTCAGGTTGCCCTGGCTAAGAATCGCGCCGCCGTCATCAACGTTGTCGTTGATTGTTGTTTGGGTATAATTGGATAAAAATCGGGTATAATCAAGTGTAAGAGTTGTGCCGGAGCCTGCAAATATTGCTCCGCCGTTGCGTGAGTAGTTTTCTTTAAAAAGCGAGCCGTTCAGCGTCAAAACCGCATTATTATCAACAAAAACCGCCCCGCCTCGCCAATCAGCGTGGTTTCCGATAAAGCTGTTGCCGGAGTAGATGTGATCTGTGGTTGAAGTGTAAAAAAGTCCCCCGCCGTCCCCCGTATAAACGCCGTCGACGACTACATCACGCGTTATAGCATGGTTTCCGATGAAAAGGTTGTTGTCGCCGAGTAAACTAGCTGTTACCCCGCCTTTACCGGCGGAATTGTTGATAAATTTCGAATTATAAAACGAGCTATGCATCTGCACTGCACCGGATTTATCGGTGCTTTGCCCCCACGCTTTTTCGCCGATTCCGTTAGAATCGAAAATCGAGCCGTTAATACCCACATTTCCGTAAATAGCACCGCCCTGCTGGCCGAGGTTTCCTTTGAATATGGAGTTATTTATGTTAGCATATGAGTGAGCGTTTGGAGTATTACCGCTGTGGCTGTATATTGCCCCGCCTGCATACTGCCATCTGTATTCATACGAGTCCTGATAAATATAATTGTCGAAAAATCTCGACGAATTTATAGTGGCGACGGAGCTGTCTCTATCATTTATTATTGCTGCGCCGCTTGTGCCGTAGTTTCCGGTGAAAGTTGAGTTGTTGACCGTTAATGTGGAGCCGATGTAGTTTGAGATGGCGGAGCCGTAGTTGTTTTCAAGCAGCGAATTGTTGACGGTCATAGTTGCACCGTTTGTATTGTATATGGCGCTATTGCCGTTTGATGAGAATGTCGAGCCGTCGATGTTTACTGTGCCTGAAATGTTTTTAATCGCGCTACCGCCGCCTAGAGTTGCGATGTTTCCGGTGAATGTAGAGTTGTTTACGAGCAGCTGGTATTGATTTTTGGCTTCATCGGTTGTTGCATAGTAGAAAATAGCCCCGCCGCCGTATGTAATGCCATCTTCGGCAGTTGTGTCGGTGGTTTTGTTGTTTGTGAACACGGATGATAAGACATGCAGGTTGCCGTCTTGCCTTGAGACGGCGCCGCCTTTTTGTCCTGCGGTGTTTCCGGTGAATTCGCTGTTGCTTATGGTGCCAAAACTGCCTGCACCGCCTTCAGTTCCGGCAGTGTTGTTTTCAAATATCGAATTAAAGGTGTTTCCACCTGAACTTGCTCCAATAGCATTGGTCGATGAGTTGCCTTTATATATTGAGTTTACAGTAGCTACGCCGTAAGTTGCTCCAGTAATAGTTGATTGATTGTTTAAGAAGCTCGAGTTGTAAGCGATGGCGCTGTTGTTCGAGTAGCCCATGCCGCCGGAGTAGATTGCCGCTGAATTACCGGGCCCTGTGCCGGCTTCGGTGCTGTTGGTGTTGATATTGTTTGAAAAAGTGCTGTTATTTACGATTAAAACAGCATTTTCTGCGGTGTTGTAGATAGTTCTGGTGTTTAAATTGCCGTCAAAATTTGAGGATTGAATTTTGATTGTTCCGCCGCTGCTGGTATTGGCGATTACGCCATGATATTCGCTGCCGGGATCGTGATTTGTGAACGATGAGCCCAGAATCGAGATATCGCCGGCGCTGTTTTTGATTGAACCGCCATTTCCGGTGTTATTTTCGAATTTTGAGTCGATTATGGACAACGAGCCTCTATTCCAGATGGCTCCGCCCATGTTTGTGCCATTGTTTCCGGTAAAAGTCGAGCTCATTACAGAGGCCTTGAGGCTGTTGGTGCCGTAGTGAGAAAATGCACCGCCATAAAGTCCGGTATTGCCTGTGAACGTTGAATCAAAGATTCTGGCTATGCCGGATGCGACAGTTACCGCGCCGCCGTAGTTTGTAGAGGTGTTGTTTGTGAATGTGGAGCCCCAAATCCAGCCTGTTGTATTCCCTGCGCTTATGTGAACAGCTCCGCCAGAGCCGCCGGTGGCATGATTTGAGTCAAAAGTTGAATTATATACGCCTACTATTGCGCCCTCTGTCCAATTGACAATCGCTCCGCCATAAGAGCTATTACCCGTAAATACCGAATTTGTAACAGCGAGATTTTGGTTTGCGTAGATGGCCCCGCCGGCAAATGATTCGTTTTCGATGAAAGTTGAGCTGTTGATGGCGAGGCTGGTGCTGGCGTAGATTGCGCCGCCAAAATTTTCGACACTTTCGCCGTCAACGACATATGTTGTTTTGTTGCCGGTGAAAGTCGAGCCGGAAATGGTCATATATGCTTCGCTGAAAATCGCACCGCCGTGAGCAGCGATAGAAGTGTCATTGTAGAGCGTTTTGTTACCCGTAAATACCGAATCATAGATATTCAGTACACGGCTGCAGTTGTATATTGCACCGCCTCGATTCCCCGCACTGTTAGATTCAAATGTCGAGCCGTAAACGAGATTTTTTCCGTTTCCACCTGCCTGAAATGCTCCGGAATCCCCATTCGAGCTGTTATTTATGAAAGTTGTGTTTAAAATTTTTGCAATCGGGGTTTTGGTACTGTCAGAGATGTAATTATAGAGAGCTCCTCCGCTTCCAGCGGAAGTATTACCCGTAAATACCGAATCTCTCAAGACAAGATATTTGTTGCTCATTACGGCTCCGCCGCCTGATTTGCTTCCGAGCGCCTGATTGCCGACAAAATAGGTATTATTTATGTAAAGATTGCCCCTTATGCCGCTACAAATCGCACCGCCGTCGGAACCTGAAGTCGTTACCTTGTTGTTTGCAAAAACCGAGTCGTTTACTATTAAATTTGTGTTGTATGCGACGCCGGAAATGCTGATTGCGCCGCCGCTGCGGGTGTTATTTACAAAATCATGGATTGCGTTTATCGGCGTGCCGTCGGTGCCCATCGTGCCGATGTTATTGATTACGAGGGTTGTATTTTGTTTGCTGATGTAAAATCCCGCGTTTGAATTGCCGTTCCAGTCAAAACCCTCTCCGTCGAGTATTAATGTTCCTGCCGGTAAATTACCTAGATCACTGGTGTTTTTGAGGTTGCCGGAGAAGGTAAAGACTTTCACGGCTGTATTCGCGTCTGCGAGCACAGAGTCTATTTTTTGCGTAATGTCGAGCTGGTTCAAATCGAGTGAACCTGCTGTGGTTGATGGCGTAATTTCGTATTTATACTTATTTGTGTAGGTATTTGCGCCTACTGTGAGGGTCGGTGCATTATCGGGTAAAAACAGGTCTAAATTTTCCCTGCCGGGCTTGGCAATATTGTATTTTAGCTCTGAATTTATGTTCACCGCGCCTATGTTCAAGGTGCCCGAAGCGGTATTTGCGACAGAAAACTTGTCGTATGTGCTGTTTTCGCCTATAAAATCAATGATAATCCCGCCGCCTGCGCCTGTGAAGTTGTTCAATTCAAACGTATCAGCAGTACCGTTTGCAGTGTTGAGCGTTCCGCCGTTGATTGTGAGGTCGGAATTGTCGAAATATCCGTTATTTGTTTGTCCGTATTCACCTAAAGTCAAGCTTCCATTTTCGAGGATGACGCTCGAGCCGATGAATTTGCCGTTCATCTGGATATTTCCGTCGGTTGGCGCAGAAGTGCCGTCGTAGAGGTCTTTTGTGGCGTTTATGTAGATTTTGTTGTTGTTTTGACCTGAAACGTTGTCGTTGATTGTAAAAGAGCCGGTTTTTGAGGCGTTGAGGTAGAGGATTGAGGTATATACGTTGGAAATAGCTCCTGATTCGCCGTTAGCCATATTTCCCGTGAATTCGGTTATTCCTTTATCTGCAATGATTGTTGTGTTTTGGCTAAAGTTCTGTACTGCTGCGGCATTAGCTGATTCTGAGTAACTTTCGTTGCTGATATTATTTTTGAAAATTGAATTTTTAATGATTGCAATGGCATTTGATGCTATTCCAACCGCGGCTTTGTTTGGTGAAGTATTATTTTCAAAAATTGAGTTGTTTATGTATAAATTTCCGCTATATGTATCGACAGCGCTTGTGGCAGTTGATGTGTTGTTCGAAAAAATCGAATTTTCGATGTTGACTGTGCCTGTTTGGTTCCCGATAACGCCGTGGCCGGATGTGCTGGTGTTGTTTGCAAAGGTTGAATTTTTGATATTCAACGCTCCGGCAATATTATAAATTATGCTTCCTTTGTTTGTGTTGTTTTCGAATGTGCTGCCGTAGATGTTGACTGTGCCGGCGGTTTTGTATATTGCTGCGCCGACATCTGCCTGATTATATTTGAAAATTGAGTCATAAATGTTCACTGTGGCGTCTTCCATGCAGATTGCGCCGCCGTTATGGTCTGCTGTGTTGCCGTATTCTGCGCTTTCACCGCCAAAAACTGTGGAGCCAATTGTTGCTGTCCCGCTGTAGATGTACAATGCGCCGCCACATATTGCGTTGTTTCCTGTGAACGTTGAGTTTCCGATGATTAATTTGTTGTTGGAATGTATTGCGCCTGCATTATTGTTAACTGAATTTGCGTTAAATACGGAGTTTACCACGTAAGTTGATGCATTATTGTAGATTGCGCCGCCAAAAGATGATGTATTACCCGAAAATTCAGCGTTTGTGATGTATAATGCGTTGTTATTGTGGATTGCCCCGCCCTTTGCCGTCGAATCAGCGTTTTCTGTGTAGTTTCCGCGGAATGTCGAGTCATAAATGGAGCTGGCGCCGTGAAACGAGCCATTGAAGTAAATTGCACCGCCAAAAGCCGAAGCGGTTTCGGATTTTGCGTAGTTATTTTCAAAGGTTGTGCCGAAAATTACTGTCGGGGCCATAATTTCCACTGCTCCGGCATAAGCCGTGTTGGCGCTGCTGTATGTATGATTGTTCCTGATGGTTGAATTTGTAAATTTGCTATCTCCGCCCAGCCAGAGTGCGCCTCCGGTAGCGATGCCTGTTGATGCTGCTTTGCTCAGGTTTTCAAATACCGAATTTGAAATGTTTACGGTGGTGCGCTCTGCGTCAATACGGTTCATATATGAGTCTTTAATGACAATCGATGAATCTACGCCGTAAATCTTGCCCTTTTCGATTTTTGCGTTGTCGATATAGACGGATTGTCCGTCAGTAAGATAGATAATGTTCGACGCGGTCGGGCTGCCCTCATAAGTGAAATCCCAGCCGTTGCCGTATATGGTCAGGTTTGTGCCTGCCATCGAGTTGTGGTCTTCGGTTGACATTATGCTGCTTGTTGCAGAAAATGTGCGGTTTTCGGTCGTGTCTTCGATTGCGTTTTTAAGGCTTCCGCTGATATTGTACCCTTTGAGCACGATTTCACCGGCATTTCCTTTCGAAACAACATATTTGTGGTTGTTTGTGTATTGGATATAATTGGATATGTCAATATCCGGTGAAACGCCGTTCTTAAAGAGGGTGAGGGTGTTTTCTTTTGCGTCGGATTCGCTAAAAATGTTGATTCCCATCAGTTTTACGGTGCCATCCGCTGCTCCCGTGATATTTATGCTGTCGGAAACATTATTCGTTAAATCAGCGTCGAACATGATGGAAGATGCCGTATCCGCTGTCCAGTTTTCGAGCGTGGTTTCTTCTATGACGCCGTTTACGGTGTCAAAAATTCCGTCATGAACCACTTTTTTCGTTGCAGGGGCAAGGGAGGAGCCGTTGAGATAGTTGTTGATGGTTATATCCTGCGTCGCGGACGAGGTTTCGCCGTCCGCCGCCAGAGCGGGCACGCCAACGGATAACATCGCTAAAAGCGACGCCGCGCAAAGGCTTTTTTGCACTTTAAGGTTATCCATCTACGCACCTCTTAGTTCCAGTTGAAAGGTGTTACATAAATGTAACAGCTCCTACATTATATATACCACGTTTTGCGATTTTTAAACGTCATACAGACGAATGATTTAATATTTTTACAATTCTTTACGAGATTTGGTGTAAAACCTTATATAGCTTGATGTTTTCAATTGTAATTTTTATGCGAAATTTGGGGTATTTTGAGTTGTTTTATTAAGAAAAATTAAAATATTCAGGATGTGGCGGCTATGCCGGAGATTCACGGTCAGCCTGTAGGGTGGGAAAAGCGCAGCGGTTCCCACCGCAAGGATTTCACGCTTTTTATCTGGTGGGAATCGCTGCGCTTTTCCCACCCTACTTTCTTTTGTAGGAAAAACCTGAATGATTAGAACCAAATCTCCATACAAAAAACTATTATATGTACTTTAGTAAATTTATACCCGAAAATATTTGCAAAATAATGCATTTTCTGAAAAAATAAAACAGGTATTATCGGGTAAGGAGATGAAAATGTATAATGCGCCGCAAATCGAGCTGACACAAGGGATTTTGAACAGTATTTCCCACATAGATGAGAAAAAAGGATACTGGCAGTGTTTTCAAAAATACGTAAATATTGAAAAGGCTCTTTCTGTGCAGGATACCATTCAAGAAAGCGCCGAAGCTGCAAAAGAGAGGATGGATGACCCCAAATCCGTTGATATGAGCGGTTATATCATGGCTTTGAATTGGGTATTTACGGATTATCGCGTCATCAACGTCAGCGAAAAAAATATCGACAAACTCTACAACCTGATTCAAAATAAACCCGCCAATTCCCGTATAGAAAAAAATATTTCTTCGCCAACGCCCGCGCAGGACACTTCAAACGACGATTTTGGTTCAATTTTCGGCTCGATGAGCCTTTATGAGGAAACTCCGGCGCCCGCAGAGGATGGCAAAGCGCTCGAAGACCTGATAAACTGGTATAATACATCGATTAAAGAAAACACCCTCCACCCGATTATCACAGCAGGTATTTTTGCCGCAGAATTTTTGAAATTCAAGGTTTATCCCGATGCAAATTCCCGTCTTTCAAGGCTTTTGACGATTCTTTTGCTCTTGAAATCGGGCTATACTTACCAGCTTTTCCATTCTCTGGATGCGCTGATTGACAGAAATTACGATAAATACGAAATTGAATATAAAAAGGCTTTTGAAAGCTCAATGCCTGACTACGACAGCTGGATAGCCCTTTTCCTTAGCCTTCTGGAAAAACAGGCGGATGTTATGTTCATGGCAATGTCAAAAATCAATGCAAATTTACCCGTATTTACCCAATCGCATGAAGAAGACGAATGCCCGCTCTGTGAGATTGCCGATGATGCTCCAAAACCGGTAAAACGCAAGTCACACAAAGATTTGCCTGCATTGCAGTGTAAAATCATGAAAATGTTCGAAAAACAAGACACCATAACGATTTCAGAGGTTGTTAAGAAGACCAGAGCTAACATTAACACGGTCAAAAAACACCTCGCCGCGATGGTTTGCGCAAATCTGATAGAAAAACACGGAAAAACGCGCGGCTGCTGGTACACTGCGCGATAGTTACCACGCAACATTATTCTGGATGCGATTTTTCGTGAATTCCTCAATATTTTCGATTGTGGTTTTCAAAATTCTGTTTATCGCCTCTTTCGTGTCGTAGGCGATGTGCGGCGTAACGATTACATTGCTCAGGGTCATGATTCTGTTGTTCAGAAGCGTTTTTCGCAGGTCGTTGTTTGTGAGTTTTCCGATATCGTCGAGATAGTCGGGGTTTGAGAGCGTTTCTTCAAACTCCAGTACATCCAACCCTGCACCGGCGATTTCACCGGTCGTCAGCGCATTATAAAGCGCCTGAGTTTCAATGAGCTCGCCGCGCGCAGTGTTGATGATTACTGCGGTATTTTTCATTTTTTTGAACGCTTTTGCGTTGATAATGTGGTTATTTTCCGGTGTAAGCGGCATGTGGAGCGAAATTACGTCGGATTCGCGCAAAAGTGTGTCAAAATCCGTATATTTTACCCCGTATTTCTCCTCCAGCTCGATGTTTTCGCGAATATCATACCCGATAATATTCATATTAAAACCTTTTGCAAGTCTTGCCATTTCTGCGCCTATTGCGCCCAAACCGGCGATGCCGATGGTTTTCCCGTATAACTCAAACCCGATACTCGCGATAGGGTCAACCTCGCCGCTTTTTAAATTCAGGTATGATCGGGTAATTTTTCTTGCAACATCGAGCAAAAGCCCCATTGCGAACTCTGCGACGCTCATGTTGCCGTAATTTGGCGTTGTTTCGACGGCAATATCGTGTTCTTTGCAGTATTTTATGTCAACATGGTTAAAACCCACGGAACGCAACGCTATCAGCCCTAAATTTTTAAATTGCTCCAGCACTGTTGCATTTACTCTGGAGTTGGTGAAGCAGGAGATTATTCTTGCGTCTGCAAAGGCGCTATCTATTTTTTTCAGGTCGTTCAGCGGTTCCGGAACGAGTGTAAAATCATATTTTCCCTCGCACGCACCGACAAGAAATTCGCGTTCATAATCCTCTACATCAAAAAATATAACTTTTTCCATTGATTTTTCCTCATTTGCCCACATTGAAAGGCTAATCAAAAGAAACAAATTCTTCATTGCCCGACAGATTTTTTATTTTACCGATATTAAAAACCGCACCCCCAAAGAAGGTGCGGCAAGCGGTTTTGATTAGATTTTTTAATATTCGCATCCGCAGCATTCGTCCACGTGTTCCGAGTACATTGTTACTGCAGAAACCAACGCGCTCAAACCGACCAGAGCATAAAGCGTGCGTGTTAAAGGCGTCATTATTCCGAAAAGATACGCAAAAAGGTCAAAGCCGAAAAGCCCTACAAGACCCCAGTTAAGCGCACCCAAAAGTACAAGGATATAAGATGCGTTTTTCAAGAATTTATACATAAGTACCTCCTTAATGTAACGCATTTATTATTCGTCTTTTCAAAATTTTATTTATCCTCCATGCTATTAGACAACAGGATATTTCTAATTTTGATTAGCCAATTTTACCTGATTTATTGTTGTTTTAAAACAGGCTTTTTAATTATTATTTATAAAACCATTTGAGTAGGTTCTGCATTATAGTGTGTTATTTAAAAAATGCAGTCATTTCTTCGATTTTGTCTTTTGAGTCCGACTCAAAATATATCCTCAAAAGCGGTTCTGTGCCACTCGGACGTATAAGAATCCTCGTTCTGTCGTCAAGAAAATATCTGATACCATCTTTTTTGTCAGAGGATTTTACCTGATAAGACCCGATTTTGTCGAGCGCAGAATACTTCTCCATAAGGCTTTTGAGCTCATCTTGTGAAGAAAGTTCCAAATCAAGCCTTTTGTTGAAAAATTCGCAGCCGGTTTCGTGTTTTAAATCCTCCTGAAGCTCCCAGAGGTGGCGATTTTCGTACGCAAGCATTTCCAGAACCAGCAAGTCAGCCAGAATACCGTCTTTTTCGGGAATATGCCCTTTTATGCTCAATCCGCCGGATTCTTCGCCTCCGATGATAACATCATTCTCACGCATGGCTTTTCCGACCCATTTGAACCCGACAGGCGTTTCAATAACATCAACATCGTATTTTTCGGCAACAATGTCGAGCATTTGGCTTGCACCGACGGTTTTTACGAGCTTTCCTGACATTTTTTTGTTTTTAATGAGGTGCCTTAAAAGTAATGCAATAATCTCGTTGGGGCTGACGTATTCGGCTTTTTCGTTGATTACACCGAATCTGTCGCCGTCGCCGTCGTTGCTCAAGCCAATTGCATTGGTTCTTTGTGAAATTTCATCTATTAGCTCGCAGAGAAATTTTGCTTTGGGCTCGGGCATTCCGCCGCCAAAGTTCGGATCGTGCTCCATGTGAAGTTCTTCAAAATTTATTCCGTTTCTTTCCAGAAGTTTGTCAAAATACCCGATACTTGCGCTGTAAAGCCCGTCATAAATTATTTGGATATTTGCGTCTGCTATTTTTTTGAAATCAATTAGTTCTTCGATGTGTTCAAAATACCTGTTTTTAAAGGATTTTTCTTTAATTTCCCCGTGGATTTGCGCAAAAGGCTTCAAATCCTTTGCCAGAGCGAGATTTTCCGAAATAGCATTGGTTATTTCTGTTGTTGCCGGCCCTGCGTAATCGGGTATGAATTTTATACCTAAATATTCGGGCGGATTATGCGACGCCGTGAACATCAGTGCGTTGGCAGCGTAGAGTTTTGCACTGTATGCGATTACCGGCGTCGGAACTACTTCCGGTGAAATCATAACGTTAAAGCCCAATTCTGCCAAAATTACAGCGCTGTGGCGTGCAAATTCTTTTGCCGAATGTCTGGGGTCATATCCTATTATAAAAGGTTTTTCAATGCCATCCGTGTCAAAAACATATTTGGCAATAGCTTTTGTTGCTGTTTCGACATTTTTATAGTTAAAATCTTCTCCCACGACGGCTCTCCATCCGTCAGTGCCGAATTTGATAGTGTTTTTAGGGTGAGGGTCAGGGTCGTTTGCCATTTTTGATTCCTTTTTGTTACAATATCTCTTATTTTAACAGATTTCGGGAATATCTTCAAATGATAAATAAAACTTTAAACAAAATTGCATTTCTCGGGCCCTGCGGAACTTACTGCGAAGAGGCAAAGAACCTTTTTGGCGAAAAATTTGGAATCAAAGAATCCATTCCACTTTCATCGATAAAAAAAGTGATTGAATTTACCCAAAACGCACCTGATACGGCCGGCGTTATACCCATTGAAAACTCGATAGAGGGCGTTGTCAGAGAAACAATGGACAATCTTTTAAAGGTATCTGGCATAAATATCACTGCTGAAACTGTTATAGAAATTAATCACTGCCTAATCTGCACCGGCGATGATATTTCCCGCATAAAAACGGTTTACTCTCATCCACAGGCGCTTGCGCAGTGCAATAATACGCTGGAAACGCTGCTTCAAAGCGGATATGAGACAATCGAAACTTCTTCCACGGGCAGGGCGATACACGATTTGACCCGATTAGATGATACCTGTGCGGCAATAGGCAACGAGCTTGCGGCGAAATCTGCCGGACTTAACATTTTAAAATATAAAATCAACGATGAGCCGGATAACAAAACCCGATTTGTGTTTATTTCCCCGAACACAGCGCCGCCCACGGGTTGTGACCGGACGAGTATTGTTTTTTCCACAAAAAACGAGGCGGGAGCGCTTGTAAAGGTGTTGAATGTGTTTGATGAATTGAAACTCAACCTTTGTTATATTGATTCGCGCCCGTCTAAAAAGAACCTCGGGGAGTATGTGTTTTTTGCGGATTTTGAGGCGCATATTGAAGAAGAAAAAAGCCAAAAAGCCCTCAACGCAATAAAAAAGCACACAAATTTCGTCAAAGTTCTGGGAAGTTACGAACATATTAAAGCTTGACCACATTATTTCAATGAATTACCATAGTGTTATGGCAAAAGTTTCTGTAATCATACCCGTTTATAATCTCGAAAAGTACCTTGCCCAGTGCCTCGACAGCGTTTTGGCACAAACATTGGAGGAGATTGAGATTCTTTGTATAAACGACGGCTCTACGGATTCTTCGCCTGCGCTGCTGGCTAATTATGCGAAATTTGATTCCCGTATAAAAATCATAAATCAGCAAAACAGAGGGCTTTCTGCGGCACGAAACGCAGGTATTGAGGCTTCTACAACGGATTATTTGATTTTTGTTGATGGCGATGATAAAGTTGCGCCAGTGCTGGTTGAAGACTTGTACAGGAGCGCGATTTTAAACAACAGCGATGTGGTTTATGCGAATTCACTGTGGTTCCGCCCCGACAGAAACCGATATTTTAATGTCGATAGAGGGATTCCCCCGCATGTCGAGCTCAATTTTGTGAATAATCCTTTCAACGAGCTGACTTCGGATGCGGATTTGTATTTCAAACTGCCGGTTTTTGCGTGGAATAAAATTTACAAAAAATCCTTTTTAACCTACAATAACATATATTTTCCTGAGGGAATGATTTTTGAAGATATTGTATTTTTTACCCGAACATACCTGAAAGCTGACAGGATTTCTTTTGTTAACAAATTTTTGTATTTTTATCGGCTAAATCGTGAAAATTCGATAAATTCGACGGGCGGACGGGATTTTTGGGATATTTTTAAAATTCTAAAAATGTCTAAAGACCTCTTTGTTACACAGGGCTTGTGGCCCAAGTATCGTGACAGATTTTTGCTGTTTGAAATGAGGACAATTATTGATAAATTGCAAAAAGTCCGACCTGAACTCAAAGAGCCATTCTGCGCAGAAATAAAACGGGTATATTCGGGTATGAGTTTGAGTGATTATGACCTGAAATTCCTTGAAACAGCGCCAGAGTTCGGACAGTTCGTCAGAATACTCAAAGGTGCTGAGGCGATGACGGGAGGTGCTGTTTAAATGTCGGTCTGCCCCAAAATATCTGTCATAATACCTGTTTTTAACGGTGAAAAGTACCTTAGAAAGTGCCTTGATTCCGTAATTTTGCAGACATACAAAAATCTCGAGATAATAATTGTCAATGACGGCTCAACGGACGGCACTGCGCAGATTTTGAGTGAATACAAAGCAAAAGACGACAGAATAAGGGTTTTTGAACAAGTACATTCAGGTACGGCGAACGCCCGAAACTACGGAATGACAGCAGCGAGTGGCGAATATATTTCATTTGTGGATGCAGATGACTGGATTTTGCTTTCTTTGTATGAAATTTTTGTAAAACTCAATCCGCCTCAAGGCGTGGATATTTACAATTTTAACGCCGAGTCATATGTTGAAAATTCTAAAGAAATTTTCACAAAAAAATTGCTCAACATTGATGTATGGAAAAATCATGCAACTGAAGACACAATACACACTTTTTATAACTGCATTGACCCTTTTACGGGCAATCTGACGGTTTGTAACAAGATTTATAACGCACATTTTTTGCGCAAAAATAATATCAGATTTCTGGAAAACAAAATTTTCGAACATCAACTATTCCATATGCAAACTTTCCTGAAATCAAGCAGCATTCTTGTTTCGTCCGAAACTTATTACCGTTACAGGGTTACAAATGAAAGTTCGGTCACGAATTCTCTGGGTAAAAACGTTTTTGATATTTTTGATATTTTTGAAAAGGTTTGTGATGAGGTGAGAGCGGCAGGTATGGAAGATGCCTATAAATATGCTCTTTTCCAGTATAAATATACCCAATTAAATACCTTATTCCATAAAATTCGCTTCTCTTTAAAACAGAAGTTTTTTGAAACTATGAAAACATATCTGGGGGCTATTGATTTGAGCGGATTTGACATGGAAATTTGCAAAAAACTAACGGATTTTTACCAGTATGAGGATATTATCAACAACGACTGGATACATTACAGCCTTGGCAAGATAAACAGCGCAAATCCTCTGGCGCAGGTTAAAACCTTTGATTTTGCCGCTCAAAACGCCCAATCTGCTGATAAATTTCCTGCAGGGTCGTGAGGATTTGAAATTTTGGCTTAGAATAAAAATATGTCCGAGAAAAGTTCGTGATAAGGAACACTCTGCCGAGCAAAAAGTGACTAAATGTCACGTTTTGTGAGAGGTAAGAATCGGCTAAGGCGACACTAGATTAGATTTTTTCCCTGGCACTCTGAACTCGATGTAGGGTTACAAAAGCGTAGCTTACGAACTTCAACCTTGCGATTCGGGGGCAAGCCCCGAATGACGGCATGTTTTTTGTCTCGCTGTGAAAACCGGACAATTTTTACAAAATAAATGCCGATTTATAAATTTTTGTAAAAAAAATCGTTTTTCATGTTAGAAAACTACTAAAAATGGGAATTATAAAAATATAAAGGATTTTTGTCTTAATATTTCTTAAATGGTGTATCCCGCTTGCGGTAAGGTATTGAGAGATACAATAAATGAACCATGCCAAAAATTCAAAAATCGTTTATTATAAGTGTGTTACCTGAACACTGGAAGGCTAAGAGGGTAATTGATGGTTAAGAATAAGGTATGTAAAAAGCTTTGTTTGGCGTCACTGAGTGCGACGCTGGCTTTTGGCGTGCCTGCTTATGCTGCGCAATACGATGTGGTTGACTATTCAAATACACCCGACAGCTTGATTGACCATTCTCCTGAGTTCCAGAACGGGGACATTCTCAACATAAAAAAGGATTTGACAGCGGACGAAAACATTTCTGCTCTGCCGTCGGTTACAATAAACGGTAATGGCTATACTCTTGATGGAAATGGTAATGAATCCGGCTTTAGTGTTTCAGAATCTGACACTTTGACCATCAACAACTATCTCATAAAAAACTATACTACTGCGCTGGAGAATAAAGGCAGCACGGTACTTTCTGGTGACAACGGCATAACTCAAATACTTAGCAATATCATCAACGAAGGCACGCTTAGTACCCAATCAGGTACAAACGGGTATGTAAATATAACAAATGTATCGTCTGACAATGCAAAAGGGACTATAAATATAGCCGGAAATCTTAAAATTGCCGGCACAATCACAAATCAGACAGTAAATTCCGAGGGCGCCTTAACCCTTGGTAATTATGGTTCTTCGCCGGAAAACGGTTATTTTTCTAATTCTGATTTGAACCTGAATGGTGGATCACTCGGTGTTGCGAATGGCGCAATAGTATCTATTGCGGTGTCGAATTTGTCCGCGACAAATTCGACAAACATACTCTTTGACACGAATCTTTTTGAGGGAACAAGCGACAATTTCACCGTAGCCAATCCTGTTACGGGCGATGGCACGATAAAACTCTCCGGACTTAATATTCTCAAAGATTCCGTCATCACGCAAGGCGATAGAACCATAACCCTTTTTAATGGAGGAAATTCTCCTGCAATCGATGTTTCAGACTTTGTTGCATATACAAATGAGAACAAATACAGTGTAAAAAACGCTTCAACAGCCGGTCAGCTGATTGTTAGCCAGTACACAAAAGACGGCCCGTGGAAGCTTTTTCAGGATTCTGACAACTCTGCATATTCATTCACTGAAAATTATACGAATAAAGATAGCCTTCTCCCGCAAAACGACAAAGGCAACGTACAGGTTTATGGAAATACCTATGATTTCGACGCTTCTGACGGGATATTTGCGCATTATACCGGAAATACATCGTTTACGCTCGATGGATTGGGCTCTGCGACTATTTCTGAGGCTGCGGCGGGCGAAAATAGTTACGCAGTTTTGAGCGCGGACGGCACAATCAGGTATTATCAGGTAAATATTCAAAATTCTTTGCACGGCGCATCGGGTGCCAGCGCACTTTCGGTCACAGGTGCTGACTCTTTCGCATATATTAAAAATTCTGTGTTCACACAAAACAACCTGAATGCCCAAACCGCTCTAAATGGCGGCGTTTTGAACCTCGAAAACGGCGTTATTGAAAATAGTATCTTTTATGGAAACAGCAAAGACGCCACCGGCACAATAAAAGGCGGCGCAGCGTACCTTTCGGGCGGAGTTGTCAACAGTTCTGTGTTTATGCAGAATTATGCTTCTGTTTCCGATGGGCTGGGCGGCGCACTTTACCTCGCAGGCTCCGGAAAAATCGTCGATTCTTCATTCTCCGAAAACCAGGCATTCAAAGGCGGCGCGGTTTATGTTGAAGACGGAAATGTAGAAATTTATAACTCAACATTCACAAATAACACCTCGGAAAACAACGGCGGTGCAATCTATGCCGAAAACGGCACAGTAAACATCCACAACTCGCTCTTTAACAACAATCATGCCGATAGAGCCGCCGCCATCTACAACGACGCCGCCATTGTCAACATCTACGGCAGCACATTTGAAAACAACACCGCAGCAAACAACATCATAGACAACAATACCGGCACCCTGAACATTAAAAACTCAACATTTGCCAATAACACCACCACAAATACACACGGCGCAGTCCACAGCTACGGCGGAGCCGTGAATATTGAAAATACGGTCTTTTCTAATAACATCGCCGCAAAAACCGCAGCCGTTGACGTCACTGCCGGAACACTCTATATAAATAACTCTGTTTTTGAAAATAATACTTCGTCGGATTCTTTAGGCTTTGGCGCTGTTGGAATCGGTTCAGCTACCTCCTTTGCAATAATTAAAAACTCAATTTTTAAAAATAACTCAAATACGTGTGATTCAGGCATTATTGGCAGCGCAATCGCTAACGGCAAAAATACAGTAATAATCGCCGATAACGGTGTAACAGAATTCACCGGAAATACTTCAAACGGCGAATCAATTGCAATAACCAACAGATCCGGTTCCACCCTCAACCTCAACGCCTCAAAAACCGGCTCTTTTACAATCAACGACAGTATTTCAAGTGCAAAGAACGGTAAAATCTCTATAAACGCCGAAAAAACCCTTGAGGACGGCACTTTGGCGCCAACCGACGGAAATATCCAGATGAACGGCAAATTCATCGGCTCGAGCGTCATCCTCGAAAATGGAAGCTTGACTTTAGGTGAATACGGACAAACAAATAACGGATATTTCGACAATTCCGACCTCACAATCAACGGCGGAACGCTCAACACCGCAAACGGCACCGCTGACACGTTTGAATTGAACAACTTCACCGGAAACGGGGGCGGAATCGTGATTGACGCGCTGCTTTCGGACAAAACTTACGACAAATTCTCCATTTCCGGCACGGCATCCGGAACGCTGAACATAAACGCCCTCAACATCGCAACCGACCTTACTGACCCCGTCGGAAAGACAAAATTAGACCTGTTTTTACCCGATAATACCCCGACCCTGACAGTTTCGGGAAATACCTATACAAATAACCTGAAATACGACATCACTCCGTCCGCATCCGCCGGTGCGCTTGATATTGCGCAATGGGATATATCCAATTCTATCCAAAACGCGCTTTCTGACTCCACAAAACTCTACAGACCCGTCGAAATGCTTGGAAATACCGTACTTTCAGCTGATTTGTCCTCGGAAGGCAACGGATGGTTTGTTCTGGATGGAAAAGGGCATGATTTGGACTTTAATGGCCATATAGGATTGACCACTTCATCGGGTTTAAGAGTCATAATTAATAATGTCGGCTTGATGGACGGCGATACGGTTGTGAATTCGCTCCACGGGATTACTGATGGCCTGCTTTTCTCCTCATATAAAGCACTTACAATCAATAATTCTGTAATTTACGGCAACAGCCGCTCGACCGGCGATGGCCTTTTGTGGTTAGCCAACGAAAAATCAGTCCTTAAAGATTCTTATTTTATCGGAAATTCCCATACCGGCAACATAGGAGTGTTCACTTTATTGGGTAAAACGGATATTTCCGGCTCAACTTTTAAAGACAATACCTCGGGCCCCACCGCTTCAATCATCTATTTAAGAAACGACCTGGCCAGAATCGACAGCTCCAATTTCATAAATAACATTGCCGGTGGCGACGGAATGATAAATAATGCTTATCAAGCAACCGACAATGCGTACGAGCGTACTTATATCCTGAATTCCACGTTCACCGGCAACTCGTCGAGCGAAGGCGGGGCGATAAATAACCCTGCGGGTTCATACCTGTTTATATCCGATTCGGAATTCACCGAAAACACCTCAAAATCGCATGGCGGGGCGATTTATTCGCGCGGCGCAATGTCAATTTTTGGTTCTATTTTCACTAATAACTACACAACTACAACACACGTCGACAACGGTCAAGCTGGCGGCGGTGCAATCTCTCTTTCCAGTAACGCCATTACATACATAGGAAGCTCTGAATTCTACGGTGATAAAACTAACACCCTTAATACGGCACAATACGGCAATGCAATTATGGCTGTATCTGATTCTCTGTTAGTTGACAACTCAAAATTCGTCGGAAATTCAGTTTCTATTAGGGGTGGTGCAATATATGGAAATCGCCAATCTCTGACCATCTACGGTTCAACCTTTAATGAAAATAGTGCAAAACAAGGCGGCGCAGTGGGAATAATAGGTGCATCATACCCGATTATACTCGATTCTGTTTTCACCTCAAACACCTCACAGGCTGAGGGCGGGGCAATTTTTTATTTAACGAGTGCTGAGGGATGCCGGCCGCTGCACATATTCGGCTCAACATTCACAAACAATACAGCCACCACCGGAGGCGCTATTTTCACCAATATTGAGGCCTACATAACCTCATCGACTTTCACCGGCAACACGACATCGAGCGGTGAGGGCGGCGGTGCGATTTATTCCAGTGAAAAACTGGTGGTTCTGGATTCAGTTTTTGGCGCAGAGGACAATGGAAACAGCGCAAGACGCGGCGGAGCAATAATGCTTTCAACAAACGGCGTTGCAAGCGTTATCGGCTCAACATTTAACTCAAATACCGCTATGGCGAATGCTGACGGTGATGGAGGATACGGAGCGGCGATTTATACAAGAGGTTTAAGCTATATAAATTCCTCCTCATTCACAAACAACATCGCAGAGAATCAAGCCGGTGCGCTTCTTTTGACCACATCCCCCGTATACGTAAATAATTCGGTATTTACGGGTAACAGGGCGCTTGATACAGCCGACACCAACGGCGGCGGAGCTATATTTTTAAATGACGGCGCAACAATAAACATTTCTAACTCAACATTTAGTGCCAATAGGGCAGTAAATGGCGGCGCAATAAAGAATTTTGGCTCAGTTTCGATTTATAACTCGATTTTTACGAACAACATGGCATCAATCGGCACAGATGTTGACAAGAAAGGCGGCGCAATCAATAACCTGGGCACTATGGTTATCGGAAACTCGGTTTTTGACAAGAATCGGGTCCTTAGTGAAACCAACACGGTACCAATGAACGGTCAGGGCGGTACAATCTATAATACCGGCACTTTAACCCTGAATCTCGTTGATATCACCAACAGCAATACGGCAATAAATCGCGGTACGACATACGGCGGCGCGATTTTCAACTCCGCAGGCACCGTGAACATAAACGCAGCGGCTTTTGAAGCAAACCATAGCGGCTCATATGGCGGCGCAATCTACAGTACCGGCGGTACGTTGAATATTTCCGGCTCGACCTTCAAATCTAACGACATTGGCTCTGGCGGTGATGGCGGTGCTATCCACAGCGGTGGTTCAGGCGTTCTCAATGTTAATTTCTCGCTATTTGAGGGCAATGAGGCGCTCAAAGGCACTGCCGGTGCGATTTTTAGCCTCGGTTCAAGCTCCGTCCCCGCTTCTGTAAGCATTATTGGCTCGGATTTCCTCAACAACACGGCTAAAAGAGCAGGCGCCCTGCAAACACAGTATTCAACGGTTCAAATCTCCTCATCCCTCTTTGAGGGCAACAAAACCGTCACCACCGATGACCTCAGAGTAGCACAGGGCGGCGCTCTGCACCTGGAAAATTGCACCGGTACGATTGATTCGACGATATTCAAGTGCAACTCGGCTATTTTGAACGAGGGATTTACGACTTATAGCTCCGAGGGCGGTGCGGTGCTGGTTTATGCCGGTACTTATGGCATTACGGGGTCGATTTTCGATTCAAACACCTCAATTTCTGACGAACAAGCCAAAGCGGGCGCATTAGTTGTATACAACAACGCAACTGCGAACGTTTCCGGCTCACTTTTCACAAACAACAGCGCAACCGCCCGTGTAGGGATGGCAATGGGCGGCGCAATTCATAACTATGGCACTCTCACGCTCGAAAACTCGATTTTACGCTCAAATTCCGTTTCCGGAGGAAAATACTTAGATTGGGGCGGCGGGGCTCTCAGCATGAACAGAGGCTCAGCAACAATAACCGGCACGATTTTTGATTCAAATACCTCGTCCGGAGCAGGCGGTGCGATTCTGGTGACGGGCGGTAATTTGGACGTCATGGGTTCGCTTTTCAGCAACAATGTCAGCAACTATGCAGACGGCGGCGCGATTAGACTGCATACTTCTGAAAATACAAGCGGCACCGGCACTATCAGCATGTCCAAATTCTCCGGAAACGCGGTGAATGTCGAAAACAGCGACGGAAACGACGATGGCGGAGCAATTTTATCTTACAGTGGGCTCACAATCCACGGCACAACATTCACAGGAAACAGCGTTTCCGGTCTGGAAGACAACTCCAATGCCGGCGCAATCTGGCATGCATCCGATGGGACATCAGACCGCGCAATGACGATTATGGCCTCGATTTTCTCGAAAAACTCCGCCCCGCAGGCATGGGGCGGTGCGATTTCGGCTTATGGCGGCTATACAACCATAAGAAACTCCTCATTCAACGAAAATACACAAAAAAACCACGGTGCAATCTACATCAAAGGGTCGGATAATGTCATAAGCTACAGCTCATTCACTGCAAACAAAACAACAAACAATTATGGCGGCGCGCTTCGCCTTTTAAACGGTGATATTACAATAAATTCGTCATTTTTCGGCGAAAATACATCTGCAGGTCGGGCAGGCGCGATGTATAATGATGGAACAGCTACAATCACTTCCTCCGTGTTCTCGAACAACTCTGCGGGCACGGCGGGCGGCGCGTTTTTGAACTACGGCACTGCTTATATAAACAACTCGATTTTCAGCGAAAATCACATGACAGCTGCCGGCGGTGATGGCGGAGCAATCAGAAATTCCGGCGGAACAACCACTCTAACCAACGTTGTGTTCAAAAACAACGCCTCGACCGACGATGGCGGCGCAATCGACAACCGTGCGACCCTGAATGTCATTGCGGATAAAGGCAGCGTCTATTTTGCGGGCAACACAAACGGCACAGGCAGCATGGCGATTCAAAATACCGGCGGAACCGTCAATATTGTCGCCGGAAATGGCGGTATTGTGCGTTTTGACGATAGATTAGGCAATTTGAGCGGCACTGTGAATATTAACCAATCGGGTATAATCGGGTATGGCGGAGCCGCAGCATCTAATAACGGCATGGTTATTGTTAACGACACTATTACAGGCACGATAAATTCCTACGACGGCATGCTCATGCTAGGTCAATGGGGCAAATCGGCAAATATTTCCGGTGCGACCATCAATGCCTACGGCGGAATCGTGAACTATGCAAACGGTGTTGTTGATACACAAAGTAAAGTATATACCTACGGCGATGTTTGGAGAATGTTTGATCTAAACCCGAATAACGCACAATTGAGTGATAATTACATACAAATTCAGTCAGGAACCCTGTACACGGCTGGTGCAAACATAATACATGATAAATCATCCTTTTCGTATGCAACCAGTCCTACCGGATTATCATTTGCGGACTACGGCGGCACTTATACTAATAATTATAAATATACATTCTCCTTAAGCAATAATAACACGGTGGTTACCCAATCCTCCGGCGGCGGGCTCCAGAACGCGTTCTCCAACACATCCGCTTACAAGGCATTTTCCGCCACATCTGACTACACTTTCGACTTTACGGGCAATTTGACCCCGCTTTCGGGCAAGATGTTGACTATTTTCGGCAACAAACACTCCATAAACGCAAATAATACCAGCAGCCAGATAATTTTATACAGCGATGCGACCCTGAACATCTTCGGCGTGGGCGAACTCGATGAATCCGGCAATGTAATTTCCGGCTGGACAGGTCATACATCGACCGACACCGACGAAATAATACAAATATGGGGTAGTTCGTCCCCGGAACAATATTCCAACTCGCACCTCAATATTTCTGACTCCGTGTTCCACAACAACACCGGCAAGGGCGCACTTTTCTCTATTGCAGGCAAAAACTACGTTTCTGTCAACAATTCAGCCTTTATTGACAACTCGCTGCCCGAAAGAACAATCTTCCAGTTCTCAACAGACTCAACCGGCGTATTTTTGGACACAATATTTAAAGGAAACAGCACAAATGCCACAATCTACGCCGCTGCAATCACTGCTAAATCTTCGTCTGCCAACCTTTCAATAACCGGCTCAACCTTTGAAAACAATACCGGCAACGCAAATGGCGGCGCCGTATATAACCTTGGCACAATGTACGTTACAGATTCAACATTCAAGGGCAATACCGCCAACGCAACGGTCGAAAACAGCACCTACGGCGGCGGCGCAATCTACAACGCCGGAAGAGCGTACATTCTCTCCTCCGTTTTCAACGCAAACACCGCAAAAAGCGGCGGTGCGATTTATAACTACAACGGCGGTACTTTGAACATTGTGGATTCCGAGTTTTATGCCAATAAAACCGTGGGTTCCAGCACATCGTACATGGACGGCGGCGTAATCTACAACCGCGGCGGAGCAGTCACCATTGTTAACATCGTAGGCTCGACTTTTGGCTCAAAAGACGACGCTTCCCTCGGAAACTCCGCTGTTTTTGACGCTGGCGTCATCGGAAACTATGACGGCGTCATAAATATTGTAAAATCTGACTTTTTCAACAACAAAAGCGGTACCGGCGGGAATACCGCTACAGGCTACGGCGGAGCGTATTTTGACCAAACCGAATCAGCGTCCGGCAGTATCGTGGATTCTTCATTCTGGTACAATACAGCCAAAAAATCGGGCGGTGCATTTCTTACCAGAGGCAGTTTGGCTATTGTAGGCTCTGATTTTGTCGGCAATACGGCTACAGCGGAATCCGGCGGTGCGGGTTATATAATTGGCTCCGGTAATATTTCCATTAACGACTCGATTTTCAAAGCAAATACCGCAGGCGTTAGCGGCGGCGCGTTGTCTTTCATCGATACGTCGGGCGGAACAATTGCGAATTCCGTTTTCGGCGGCTCTGACGCTGCTGACGGAAACATCGCAAATAACGCCGGCGGTGCGATTTATGCTAAGACCTCGAATTCACTTAATATTTACAATTCCGACTTCAGAAACAACAGCACGGGTATAGATGGCGGTGCGATTTTTAGGGTCAATGGCAATCTCATCATCGCAAACTCCGTTTTTGACAGCAACAAAGCCACAACCAACATAAATAGCGGCTCTGGCGGTGCTGTTCAGGGCTATGAACGCAGCAAAATCACCATAACAAACTCCGATTTCACCAACAACGAGGCACAAATCGGCGGTGCAATAGAATCTTACGGATATGGAGCAACAGGCTCAACTATCGACATTTCCAACTCGAATTTCACCGGAAACATCGCAAATGGCTCCGGCGGTGCGGTTGCGCTCGATTGGGGAGCAACAGGCGTCATTTCGACCTCGGTTTTCAAAGGAAATGTGGCAAATGCATACACAGGCTCGGCTGCCGGTTATGTCGCTGTTTCCTCCAATGGCGGCGCGATTTACGTCGGTGCGTCGAATTTGACCATAAACAACTCGACTTTCGGCGGAACTCTCGATTCTGACGCAAACCACGCGGAATACGGCGGTGCGATTTATTTCTCATCCACCGAATACCACAACGAAACCCTCGAAAGCACCCTCACAATCAACAATTCTGACTTTATAAACAACTACGCAGATACTTATGGCGGTGCAATTTACCAGAACGGCGGTACTTTGTACGTAAACGGCTCAATTTTCTCTGGAAACCACTCGACTTCCGCTGGCGGCGCTATTCGTAAATCTAACGGCGATTTGATTATTGACAGTTCAAAATTCCTCAATAACTGGGTTGAATACAACGACATAACAACTCATAACGGCGATGGCGGTGCCATTGCCCTGTATGGCAGCGGCAACGTAACCATCAAAAATTCGCTCTTTGAGGGCAATGAAGCCCGAACCAGCTCCGCATCTAACAACGGCGGTGCGATTATTGTTGATAGTTACGAAAGTGTTGTTAAAATCTCATCGACAATTTTCCGCAATAACAAAGCAGGCAACAGCTCGGGCGGTGCAATCTACAATCAGTCTAATCTCACGGTAGATTCGTCGATTTTTGAGGGCAATACATCCGGAACTACCGGCGGCGCAATCCACTACACCGCATACAACAAACCATCAGACAGTGATCCGCTGACCGAGCTCATAACGGGTTCAAAATTCATCAATAACACTGCCGGCACCAATGGCGGGGCTATAGCGCTCAATATCGGCTCTGATTTGACCGTATCCGGCTCGAATTTCACTGGAAACAGCGCTGGTCAGAACGGCGGGGCAATCAGAATCGAAAATGCTGCCATTAAAATCTCCGATACGAACTTCACCGGCAACAGCGCCGAATATTATGGCGGAGCAATTTCGAGTAACTCAAACAGCGTCGGCTGGAGCGTCAGTAATTCTGTTTTTGACGGCAACTATTCCGCTCAATACGGCGGTGCAATTACGATTATGGATAGCACTGCCAATGTAAATATCGAAAAATCAGTCTTCAGGAACAACTACATTTCTGCAAACACCGGTTACAACTCTTGTGGCGGTGCAATTATGCAATCCTATGGTGAGTCATTCTCAGGCACCTTAGGAAAGGTTATTATTTCAGATTCGCTTTTTGAAAACAACCACCACGAAAACGCGGGCACAGGATATGCGCTGGGCGGTGCGGTTTCAGGCATGAATTATGAAATCAAAAACACTGTTTTCCGCGCAAACTCCTCAGGTACCTACGGCGGCGCTATGCATTCGTATGGCGGCTACGATAACAATGTCGATTTTTCGACCTTTGAATCAAACAAGGCAACCTACGGCGGCGCAATTTCCAACAATGGTACGACAATCAACATCACAAACTCCACATTCAAATCCAACGAATCAACCTACGGCACGGTTTTCAACTACGGAAACGGCATAATTAACATTTCTGACTCGTATTTTGTCGGAAATACGTCAAAATTTGGTTCTGCAATCTACAACAACGACGATGGCGGCAAAGTTACCGTTAAAAACTCAATTTTTGAAAACAACACCGCAACTGATGGCGGAGCTGCGATTTTTAACCAGAGCGCGCTGGATATTATCACAGAAGCCGGAAAAGTTACCCGATTTACGGGTAATAACAGCGGTCTTTATTCCGCAATCAACAACAACACCGCAGGCGGTGTGCTCAATATTTCGGTTGCTGCGGGCGGTACGATGATATTTGAAAACAATACATCGTCTAACTACGGTACTTTAGGCAGTTATGCAGATTCAACAACCGTTATTTCCGCTGAAAAAGGCTCCTTGCTTGATTTTAGAGGCAACACATCAGGTTATGGCGGTGCAATTTTCAGCGAAAGTTCTATTATTTTCAACATCACAGGCGATACAATAAGATTTACCAACAACGAAGCCACTACAAGAGGCGGCGCTATCTACAACCGCGGGAAAATGGCAATGAACGTCGCAAATCTCGAGTTCATAGGCAACAAATCTGCAACATACGGCGGTGCTATCTTCAACAGCGGCAGCGGCACTCTTTCGCTCACAAACGGTGTTTTTAAAGGAAATACGGCAACATACGGCGGCGCAATCTACAATTCCGGCACTTTAATCGTTTCAGGCTCGACTTTCGAGGGAAATACCGCCGAAGAGGCTGCCGGAGCTATTTATAATCTAAAAAATGCCACTTTAATAAATACAAGTTTTTACAATAACACTGCAGTGACAGCACCGGCGGTTGCAAACGGCGGGACTTTGAATATCATTGCAAATGACGGTATTTCTGAATTTAAAAACAATATAAGAACAGCGGGAGATCTTGCAAGAGCGTTAAGCAACTCTGAAACTGCTAATTTTAATGCCGGAAATACAGGCGTAATTCTGATTTATGATACTATTCATAACGTTGGAACTATAAATATCAATAATTCCGGCATAAAACTTGCCGATGGCACAACTGACGCTCCCACAGACGGCGAAATCTACATCGGCGGGCAGATATCCAATTTCTTAAAAGATTCTACTGCTAAAGGTGTAATCAACCTCTACAACGGTACCCTGACCCTCGCAAAAGAAAATTACCTGAATGATACCCAGAACCTCAACCTACACGGCGGTGTTTTGAACCTGATTAACAACGAAATCGGCACGGTTACAGTCAACGACTTCTCGTCTGAGAGCCCCGCCAAACTTAACATTGACGCCAACCTGCAATCAGGTACAAACGGGTATGGATTATCCGATAGTATCACAATATCAGGTACGCTCGATACATCGAGTGCCATCACGCTGAATGCCATAAACGTCATTCGCGACGGCGATGCAGAGCATTTGACAATCTTCAATAATCAGGTATCTCCGACAATTTTAACCACCACAACTTATACAAACGGCGGCTATTCTTACACTTTCACTGCAAATCCGACCATTGCGGGGGTTGTTGACGTCGTAAAAGGCGAAGCCACCGGAAAAACTTCGCTCGGCGACGCCGGTTTTTATGCTGCAGTGAATGATACCGCCGCAAATCGGGCTTTCTCCGCGACTGCCGACGTGAATATGCCTAACATTTATCTGACAATGGCTGGCACGGACGCGACTTTGACCATTTTCGGCAACAAACATAACTTTAATGCGCAAGATCAGATAATAGTTTCAGACGGAAACACTTTAAACATATACAACGTCGGCTCTGCGTCCGAAGATGGAACAGTCTTGACTTCGTGGAACGGTGGAAAACACGGTGTTGGCGGCGCTATTAAAAGTACCGGCACGCTGAATATCCACAACTCCGTTTTCACAAATAATCACGCCACAACCGGCTCCAGCGGTGCAATAAAAGCCTACGGAACGCTAAATATATCCGATTCCGTATTTTCTGGCAATAGCTCATTGCAAAGTGACGGCGGTGCGATGTTTATTGACACCAACAGCACTTATACATCGACGGAAGCTGTTATTTCCAACACAAAATTCACCGGAAACACTGCGGTTGACGGCGGTGCGCTCGGCATGAATGACAACGGCAGCGGTATAACTGTAAATTTGGTTATAAATTCGTCATATTTCAGCGGAAATACCGCTACAGGCCTCGGCGGAGCGATTATTGCAGCCAGCAACGGCGGTACAACCGGCTTAGAGGTATATTCTTCCGAATTTTCCGGCAACACAGCCAAAACCGGCTCTGCAATTTCCATCTCAAACTCAAATCTCACGATTGAGAACACAAAATTTACCTCAAACACGGCCTCCGGCTACGGTACGGTCTATCTGGGCAGCGGTGCGACTGCAAATATCACCGGTTCCGAGTTTAAATCAAACACGGCTAACGACGGTTCGGCTATTTATGCGTCAGCAACAGCGGTTGCGAATATTTCAAACACCGTATTTGATTCAAATAACGCTCTAACTTTCGGTACAGTCAGGAACGAGGGAAATATGACCATCTCTGACAGTACATTCAAAGAAAATACTGCGAAAAGCGCTTCTGCAATCAGCAATATCGGTTCAATGGTAATCAGAGATTCAAAATTTATTTCCAACTCTACGAGCGATGCTGATATTTCGGCTGCATTGTATAATGCCGGCGAATTGACTATATACGATTCGTCATTTGAAAATAATACTACTCTTAACGCAAATCTCGGCGGTGCAATCTATAATAACGGCAAAACGCTCAATCTCGTTGCCGAAAACCGCAATGTTAAGTTCTCCGGCAATACCGCAGGCGGCGTTTCAAACGGAATCACAAACAATGGCGGCACAATCAACCTCAACGGCACACAGGGCATGAAAATCGTCTTTGATGACAAAATTGCCACTGTTGACGGCAGCACAAACAACATTTTGAACATAAACTCCACCCCCACCGGCGCCGCAGGCTCAGCCCCCGATGATGCGGGCACTGCCGTAACAGTTTATCTCAACAACAACATCCAAAACCACGCAATAAACCACTACGCAGGCAGTCTGGTTGTCGCTGATGACTCGTATTTGAACACAAACAGCCTCAATCTCGCCGGCGGCATGCTCGATATCGCCAACGGAAAGCTCGGAAACGTCGTTTTGCAAGACTTTTCCGTTACAAAAGATTCAAAAATCAACTTTGACGCAAATCTCGTTGATACAGGTGCGGGATTTGGCACAAGCGACCTTATCACAATAAACGGAACCGCCTCCGGAAGCGCAAATCTTGCTATTAATGCCATAAATGTCCTTGCAGACGGTGACGCAGAGCATATCAGGCTGTTCGCTGACAGCTCAAAAGCGCCTACAATCTCGGCTTTGAAGACTTATACGAATTATTTTGTATATGCATATACCCAGAATGCTTCTGACAGAGGCGTTTTAGATATTACGGCAACAGAAAACAAATCCGGTGCCGGCGGGTTGTACGAGGCTGTCCGCGATACGACCGCTACACGCTCATTCAGCGCCGTTGCGGACGTTACCCTTGACAAAGCCCTCGAGCCAATGGGTGGAACGACCCTCAACGTCTTTGGAAACCAGCACAACATAAACGGCGGCGGTTTTTCCGGTTTTGTAACCGCAGCAGGTCAGGAATTGAATTTCTATAACGTCGGAAAGCTCAATGAAGACGGCACGGTTGCTGCGTCTTTGAAAGGATTTACCGGCGAAAGCACGCCTTTGTTGAACAACGCCGGCACAACGGGCATTTATGACACGGTAATTGCCGGAAACAGCCAGACTTCGCTTACCACAACCTTTGATGGGCTCATTAAAAACACCGGAAAATTAATAATCAGCGGTTCTGCTATCGGCGCTGCCGGTGCAGACAATTCTAACATTGCAAACGGCATCCACAGCGGTATTATTAACAATGCAGAAGACGCTGTGCTTGAAATCTCCGCGTCATCGTTCGCCAACAACGAAATTTCAATGGAAAACACAAACGATTACGGCGGTGTTATTACAAACTACGGCTCGGTTTCGGTCGCAAATTCTGTCTTTGGCGGACAAACAGCTGATTCTGGCAACATAACCTCATACCAGTACGGCGCAGCAATTGCAAATACCGCTTCCGGCAGCGCTGAAATTAAAAATTCATACTTTATGAACAACAAATCGCCTGTTTTTAATATGGGTGTAATGAAAATTGAAAATTCCGTATTCGGCGGGGGTACCGGCCTTGGAAACGATGGCGGCTCCAGAAATACAGGTTCTTTGACCATAACTTCATCAGAATTTTCATATAACACAACTTCAACGAAAGGCGCTGTATTCCAGAACGGTTTCGGTGGTACAATGGTTCTGGAAGATTCGGTAGTTAAAAATAATGCTGCTTCAAATGATGGCGGGTTCCTCAACAATGACGGAACTTTGACAGTTTCCGGTACAAAATTCACTGCAAATACTTCCGGCGGAAACGGCGGCGTATTTATGCTTAACGGCGGGTCGCAATTGAACCTTTCTGATTCTGAATTTGACGCAAATTCGGCATATATAAAAGGCGGTGCAATCTCGATTGCACAGACTGATTCAAAAGCATATATTTCAAACTCTACATTTAAAAATAACGAATCGAGCTCATCTGCCGGCGACGGTGGTGCAATAAATATAAGCGGAAACAGTGCCATTGTTGAAATAACCGATTCGTCGTTCACAGGCAACAAATCAGGCAGAAACGGCGGGGCAATATACAACGAAGCGCAATTAACCATCATTTCTGACCAAAAAGATACTATCTTCAAAGACAATATCTCGAATTCAAAACAAACAACCTCAAAATCCAACGATATCCACAACACCGGCACATTAACATTCCGTGGTGCAAAAAATACCTCTATAAACGGTGGTATTTCCGGTTCAGGCAGCATTCTCAAAGAAGAAACCGGTTCTTTAATTCTCAAAGGGCTAAACTCCGAATATACCGGCACAACCTCAATCAACGCCGGCAAAATTCTCTTTGATAAAACCTCCGCAGACGACAGCTACCTCGGCGGCATAACCACAATCAACAACGGCGGTGCTCTGGAGTTCAAACTCGCTGTTGACGACGCGCTTGTATCGGGTGCGATTGCCGGTACGGGCGATTTTCTGAAAACAGGCGCAGCAACCCTCACTCTGACGGGTGATAATAGTGCATTCACCGGAAAAACAACGATTTCCGACGGAAAAATCCTGTTCATAAGCGATTCCGCCGATGACAAATACTTTGCCGGCACAACCGAAATCGCCGAAAACAAAGAACTCATTTATCAAACCGATATCGAAAGCGACTTCAGCGCAATTCTTTCCGGCGCAGGCATTTTGAGAAAAACCGGTGACGAAACATTGAATGTAGCCGGTGCACAGGACACTTTCACAGGAAAAGTGATGATTGACGCGGGAAAACTGCTTTTCAGCTACAATTCCGATGCTGACAAGTTCTTCGGCGGCACAACAACCGTAAATTCAGGCGGAGAACTTGAATACAGCGCAACAGCTGACGGAAATCTCGATTCTGACATCGTCGGAACAGGTATTTTCAGCAAAACCGGCACCGGAATCACCACACTTCTCGGCGAAAACGACGGATTCACCGGAACTGTAAACGTTAAAGAGGGCACTCTCGCGTTCAGCGAAGAAGAAAACAAATCGTTCTTCGGAGCTGCTTCAATAAATGTCGGCGCAGAAGCCGGAAAAACCGCAAAACTCGATTATTCATACAACTACGACAACGAATTCACAAAAACCGTGAACCTCACAGGCAACGGAACGTTCAAAAACAACTCGGCAAACGGTTCAACAGTTACGATTTCGGGCGATGTTGCCATGAGCGGGGAAAATAACCTGCTCCAGTACTCGGGCGGCACATTTGTTTTCAACAATTCATTCGCAAACCTCGACACAACTGGCACAAACAACCTTTTGAGCTTTGATAACACAACCGCCAAAATGTCAACGACGCTGACCTCCTTTGGCAGCAGCGCTTTGAACGCTGAATTGAACAATTCTGTGCTCGATATGACGAATTTTGATTCCTCCGCCGCGGGGCAGGATTTCACGGGCGAAATGATATTCAACAACCTGGAAATAAAAGGAAATTCCGGCATAAAAGTTGACCTTGACCTTAAAAACAACCCCGATCAGGCACACCCCTCCACTTCTGACCCCGAATCCGACAGACTTGTGGTCGGCGCAGGCTCCACCGGCGAAATTGAGCTCTCAAGTGCCGGCGTTGTCGTTGACGGTCTGTGGGTAAACAAAGAAATCCAGATAATCACCGGCGATGGCGCAGGTTCGGGCGGAGTTACCATAAAAGACTTCGGTTCATACCTCAGCGCAACTTCAAACAACTATATTTACGGTCTGGAGCTTAACAACGAAAAAACCGGCGTAATAATCTCCACGCTTGACTACAACAACCCTGACAGTTTGAAAGTTCTGCACAACGGCTCATATCAGGGCACCCAGTACGAAAACAGGGTCTTCACTTTCTCAAATCAGGGCACAAACAACTACGTTATCCTCTCAAATCTTGGAAATATGGGCAAAGGAAACTTTGTCGTGAACGGTGAAAGCACCGAAACCACCCAAAATACGCTTAACGGCAACAATCTGTGGTCAATGTTCCTCATTGATTCCACTGACGGCGACGCAAGGCACTTTGAAATCTCGGATGTAAGCGTTATTAACACCACAAACGTTAACGATGCCGGCAGAAACGGCTCTGCAATCGCGCTTATCGGGGAAAACTCCACTGCAAAAGTTTCCAACGTGAATTTTGATAACAACCTCTCAACAAACGGCGGTGCAATCTTCAACGATGCCGGAAAAGCCAACTGGCAGAACGGAACTTACGACGAAACCACCGCTGATAACGAAAACATGATTATTCAGGGCTCAACTTTCGTCAACAACACTGCAAACGCCTCCGGCGGCGCAATTAAAAACGAGGGTATCCTGAAAATCGGCTCCTCTGTGTTCAGCGCTAACTCAACCGGCCTCACCGCAGGAAACGGCGGCGGTTCTATCGACAACACGGGACTTTTGAAGGTCAACGGCTCCCAATTCCTCAATGACGGCACGTTTGTTTCCGCGTACGACGGCGGTGCAATAAGAAATACCGGCGATTATGGCGACGCAAGAATCAACAAATCCATATTTGACAAAAACAGCGTAACCCACGACGGCGGCGCAATTTACAACAGCGCAGAAATGACGATTTCTGACGCAACATTCACAGGCAACAAAGCCGGAAACCTCGGCGGCGCAATTTATAACAGTGGTTCACTCACGCTCGACGCAAACGAAACCGACGTCACATTCAGCGCAAACACCGCCGCCGGCAGCGCAAATGACATTTATACAACAGGCGATTTGACCGTAAAAGGCGGCTATAACACTGTTATAACCGGCGGAATTGCAGGCAGCGGCAGCATAACCAAAGACGGAACAGGCTCATTGCAGCTGAAAGGCGATAACAGCGGTTTCAATGGTACAACAGCGCTCAATTCTGGAAAAATCGAGTTCACGGCAGACGGAAATTCAAAATACCTCAACGGTACAACAACAATCGCAAGAACTGACGACGCAAACTACGGAACGCTGGAATTTAACGTGCTTTCCGAATACACGCTCGGAAATGACGTACAGCTCGAGGGTGCGGGCATGTTTAGCAAAAAAGGCGCGGCTGATTTGCTCCTTACTGGCAATCATTCGGCGTTCGAGGGCACGACTTCAATCGAAAACGGCAGAATCGTCTTTAATCAAACCTCCGATACTGACAAATACTTCGGCGGAACTACGGATATTGGCGCTTCCGGCGCACTTGTGTTCAATATTTCCGGCGCAATCTCGCAGGAAATGAGCCTCACGGGCACCGGCGACTTTATTAAAACCGGAAACGGCGCATTGACCATTTCCGGAGCCCTGAACACGTTCAAAGGCGATACAGATATTCAGACAGGAAAACTCATTTATGAAAAATCCGACGCAGCTGACAGCTATCTGGGCGGCTCTACAACGATATCTTCGGGCGCATCGCTTGAATTCAACATCGCAGCAGGGCTCACCGAGGCAATAAAAGGCGGAATAACCGGCGCAACCGGCACGTCTTTGAGCAAAACAGGTGCAGGCGTGCTGGAAATCTCCGGAAACAACAGTACTTTTGCCGGTGTTGCCGATGTCAGCAATGGCACGCTGCTTTTCAAAAAATCTTCTGACAGTGACAAATATTTTGGCGGCTCAACCCTTGTAAACGCCGGCGGAACGCTCGAATTTGACGTTTCAAGAGGCTTTAGCGAAACAATCAACGGAAATATCAACGGCACAGGCGATTTTGTAAAATCGGGCGAGGGCAATGTTGAGCTGAAAGGCGACAATTCCGCATTTACCGGCGATACAGTCATTGAAAAGGGCAAATTAACATACCTGAAAACATCCGATTCTGACAAATACTTTGGCGGCTCGACCGAAATCCAAAACGGCGCTGTTCTTGAATATCGTCTTAACGGCACAAATGCTGATTTGGCAGGAAATAACAGCATTACAGGTGACGGTACATTCCTAAAATCGGGTACGGGCGTTTTGAATCTTTCCGGCTCAAACAACGCATTTACCGGAGTTGCTCAAATTCAATCGGGTAAAATCAGCTATGTTCAATCCGACGCAAGCTCCTATTTTGGCGGCATGACGCAGATTGACGAAAACGGCGTACTTGATTTTACCAACAATTCCGATGATAATCTCAACGGCTTATCAGGTACTGGCGACTTTAACAAGCTCGGAACGGGCATTTTGAGCCTCACCGGCGACAATTCCGCATTCACAGGCAGCGTGAATATCAACAACGGCACGCTTTCCTACGAAAAATCCGACGCCGGTTACAAATTCTTCGGCGATGATGCTGAAATTACAATCGCCGATGGCGCTGCGCTCGATTTTGACCTTTCATTTGACGAAACAATCAACGGCGGAATCATTGGCAGCGAAAAAGCTTCGATTCAGAAGAATGGCACGGCTGATTTAATCGTTAAGGGCGACAATTCATCGTTTGAAGGCACCACAACCATCCACGACGGCTCAATAATCTTCAACAAAACTGACGTAAACGAATCATATTTCGCCGGAAATACAGTTATTAACCAGAACGGTGCTCTTGAGTTCAACCTCACTGCTGACGCGGCTTTGAGCGGCACACTTTCCGGCAGCGGAACTTTCATAAAATCAGGAAACGGCACACTTGAGCTCACCGGAAGCAACAATTCCTTTAGCGGAAACACCGTAATTGAATCAGGTACAATCAGTTATGTTCAATCCGAAAACGGTTCGTATTTCGGCGGTTCTACGGAAATCGCAGCAGGTGCAAAACTCGATTTTGAAAACGATTATGTAGATAATATTAAAGAACTTTCAGGCTCAGGCGAACTTAACAAAACCGGAAGCGGAAAACTCAACCTCACGGGCGACAACTCCGGATTTGGCGGTGATTTGAACATCAAAGAGGGCATACTTTCCTTTAATAAAAACGGCTCTGACGCTTTCATCAGCGGAAATGCGAACATTTCGTCCGGCGCTGAGCTCGTCTTTAACCTTTCTCAATCTGAAACCCTTGCCGGCGGTCAAATTCAGGGCGAAGGCACATTTACAAAATCTGGCAGTGCAGATTTGAACCTCTCAGGCGACAACAGCGGCTTCTCCGGCACTGTAAACATCGCCTCCGGCAATATGAACTACACACAGACCGGCGACAGCAAGTACTTTGGTGGAACAACAAACATCTCCGGCGGTACTTTGAACTTTGAAAACAACATTGCCGACGAAAACCTCACAATTTCGGGCGGAAACGGCGTTTTGAACAAAACCGGCAGCGAAACCCTCAACCTTGTTGGCGACAACTCGGGCTTCACCGGTGATATCAACATCAAAGAGGGCACTCTCGCGTTTAATGACCTGAATAACAAGTTCGTACAGTCAGAAATCAACATTCAGGGCTCATCGCCTGATAACACCGCAAACCTCGTTTATACTGCAAATTCTGACAACAGCTTCGACAACACGGTCAATCTCAACGGAAACGCGTCCGTAACAATATCCGGCGTCGGTTCTAACACAATCTCCGTCACAAACCCCGCAAATACATCCGGAAACAATAATACAGCGGCTTATGAAAACGCGGATTTCGTGTTCGACAACTCTTTTGCCGATTTTGGCACAACAGGCACCGGAAACACCCTCTCTGTCAGCAACGGAAGCTTCTCTCTGGGCGAAAATACAAAGAATTTCGGCAATTCTTCGCTAAATGCTAATTTTAACGACGTTACAATCGACCTCCACCAGCCTGATGACAGTTCTTCAGGGCTTGATACGTTGACATTCAATGACCTGAATGTTACCGGCAATACTTCGCTTAACATTGATCTTGACCTGAAAGGCAACAAGGATCAGGGCACTCCGACAACCGACAACCCCGAATCGGATAAAATCGTGTATAATCAGGGCTCCGGAACCATTGATATTGGCACAATTAACATCTATAAAAACGGCGAATGGGTTGATAAAGAAATCACCGTGCTTGAAAAAACCGGCACCTCCGGCGGCGAAATCTCAATCGGTCAAATGGATCCGATTACTGTCGTAACCTCTTCTGACTACGAATACGAAGTCAAAAAATCCGACAACGCCGGAAAACTCGTAATTTCTACTACCGACTACAACGACGACCCGACAGGCAATGAACAAACCCTCAAAAAAGCACATATTGGAGGCGGTTCTATTAATCCTGACAGACAATTCATTGTAGATTCCGAAACTCCGGTTTATAAGGTGCTTTCTGACCTTGGAACAATGGGCGAAGGCAAATTTACGGTATCAGGTCAGGGCGCCGCAAACAGTACAATCACCGGAAATGACCTCTGGACGCTATTTAACGTGGATTCTACCGACGGAAAAGACAGAGAATTCATCTTGAGCAATGTCACGGTTTCTGACGCTCACAATGACGGCGACGGCTCGGCGCTCATTGTAAACGGCTCCCAGAGCACGGCAAAAGTCGAAAACGCTGCTTTAAAAGATAATTTTGCTACAGGCGACGGCGGTGCAGTGGCTAACGACAACGGCGGAAAGCTCGATATCAAAAATTCTGAGTTATCAGGTAACGAATCGGGTAAATCCGGCGGCGCAATTTCCAATAAAAACGGTGCTCAAACCACTATTTCAGGTTCACAAATAAATAACAACACAGCCGGTGAAAACGGCGGTGCAATCTATAATGAATCGGCAGAAATCACGATAACCGACTCATCTTTCGACGGAAACCACGCAAACTCCGATGGCGGCGCAATTTACAACAATAACGGCACGGTCAGCATCATTGCAAACGCGCAGGACGTGAACTTTACGGACAATACCTCGGGTTCAGGTGCAAATGACATCTTCATGACAGGTGCAGACGCCAAGCTCAACATCTCCGGCGATAAAAACGTAAATATCACCGGCGGAATTGCCGGAGAGGGCTCAATCGTCAAAGATAACGGCTCCGGCACGCTGAATTTGAGCGGAAATAACAGCGCCTTTAGCGGAACAACAGAAATTAACGACGGTACAATCAAATTCAACAAAACTGACGGAAACGACAGCTACCTCGGAGGTACAACTACCATAAACAACGGCGGAACGCTCGATTTTAACCTTGCTGTCGATGAAACCCTCTCAGGCGGTAAAATTTTTGGCGATGGTGATTTCCAAAAATCGGGCACGGGCACACTCACCGTTTCCGGCGACAACAGCGGATTCACCGGCGATACAACTATCACGGGCGGCAGCATAATATTTGATAAACAAACTGAAAATGACATCTATTTCGGCGGAAATACTTCCATTGAAAGCGGCGCAGAGCTTGAATTTGCGCTCGGAGCGGATGAAACAATATCAGGTACAATATCAGGTAACGGCACTTTCACAAAATCCGGCGACAGCTCAAATCTCACGGTTACGGGCGACAATTCCGGATTCAAAGGCACTACGGTCATTGAGGGCGGCACGATTACCTTTGATAAAAACTCGGCTGACGACAAATATTTTGCAGGCTCAACCCAAATTTCGCAAGGGTCATCGCTTATCTACGATTTGGCTGAAAATGAAACAATTTCCGGCACATTGAGCGGAAACGGCGTATTTGAAAAAACAGGCGCTGCTGATTTGACTGTAAACGGCAACAACACGGGCTTTGACGGCACTGTGAAAGTTACTGAAGGCAATCTTGTCTTTGACAAAAATACCCAATCTGACCTGTTTTTCAAAAATACGGAAATTGGTGCAAACGGAAGCCTTACTTATGACTTAGACCTTGCAGATACCATAAATGGTTCAATTTCCGGCACAGGTTCTTTCAACAAAACCGGAAACGGAACACTCACCGTAACCGGCGACAACAGCGCATTCGCCGGTGAAACCGCAATCGACAAAGGTGCGATTGTATTTGACAAACAAAAAGCCGAAGACAGCTATTTTGCCGGAAATACAACTATAAACGCGGATGGAAAGCTTGTTTACAAACTCGCAGTTGACGAGCAGCTCAGCGGTACGATTTCGGGTACCGGAATTTTTGAAAAATCGGGTACGGCGAACTTTGTTGTCAGCGGTGACAACAGCGATTTCAGCGGAAAAACTTTAATTTCATCGGGTACGCTCACCTTTAACCAGAATTCTGATGCCGACAAATATTTTGCCGGCTCAACAGAAATCGCGTCGGGCGCAATCCTCAATTATAACAACTCAATTGCCGGTACAATCCAGAACGTAAGCGGTTCCGGCATATTTGAGAAAAACGGCAGCGGAGAACTCACTGTTGACGGTGCAAATTCCGGATTTAAGGGCACTGCAAAAGTCAACGAGGGCATTTTATCCTACGTTCAAAACGAAACCAACTCTTACTTTGGCGGAAAAACAGAAATCGCTGAAAATGCCTCGGTGCACTTTGAAAACTCTGTTTCTGACGCGAAATTCTCCGGTTTGAGCGGAAAAGGCGATTTTGTAAAATCAGGTACCCAAAACCTCACAATCGACGGCTCAAGCGCCGAATTTGCTGGCACATTGACGATTGATGAGGGCAAATTAACCTTTGAAAAACTTTTCAACACTGATTCTTACATTTCCGGCAAAACCCAGATAAATAAAGACGGTGAGCTTGAATTGAGTCTGAGCAGGGATTTCACCCTTACATCAAAAATCGAGGGCGACGGCAAAATCAGCAAGAGCGGAAACGGCATTTTAACGCTTTCTGGGGACAATTCCTCATTTAAGGGCGATTTTGAACTAAAATCGGGTACATTGCACTTTGAAAAAGGCGCCCAGTACTTCAATGCTGCAAATTCAATCTTCAATTCAAATTCAACAATAGATTTCTTAAACCAGTCGATGGATAAAGTCAGCCTTGGAAACGTTACCCTGAATGGGGTTACAAACCTCAGAATTGAAGCTGATTTAGCAAAAGGAACCGGCGATTTTATAAGCGCATCTTCGGTTTCAGGCAACGGCTCCATGCTTATTAGCTCTCTTGCGATATTGACGGATTCTGTAGGGCCTTTCACCTCAATACCTGTCATAGATACGAACGGCGGGCTCTCACAACGTGTTTCGCTTGCGTCTTCTCTTTCTCAAATTGAAGGCCCGATATATGTTTACGGCATTGCCTATGACCCGAACACCGGTTGTTTGAACTTTACCGGCACACAGGGTACCAGCCCGTCGGCACTTTCCGGTTCTGTAGCTGCACAGGTTGGCGGCTATCTCGCTATGCTGGAATCTTACGAAGAAGCGTTCGCAAATATGGATATGACGATGCTCATGACCGCATCCGAGCGTACTGCAATGAAATTGAGAAATAAAATTGCCGCTGCTGACTCAAATGTGGCATTTACGCCTACGATGTTCCCCGAACAGAACAAAGGAGCGTGGTATCGCCCATATACAGCTATAGAAACAGTAGGACTGAAAAACGGCCCGAAAGTCCGCAACAATATCTATGGCTCACTTTTCGGTGTTGACAGTGAAATAATAGAGCTCAAACATGGTTTTGACGCCGTATTTACAGGCTATGCAGGATATACCGGCTCGCACCAGAAATACGAAAACATCAGCATTTATCAGAACGGCGGGCTCCTCGGCGGCACAGCAGTGTTCTATAAAGGCAATTTCTTCTCCGGTTTCACCGCAAATGCAGGTGCAATGCAAGCAGAAGCTTCAACAAGCTACGGCAGAGATGACATAACCCTGCTCACAGCCGGTATTGCAAACAGAACAGGCTACAACTGGGAGCTTTTCAATGGGAAATTCATTGTACAGCCTAATATCACGCTTTCATATACTTTCGTAAACACCTTTGATTATACGGCAAAATCCGGTGTCAGAATGAGTTCCGACCCGCTGAACGCCATTCAGGTTGCTCCCGGAATCAAATTCATAGGAAACCTCAAAAACGGCTGGCAGCCTTATGCGAGAATCTCTGTTGTGATGAATTACCTTGACGACTCTAAATTCTTTGCAAATGAAACTGCAATCCCTGAACTTTCTGTAAAACCTTACGTTTTGTATGGTGTAGGTGTGCAGAAACGCTGGGGTGAAAGATTTACCGGCTATCTCCAGACCCTGCTCAGGAGCGGCGGTAGAAACGGTATCGGCTTTGGATTAGGCTTTAGATGGACGATTTAGCGCCGGTTAAATGGTTGAATTTTATTGGCAAATAGCAGATTTTGTTATGATGGATTGTAAAGAACATTGAAAGTTTAATTTGCCCTCGACATCCACCCCACAATAATACTAGTTAAGCGAGGTGGAAAGGAAAGAGAAAACATGAACAAAATTATGTTCATTAAAAAAGCTCTGCTATTCGCAAAGCTTTTCATTGACCTAGTATTGGTAGTGCTTTTCTAGGGCAGGGCGGTAAGACTTAGGTCTTGCCGCTTCTTTATATATTATAAACCATTTTGTTATATTTTCAAGCCTCTAAAATTTCATTAAAATTTGTAAATTTCTAGCAAAAACAAGTTTAAAAATCACCGAAAACGGGCATTATACATGTAGGAATGTAGCGTACTTCATATTTCTTAAAGCTTGAAAACATTGCGCAATGGGGTTTTTGAAAATGGTTTAAATGTAGTATGCACAAATTCCTAAAATAGGTTATAGTGGTTGTAACCTGTGCACTGGATAAATCAGAGGGTTCTCGATGGTGAAGAATAAGGTATGCAAAAAGCTTTATTTGGCGTCCGCAATAGCGGTGCTTGCTTTTAGCGTGCCTGCTTTCGGTGCGGAATATGACATAAAAGACTTTTCCACTACAGCTGACAGCCTTACGAACCATTCTCCCGAATTTCAATCCTCCGATACAATAAATATCCTTCAGAACCTTTCAGCTGACGCAAATCTCCCCCAATTCCCCTCAATAACCGTAAACGGAAACGGTTATTCGCTCGATGGAGCAGGCTCATATTCAGGATTTACAGTAGATTCGACTGAAACTCTCACCATTAACAACTACCTTGTAAAAAATTTCACAACTTCTCTGACAAACGCAGGCACCACAACCATCAACGCCCAAAAAGGTATTGCTGAAATAGCAGGAAACATTATCAATGAGGGCACTCTCATTTTAAATTCAGGTACAAACGGGTATGTAAAAATCGAGAACATCGCGTCCACAAACGCACAGGGCGTTGTTAATATAAATTCTTCCACCGATGGTAGGGTGAAAATTTCAGGCACAGTTGAAAACCAAACAGTTAATCTGAACGGCGGAATGCTGACACTGGGTGATTATGCACAATCAGGTACAAATTATTTTCAAAATTCCGCTCTTAACCTGAACAGTGGTACAATAAACACAGCCAATGGCGAAATAGCAGCTATTTCGCTGTCGGATTTGTCCGCGACAAATCCGACA
>OGOC01000162.1_pt1 | contig 70168 bp, 78 predicted proteins | sample 1552561 | NCBI WGS metagenome assembly OGOC01 (sample SAMEA2580148, study PRJEB22360) | human gut metagenome | biome: human gut; feature: human-associated habitat; material: faeces | place: Denmark | collected 2008/2010
TGGACTTAATAAGTTAGACTGGACTTAATAAGTTAGACTGGACTTAATAAGTTAGGCTGGACTTAAAAAGTTAGTCCAAACTTAAAAGTTAGTCCAAACTTAAAATGTTAGGCTGGACTTATAAAGTTAGACGGCACTTACAAGGGAGGAATGTTTAAGAATCCTTAATAGTTATGAATCCTTAATAGTTAAGAATCCTTAACTATCTTGAAGCCCTTGAACCCGTTGAAGCCGTTGAACCCGCTATCCCACCACAACATACCATTCCCGTTGAACCCGCTATCCCACCACAACCGATTGCCCGATTGCCCGAGTGTTCCATGTGGAACATTTGCAATTTAAGGCCAAATACACTATATATATAAAAGGGGGAACCGGGGGAACCGGGAATCATGGATACCGGGAATCATGGATACCGGGAATCATGGATACCGGGAATCATGGATACCGGGTGTGCCGTCTCTCTATATATAGGGGGAACCGGGAAAGTTGTATGACACAATTATAATACGCAGATAGTCAGTAGGTTACAACGCGCCGGAAAGAAAACCGCTTGACGTCCCCCGCAATCATGTTAAATTGCAATCATCCACCGGGAACAATCCGGAACAATGAGAACACTACTTAAATAGATAGGAGATTAAACAATGATTATCGATGTGATACTAGACCGCAAAGACGGTGCAATTAAGTACACCGCCGCAACGCACCTAAAAGCAATCTATGACTACGCAACAGACGCAGGTATGACAGAGTTAGCTACCGCCGTAGACGGCGGAAATGATGAAGAGGTTAAGGCCGCACTCATGCGATACATTACAGTGTGCGGCTATCCAACTGCCCTGCTGGACTATATCGCAAGCGTGCGCTGGACGGATGACGCTCCCGCCGCTACGGCGGATAAGCTCGCAATCATCCGCAAGGTTGCCACCCGGTTGCGCCGCAACATTAAACAAAACCGCCTCGCGATTGTGCATGACAGACGCTTAGGCGATGTGGACTATCTGGAAGCGGTTGAAGCCCTGCCATGCGGCCCGCTCGGAACTGAAGACCCTGAACCTACAGAAATATTGCTTTCCGTGACATACGGCGCAGGACTGCCCGCCGCACAAGCTGACGCGATTGAAGACGCCCTACTTGCCGCAGTTAATGCCCTGCCATTTCCCGCTGATGACATTTTCAGAGGCACGGGAGACGGTACAAGGGAATACACTGCTCTCTTTAGCCTTTGATAATTAGGAACTTACGATTGTGTCATACAACTCAAAAAATAATTTGACAAGATAAGAAAATCTGATAAAGTGGAATCATCCAGCGGGGGACAAGCCCCGCAACAATAAAAGAAACACTAACTGAAAGAAAGGAATTAAAACAATGAAGAATCAGATTATTGAATTGCCCGCCACCACATTCACCGGCCTTGCAAATCATTTCCGGGACTTGCACCCGGAAGGAATCAAAGGTGCGGTAGACGTACATTCACCGGACTTTTACGAGGACGCAAAACGGTTTGCATACGTAGAGGGAGATAGCAACGGCGGGCGCGTCTCCGCCGTGTGGGCAATCCTTCCCACCGGCGAGATTGCCACCCTAGTCAAAAATCCGGGTGCGGTAGTCCCGCTGGATGACGTTTTCGGTTCCATTCACGGCAACGGGGGAAAGTGGCTTTTCGCACTCTCTACCGATAAACTCGTAGAACTCTATACCTCATACGGTTATGTCCCGGTTGCATGGCTACAGTGGGACGATTCACAGGCCCCGGAATCATGGGACTATAACCGCTACGGTCGCCCTAGTCCTGCCTTTTTCGTCCACCGCTACTATCTGACGCCCGCAGAATGTGAAACCTATGGGGCAGGCCGGCACATGGTGCGCACCTACGATGAAGGCTTCAACCTTGTCCTCAAACTGATAAGCCGGGTTTAATTTCTGAAAAGTTACACCACCCTAACATACTAACATACTAACATACTAACAACAAAACAATAGAAAGAAATAATACAATGAGCATATATACAGAACACGCAAAGAGATTCCTCGCAAGTTGCGGAATCAGAATCACCGGGAAATATAAGGGCATGTTTACGCCCCTATGGGATGACAAGCAACATAGTACATGGGAAATTGTCTTACACCGGGAAGACCGTCAGAAGGGAGAAAGGCATGCAATCTTCATCACCTTCTATCAGTCTCTTGCCAACCGAGGAAAGACGCCCACCGCCTATGACGTACTTGCTTGTCTGTGTAAGTCTCCTTGTGGCTCGTACATAGAGTTTTGCCAAGCTTATGGATTGCCCCTGTATGACGAGGAAACGGGTGACTATGATATGAGGTCCTATGGCATGTACGGCGGAGTTATTCAGGAGTATGCGGACCTTAAATCCTTCTTCACCCGCCCGGGTGAATGGGAAGAGCTGGAAGCGATTTATTAATCCCCTGAAAAGTTACGCCACTCTATAAAACTAGTAGAAAGGACATTAAATCATGGATGATATTTTAACCGTTACCGTTATAGACGACCCTCACACAGGATTTTTCCGTGTCACGATTGGAGAACGTTGCATTGCTACTTTCCACTATTGCACGAAAGGTGAAGGCGGATTTTTTACTAAAAGCCAAGCCAAGAAACTGACTGTGAATCTAGTACGAAAAATTAAGAGAAGTAAGATAACCGAAACTAAAAAGGGAATTGAACTTATCTGACAAAAAGAAAGGAGAATAAAATCATGAATGAAGACGAAAAGAAAACGGCAATAGATATTTTAGCCGCCCATATCCGGGAAACGCGCCCCTACCTTTTCCAGTTGTCCGCACGCCATGATGAAGAGCTGGAACTAATCGCCGCACTAGCAGAAGCAACCGGAAGCAAGCTTACCTTGCTTGTCAGGAACCGGGAATCCGGAGAAATGCGGGCAATCAGCATTGCGGACTATCGCCCCTGTGAAATGGTAGTCAGCCGTGCCTTTATTTCAGACCCACTATGCCTTGCCCTTGAGGAAGCGGGCGCAAGGATTGTGTATAACCGTTAAGTTCTCCCCCTGAAAAGTTACACCACCCTAAAAAAGTATTTGACAAGATAATAAAATCCGATAAACTAAAATCAGCAAGCGGGAGACAAGCTCCCGCATAACCTCAAACCATTAGAAAGAAATAACTTATGAAAGAAATACTAAAATTAGACTATGACGAAATGACTGTATCAGACCCTGACAAGATGACAATCTTGCCCTATAACTGGAAGGAAGATACTGCCCTCATGCTTACTGTTACGGATAGGGTATGCAAGGGAATCGAAAAAGCAAGGAAGCTACTTCCCACCCTGCCAAGGGGAAGTGAGATTAAAATCAGAATGGATGCTTGGTACATTCTGGGAGAGCTTAAAGGATATACACCGGACTTCGGATATATTGTGATAAGACAGTTTGAAACTGACTTTGTACTAGCCCTTTCTGATTCCCCGGAAACTATTTCTTGGTCGCTCTAATTTATCATACAACTGAAAACCTAAACAACACTATATCATGAACACTCAAATTGAATTGAAAGACAACGAAATCCCGGCATGGGCATTCTACGAAAACGGCGAGGGCCTTCTGTCCCTTATCTTTTTCGCCGCATCACCTTCACATGCACGCCCTATTGCCGCCCTGCTTAACATATACCCGTGGGATGCCCTGCCAGAATTAGATGATTCTGACATTGTGCGCTTGTGGCAGGCGGTGAAAGAGAATGAGTTAGGGGACTGGTGTACCTATGACGCAAAGGAAATTAACCGGTATCTGGAACAACGGTTCTGCCAGTCAGTAGCTACAGCTTCTATAATTACGCCGCTCCCTGTTGAATAACTACGCCGCCCTATAAAATCAAACTAACAATAAACAATAGAAAGCAAACATATTATGAAGACTACAACTAAACCGGAAGTGCTTAAAGTATCAGACTATGCCCTTATCCATGACATTCCCACCTATGCCCTCAATTACTTGGCGTGTGGGGAAGATGAAAGCCTCGCCCCTGACGACATTGAAAACATTGAAGAGTGGGAAAAAGACTACTATCTTGCCCCCCTCGTTGAAGGCCAGCAGGTTGCCCTTCATTCTGCCACTCCGGCTTTCGGTTCACCCTGCCCCTGTGTAAAATACTATGTCCTGCCCCGCTTTATGGGCGCCGTCTTGTCATGGATAAATCCGGGTTGCCGGATGACTAACTGCTACCTTGAACTTAGGCTTACAGACGGTAGCCGGGTAAAGGTGTACCTGAAAGGGAATCAAACCCTGCGCAGTACTATCCGCAACCTGATTGGCTTGGTAGAAACGGGACATACTTTCACCGATATGAACGGCCACAATGTATCCCCCCGTCCCCGTGATATCGTTAATTTCTGGATTCGCACGATGCACGGCCAAACGCTGGCAACTGGAAGAATATAAATCACTTGCGGCTTGTTCCGGGGAATCAAAATTGTTCCACGTGGAACATTTAAACCCCGGAACCCCCGGAACCCGTCAAATAACTCTAACCAAATAGAAAGATAAAGTAGAAAGACAAAGGAATAATTCCCGCCCCGGAATGCGGGGGATATCGGGTGCAACGGGTTCCGGGGATTCCGGGGTTTAACAATAAACCAATCATAAATTACAGACCATGAAAGACATATCCGAATTACATATCAGAATAGAAACGGAAATGGTAACGGGTGGTAAGATGCGCCTCACTATTTGGAGCTTCAACGCCCTTCACCGGAAAGAGTACCTGCTTAATCCGTCCGATTGCGCTAACTGTCTGCTACTCCTTCCCCGGTATGCCAAGCCGGGAAGCAAGAGCCAGAAAGATGACATTGTCCTGTATCGGATTGGAACGTATGGCGTTATGCTTATCTCTTCAAAGGATGAACCCCCGCACACTCTCCTTGAAAGACTACCCCGCCCTGATAAAATAGCATGGTTCCCTTTCGGCATGGAGAATGTATGCCAAGCGGGAGATACCCGGCAGGTTAATTCTCAATACGTCTCCTATTTGCAAATTGTCCCATAGGATTTTGTCATACACATAAAAATTATTTGACAAGATAAGAAAATCTGCTAAACTGAAATCATCCAGCGGGGGACAAGCCCCGCAACAATAAACCAAACAACAAACCAATAGAAAGAATAAAACAATGAATACTACATCCACAAACCTCACCAGTGCCGCCGGAATCAACGCCCTTACTGAACGGGCAAATGCCGCTATCGATGCCGCCGTAGACAAGGTGCGTGACGACCTCATGAAGAATAATCAGAATGACTATGTCATCCCGGTGAAAAATATGGGGCATAACCTGAAACAGGTTGTCCGAGATAATGCCGCCTATGGTCTGGCCGCCTTTATTACTCACCGCATGCTGATACTAGTGGCCGAACGCCTTCGCCAGTTTGAAGGCAAGGTCTATAACGTCCGAGTAGAACGGATGATGGATGACTGTCTGGCCGCCGCAATCGTACAAAGCGTTGATGCGGACATTAAAATCCATGCCTATATAGATAGAAGTCACTACTCATGGCCGAAAGTGGTGTTTCATCATATCCTCCCCGGCATGTATGATACCGTAAATATTTCCTTTAACTTTGACGTCAACGAATTGACGCAGAAGCAGAAGCGAATTGTCACCGGGAGGGACATGGAGAAATTCATTGAAGGAATCTTTGACGGTATGGTTCGCCTTGATACCAAGCTTCAAGAAATTGAGGATTCAAACTACCGCCTTTGCAATTCCGACTACGTGTGCGCCTATTTTACACAAGCCGTTAAAGTGGAAGAGCAAGTGAAGAGCTTGAAGCAAGGCCTTCAAAACCTGACTGGTGTACAACACTATCGCTTCGACTATAACCACACAACCGTTTCTACCCTTCCCTCATACAGGGCATGACTTAAACCCCGCCCCAGCTACCCTATTTATTAGAACCCTCAAATAACTCTAACCAAATAACAAAACACCATGAGAACCTACATTGAAAAATTAGGCAAGGAATACATTGAAGGCAGAAAAGAAAGTGGCAAGTCTCCCTTGCGGACCGGATTATACGGAGTGCGTTTGCGCTCCATGACATGGAAGCGCACCCGACTTTTCTCCTATCAAACGCATGTTGCCACCCTCGACCGCCGAGGTAAAGTACTGTATGTTACGACCAAAGAATATTCACAAACCACTACCCGGCAAATGCGGGATATTGAATGGCTCGCAAGTTGCAACGGCTTTCATATCGTACCTACCGAACGCGTTGAAGATTATGCACATATCCTTGAAGGATAGTATCATACATATTAAAGTAAAAACCTGATAGAGTATTATCTTTTCCCTTAGAACCGACAAAGAACACTACAAAATTATGACTGCATTTGACATTGATATTAAGGGCAGGAAACGTGATGAACTTTCCCGCACGGAATGGCTTAAGCTCACAAATCGAATCAATAAACTTCAACCTGCAATCTTTTCTTTTAAGGCAGGTGTAATATCCCATAGGATAGACAGGCCTTCCGAATGGAATGGAGAAGGAACGGTATATGTTAAGCCGTACATGCGGCCCTACGCAATCGAACTGGAACGCACACACAATGGCGCGTGCATTGTCCGGCTCCACAAGTTGAAGTGGAATGGCACGGTGTGGAAACTTGCGGAAACGGCGGCTCTGACTGTAGGGGATGCTATAGAACTGGCAAAGCACTTTATTGCGGTGGTTAATCAGAACTGGCAGGAAGTGGGGTTGCGTATTGCGCAGGAAGCAGGGGCGGTGGACTTCATGGTTGACGGTAGCCTCACCTATATGCGCTTCCGATTCCTCACACCCGATAAGGAATCCATGAATAAACTTAACTCCATAAAGGTTCGCAAGTTGGCAGAACGTTTCTTCCTCCCCTGCATGGTGAAGTTTACGAGCAACAAATGGCACGATGATTTGAATCTGGAAACCGTGAAGCTCGTACTCCGTTGAACCCTTAGAACCCTTACATAGCTCTATAGTATGACCTCCGAAAAAGAATCTAATGTCGTCATCCTCCGCAAGAACTGTCTCCACCACATCGGGCGAGCCGATAGGCTTCATACCCTGTGGAGCCTCGTGGAGCACCTGCATTCGGTAGTGGACATTGTTGCCCTCGTAAGTGCGCTGGTTTGTTTAGGATACCTCCTTGCCACTGGTGAACTTCTCATATCGTACCTTACATGGTGCGTCATCATCACGGGCTGGTTTGTCTTCCAGCTACTGGTAGAATGGGGCATTGACATCATACGCCGACGCCTAAAGCGGCATCAGCTGGAAGCAAATCGCCTCGCCCGTTGCCTTGAAGATATGGGATTCACTCGCCCCCTCTTCTAATTAGAAACCTCACATCGCTCTACAAAAACAAAACAGATATGAAACCTATCGCACTCGCTCAACAAATCATGCTCATTCATTCTTGGTCTAGCAATAATGAGGGAAGCACCGGGGAACTTTGGGATACTATTATCCTTCCCTCCATGACTAAATCTGAACTCTATATTCCCCGGTATCCGGAGGCTGACAATCTCCAATCCGTGCGGACTAAGTTCCTGATTGAAGCCTTCGGAATCGGCAAGGTAATCATGACAGATACCCATTTCATCATCCGCACACTTTATGACCCGAAGGCGTATGGGGACCACACGGTGCGCATCCTCCGGCTAAACACGCCAACGACGCGGCGAGGCAAGGATTGCATGTATGCCACCGAAATTTATTTCGGAGGACATCGCGCCGTTCGATATAGCGAAACCCTTTACGATGCTATGTTTAAGGCCCGCCCTTCGCTAGTCCTCTCTGCCAAGATGGCCTTCCCTCTATCAATCGAAGGCACTCCGATTTTGACGATGGCTCCCGACTACATGCGGCTGAACATGGGGAACCTGACCAATGAGGAAATCCTCTCGCTCCACAAGAGTTCCTTCCAATGCAATTTGAGAGTTTAACCCAACAATTTCTTGCACTCCTTCGGGTTTCCCGTTTAACTCGGGAGATAATGGAGGAACAGAAAAAAGAATACGAACGAAATCCAAAAAGTTATAACCACTTCTATCAAGAATATGTTAGAACCCAAAATATCAGAAAGAAATATGGACGAAGTAATTAAAGTTGGAGACTACGTTGTCACTGAAAATAGAGAAGTAGGACAAGTAACCGAAGTCAACCGTCGGTCCTACACTATTAAAGTCTTGAATTCTTTTCCACCGAAGGGATGGTTTTGCCGCCATGACCAAGCAAGGAAATGCTACCCTGCACCTCTTCGGAAGTTTAAGGAGGGGGACGTGGTAATTTGTAGAGACCTAAAAGGGGATTGGACTGTAATGGAGGACGAGAAGGATTCCGTTCTTGTAGGTATTAAGGATAAATGTACAGGGACTATCAAAGCAGTAACCCCTGCCTCCCTCCTTCTCATCAGGCCAATAGACCTGCATCCTCGGTTCCACGTCATTGAAGGAGTTCTCTGGGACACTATTGAAAACCTCCCCCTCTCCCTCTGCCCCTCGTGGGAGGGAACTACCAAAATCACTCATCTCTGTAACATCATGAACGCCATTGATAGGGACGAACCGAAAAAGCTTGACAAGTAATAAAACCCAGATACTATTATCCGTACATGAACACCACAGAACCAAACGAATTGAGCCTCGATAATATTCAGGAAGAGGTAGCCCGCATTCTCGCCGAACCGAAGTCTGTCATGTTGAAGGAAAGACTGCAACGGGAGTGGGATGCAGTCCCTGCCTTCAACCTGCCCATCGACGCGCCCGCGGAGGCGGTTGCCGAGAAGGCTCTTGAACTGGGAGACTACGCCTCCAACATCTTTGATATTGAACCCCCGCCGCTGGCGGGAGTTCAGTTCATCATGGCAGAAGTCGCCGAGAACCTCGTCACTGTGAAGGAATACATTGCCTTTATGCAGGAGCTTGAGAACCCCGGCAAGGCGTGCAATATCTTTACAGACTCCCACGTCATGATTAAGGCACTCGTCCTCTTCATGGCCATTCACCTCTTGATAGCGTATGCCAGTCAGAACGACCCGGACCGCATTGATGAAGAGAAGGGAGGCATCTCCGCATTCCGTCTCTTCTCCGTGGCGAGCAATGTAATTTCCATGAACCTGATGGAACAGTCTACTCTTACCTTCGTAGATAAGTCGGAGCTTGCCGAGAAGGAAGCCAACGCCCGTAAAATTATTCTGCCTCACGAAGCATAAAGCAATGGAGATAGGTAATCCCAAGAACATGAGCGTGAAGGAGTTGGAGGAAGCGATTGCATTCTTCAATAGCTCCTACTACAATGAGGGGAAGACCCTCATTCCCGACACGGTTTACGATACGCTAGTAGAGGAACTGCGTTCCCGTTCCCCGGAATCCAAGGAACTCGATAGTCTTGGGGACGACGTACAACGGGGAGCCAAGACCTTCCGGCATCCCAATCCCGTCCTGTCTCTCGCCAAGATTCATGAGGGCAAGGACGGAATTGGTATGGACCAGCTTCGCGGCTGGATTGCCGGACGTGACGTCGTGGTTGAACCAAAGTATGACGGCCTCACCCTCGTTCTGTACATTGAAAAGGGACGACTGGTACGGGCCGTTACCCGTGGCAACGGAACCGAGGGGGAAGTAATCCCCCTTGATAAGGTTCTCTATATGGTCTCGCCAAGTTATGGCAATTACACGGGAGCTATCCGTGGGGAAGTGGTTGTGGCTAAGAGCAACGAGGGGCAGGTGGAAAGCATGGGGTACTCCAACCTCCGCGCCTGTGCCGTTGGTCAACTCCGCAACAATAAGCTCAAGTGGTCTGACTGGCTCATTACCTTCATCCCGTTCGATGCAAGTCCCTTCCCGGAGGGTGTTGAATCCCGCATGGAACTGCATGGGTGGCTGATGGAAATGTTTGACCTCGCAACCCTCCCCAATGTATACCCCAATGGTGAAGCCCTGACGGATGAATACATCCGGGACATGGCCAAGCACCTGCGCGACGACAACGCCTATCCTACCGACGGCATTGTGTTTAAGTTGAACCAGAAGAATGCTATAATCCATGCGGGAGAGGCTACCGCCCATCACCCGAAGGATGCCGTAGCCTTTAAGTTCAACCCGCAGGGAGTTGGAACTACCCTTCGCGATGTCATTTGGCAAGTAGGACGGACGGGGGTATTAACCCCGGTTGCTGTCTTCGATACGGTGAAGATTGGTGGAACCAATGTATCCCGTGCCACCCTCTCCAACGTGGCTAATGCGGCCTCCTTCCACATTGGTGATACCGTGGAGGTGGTTAAGGCAGGGGAGATTATTCCGTACATCCGCAAGGTTCGCGGCTGTGGCAATACGGTTTCCGTTGTCCCTCTGACCTGCCCCTGTTGCGGCTCCACGTTATCCTCTAGTGACCTCAACATCTTCTGTACCAATCCGTTGTGCAGGGATAAGGTAGCGGCCAAGCTGGAATACGCATGCGGTAAGAACGCACTAGATATTGATGGCATGGGACTTGTATTCTCACGTATGATTGCAGACAAACTGCTCGCCGGGGAGAATGATGTAGAGCCTCCGACCGCAGAAACTGCTTACCTCCACCACCCGTTCCTGCTTCTCATGTCCGGCACGATGGACAATCTCATCAACGGAATCCCCGGAACCCAAGGGTACAGAGGATTCCTTGAAATCGTGGAGGAACGGAAGCACCATGCAACCCTTGCTCAATGGATTACTGCGATGGAGATTCCCCATGTCGGTTGCACCCGTGCGGAAAGTCTCTCCTATGCTTACCCCAATCTCTACGCTTTCCTCACTCTCTTCCCCGAAGATTTAAGGAACAAGCGTCATGCGGAGTTCGGCCCCCTGATGACCGAGGCAATTCTGAATTACATGGAGACCGTGCCAACGTGGAACGAGATGACGGCAATGGTTATGACAGGAGATATTCCCAATGCCGAGGGCAATGTTCCCAAGAGCACCGCGTTGCGGGGAGTAAACTTCGTCATCACGGGAACCCTGTCCCAGCCTCGCCATGTATATAACCTACTTGTTCAGGACATGGGAGGCACGGTCAAGGAGAACGTGTCGAGGAAGACCAACTACCTAGTCGTCGGTAAGGAACCGGGGGAGCACAAGCAAAAGATTGCGAGGCTCCATAAGATTCCTTCAATTACAGAAGAAGAATTTATGCAAATGATTAACCCTTCAATTACAAATGAAGAAAATTCCTAACGAATTTACACGCAACCCCTTCACCTGTCGCCTCATTTTCCGTGAGGCTGGCGTTGCCATCTATGAGCTAACCCATAAAGGAAGCGGGAAGGTAAACAATTATGAGGTTGTCATCATCCGTCAGCACAAAGCGGACAATGATTTCATCAAGGTTAAAGCCGGAGATGAATACCTCCCCAGCACCAGTGAGTGGGGCCAGTATGGATGGACATTCCCCACTCTTGAACTCGCAAACTACAAAGCCAAACATATCATTCATGAACGTTCTATGGATAAATCAGGAAGTCACACTTCCGCTAACTAAATCAGTAATAGATAAACAGGTTGAGGCCGCAGAGATAATGGGCCGTGTCTGCTATAAAAGCGAACCGAAGGGTGACCCCATTGCGTTTCTCTCCCGTATCATTAACCGCGGACATGAAAGTGTCATCGAGCATATCAACATCCCGGCAGTCCTCTCGACGGATAGAGCGGTGACACATCAGCTTGTCCGTCATCGTCACATGAGCGTCAGCATGGAGAGCCAGAGGTACGTCAACTATGACCGGAAGGGAATCATTTGCTTCGTCCGTCCGCAGTTCTTTAACGACGAGAAGGTTGACCCGAAGACCATTGAAGAGTTTAAGGATACCTGCCAGAACCTTGCGGAGAAGTACGTGGAACTTGTCCAAGGAGGACTGCCTCCCGAAGAGGCGCGGGGATTGCTTCCGAACTGCACGGCTACGGTGATTGGCGTGACTGCTAACCTCCGTGAGTGGAGGCACATCTTCCGTATGCGACTAGACGGTGCGGCCCAGCCGCAAATCCGTGCGCTCCTTCTGGCCCTCCGGCAAAAGATGGAATTGAAGTATGACCTCGCATGGGCATTCAAGGACATCCCAGTTGATACTAACCGACTTCATTCCGTTCCAGAACTATGAGCAAAATAAGTCTCAAGAAGTATCGGGAACAGATGGCGGCCAACATGAAACACCCTTGTGGGAAGCGTCGAAGAGGAAGGTTCAAGTGCAAGAAATATGGAGATAAATTTTACTGGTATCGAGATAGCCCCGCGGAGCAAAAGAAGTTCTTGAGGGAGACAAAAGCTAACAAGCTTCGGTCTCGCATCATGCCTGAACATAAGCAACTTATCCATGCCTCTCTCCGGTCGAAGAAACAACTGACCGAGGAACAACTAACCTATGGTCGCATCCTTGCATCCAATAAAATATCTACTGGTGCAGTTGGAGAAACTACCCCAGATGAAACCCCTAGCTGGATTAAGGGGGACAACTCCTTTTTCTTCCAGTTTAAATTTCATGGCTATTTCATCAACAGTAAAGTTCCTGTGGCTCTTGTTGGAAGTTCCTCTGCGGCTCTGGAAATATGCAGGAAGGCATACAAGTTCGCACGGAGAATTACAAGGAAGTGGACAGTCAAAGAAGGATGTTTAACTCTACCCTCTCCCCGCCTCTTCGTCATAGCCAAGATGTCTATTCGCAAATATATCAACAAACAAATTTACAAGCACCTCACCAAATAATGCACGCGCACGAAGCAATCAACGCAATCGTTTCAACCAAGGTAAACTCACAGGCTTTTCCCGACCTGCCGGAAGGGAAGGAATCCATGAATGATGCCGTCAACCACCCGAAGCATTACACCTCCCACCCCAGCGGAATCGAAACCATAGAAATTACTGGCAAGCTTCCCTTTGCATTAGGGAACGCCGTCAAGTATTTGATGCGGTCACAGTACAAGAAGGACCGTATTGAAGACCTCAAGAAAGCACGATGGTATTTGGAGTACCACGCTAAGCACTGGTCCAAGGTGTTCGAAACGTTTGACCTTTACCTTATCCTTGAACAGTTCAGGCGTACAGTCATGAGCCATAGCTACCAACGTAGCCCCGAAGATTCCATTCTGGTACGGCTCTTCTATATCTGGGCGCATGATAAGTTGGTTGAGGTAAACCCCGCATCGGAATTGCAACGGTGTATCGGCGAGATTACCCAGCTAATAGAATCCCTCGAAGCTAATCACAAATAAATAATTTAATCCATGTTCCAGTCTCGTAAAGTAAAACTCAAACCCACTAAAGAGCAAGTCGAGTTCTTTCATAAGAACTTTGGCGCGGCTCGGTTTGTCTATAACTGGGGACTGGAACAACTCAATAAACATTGGGAAGAGAACAAGGATAAGGAAAAGAAAGACCGTACTAAACGTCCGACGACTTTCGACCTTATTAACAGTATCAATCGGTTAAAGAATACTGACGAGGAATATGCTTGGTTACGTAAAGTTGATTCACGTATCATTGCTTTTTCTTTACGTCATTTAGATAAAGCCTTTAAGAGATTCTTCGCAGGAATTTCTAAGTACCCTTCGTTTAAGTCATGCCGAGATGAAAGACAAGCTTACGCTACTAATGGATTATCTTTATACTTAAAGGATAGTAATCATCTACGCCTTCCTAAATTAAAATCAGTAAAATTTTATGAACGGGATTATCTGCCGGAAGTTAGATACATACGTGCTACTGTCTCAACCGACGGAGATTACTTCTACTGTTCAGTTATATACGAAGACACTCCGAAAGAATTGCCAGAACCCCTTCATGAATCCGTAGGTATTGACCTCGGAGTTAAGACTGCGGTTACTACCTCTCATGGAACTACCTTCCATCTTAAACGAAATCGTAGATTGGAACGGAGATTGAAGAGAGCACATCGGATTGTGTTTAGAAGGACGAAAGATTCACGTCGTAGGTTAGAAGCTCGCAAGCGCATGCGTTCCATCTATCGGAAAATATCTAACCAACGAAAAGATTTTCTACATAAAACCACCTCCACTCTTGTTAGCGAGAACCAAGTAATAAGAATGGAAGACCTCAATACAAAGGGAATGATGAAGAACCATCATCTCGCCGCAAGTATCGCGCACGCCAGCTTCGGAGAGATTAAGCGGCAACTGACGTACAAGTGCGAATGGTATGGACGTTCCCTTCAACTGGTCTCTCGGTTTTATCCTTCATCCCAGCTTTGCTCGCACTGCGGGGCAAGGAATAAAGAGATGAAGAACTTAAACAAACGGACATTTACATGCGCTTCTTGCGGTATTAGTCTTGACCGAGACTTGAATGCCGCTATAAACATCAATAACTTCTGTACCCGCGGGGAGTGGGGAACAGGCGACCAAGCCAACGGTCGTGGAGATTCGAGTTCCACGAAAAGGAGATATTCTCTTTCTCGTGTAGCGAATCGAGGAAACGACAATCCTAAGGAATCCCAGTTGAACCCGAGCACTTATAATGATTAAGGACAGAAGGAATAATCCTCCTGTCCCTAACCCTTAGAACCCAAACAACTTACAGTCCAAACAGAATGATGTCGTTGCGGATTCTTTATACCATGCAGTACCTATGATGTCAATACCTAACTGACAGGAACTTCGTTTTTCTCAATGCTCGCCATCAGTTCGGCGAGCTTTTTCTTTTTGGTTTCGAGTTGTTGTTCGAGCCTCTCTATCTCTTCGACGTAATCGTGGCACGCATGCTTGGCCGCGTCCTGATAGGTGAGGAAGACAGTGTGGTTGAGATAGCCATTATCTATGGTTCTGAATCGGTGGTTGATGTATTCGATTCTGACACGAGAAACGAAACATTCGAAGGCGACATCAGATACTTCAACGGCTCTCACTGTGGGCATGCCACCGCAATGTACGTTAATGAACACCGTGCATCCCTTATACAGGGGGAGCTTGCTAGCTTCTTCTGCTGTGAATATTGAGTTCATACGGAGGGAAGTATGTATCAACTTGAAATAATGTCAAGGACTATTTTAGCCAGCAGTCAGATTCAATATCGAAGTGAGCCTTTACTGATAGGTCGCAACCACATAAGGTACAATAGAGAGGGGCCGCCCCATTAGTCAGGTCCGCAAGCCCGGAAATTTTTTCCTTGAGGAATTTGCGGCCAGCTCCTTCGGCTCCACATGTGGCGCACCCCTGCTTCTCTAAATCCGGAGGAGGCGTAGAGGTAGCATAAGGACAGGAGGAACAGATAGCATAGCGGCGGCGAGCTTCTGCCTCATCTACAAACCTGTGTCCCCGTCGATACCAGAGAACCATAGTACCAAAGAAGGCCAATATCTTCTTGGCACTCATGGGTTCATACTCCTTCCATTCAATTCCCTTATCTCCGCAGGTGGTACAGTATTGGGGAGGAAGAGAAGCGCAAAGCTCGGATTCAAAGAGCGCAACTTGAAAGGGTTCTCCGTTATTCATGAAGAGACGGGCGACTGATTTGCGGAGTTGTTCCAGTGAACCCGCGGAAACCTTGGTTCCCTTGAGCCTGACACTCATGGATTCAGGGACAATAAACTTCCAGCCTCCCGGAGGGGTGGCCATAATATGATTGGGTACTATACGAAAAGAGGGCATGGGAGAATTATATCTCCCATGCCCCCGAAGGTCAAGGATATAAACAGAGGACTACTGCTTCATCCGATTATGAATTTCCTCCGCACTCAATGCCCCATCAATCTGAATGCTACCCTTCCTCATGAGGTTGATAATGAGTTTCTTCTGCTCTTCGATTAGGCGTTTGCCCTCGTCCGTGGTATTAGACTTCTGCAATTCGCGGTTGAGTTTCGCGATAGCCTCACGTCCTGCTTGCGGGCTAATGATGTAGGGCATGATACCTTTCATGGCCGCGCCGTAGGTCTTGGCACTCATACCGGAACTCTCAATCGCGGAAGCCAGAACTTCCTTCCGCAGAGCGGGGTCAAGCATGTTTGTAATTTCCGTAACAAACCGGACACTATTGACTAGCTTGGTGAAATTCTTCACGGCATCCGCGGTTTCCGCGGCTTCCATAGATTCCACATCCACCCCGGATTCCATTCTCTTGTAGAAGTCCGGACGAAGAACGCTCATTCGCTTTGACTTAGTGACTGCCGCGTTGGCATTCTTTAACCCGGCGGCAAGGGCTTCGGTCAAATCCTTCGGACGACGGAGGCCCGCACCCAAGGTCTGTAACCCGTATGCCGCGGCACTCATGTCGGGCGTATCACTAAACATTTGTTTACCAGACTTGACTGCCCAGCCGTAGACGGGAATCTTTTTATTGGCAACCGTCGCGAATCGTTCAAGGACTTGCCATGTATGTCCACTGCCGAACGAGGGGTTCAGCCCTGCGGCCAACAGGATTGCGTTGCCGACTGCCGGGAGAACGTTGACACTTTCATCACCGGAGAGGCTATGCTTGTAATTGAAGTCTTCCTCATTAAACAATTCAGTAGCTGTGTTCAGAAAGAGGGATTCTTCAAGCACCGTATTTTCCAGCAGGTTTTTCAGTTCGGCAAGCTTGTTCATCCCCCACTTGTCCACATCCATATCCATGAAGAGGCTGGGCAGGGTTTTGGCTAACACCCTGATGGTCTTGAACGGGTTCATGTATTCAAGGTTCAAATACTCGAACTCATGTCGCTTCATATCTATGATGCCAATCAAGTCCCCGAACTTATCATAGTCAGGAATTAGCCCACTATCTGCCAGCTTCCTCATGACTTCCGCGTCGTCAATGATTTTACGGTCATCGTCATCTCCCAAGACACTGGCGATAATCTGTCGGGCAACCCAGGAAGAGACCGCAGAGGTTGCAGAAATAGTTCCGAAGGAACCCGCGGCACGAAGGATAGCGCGTCCCAAGAGGTAAGCCCCCTCCTTCTTCATGCCGTTATTGATAGCCCACACACCATCTACCCCTTCGCCTATGGCGTGGCCAAGGTTGTAGGCTACAGACTGGAAGGTATGGTACTTGAACATGAAGAACGGAGCCGCAACTATATTCAGGATTTTCACCCACGAAGGAGTACGCGAACCCGTGGGGAGCAAGCTCTTCACCATGTGGGCAGTATACCTGTCCACATAAGCATCCCAACTCTGGGTAGTCCGGCTCGCGTCAAGGAGTATCTGGTCCCGCGCATTGGGGTTGTCCTTGCCCATCGCCCGTGCCAGTTGTACCTTTAATTGGGTATCGGCAATCGCTCTCTGGTTAGTGAAGAGAACAATCTTGGCCGCCGCGTCCGGCAAGCCATAGGCGAAGGACATCGTTTTGATGGGCCATGCTACGACTTTGCCCGCCATCTTGGCGGCATCCTTAGCCACCTCGCCCTTCGTCCGTTCCTGTTTCTCGTTCAGAGCTTCGGCCAGTTTGAAGAAGGAATCCTCATTCACTTCTTCAAATTCTCCTGCCATCTTACTGAACTCGTCAGACTTCCAGACGTTGCGCAGGAACTCCCCTTGACCTGCGTCCAGCAGACCAAGCTCTTGCCAGTAGCGAATCTTCTCGTTGTACCTGTCTTCCGCGGCCAGCAGTCTATCCGCGGAAGCCTGTGAAGCAAGGTCCTTGCCCTGTGATAGCCACCATAGCTTACGCAACTGGACCCAGTCCCCGACAAGGTTTGCGATGTCTTTACTCCCCGTGAATGGAAGTGCACCCGCATGGGTCATTTGAGCTACTGTACCATATAAGTTACGTAACGTGGAATTAGGGCTCGCTATTAAGACAGAAAGGTTAGCCAAGCCACCCGCCTTACTCCACCATCCTTGCCCCTTGCCGGACTTCTGCCAGTACTCGCGGACCTTCTTATAGTCATCCGTCCTGCTATTCAGGATGTCGTCGCTCGGCCTATAGATGTGGTAGATGGCATCAGCTACATCCTTGTCGGCGTACATTCCGTTCAACGCATTCTTCGTATTCTTCAAGGAGATTTCCACCATATCAGGGGTACGGTTTGTGGAATCCGGGGGTACGACCACACCCTGCGCCTTGAGCACGGAGGTATACTCGTCAGCAAGCAACTGGTTCACGGCAATCTTCGACTGCATGGATAGGGTATTCTGTAACGTCCCAATGGCGTCCCCAATGGTGAGGTCGCTAAGTTCATACATAGCTTTCCTCTGCCATTCGGGCAAGCGTTTCCGCTGGGCCAGCGCGTCTTCATTCGTCCTCTTCTTGGACAGAACTTCGTCAATGGCCTTCATGGCATCGTTCACCGCAAGACGGGAGAGTTCCGGATACTGCAACACTTTCAAGTCGGTAGCGGAGATGACGTTGCCCATATTGTTCGCCCCCATGAGAATGCCCGCCTGACCCCGGAGAAGATTGAGCGTCTTGTCCAGTCGTTCTGCGGCATTCATATCAGGCGTGTTCCATATCTGGTCAATGGCCGAAGTCGGGATAGTGGGGATGGCCTTGTTCACTTCGGAAGCCACGGATGCCGGGGATTCAAGACTGCCGATTTTGTCCGCAATCGTTTCTCCCGGAAGGTCGGAGAAGACTTCGGCGAGGAAACTATCTCTGGCTTTCATGTCCAGAGTTTCCTTCGCCTCTGTCATCTTTGACTTCGTGCGATAGTCTGCCTGTGCTATCATGCTCATGGCCTTATCATATATGGCACTGATGTTATGGCCATCTCGCAGGTCCGCAAGCATTTGAACCGCGCCGAAGTTGTTCTGAATGAAGTCAAGAATTTCCCTGTTCCCGTAGTTCTTGGCTACACCTTCGAACAGGAGTTTATAATTCGCGGAGGCTCTCGGTGGAGCGGATACCAGCGGAAGTTTCAACTCGTCGTGGAGCGCGGCCAATGCCTGCATGTTGTCCAGCACTTGGCTTACGTTTTCGGATAGTTCTCTCTGGTGCGCTTCGGCATGAGAGATTGCGGCTTCCTGCAACAGTTTCGTCAGACCGTCGTATTTCTGCGCCAGTTCTCCGTTGGGGTTTGCGATGATGTCCTTCATCGTCCGGGTGAAGTCTCCGGCATGGCGTCCAACGGCCATGTAGGTGCGATGAAGATAATTCATCTCCGCGGCGTTGTCAGCCATGCGGCTATCTCCAATGAGCTTGGCAATAGAGATTTGCGTTGCGGCAATTTCTTTACGGGAATCGGCGATGACATTGTGGACCAGTTGACCTACAACCCCTTGTGACAGAAGCCACTGTTCAGCGGCATCCCGCTTAGCCATATACTCCGCTTGTTTTTGACGGCGTGCATTGAGGATAGCGTTGTCCCGTTTCAGCCACACGGAACCGGCAGGGGTAGCTACGCCAGCGCGAGTTACACCTGCCCTCTTTGTTGCGGCATGGAAATCCTCATTGGCTTCCCGGATGATTTGTTTAGCTTCGGCCCGTGCCTTAGCGATGTCCTGAATCATAGGAGCGATGACGGGATGGTTTGTACTCTCCGCATAGAGATAGTCATTGCGAAGGTTGGACCACCTGTCCAGAAGTTCCTCCATAGAGAAGGGACTATCCGCTTCGTTAATCATATCCGCGAGATAGTTTTGCGTGTCGCGGGCAAGGCCAAAGTAGGTGGCTTCCAGATTGGCATTCCCCGTCGCGGAGATACGAGAGCCAAGGTCGGAGAGCGATTTGTGAATCTGCTGGGAGAGCATGGGGAGAGCTACCTGCTTGTCCAGCATGGCGCCATATCCCTTGCCGCTCATGTCTTTAATCCGGCGCATCATGTCGTTGATTTCCAATCGCCCTTCACTATTAAGCGCAAGGGAGTTAGCCAGACGCACCGCTTCCGCGTGCCTATTGACGGCATCGGTGACGGTCTTCTTAGCCAACGCGATACGGAAGTCGCGGGTCTGTTCATGCTGACGAACTTCTGCTTGAGCCTCTGCGTTAATGCGTGCAACGGTTTCAGGGTCAATATCGTTGTCCATATTCCCCGACATGTCGAGAATGGACTTGCTCCATTTCTTTCGCGTAGCGGCATCCCAGCCCAGATTATCCGCACGGCGTTGAAGCATATCGCCGATTTTGTCAATGCGTTTAATACTGCGTTCATACGCCGCATTCACGTTGGCCATTTGTTCCAGCACAACCAGCTTCTGTTCCTCGGACTTAACATTGATGCCAGCCTTGTCCCAGTTCTTGGTTGCACCCAGCCATCCGTTCTTAATACTGGTCACCCAGTTCCCGGCCTTCGTGCCAATGATTTCTGCGCCAAGACCGAAGGACAGTCTCCGGGTCATGTCAGTCTCATAGGCCATCGGGTTAAAATAATCTACCCCGTTGCCCATAGTATAATCCGTATCATCTACCTTCCATGACGGAGTGCGAGGCATATCGAACCACTTGCCGGGGGCCATGTCCGCGACGCGGGCCACATAGGAATCCCATTCAGCCGCGCGTTCTGCGGCGGTGGTTCCGTCCATATCGTCCGCAGTTTGTCGCACGTCCCTAATCAAATCTTTAAGCCATTCGACGAGGCGCACGTGAACGGGCTTCCGGCCTCCCGCCGCTTCGGCATAGCGAGCCAAATCCGTGATGGTGATATTGTCTCCGCTAGCTTCCGCTACCATGAAGTTCATGACAGGATTGGAGAACGCGACACTGGCAAATTCGTCCGGGCCGCGGAGACCGTAGTTGAGGTCGGAAGCGAGCGCGGCGATGGCGTTCATCTCATTGATGTCCACGCTAGCGTCATACATAGCGGAGAGACTATCAACAATTTTGTTGTAGTTCTCTGCAATCGCGCTTCTAATTCTATCCATCCGCTGGGAATAGTCCGTGCTGGTGGTACGAAGATGACGGTCAATGAGGTGGATGACTTCGTGTAGTACCGTTCCCGTTACGCTTTCAATCGGGTTATCCCGGTTCACGTACAGGTCAATGACACCGCCGACAAGCTTCCCGTCCGTGCCGTTCATGTAGGTGATACTGGCAGGGGAAGAGATGTTCGCCGGGGCATTGGTGGCTCGGATAGCAACATCCAAACCAGCGGCATGCAGTGCGCGGAGCACTCCATCAATGGCCGCGGCCTGTGCGGGGGAAGCATTAACTTGAAGGTCCGAGAGGATGCCGTAGGCATTTGCGCCAGTCCCATCCGTCGGGAGATTGAGAGCGGAGACCTTGTCTCCCCACTTGGTGCTGGGTGTCCCTCCCTCACCTGTGTTGTACATGCTTGCGTGCGGAGCGATGACAATGGTTTCTCCCGTGCTGCTGGTAATCATGGGGGCGTTAATCCCGGTCATCTCGTTCAGGGAGACGAGCTTGGTTCCGCGGTCCAGAGGTGAGCCGGATGAGAGCCATGCCCCGGTGTTGGGGTCGAACGAGGTGATTGCCGCATCCATGTTATCCACGGTTTCCACGGAACTGGGGGTAACTACTCCCGTCTCTACCATAGCGGCAACGGGGGCAATAGCATTGTCCCTCTCCTTCCGGGCAATAGCTACCGGGGATTCCTTGGGTTCCGTGGTAGCCGGGGATTCCTTGGGTTCCGTGGGTTCCGTGGTAGCCGCGGCTTCCGTCAATCCGTTAATAACGTTAATGGCGGCATCAAGGTCCTCGTCCCCTGTAGTAATGATGGACAGGTCGTCGTCTACTTCGATAACCTGAACCCGGTCTCCCATAGCATCAAGGGCTTCGGACAACATGGTGCGCATGGTGTCGAGGTTTTCCTTATTTGGGAATGACAGGGTATTGGGCAGGTCGTTAATGGCTTCTGCCATGAATGAGCTTGCCGCGGCACTGCCCTCATAGGTATATATTTCGGAGGCCCGTTCCACTAGGTTGCGGAACTGGGTGAAGTTGCTGATGCCCATACGGGTTGCTCCTTCCACCCACGCCTTGCGGGTTTCATCGGAGACTGCCAGACTTTCATGGGCAATGGATTTGTCCACCCATTCGCGGGCAACTTCCGCGGCATCTCCCTTCTCCCCGGCAATCTCGATAACCTTCTTTCCGGTTTCTACCAAGCTTTCCGGCACATTATTTTTGGTAATGGCTTTGCCCGTTTCCTCGATGATGTTGCTCGCATCTTTCGTAATATCCGGTAGCATGGAAGTAGCATCCTTTACATCGAGAGTGGGAGCGGCTTCGGTTTGGAAACGTATGTTCCCTTCACCAGCTAAGTGGCTACCAACGTAGCCGCCGATACCCCCAAGGAAAGCAATCTTCATGCCTGTGCTAATCACTTGGTCAGTAGTGGCAATAGAAGATTCGGAGATTTCTCCGTTCTTCACCAGTTCGGTAAACGCCCACTCTTGGAATTCGTCTGTCAGTTCTTCGGTGGCTCCTTCCACTACGGCCTTGCTCGTGCTGTACAGATAGGAAGCAACGGCAAACGTCTTTTCCTTCGTGTTCATCTCCTTAAATGGCTTGCTTCTCCATCCGGCAATCTTCCGTTCAAGGGTTTGGAATGGAGATTGACCGCGAAGGTTTTTAGCCCCAACAATCTTACGCATGTAGGAATCCATACCTGCGCGGTTGTTGATGAGAGTACTACCAGTAGATACGAGAGCCGCGCCAAAGAGAGCACGCATGTTGGCAATGCTCTGTGCCCTGTTCGTGTTCTCGGCAGTCGGTTCCTTCCCTTCCATCTCCCTATCATAAATGGTATAGAAGATGTCGGAGTAAGCATTCGGTGCAACCTGCGAGATGATGCTAAGATTTACCCCGGCTCCGGCTCCTGCCCGTTCGAGGTTCAACGCCGCAAGGTTGTCAAGGTTGCGCTGAATAGTTCCACTCAAACGTCCCGCCAATCCCGGACGGGCGGCAGGGACAAGAGCTTCGGCCCGCTTCGCTACAACGTTAGCCATTGCCTTCATGAATTTATTGAGCGCGGTACGTTCCAGTGCACGGCCAGCGAGGCCGCCAACTTTACCAGCCCCCGCGGTTGCTACCATTTGGTAGCCGAGGTTAGCGATTTCCGCAGTATAGTCCGCAAGGATATTGCCTCGAACAAGTTCAGCTTCCGCTTCCTGTTTTTTGTTCAGCTGGTCCCAGAGGGTGCGGGTATGTTCCATCGCCGCACGACTGCCCACTGCATTCTGTGCAAAGAGAAGAGCACCATAGGCGGCGCCCGTCCCAAGGTCGATTGCCTTGTGCGTACCTATCTGTAACCCGCGGAGAACAGAGTTGATGGTGTCTTGCCCTTTCTCCTGCCATGCGGAGAGGATGTCCTCGTCGCTCTTGCCCGCTTCCTTCTGTTCGTTGTAAAAATTCTTGAAGGAAAGGTGCTTGTCCAGAAGCTTCATGGATTCAGTCAAGATAGGGTTGAACTGATAGCAGGAGCCAAGCCACGTATCGCGAAGCGTCCCCAGCGTCTCGTCCAATGCAATGTTGTCCTTCACAAGTTCCTGTGCGGATTTCTTGCGGAGGTTCTGGAACTTCTCAATGGTGCGATTGATAAGCTTCTCGTCCGCGCCACTAGCACGGAGAGCCTCAATGCTCTGGTCCATCAGCTTATCATTGTAGAGAGCATTGGGATTCAGTTCGAGCGTGGCGTTCGTATCAACTTCCTTGGTGTGCGGGTTGTACGCAAAGAGACTGCCACGGCCAACGCCCAAGTCACCCATGCGTGCGGCATGGGAGAGAGAGTTGAGAGCGTCACGGGTACTTCCAATATGGTACTGGTCCATGTACTCCTTCAACCTCTCCGGTCCGACTTCAAAGGCATCGTTGCCCGGCACGCCATACTGCCATGTGCCACGCTTCGTTCCCTTCCTCCATTCCATCAAACTCATTGGGTCAGCGTACTTACCCACACTATTATCCGGTTGGAAGGTAAGTACGTCCGCAATTTGTCCCGCCGTGCTTCGGTAGTTAGCCAGTGCGCCTTTGACTGCATCCATGAGAGTGCCTTTCGGCGTGGCTTTGGCGGTATAGTCCTGAATCAGTTTGGTTACTCCCGCTTGGCGCAGGGCAGATTTTGGAACCCCCGGAAACCTTGTGGCCACGGCTTCCAGTATAGCCTCACTCATGCCAATCTGTTCGGGGTTTTCGAAGGTCAGAGGGCGGTCCTTCTGGCGGCGAACTTCCTCGGCAATGACCTTTGCCCGTGCACGTATTGCGTCCATGTCAGCACCGGGGACTAAAGACAGAAGGGCAGAGGCCACGGCCTCTGGATTGAGAAGCGCGTCGCGAAGTTCGAGATAGGGAAGGCCAGTGTAGTCCTCTTCGAGGCGTCTTACGATTTTGTCAGCTGTTTCTATCTGTTCACGAATCCTATCCTCAACAGGTTTTTCTTTTTTTGAAATGAGTTTTGCTTGGTCTGTATGGAGTTGTTTCGCATACGCTGTAGCAGATTCCGGGGAATCGAAAACTCCTAGATGCTTCCCTGTTTTTCGGAATTGTTCTATTGCTTCCTTTTCCGTTAAAAGTCTTCCATCTTCGGATACTGTGGGAATAAGGTATTCTTTATCATCAACCCCTATGGACATAGACCGTACCGTACTCACGGAACCATCAGGGTTTTTAACTTGAGGGCGTTGATTCAAATCGAGATTACCTGCCTCCACCATACCAGAGATGTCGGTCAAAGCCCGATTTCCCGATATATAACTACCACTGTTCCGGGAAAGGTAATCCCCGTTGTCGCGGACATGTTGGAACGTTTTGCTGGGTGACTTGGAAAGGTTGGCGTGTTCAGCAAAAACATTCCCAGTAAATGAAGGTGCTGAATCAGAGAATTCGCCAACGCCAAGCTCCCCCACGCTCGTTTGGCTGGGGGTTTTCTTCTGCATGCTCTCCGTCGAAGCGGACCGGTATTTGTTGTAGAGAGACTTCGCGGCTCGGTAGTTGCCAATGTCTTCGCGCCTAATCGTATTGATGACGCTTTCTATTTCTTCTGCGGTGTAAGCAATAGGTGCGGTCTCGATGGCTTGCGCCGTAGGTTTACCAGACACAACATCTAGATTCGAGTTGAGGTAATCCTTCCGGGCCTTTTCCATTGTGTTGGCAATGCTTTTGGCCACCGTCTTTGCGTCCCGGTTTCTGTCCGCGGCAATGGCGAGGAACTTTTCCGTTACCACGGGGTTCCCGTCCTCTCCACTTCCGAAACCAGAGCGGGATAAGAAAGCGGAGTGCGTAGGTGTAAGCTCGGAAGAAGACACAACGGTAAGTCCCGTATTGTTGGCAAGCTTCTTAATGGCCTCGCTATCACCGCGGGAGGCGGCCTTCAAATCAACCAGCGCATCTTCGCCGCGGTCTACGTAATCTTTCGCGTCATCAATCTCGACGAAGTTGAATCCACGGTTTCCGCGGTTCAAGACACCGAGGGCTTTCTGCTCTTCCGCGGCTTGCCATTCGGCTTCCGTATGCGCCCTGCTCTTCTTGTCCCATTCCGCTTCATTTGCATCCTTGGCTTTCTGTGCCTGTTCCTTCTCAAAGTCATCGACAGACTTAAAGAGGAAGGTGTCATAGTCTGCGGTCGCCGTCGCTCCCTTCTCGGCACGGGTCTGTTTCTTTTCCGCTAACCTTTGCTCGCGGTCCAGTGCTTTCTGTTCTCGGTCCTGCTGTTTCTGCGCTTGCGTCTCTTGCCACGCGGCGTGCCTTTCTGCGGCTCGCTGTTCACGTGCAATACTGCTTCCCGACTTCGGAGTGAAGTCGGACATATTGGCGGTACTAAAGTCAATAGCCATGTTTGTTGAGTATTAGTATAATAAGTTTGCCCCACTCATGTGGGTCTTCAACATCCTATCATGAGTGGGGCGAGGGTCAAGTGAAATATGTATTATGTCAAATTTATTTTCGGAAGTCCAAGTGAGTGAACTCCGGTCCCTTCATCAGTTCAGTGTAGAGGGTGAGCTTCGCTTGCGGGTCTTTCTTCCGCAGGGCCTGATACAGGGCGTACTGGCGGGCGAAGCGGGGGTCCCGGATGTTGAGCCGATTCCTGAATATGTTGCTAAGTTCCTTTATTTTGGCGCGTTCCAGTTTTTCGAGGGTCTTAATCTCCTTACCAAACTTTTCCGGCTGGGCGTACATGGTTCGGACGCGGAGGTATGTTTGCGCCTGTGCTCTTGCTTCGGGGCTGGCCGTATCATCCCTCAAGGTTCGTAGCATATTCTCGGCAGTTCCAGTACCCGCAGTCGTCGGGCTACTCGTGGGTACGGGAGCATTGCCAGAGGGGAGAGCAGAGGCGGGGAACCTAGAGCCAGAGGGGGCGGCAGTGGTTCCCGCGGTAGCTCCCGCGGCGGGCGCATTCTTGGTCTGGCTCTCTACAAACTTGCTATATATCGCGTTCCTCTGCGCTTCCGGCATGGACATAAATACCTTGTACTTCTCCGGGCCAAGCATCTTCTTCGCATGTGCATAGAACCCAGCCGTGGAGGTGTCGGGGCCGGTTGGAGCGGAAGCCGTCGCTTGCCGGGGTGTAGCCGTCGCTTGCGTCGGCATAGTCGGAGATATGGTGGGCATCTGCCCCCGGCTTATGTTCTGGTCCACACCACGAAGCATGAGCCTGTCCTCCGCAGAGAGTTTCCCCGCCGCGGCTTGTTGCATGCCCGCCGCATAGGTTGCCCGTTGCTGGGCGGCGTAGGCCGCGCTGTTGGGGTCGACCGCTCCGGGCGTTGCTGGTTCAGTAATCCCCCGCCCATAGGGACTAGGAGACTGGGCCGCCGCGGGAGCCGCGGATGCCGGGGGATTCTTGATGCCGTGGTTACTATTGGCCGCGGCGATGGTGTTCATCTCCTTCGCGTCGACGGGTTTGTTCGGGTCGTTGTTATTCATTGGACGGAGGGGGATGTCGGGGTTCGTCTTCGGAAGCACCTCGTCCATCGTCTTCTGCTTAATGGACTTGGCGGCGGGGATGCCCCCGCTCGCTCTCGTCTCGCTCGATATGTCTGTTCTCTTGGTTGCCATTGGATTTACATGAGGTTAAGTCCGGGGCACTGCATGATGCCGCCGTTCTGAATAATGTTCGGAGCCTGATACGTGCCCTGACGATATTTGCGCAGGTGGTCGTTCAGGTATTTGACGGCAAGGCCGTAGCTGTCCGTCCCCATTTGGGTATTGCCCTGCTCGTTATAGACCACGGCCAGCATCATCGCCTTCAATGCGGGAAGACATCCGGGGTAGATACGAACCTCCTTGTCCTCCCATGCCGCGTCATCATAAATGTTAAGGGACAGGCCGCGCAATGCGCACCGTGCCGAAACCGTCATGACGTTGCTCGTAGGATTATCGTTGATGCCGTTACTGCCCGACAGGACAGAATAGGTGCGGAGGTTCTGTTCATTCAGCCCCATGTCCAGCATGATAGCATGATAGCCGCTGTCGTGCTTGGGATATTCGGAACGGAACCAAGTATTGCTTTCGAACATGGCCCGGTCAATGATGTGGTATTTCTTGCCACTGGGCGACCATGCCTCGACAATACTATCATACTCTTCGGGCAGGGAGATAGAACCCCCGCGAGGGATTCCTTCAAAGTCCAAGGTATCCACGGAATCCGGGGATACCGTGGCCTCGTTCAGCAGGAGGTTCTGCGCTTCCTTCAATATACGACGGAAGTCAACATTGGACTTGGATGGCGGCTGGTTTGTAATGAGCATGCAAAGCTCGTCACAAACATTGCGATAGGTCAAATAGGATTTGGTAATAAATGCCATGAGCTTAACTGGGTGGATAAATGGTTACTTTCTTGCACATCATGCCCCCGTTCCACGGGGATGCGTAATAGGAGGTCACAGGTTTCCAATCTGTGTGGGTAGTCGCCGGAAAGTTCGTATTAAACGCGCCGGGAAGCCACTTGGCGTCCTGCTTGCCAATGGTTACGGTTATAGACAGTGGGCCGTGAAGGCACGCGGGCAGACGGTAATCGCAAAGCGGCGAAGAGAAATATCCACTGTTCGTCGTGAACTGTACCGACGTCCCAAGGCCCCAGCCTTTAGGCCACGTGCCATCGGGGGAGAAGGCTTCCTCTACCACGGCGGTGCAGGGGCCGGAGTAACTGTCCCTCATCATCCGGGTCTGCGGGAAGTACTTGCCCTCCTGTCTGCCGGAGTGGTCGGGCCTCGTATCCCACGGAACCCAACTAACCGCACCGAACACGGCAGGGAAACTGTAGTTCATCGTCGTGGTATATTTTTTGTAGTACCCGATTCCCGGAATCTGCATGTAACTATCTACGGCGTAACAGGGGTTCACCCATTGGCGCAGGACGACGCGTTGAATCTTATCACTTGTCGCGACCTTCTTAAAGGTAGACCCCGTAAGTGCGCACAGGGTAAGATTAAATTGGAAATAGGGAAACTTTTGCCCGCTGTAGGATAGCGTCAGTTTATTGACTACCTCCGCATTGAGAACATAATCCCCAGCATGGTATTCCTGCTTAGCGGCAGTGGTGCTCTGAACCGTAAGAACCTTTTGCGTATCTAGGTCCACGGTTTCTACGTCAATGTCGAACGCCTTCTCACCGTTAATCAGAATGGGAATAGTGCCATTGATTGCAGACCCTCTGGGATTAGCTATGACTACTAGGTTAAGCCGCCCATATTGGATGTCCAGATATGCCCCCTGTATCCCGGAAGGAAGCGACCCTACGGAGAACATCATTTCAGAAGTATACGAAGCATCTCGTTGAAAGAAGGTAAGCCCTTGGGCGTTTCCTACGGGGAAGGTCCAAGTTTCGTTCGTAACAATTTCGGCATACAGGGTGGACTGAATAGCCATATCCATATCTACCCTAACCTGTCCGTCTTCGGTGTACCACGGGCCTTGCGGATTGACGGCATAGTATGCGTAGTCAAGCCAGAAGGTCCCCGGCGGATAAGTTGTAGGATAGCTGTTCTGAATATACAGGTTCCACAATCGTTTATCACGGAAATAGATGCCGAAGTTTCCTCCCCTGTCAGCGTTAGAACCGTTGGGTTGAGCACTAAGAATCCCGCTAACACCCATAAAACCTTGGAAGGTAGGGTCGTTAGGGTCGTTTATACCATAGTTCAAATAGGGAATGCCCAGTATCTCGGTAGGGGTTACGGAATCTTCTTGAACCATCAGGTCCCAAGATTCCACATTTTCAATAGTGGTCCACCTCATGTCAGGGACGGTGACGGGAACCAGCGTAACGGGCTTCTCCAACTTCCGGCCATAGTAGGTATTGCCCACGGCATCCGTGTATTTGGTGAATCCTTCCTTCTGCCAATCAGTATCGAAGTCAGTGCTCGGATTATGTACAATCTTCCGCAGTACAGGATAGACCTGATTGGTTATCCTGTCAAACGAGGATTCCCAGAACTCATCAATCTGGTCGTAGGTGGTGCAACTCTTTCGCGTTTCCTTGTGGCTATATCCTTCATGGACCACCACAGAGGAATCTACACGCCATTGGCTACAGTTCTCGCCGGGGTCGGGAGGGTCAATCGCCGGGACATCGCCGTTCGCTGTCCAGTCAACGGACTGGCTAGTCGTCACGGTTGTGTTGATGCACCGGACAAAACGGGAATCGGGGTTACAACAATTACCGGAGAGGCTGTTCTGTTCCTCTTTCTCCGCAATGTTACTGTTCCGTTTGTACATAGATACAAGGGTGTACATCTGCGTACTCGGATAACTGCCCTTGTCCCAGCCAGCACTAACGGGTTTATTGTCCAGTTCAAGGAGGGGCATGTGAGGAATGCGGGCCTGACCCGGTTCCTTCCCTCCACCCTCGACGGGCCAAAGCGGCGCGGCCCAGACCTCTCTCGATAACTTAATTGCAGTCTGCGCCACCCATTCAGATTCGGGCTGGTTCGTTCCCGGACCGCCTTCATCCCACACCGTATCTCCCTTCTGCCAAATGTTATAAGGGACGAACTCTTTAACCACAGGTCCCGGCAGGGTTTTATACACACGGATGACCTTACGAAAGTACTTGCGCAGGTGTTCCTCTTCAAACTGAGCTACTTCTTCATATACCAGCTGGGCATCATATGCCGTGTAGAAATGCTGGTCATAGAAGTCAGGGTCAAGCTTTTCGTTGCTGGGGTCAAACGAGCCAAGAGGGAGCGGGGCATACGCGGAATCCGTGGGTTCCACCCATTCCCGTGTAATCTCGTAGAAGTCCTTCAACTCTTCCGTGTCTGCATCCGGCCCCATGAACTTACCCGTAGCGGCAGTATCTTTCAACGTATAGCCGTCACGGATTTTCTTCATGTCCTGAATGTTATATCGGAACTGCTGTTCCGGCGGGACCATGTAGTAGAAACGATAAACGTGCTGTCTCGCCGCCTCATTGACGGGTTCGACATGCACGAGAACTGCATCCCGCATGAACGGGAGGAAGGTCGTACCCGCGGTGGGTACGAACGGCGTTCCCAATTCAATGGTAATCTCGCTGGGATTCTTGGCAATCCTCTCAACGAAGAACATCACGTTCTTTACCACAGGAGTGGGAAAGTTAATTATCGGCTCACCCATTGGCCTGTCAGGACTGAACCCATTGCGCCACGAGGAATCCGTGGTTCCAATGGGTATCGTCGGAGGCTGTGGGTTGGAGGCCGGAGTGTTAGGAATCAAGGCCATGTATGTTGGTTTGATAGAACGGCATAATTGCATCGGGAAGCGGGGGTGTCCACATCATGCTAATATGCCCGTTCAACGTTAATTGCATTGGTTCTCCCCGCTGAAAACTTACTGTCTCGCCCCGATAATAGGTGCGGTTTGTTCTCCTGTCAATAACATATCCTCGTATGACAAGTAATTTATGGCTTCTCTCCGCGTCAATAATTCTTGGCAGTTGAACTTCTTCACGAGTTTTAACCTGTGTAACCGAAGAGGTAAGAGTTTCTCCGTCATAACGAATTCCTACTTTCCCCCGTAAAAAATAGGCCCATTGGTTTCTGGGCAGTTTCAGCTCACCCTCGCGACCAATAGGAAGGGAGGCATAGAACCGATTCCTTGAGCGGAGTTTTTCAGTACACGCACGGATGCTTTCCTGTAATTGATTAAGATTCTGGGTCAACTCGTTTTCGAGTTGTTCCTGCTCGTGGCTTTTTCGGAACAGATTGAATAGTTTCATTTCTGTCGGAGGGGTGTGTATCTTGTTGCGAGATAGCGCAGAAGGCGCGGTCGATTATCTCTTCATGGTCGCTTCGTAGATTGTCTATTTTTCCATGTAGTTGGTCTAGAGAATCATCCAACTCGGATATAACTCTTAGAGCTTCTTGCAATAATATGAGAAAGGACTTCTCCTTGTCAAGACTAAACTCTATCTTTTTTGAGAGGTACTTATATGCCAGCTTTACTGCCACGTAAATAACCCCCACGAATACGAGATACGCGGGGGACATTTCATCGACGATACGAGTGAGAAACAATGCCCACACGTTGCCGTCAGTAGCATTAAGCTGTGCGATGAAATTAAACATGGCGGCAAGGAATTACCTCACCGCCATGTTAGCATTTGGGATTTAATGGGTCAAGAAAATTCCCTGCTTATTTCCTTGACAACAGAGTAAGAGCGTAGGCAAGCCGTGCATTGCATCGGTTGGACCAGCCGGAGAGAAACTTCGCCTTCACTGGATTGGCCCTTACAATGGAACAGTAGCGGGCACGACAAGCACGGTCCAACGAATCGAGAACTACCTTTTCATCCCATGATTGAATGGCGTCTGTCCATTTGGCTTGGGTATTTTTCCCCCACTTGCCATCAATACCAATGTCGAGCATGCGCTGGACAACCTTGGTTGTCCCCGCCACACCCATGTTGAAGGTCATGTCACGAAGCATGAACTCAATGGCGTAGCATCCTGCAACTCCCTTGGCAACCAACGGTTCCGTATTGGCGAGAACATAGCGGAGGCATTCCTCCCATGCCGCATCCCTGTCACCCCGGTCCAACATGGATTTGATTAGATTGAATTCCTTGGGTTCAATCCCATCACAGATACCTGCAATCTCCCACTTGCCGCCGCCGTCGCCAGAGGGGAGGCGAGTTACGCGCAGAGATTCGGGACCTGTAATCTTGTAATCCTCCATGTTGAGAATCTTCTTTGCCATGTCCTTGCGGACAAGCTCTGCCGGGGACACGTATGCCGCGGATACCGGGGAATCGTTGGGTTGTTCATCGGGTTCCACGGAAACCGTGGGTTGTATCTTCTTCCATATAGCATCAATGGTCTTATCACCAAGGATGCCATCGGGCGTAGTTCCCGCCCACTTCTGTATTTCCTTTATCTTATCTTTCCTTGTCATTAGTTTTTTCTACTTTGATTCCATCAGAGGTTAGCTTCCCCAATGAGATTTGAAGGTTAATAATGTTCGCCATCGACTGGGCAATTTCTCTGGCCCAGCTTTCGAAATGAAGAGTGCCCAATGGGGTGGCAATGTCCGTGAGAATGGTGGCAATAGCGTCCCCATTCATGGACACCCTCACGGCATCCGAGAATTCTTCTACCTTGGCTTTCGCGGGTAAGTGGTCGATTTCGTACCACATAACATCCTGTATCTCTTCGTCTTCATCATCCGCTTGGGGATATTGGACACGAACGACACCAGCAACATCCTCGTCAGACATTACCCGGAGGATAGACCCTGTTGGGATGCTATCCCCACACATGCCACATCTCCCCGTATCTATCCGAAGAACAACGTCGCCGCACTTAAATCTGGTCTTAACTTTTCCGGGTCCTGCTTTCATTTTCGTTTTTGGTTTTGTTTATATCTGGTAATATGACATGCTCGTTAAGGTCCTCAACGATTTGATTAGCCCAGTCCACTACTTCCTCGCACATATCGACCTCTTGGTCGCCCAGCCGGTACTTGGTAGGTATGCGGAGAACGGGCTGATAGTTGAAGAGGATGATAGCCTCGTCCCGTGTGTATCGGACGAAGACTTCATGTTCGGTCTCTTCCACTAGCTCAAACTCATAGAAGGGATACCACTTCCCTTCGTTGTCTTCGGTCTTGATAAGGATGCAGTGGTTTCTATCTTCCCCGCCTTGAACATACGCTAAAGAACCCTCTGCTAAGCTCTCCCATATTTCTGGATGCCTTCCTGTGTTGATGAACCGAACAAGGTCTCCCTTTCTGAATCTGCGTTTGTTAGTCATTGAAGATTGGTTGTTCCTTTTCGACGAAGGTAATCCCCGTGTCGGATTCTTCCGTCGTGCATTTCTTAATCTTGTCACGAAGTTCGATTGCCATTTTGAGGGCGCAGTCCTTTGTCGGAAGTCCCTTCTCATCCTCATTCCTGCGATAGGGGAACATAGCGATACGGTAGTTTCGATGAATCACCGCAATGATTCCTGCTCGCGGGTATTCCATTAAGAAGGTTTCCAGTAGATATTTATCGTTGGTCATTGTTGTTCCTTTTAAGTTTAAATCCTTTTTTGGTTTTGATAATCATGCTCTTTTCAATTTTGCGGACTAGCTTCTTGGCTTGCTTCTTGGCTTGCTTCTTGGTGAAATGTCCTTCCTCGCCTTCCGTGCAATAGTAAAAGGCGGCAACGCAACAGTTTTCAAGCATGACCCGGAAAAATCCGACAACGGGGTCATCTACGGTGGTAATATTTAGAGTGTCAGTCATTAGTATTGTTCCTTTTAAGTTTGATTCCCATCTTTGTTTCTATGACCGTGCTCTTCTCAATTTTGCGGGCGAGCTTGATGGCTAGTTTCTTAGCTTGCTTCTTGGTGAAGAAGCCGCTTTCATCTGCCACGCAATAGTTGAAAACGGCGACGCAACTTCCTCTGTGCCTGACGCGGAACATTCCGCCAGTAGGGAGGTCATAAACACGGGTATCTGAATCGTTATTCATTGATGTTGAAAATGATTTGGTTAAGTGATACTCCCTCGATGGTACAAACTGTCCCTCTGCTAACTACGTAGCGGGCAATCTTCGTTGCCGGTTTCTTTGCGGAATCTCGTGTCATATATCCTTGTTCACCAGAGCCAGTGCAGTAAAGAAAATCTGCAATGACACTTCCACAGTGAGTTACTCGGAAGAATCCAAATCCTTTGTCTTCTAAAATAGCTACTTTATCGTTCATGGTCTATTCGTCTTGGATTGTACAGTCTGTCGGGTAAAGGTCAATGCCCCTTTCTGTCATAACGGGATTCGCGTGGATGAGATGGCGAGCAACCATCTTCGCCATTTCTACCGCCCTTTCGCGCGTGGGATAACACTGTTCCTTCTCGTCTCCCTCCCGACAATAGTTAAAGATGGCAAAGGTATCTCCATCATATTTCACCTTGAGGATTCCTACTCTCTTATTATCTACAATACTAATCTCGTTGGTCTTCTTCATTGGTCTATGCGTTTGCGGTTTCTATTTTTAAGGGGTCGCCGGGAATGGCAATCTCCCAACAGAAGGAGGCGATGAAATCGTTGCGAAGAGTTACCTCTTCTCCGACTTTATACCATCCATCGGGCAGGAGATAATCCCTCTTCATATCAATGGCGGCTCCTGCCTCTATTGGTTCCAACGCCATGAAACGGTAGTCCCATTCGCCGCTCTCGGTCTTGAACGATTGCAGGATGAACCAAGGAGTAACGTCGGCATTTCCATCCTCGGTTTCCTCCCCAGTGGGCGTTCCTACGACGCGGGCACAATAACCGTTCCTCATGTTCTCCAAGGCAACCCCGAAGGGCAGGTTGAAGTGAGAGAGGGAATAGGCAATAACGCCCCATGTCAAGGACCGGGCGCGGGAGCAAACCCCGTCAAGCCGTGGAAGTACCGTGGCTATTACTTCGGGGTTGCTCTCCGGGCCGTCGGAGCAGAGGAAAAATTCTCGGACGCGAGTTGTTGTAGGCATGGGTTCTATTAGATGTAATTGTTCAGTAGTCCGTAAATCTTTTGAGCACTCTGCTCGAAGTCCTCTGCCAGTTTCCTTAGCGCGGGTTCATTCCCGGCAACGGTGTAGAGGTAGGGAACGATGTCATGTAGGATGACATTTCTGTACAGGATAATGCAATTAGTAGAAGTATCGGGCAACACGGGACGCACCAACATGGGCTTTACCATCCAGTCGCGGCCATGTAGTCCGAGATAGGTTTCAATGAAACTGTCGGCAATGCCGCCCAATTCTTCTACCGCATCATCGTATCGTTCATGATGGAATCCACTACTTGTCTGGTAATGAAGGACCTTCAATACGGGGTAGAGTTGCAGGATGTGGGATAAATCAAGTTGCATGGTTAGATGATTTGAAGAGTGAAGGGGAAGGTGCGGGTCCAGTCAACCGTATTGGAGAACTCAACAGTCATCCAGTAGGTCCCGACAGGATATTCGGCAGGGTCTAATTCAAATATATCGGTCGGAAGGATAATGGTGTCAGTAGTGCCTCCGGGTTTCACCGAGGACGTCATGCCAGACGCGACTGTCTTCCATACAGGCAAGGCTCCGGCGTTGAGCGGGGCTAACTGAATCTTCCATGCAAAGGGGCTTGACGGGGAGACGTTGACAAGAAGAGCAGAGGCATGGGAGAAATTAAACCGAAGGTCTCCCTTAAATCCCGCACCGAGAGGGAGGATGAGAGAGGACATTCCATGCTGAACTTCCAACGTGGGATTTACGCTTACCTGTTCGTAGTTCGCCTTGCGAATGAACTGTCCGAGGCTTCCGTCAAAATATAATTGGTTTGTGTTCATGGTGTGAATGAAGATTAGATATTGTGTTTGGGTTTGTCAACTATAATCTGCACGCGGCGCGGATAATCCGCAGAGCATGGAGCGGTGCTTGCGCTCTTTTCCCAGCCGCGTTTCACGGCGATGTCGAGAACCTCCTTGTCGTATTGGTAGTCGAGGCTCACTCCGAAGTGTCCGGCGAACGCGTCATGATAGACATAATAGATATTTCTCATCTTCTTAATGGCTTTCAGGTCGCTATCGTGCCGGAACCCCCACACACTACCATCAACTATGCTGGTCCATGCAGGGTAGTCTTCGACGTTCGTCCGCTTCATTCCCATGTATGCGGAGATGAAGATGACATCCTTCTCGGTAGCTATCTGGCTAGCCATAACGTCGAGAAGGTCCGCTTCGCGCACCGGGCATTGAGTATCGAGCACCATGATGTCCATTCCCGCATGCTCTGCGGCGATGGAGAGGATGGCTTCATCGGGTGCGTCAGGGACGCGGGCAACGTTCAGCTCTTCCGCTTTGGCCCATGAAAGAACGCCAAGGTCCTCGGATATGACGGTAATGCGCTCGCCGGGGATGTGCAGGGATTTAAGATAATTGACCGTGTAATGGATTAGGTTTGATTCCCTCTCCGGCCAATGAAGGGAGGGGTTATACGCGCTAATGATGTAATGGATGTTATTGTCCATGCCCGCCATCATACACAGAAGAAGATTCTGGTCAAGAAATTTTTAATTGGTATGACACAACAGAGAACCCACGGAACCCATTGTGACCATTTGGCCGTGGGTTCCGTGGGCACGAAGGGGTCCAAGAATCGCGTGTAGCAAATCACCCGGAGGGTTGGTCAGCTATATCACAATGTCGTGAACTGTAATCCCTTAAACCATTGATTCATTTGGGAGATTTCGGGAGCGGCAACGTAGGGGGTCCAACAGTAATAACTTCCAAGGCAGTCAACTTCTACTCCACCTATCGTGGTGCTCCATGTGACTGTTCGCATGGAAGCCTTATTCCCATTCGCCCAATATTTAATGGGGTAGCCTACATAGGCAAGTATCGAAAAGGTCTGCCATACACCAGAGGATGTTTTTCTCTCATACTTGAAGCTTAAGTCGATACTTACATCCAGATAAACTGCTCCACTTTCTGATTCAATATACCACATATTATCCATAAATCCGCTTCCATAATGTGGTCCGTATGTACTGTTTTGGTATAGCCAGCCGTCGTCATAGTAGGGCCAATCACGGGCTTCCTGCAATGTGACTTCATGTGGAGTAATTTCAGTTCCTTCCGGCACTCCCTGCCATGCGAACCAAAGTGCTGGCTCGTATACTCGATATTGAGTACGAGCATCGACGCCTCCGGGAATGCCATTCTGACTAGGCAACTTCGCCGGAAGCGCGATGGAATTAAATCCTTTCAATGTGTTGAAGACTTTCCACGCGTCCACAAGGTTCTTGCACTTAATCCCCGGTTTATGCGTTGCGTTTGGTGAAATAGCTACGGCTCGACCTAGAGGTACAGGAAGCCCGGAAACCGTGGGTCCTTGGGTTCCATACCACAAACTACTTTTATATTGTTCAGTGTAGTCAGGATTATTCTTCCACATTAAAACCGAAATATCCTTCGACGAGTTCGTGGGGAGTAAGAGGTGAGACTTCATGGTGCTACGGTAGAAACTTCTGCATATTGCCCAACACGTCCGCTAACGCCATCAACATATCCGCTGTACCAGACGGCGGCCAGTCCAGTATTGACCAGCTGGGATTTCACGGTTGCGTCAAGACTATTGTCCTGCGGGTTTCGCGTTACCGTCAGGATGGCAATCGCGCATTTGCTCTTACCCGTTCCCTCGGCACTCTCAATCGGAGTGATTACCTCCTTACCATCCCACGGCTTATCATCAACAACCAGCTTGGCGTTCGTCACGGTATTGGCGGGCCAAGTGTATTCCCATTCAAGGAGTACGGGAAGTTCACCGTCGGTTACGATTTCCTTCTTAGCCGCCCCATCTTTGAACCCGTCAATCTCCACCTTCTTCCGTTCGGTATCACGGAAACCACCCGGCTCGATAACTGCGTAGGTATGCCAGTTCTTGTTTGCGTCCTGCTCCTTAGTCGTCGTGACCTTGTATGGGAACTTGCCGCCACCACCGCCACCTCCAATGAAGATAGCACCACGGTGAAGTTGCTGGATATATCCGTTCCTGCCCTTGCTCGTCCTCGCAATGGGGACGGAGAAGTCCGCGCTGGTGTCTTTCTTACTAGACACGGTGGAGGACTTGCGGTCGGATTTAACATTGACATACCAGATGATGTCATCATCTAATGGGGCCTTCTCTTTACTATCCACTGCCTTCAACGTCCCCGGCGCACCACCAATTTCATGCACCTCATTATCATCAATGACAACACCGCAGGTGTACATGACCTTTGCGTTAGGCCCGGAATCCTCTGGGTCATACACAATGGCGAACATGCTCTCTTCCCGGTTGCGCATGAGGGGGTCATCATTATATACCGGGGTATGGAACACTCCTATGTCGCTCTCACCGTATACTGGGGCAATCGGGTCCGGCATTGAATCAAATGGCGGGGCCTCATTAAACATCTCCGTACCCACGGGAACCGAGGGTACGGGATGATTAAAGAGGTCAGGAGCTTGTGGAATCTCGCTGTACTCTTCTGCCATATTATTTGCAGTATTCTTTGGAGGGGATTACTACCGGACCTGCATCCGTCTTGGGCTGTTCCTGCGTAAAGGTCAACCTTCCGGGACTAACGATTACACAGGATTCTCCATTGCAGATAACTGCGCGGTCCTTACTCACATCCGCGTAGGTGCAACTACTCTGCCCCAACGCTCCAAACATGGCTAAAGCTCCAAGGGCGGCACTAATAATCCCGGAGATGATAGTCTTGTACTTGCCGGGTACACCAAGCTGGACACAGTACTTCGCCGTCAGCTGGGCAAAGATGTCAGCCTCTCCCTTGATTAGTTTGCCCGCCATATTCATGTAGGGCTTCTTCTTTACCGCGGTGAGCTGGTCCCACGGGGTTGGAAGTTCGGCCATGCTATAGAGCTTGGCCGCGACTTCTGCCTGTTCATCGAGATTGTTCTTTTCCATGTTGTTGATTAGATTGTTTGTGGCCGGAAGATGTCACGACAGAAAGTGATACCTTTCGGAGTTAGTTTACTTTTAGTCTGCCTCCTCGACCCCCTCACTCCCTCGTATTCAATATACCCTTTTTCTTCCAGCTTGCGCAGGATAGAGTAAAGAGAAGATATGGGGATGCGAGTGCTCTCACTTATTGTCGGATTCTCATGTTTCTGCTCGAAGCCATTGGCGTGCATGTACAGAAGAACCCGAACATAGTCGAGAGGGAGCGAAGGGTCAAGGAGGTCGATATTCAGAAGGAGACCGAGCAAGGCTCGCTGATTGCTCTGGCCCTTCTGTATGGTTCTGGTTGTGGAGTAGGTCGTTCTCATACGTCAGAGCTATCTAAACCCAAATGAGAAAGGAGGTCAAGCAAATTGTACGCAAACCGTGTCCTACGACCGCGAGGGTCGCTGTCGTCACGATACCGTACACGTTGAACCTTGCCCCGCTTGAATAGGGTGGTCAGATACGCCGGAGACTTCAAGCCCGTAGATTCCAATGCGGTAGCTACATCAACGTACCCTTCCGGGATACTGTCATATAGGCCTTTGACCTGCATCTGAATATATTCATTGGCTCCTTCCCCTTCCCAGTACATGGTATGCCCACAACGAACGTGTTTGACCTTCAAACGGTTCAGGGCGTGAATTACCCACACGGAGCTTCTCCCGATTTTATCGGCAATCTCCCCGGTGGCAATGTAGCCCTTCGGTATGTTCTTAACCGGGGGAGTACTATGCCGTGGCCTCCGTGGATGTTTCAATCCGGGATGGACGATTAGTCCTCTACTGTTCGTTCTCATGCAGGGGTAAAGTCGTTGTCGTTATTGTTCTCGATGATGTAGTAGAAGAGAATACCGAGAAGAAATCCAGTTAATGTGTACATACGTTTAGCGAAAGAATTTGGCTGTACGGCTCAATACGTCGTTAGGGATTAGAAGAATCTCGTCTCCGGTCGTATATCCACCGTTGTATGGTATGGCGAAGAAGAATCCTTTTTTGAGGACTGTGTCAATGAGGTCTTCGTCGGAGGCTAGACCAACTTCGATAGGGGAGAGAATGTGCTCTTCAATAAGAAATTGGCGAAGCCCTTTCATTTGTCCAATGTATGGAAGGTTCATGAGATGAAATGTTATGCGGCGAGGTCTCCCTCCGCGATTAGTATGGAGTTAATGGGGAGGACGAATCCTCCCCCGCTAATGGTTGTCCAGTGGTTGTTCATTTTCTTTGGCTGATTATATCTATTGCGAAGCTATTCCAGCGGGCTACCGCTTCTTCACGGAAGCGACCATGAACGCTGATGCTATGGGGAAGGTGCTTGGCCCCGTTGCAGACAACATAGCAATGTTTCTCTCCGGGGTAGATGGTTTCCTCTACGACCTCCGGGATTTCTCCACAGTAGGGGCAGGGGCGGGGATAGGCATTGCATTCGTTCACGAACCAGAGTGCCGCTTGCTTCACTCTTTCGGCATACATATCAACAATATGCTGTTGCAGGATTCCTTTGCCCCCGGATTCCGTGGCTTCCTCGTAGTTCAGGGGATGGTCCAGCCCCTCGTCGAAACAGGAAGCACAGGGTTCCGTGGTTCCGGGCAAGTCCCCGTACTTGCATGTGGAGCAGGGGGAGAGGACATCCTCTTCATCCTCTTCCGCTTCTTCATATTCCGGGCAATCTATTCCCTGCTCCTTGATGGGAGTGAAGCCCGAATACCAGTTGCAGGAGTGACAGGGTTCCACAGACCTATCCAGATTTTTGTACTTACAGGTGTCACAGGTCCGCTTCAACAATTCTTCTTCCCGCTTCCTCCGCGCAGATTCATCTGGGGTATAATTCTGATAGCCGTTGCAGGAGATGCAGGGTTCCTCTTCGATAGATACCCCCTTATGTTTACATGTCAGACAGGTAGGTCTAGCCATCTCGGCTTCCCTCCGTGCATCCTCGCTTGCCGCGGTGTCCGTGGATTCCGTGGATTCAAAGTGGCTAAAGTACATGTCACAGGATGCACAGGGTTCCGCGGTTTCGGGGGGGGTCACGGTATGCGCAGGTCCAACAATTTGGTTCGTCGTCGTTCATTTTCTTTTGATATGCTTCTTAATGGTTTCGATTACCCACAGGGTGAATAGGGCGAGTGCGCACAGAGCAATAGCTCCCCATGCGAGGATGTCAGTAATATCAACAAATAGTGTCATGGTTAGTCGATTAGTTTAAGGTCAAAGAACATAACGGTGTTGAAGTAGTTGGTGGTCACTCCATCGATAGCTACCCAGCCGTCACTGTCTTCATCATCGTAAACCGCGTACTCCTGATAGGGCATAGGCTCTTCATCGTAGCTTACCCAGCCACGAGGAACGAATTGTACCCTATCCCCTCTCTTGAACGGTCGCCGGGGTTTGGCGGCGTTAGTGCAACCAGCGCGGACAGATTCTTCTGGCGCATCTAGAATTTCTTCCATCTGGTTAGCAGAGGCCCACTCCGCTAATCCTCCCGAATAGCGTACCTTGTACGGGTAGGAAGAACGTTCGTTGTCGATTTCCACGACGCGACCGCAAGGGCCGCCGTTGACGCGGACAATCATTCCGAGTTTTACTTCGTTCGTCATGATTAGAATTTGATGTTTGGGTATTCGCGGTAAAGTCGATAGCGGGTCATCCACATGAAAACCCCCGTGGTTATGTAGTTAGATAAAACAATAAAGAGATACCATGCGGCAATCCATGCGGAGATAAGAGAGAGGACATAAAGCGGAGGTGCGGGAAGAGTGTAGAGGCACTCGGCAATGATACTTACGGTCAGTCCGATTAGCCCAAAGATAACCCACTGAACCGAGGTATTGAAGATATGGTTGTATATGTTCTCCATTTCCTTGCGCTCATATAGGGTATACTCGCTTCCTCTCGTCCGGTAGCTATTGGTCTCAATGCCAATGAGCTTCAAGTGAGCTTTCAGCCTCTTGGCCATCTCGGTGAGGGCAGTACCTCCTAAGCCGCGGAGAGCTACACCCGCAAGCGCGAAAAGGCCTGCAAGCGCGAAGTATTGTGTGGTTGATAGATGCAATGCGTTCATGGTTGTTCTTGCTCTCCTTCATGGTTACTCGGCTTGCTCCATTCCCCACGGCCATTCAACTATCCTGCCGGGTTCAATGCTTCGTCCGTCTTCCAACAGGATGTGCATGGAGACGCGGGTTCTTCCTGCAACGATTCCCTTATGCCTATGGAACATGCCGTCGAAGTACTGGATTTCAGCACCGGGTTGAAGACGCAGAACCGGAGGACAATGGTCAATGAAGAATCGAGCATTATTCCATGCCTCTTCACAGGCAGTCTCCGGGTTATCGTCATCACTCCCCTGCACGGCCAGCGAGCAACTCATGCACTCTACGAACACGTAGTTGCCGCGATGTGCTTCTCTCAATAGGCCGCCGCAGATAGGGCAGAACAGTTGAGGAGGTCCATCTTCCTCTGGGAATACTTCGTCAATAGTAATCTGTTTGGTGTTTGATGTCTTGGACATGTCACCACCATATAATAGTTTTATTATTTGTCAAGAAATTATTTTAATAAAAAATCCCCGGAGGGGTTAGCCTCCGGGGCGATGTGCTACTTGCGCTTCCAGCCAAGTAAGTCAAGAAGTTCGAGTAAGCTCATGATTATCATCCTTTTGTGAAGAAGTTAAAGAAGGATAGTGTACCACTATCGGTGAGTACGAACTGGGGATATTGGTCAGGGGTAAATATTTTTGTACCCCCGGAATCCCCGGTAGCCTCGACAGTCAGAAGGACTGCGGGCACATTGTCCGTCGGGCTGGAAGGGGAGGGAATATCTCCCAATCGTGCCCAAACTTGGCACGCTTGCCACTGTTCGTCAAGAGCGGCAATGGCCTCGATAGCCCCCGCGAGGGCGGGTATCTGCTCCTCCGGAACTGTGGTCTCACTGTACTGGTCAAGGTGCGTAAAGCCCAGTGCGTCCGCGTAGATTACGCTCATAATGAGCTTTGTCCAGTCGCCGGGTTGTGGGAATTGAATTTGTATTTCTGCGTTGTTCATGCCTGTTCAAGGGGGATGTTAATATCTTCGAAATCCGTGGCTTCCTCGGATTCAATGGCATCGACGGCCATTGCTTCCAATGCGTAAAAGACCGGGTTCGTGCCTCCCGGCTGGTAATAGGTGTGCTCTCCGTCACCTGCAATGATGTAAGTGTCACCAGTCGAATTATTCACCACATCAGTTACCCAGCTGATAATGCCGGAGTATGTCTCAAAAGTGGAGACGCCGCGGCATGTGGCAATTTTATACAGATTATTCGCCTGACCCCCGGTGAGCATGAGCCAGAGTGCACCTAGATTATCATACTGGGCAATATTGGCCGAAGCGTTCTGCTGGTAAATAACCTTGGCAATCGTCCAAGGGACGGGTTCGTTTTGACTGGCCGGGATGAAGCTGGTGGTGGTTTTCACCTGCCAGCCCGCCGTGGAATCGAGTGCGTAAACCTCACGCACCCGCACCGTATAACCGCTGCGCTGGGTATCTCTGACGTTGTCAAAGGTAATATCCAGAATTTCGCCCTGATTGTACGCCAAATCGTTTGCCGGGATAATACTGTAAGAATCTATGGAAAGGTCGGGACGAACCGTCTTCGCGCCACGGCCAATACCAAAGGTCAACTTTGCCGCACCAGTAGCACGCCAAACGAAAGAGAACCCTGCGAAACTGGAATAATTCCAGTGGGCATTAACTCCTACAAAGTTCGCCTGAATGGTCGAATGAGTTCCCGGTGGAACCTTAATGCGAGCCAAATGGTAGGGAACTGTTTGGGTCACCGTCGAAGTCCCTGTCTTGGTAATGGTCGCCGTATTGAGGAAAGCATTAGTGGTCAGGATGTTCGTCTCGCCAGCCAATCCTAACGCATAAAAGCGGTTGACCGCGCCCGTATAGGTCGGCGCACCCACGGCAAGCGGAATGTTGATGCCGCTGTTGGCATTGGGGGTTTTGCGGAACGTCAGAACCCCGCCCACGTCAATAGTGCCGAGCATACGGGTTTGGGTGTTGAACGTAACTACCCCGTTATGGTTTTCATTTCTGTAGACCCACAAGTCCCCAGCCCCATCGATGGTCAATGTCTTATTGTTGACGTTATTGGGGTCAGTTATGGAGAGGAAACCGTTGGATTCTTCGTAGAGTATGCAACGGGTAGGACCGCTCTCCTTGCCGAAGAGGATGCACTTCATCTTCTCGCCAGTGGTGGCAACGAAGCTAATGCCGTCATCAAAAGTGGTGGGGTTTTGGAACTTGACAGGAATCGCAACGTCCATGTGGGAAGCGTTCGTCCCCTCAACGACTGCGGCTCCGTTACCATCGCCGTGGATTTTCACCGCGTCATCCCCTTGTCCGAGAACTAATGGAACTTCGTTTCCGAGAACCAATCCCGCCGTGTTGGTGAAACTCCATGCCCCGGAGATTGTCTGGTCACTAGCTGGGTCAAAGCCAGTGCCAGAACCGCCACCCTCACCGGAGCCTAAACTAAAATTTCTGATGGAGACAAAGTAGCCCGCTTCTTCAATCGTACTACCGAGAGAAAGAATTGCGGAAGTTTCAGTTGCCACAAAGACCAGCTGGTCAGTAGTCTTACCACCAGCGAGGAATGCCTTAGGATTGTTGTCGGCTCCTACGCTAAAGAGCGCATAGCTGAATTCCGGATTAGGCTTCGTTTCCATCAAGCCACCCAAGTCAGGATGCACATTGATAGAGTAGAGCTTACCACTTTCGAGGTTGGAGATTTTGTAGAAACCTTCGGAGACAGGACCATCACCGTCCAGCGGAAGGGCCTGATACTCTTGGTCGTAGTCGAACCCCAGCGGGTGAAGTGCAATCGTCGCGTGTGCACTTTCGACGGAGGCGTTCTTGTCCTGTGCGTTAGTGGGGACGACGAAGTACTTACCGTCGGGGGATTCAATCTCAATCACCTGTCCCGCGACCGAACCGTTGATGATGAACTCTTCCGGCGTAACGTTGGACCACTGTTCGTCGGTAGGAGCGGTAGCGGAAAGTTTGAAGAGACAGGGAGAACTGGAAGCAAGAAGCCACGCGGTGTGCGTGTCGGCATCGCCCAGCTTATAGGTTACGCCCGGCGTAATAGGAGAGCCGTTGACGTAATTTTCAATTTGGATTTCAGAAGAACGTTTACGTGCCATGATAGTAAAAATTTGGGGCTGAACCCATAGAAGTTTAGCTCATGAGTTCAGCCCCGTCAAGGTTTAATTGTTGGTTATGCGATATTTCCAACGAAGGTAATCACCGCAGTCCCTTTAAAGGTCCCGGCATCACCGCCCGTAGGAATCTGGAACGAGGCAACGGCGGCTCGCTGTCCCGCACCAAGAGCAGTCCCCTGTGAAAAGATAAGAGTTCCTCGAAGGTTCTTACCAGTCACAATACCCTGCGTGGCCTCGAGAGGAAGAAGACCTTGCGCCCCTGCTTCCCCAACTACGTTGGTAAGGACTACGTTCTGGTTCTGGATAGTGATGTTGCCATCGTATTGGAATTCAGGTGCGGCGGCTTCGGTCACGAAGTCCACGCGGTAATATCCGGCAGGGGTAGGACCTACAAGAGCTACGTCGGAAACGGTGTCCGAAAGGGTCGTAAGCTGGGGAGCGGTAAGACCCTCAATCCCCTGCGCGGCTACGATGTCAACGTTAGCCTTTACTGCTCCATCTACGTACACCCACGCTTTCGTACCAGTGGAAGTGAAACGAGTGGTCCCTGCGGCAGTTACAAACGGAGGTTCTTCTATTGCGTCTGCAATGGTATCTCCTGTCTTGACAAATACGGTTACAGGGACTTCCGCACTTACTTTCAATTCATACCCCGTATCTGCGACTAAATCACCGATACTATACCACTTGTCAGGTGATAAGTCTGCGGGAAGAGTTGCTTCTTCGGGGGCCGGAATTTGGTCGGCCTTCATAGTCAGGGTAATCTCCGCGCCTTCAAGGGCATCGATGCGGAGGTAAGCGTTAGTCTGACCACCTTCCGTCACGAAGTAGAAAGCACGGCCAGAAAGATACCCTTCGGCTTCCACCTGCTCCAACGCTTCATCTTTCGCGATGACCACATGCGGGCACTTGGTAGACGTGACAATAAACTTATACCGAGTAGCCTCGGTCAGTCCGGTAAGCTGATAGATTTGCCCGCGAGCGATAGTTGCATTCTCTGCGGGGATGGGAAGATTTTCTATTGCCATAATTCTTCGTTAAGAGTTTTAGTTAAAAGGTTATGCTCCAAAGCCGGAGGCGATAATAGAACCAATGTCGGCTCCTTCTGCCAGTTCTTCGGCTTCTTCGGTTTCGGTTTCCTGTTTGGGAGATTCAGTTTCTTCTTCTTCGGAGTTATCGTCGTCGCTATCATCGTCACCTATTTCTTGGTCCTCGATAGAAACAATCTCAATAGATTTGCCGTCATCTGAAACAACGCCAACTCCCATGAGCTGAACATCATCCCCCGGTTTAAGGTCTCCAAATTTTTCAGGGTCATACGTAATCTTCATGCAGATAAAAAATTGAGGCGAGCGGGTTCATCCCGCCCGCCTCGGTTTAAGAGTTATAGGTTTAGGCTTAGAGGCCCGGCACTGCCGCGGGGGTACTTACCAGAGAGCCAACGGGCTTGCCGTCAGCACCAACGAGTTCGCGTCCAGCAGTCGTGCGAATGTGTCGGATGACTACACCGTGACGCGGGAAGACAGGCATCGGAGCGGCAGAAAGCGTCGCGATGAACATGCCCTGCGTACCCATGTAGTTATCACCGTTGTCCTTGTTGTTCACCCAAACCAGCTCACCAGCGTAAGTCACAGGGTCCCACTTGGCCTGACCGTAGGCAGACACCGGACGAGGAACGAGGGACTTGTACACGTCCTTCACAAAGATAATCGTATCTTCGTAGGGGGCGTTCATGTACGCGGGGTTCGGCACATAGCGGTTACCAACAGTCGTTTCCGCCTTGATATACTGGGGAACTTCCACCCACTTCTGACCAGTCGGCTTGGTGTCGTCGAAGGTGTAGCGGGGGTTCATGTTGTCCACGATGTAGGTAAAGCCCTTGTACGTCCACTTCACGCCCAGCTGACGCAGGAGGGTAGCATCCTTGCCTTCCGCGGCCTCTGCGAAGTTCCAGTCCTTGCGGATAACTTCGTTGTGACGCAGGATGAAGTCCACGGTGTCCTTAGACGTGTAAGCCAAGAAGACGGGGGAACCTTGGTCCATCAGAGCGGCAGATTCGCCAGCACCTTCATTGATGAGCAACTGCCAAGCTTGGTTCATCAGGTCGTCGTTCAGAGCGGCTTCGGGCTTAACTTCCGGCATGGAGTTAATATCGTTGCTCACGACATCGAGACCAACAACACCCGCCTTCGTGGGGATGAGTTTGTAGCTGGCGATGTTGATGTAGCTCTGACGGTAGAAGCGAGACCAAGTATTACCGACGGCACGGACCAACTGCTTCACCGCATTCTCGGCCTGTTGCTTAGCCTGCCAAGACTGACGCATACGGAGTACGTCCAGTTTCTGGGAGGAAAGCCTCGTGATGAAGCGGCTGTAGGAGTATTCCGTAGCCCCCGTATCATTTACCGTAATCGGAATCTGGTTGGAGGTGGAATCGAGGTTAATGTTCATCCATTCGGCACGGGGGTCCGTAGCACCGAAGGTTGCGATGCGCCCGGAATCACCAACACCGTCAGTCCATTCTCCCGTCATAATCATCTGGGAGTTCCACGGAGAAGTACGAGCAAAGGTGCTGAACATGTTGGCGTTAAGAAGGTTGGTCATCGTGACCAGCTTCAATTCTTGGGCCTGAATATCGTTAGGAGAAGTAGCCATTTGTAAATTAAATTTGGTTTAATTTGCAACGCCTAGTTCTCTTTGGAAGATTTTGTTTTGGGGTCTTACGCGGTCGTGGCAGGGTCAGGACCAAGAATTTTCACACCTGCATAAAGGTTTGTTTTGGTTTGCTCGCGGGAAAGCAAGAATGGGACACCGCATTTGATGCCCCATTCTTGTCATAAAATTACCAGTATGTCAAGGAAAATTTATTATAATCCGAAGGCACTACCAATAATGTCCCCGACTGCGGTCGGCCCGGCGGGTGGCTGGGTCTCCGGGGCTTTGGGGCTACCCTCGTTAGCGGAGGGGCGGGCCTTGCGGAGTTTGGCCACCTTCACGTTGAGAGCCTCGATTGTCGCGCGAGCATCTGCCAGTTCCTTCACCATGAGTTCGGCCAGTGCGCCATCCATGAAGGAACCATTATTTATCTTGTGAGCAAGATGGCGGGCATGCTTCACATTCTCTTCGGTAATCTCCGTGGTCATGCCCAGTTCCTTGGCACGTTCCTTCATCGCTTCCAACGTGTAGTTGTCGAGATTGACGGTGTAGGTCCCGGCCTCCGACTTGCCGCCGCGGCTGGCCTTCAACTCTTCCACATACTTGTCGGCTTCGGCCTGATAGTTTCCGTGGGCGACAATGGCCGCGTCGCGGACCTTAGCCATGCGGACAAATTTGAACACGGCAGAATCGCTAATGCCCAGTTCCTTCCCAATGGCCTCATACGCTTCTTCGCGGTCGTACTCGTCGAGGTCGGGATTAAGGGCAACTTCATTCAGCTTGTCCATGTCCAGAGATGCACCAGAGGCGCGGGCAATCTCCGCAAGTTTGGCGTTAGCCTTATTATACGGGGCAGTTACATTGGTCTTGTATTCTTCGGTTGCGGTGAAGGCATAGCCGCGTACAATCTCGCGCAGAGATTCAAGCTCTTCATTGTTGGGAGAGGATTTACCCGCTTCTTCCAGCTTGGCCTTCAAGTCCGCGATTTCTTTCTTCGCGCCCCTCAACTGGACGCGCATTTCAGCGAATGCCTTGCTCGCGGCCTTGCTCGCTTTCTGTTCCTTAGGACCATTGTTCTGTTCCTCCTCTTCGTTTTCCCCCTCTTCGTTTTCCCCCTCTTCGTTCTGTTCTTCCTCTTCGTTCTGTTCTTCCTCGGATTCCGTGTCATCCGAGGGAACCGGGGTTCCCGTGGTATTGACTACTTCATCATCCGCGATGCGGGGACCAGCATCTGGCATGACTACCGTACCGTCTGGGGATTCAATGGGAGCCGTGGGGTTAGCGGGATTGGAGGGTTGAATGGAATCCGTGGAATCCGGGGCGAACAGGGTCTGTTCGAAAATGTTATGTATGTCGTTGTGAATAGCACCATCTATGATGCCCTCCGCTACTGCGGGAATATTTACATTATCCATTAGATTCTATGTATTACTTGTTGAGTGAAAGTGAGTTAATCCAAGCGTTACGCTCGGTCATGGGATGATTCATCATAGTTACCGGGGATTCGGTTTCTTCATTCTCTTCGGCCAGATTGAAGAGAGCGGCGATAACGGATTTAGCCCCAGCCGCGAAAGCCCCATTCAATGCGGCGGCTTCCATTGTGGGCTGTAAGGTCGCATTGAGTTTCGACTGAACAATGCAGAGAGCTTCTTCCATTACCGGGTCATGCAGGAGTTCAGCAAGGCGGCCAGTCGCCGCCTTGTTGCTTTTGAACCCTTCGACAGTGTAGGTAGGAACTGCCTTCATCGTGCACCTCCTAGCGATTGAGCCGCTTTAGCATTGGCTTCTACGGCGTTACGAGTAATCTCGGCATCCTGCTTTTCCTTAGCCAACTGGATTTCAGCTTCCGTCTTCATGCGCTTCAATTCAATTTCGGCTTCGGCTTTCATCTGTTCAGGAGTAGGTCCTTCTTGAGGAGCCGCTTCTTCGTTCTGTTGCATCGCTTCCAAGGCCCGCATGCCGTTGGTAATAACCTCGTTGCACCTCTTGACCAGTTTCTCGTACTGTTCAAATTCAGGGACAACTTCCTTGGCGGCCTGCAAATAGTCCATGTGTCCTGCCAACTGGGCGACCAGAAGCTGTAGAGGTTGAGCTAGCTGGGCCATCTCTTCGGGTTCCAGCTGTGCGTCGGGAAGCATGGACATGATGAAGTTGGCATGCACTTCCGCGTGCGTTCTGTGGTCCTCGTTCGGCATAACCGGAACTTCCTGCCCTGCCATGAGCTGGTTGTTCTGGATGGATGCGATAGAGGCGGCCACGGTTTCGGACGGGTTGGGGTCATCCTTCAACGGCATGAACAACTGTGCGGTGCGTCCGTTCGTTTCATTGGCAATGGCCATGCGGATGAGACGTTCCTGCCCAGCTCGTGGCATGAACTGCATGTAGTTGAGACACTGACGGAGAGCCATCGTGCGGCGAACCTTACTGCCCGCACCGATAGGCGGGAGGGCGGTAACGCTGTCAAGGTCGATAGCGAAGAAGGCATCCCTTGGCACACCTGCTTCGTCCAGACGTTGGAGCATGCGTTCACGTTCCTTAAACCCGCCAATCCCTTCATCGTAGTCCTTGCGGATGATACGGCGAACGATTTCACGGAGAAGGATGGTCATGTGCTCCAAGAGCATATCCATGATGTTATTGCTGACCTTGCTCGCATTGCCCATACGGATTTCAGCTTCCAGCTGGGTGCGGCCCATGCCTCCATCAGCATTCACGTCAATCTCGCCCAAGCGTTCCCGGATTTGGTTCTGCAAGAATGCGAGGGGAGTTCCGGCAACCTGTTGCAGATTCGGTACGGGATTAGGAACCACTTGCGTTGACGGGTCCAAAATGGTATAGGCCCCCATCGGGTTCACCATTGCGGAGAGACGGGAGGTTTCATTGGTGGCAGAGACGTTCAGAGCCATGCCGAGGAACGCCGCGTCCGTCGCTTGGTTCATCAACTTGTCAATAACACGAGTGTGGGGCAGGAGGTCATTGCCATATCCGCGGAGAGCATGGATGTCGCCGTTGGTGCTACTGCCCAGCGGGAAGAGGACGAACGCTTCTTCCATAGAGTTGTAGGCTCCTTCCTTGGTGTAGAGGAACTTGGTGTCATCTACATCGCGGTTCTGGTCACGCTTCACATCCTGACCATTGCCGCCGCTTCCGTTGACGAAGAAGATGGAGTGAGTAACCGTACCGTTGAATTCGCGAACCCACATGTGGGCAATCGGAATACTGGTTCCAATTACGTCGGTCAGGGTGTAGTCTCCGTTTTTAAGCATCTTCTCGGTCTCCCAAGAGATACGCTGGGGCTGTACCGTCTGATTGTAACTACAGGTCTTCAACACCTTCATGACCTCTTCCACATCCCAGCCGGCTTCCCTTGCGGTCTGCGGGTCACGAATGAAATCGTAGAGTTCATGGGCACGAAGGGTACGAGTAGCAAACACAACCTCAAGGGTGCTACTGTCCGGCTTAACCTTGCGTTCGAACGCGAACTCGTTCAGACTACCCGCCTTGAAGTACCAAGTGTCAGGGTCCTCAAAGTAGGCAAGGCCGAAGCCGTGGAATGAGAAGTTGTGAAGAAGGTCCGTCATGATGGAAGTGAATCCCGGCATGGACTTGACCATCTTCGTCACCTCGGTGGAAAGGATGTCTGAATAGATAGGGCGACGAGCATTATCTCCGAAGGTGGTTTGCACCGAAACAAGTTCGGGGTTATCCCACACTTCGCGGAGGCTAGCCGCCACCTTTTCACGAACAATCCGCATCGTGCGGAAGTTGTAGTTGGTTCGATAATTCTGACCAACTGCGGAAAGGGCCATTGGGTCATACGGGCGTTGTCCGTCCAGCTCTGCCTGTGCCTCTGTCCTCGCTTGCATGGATAGCTGGTCAGCGGTGAGACAGAAGTAGAGCATGGCGCGGGCTTGGTCGGCGGTCGGAACCCTTCGCTTGAGAAGGGTTCCGTTCTCGTCAACCACGCCAATAACCCCCGGACCTACGGGAGCATTTGCGTCTGGTTTCGGCATATCTACTATTTGTCAATTTCGTCTTTACCCTCAACCGCATCAGCCTTCATGGCTTTCTTGGTCTTGGGCTTCACAGGTGCAGGTGTAACAACTTTCGCGCTGGGTGTCAAGTCTTCTGCTTCACTTAAATCCTCGCGGGCTTTAGTTGCTCCACCTACTTGCTCGGACTGCCCCATCATATTGATAGATTCCGCTTTGATGCTGGCGATAGATACCTCGGCAGGGGTCGTCACCGTGACTTCGCCAAGAACTTGGGGAAGCTTAAAGTTGTCCGCGTCGGGGATTTCACCAACGGTGATGAGGTCGTCCCAGTTCTCCACGTTGAAGCACTTCTCGGTCAGCACCTTGTCAAGGAAGAGACGGAAATGCTGGGAGATGGTGACGTAGGGAACTCGCTGGGGATAGAGTTTCGCCAGCTGGCTGGACATGACGAAGGTTCCGTCCACGGTGCGGGATTCATAAGAGTTCTCGGTGGCAGGAATCGTAAAATACTTGCCCGCAATAACCGGAGCCTTCTTGCGATAGAACGTTGCATCCAGCGTATCAATCGCGCCGGGTTTAAACGTTTCATTGCCGCGTTCGGAAACCCAAATGATAGCTCGTTCGTCCGGCGCGTTCTCGTAAGCCAGAGCCTGTTGCAGTCGGGCGAAGAGATGAGTAACGAGAGCGTAGCTACCCGTGACAGGGGTCAGCAACTCAATCGTGCGAAGGTCCCGGAACTGATTCTTCAAGATTTTAATCATGGGTTCAGCGGCGGCCTTGGCCCGGTAAGGGAGCAGGAGCCAAACATCGTGGTCGCCACGGCTGGAAGCCGCAACGCTGTCAATGAGGTTCTGTGCAATGTTCGCGCCGTTGATGAGGACGCGAGGTTCACAAGGGATTGCTATTGTAGCCATTGTCGTTTATTTTGGTTTACTTGCTTTAAGGGCGCGGCGTTCAGCCTGTATGCCCAAGGATGTGTCCGCTTGAGGCGGCAGGATATTGAATGCCCATTCAGTTACCAACTGCTGGAATAGATACCAGCGGAAGTAGAGCTGGGATTCGACGAGAGGCTCATACATTAGATAGGAGAAGAAGGGGTACTTTCGAGGACTGCCCAGATTTAATCTGTAAGGCTCGAGGTGAGGGGCTTCCGAACTATTCGAGAATATCTTTGTCCGAAAGTATTTAGGACGCACCCCATGTACGGGGTCGACGTCTTTGAACGCCATCACATGGGTTGGATTCGCTCTGTCTGGGTAGGGGTGCATGACCTCGCCACGTGTAGGCGCGAGCCTTGCGGTATTTCCATTTACCCACGCAAGGTAGTAGGCACGGTATCTCCATGCTTTTCCCCACACCTCCTTATCCCGTGCTACCTCATGGAAGACGGTGGCGTTTTCGCTAATTGCCATACTCCGTGGTCCCTTTCAGGTTTTTATCCTCTTGTGCGTCCGCAAGGTAGTTGACGAAGTTAATGAAGGTAGCCGCGTCGAATTCGGGCAGTTCGTTTTTGTAACTGGCGTATGCGCTCGTATTGGCCATAGGAATTGCGGGCCACGGTTTATATACGTTGGTCAACTTCTCGGCAATGTCGCGCAGGAACTGGCTGTACTCTTCTGATGGAGCCACGAGGGAGAGGAAAGCATCCGGATGTTCGGGATTGTCCGAAGTCTCTACCTCCCGGTCAAACGTCAGCGGGTCGTCCGCGTATTCGACATGGGAGAGTTTGGCGTTGTACTTTCTTGTTCTCTTGAGGCTCTTCTTATACTTCTTCGCATGTTCACGAAGCTTGTCAAGGTCGTCGAGCCACATAGGAACCTGTTGCCACCACGAGCGCATAGCCTCGACGCGTAAGCGAATGAGATAGGCTGAACGCATGATTTGGGTCAGGCATCCGCAATGGTAGTGTGTGCGCGTTAAATGTTTGTGGTTCATCGTGACCACATTCCCACAGGCACATTGCGCGACATAGGGGTATCGGACATCATGGGAGTACCCGATAACTGTTAGAATCCCCTGACTATGACCAACAGGCAACGGTTCATCATCCGTCCCCATATAATCGGGGAACGTTTCTGGGGTCTTCACTTCCTCCGGCAAGTTCATGAGAGCTACCGGGGTCCAACGACGGAATACTTCCTGAATGTTTTCTGGTTTGGACATGACCTCAATATAGAAGAAAAAAGAATCTTGTCAAGTTTATTTAGTGTCTTCTTCGGGCTTTTCGCCCTTCTTCTTGAGCTTCAAGGTGATGGTACGGGCCGCGCTTCCTTCTTCCAGTTCAGGACGAGTGCCATCCTTGTTCAGAGTTACTGGTCCACCCTGCAATCCCATCTGCGTCACTATCTCGGTTTGTTCCAGCTCGAACTGCTGGATGACCTGTGACAGTAGGTCCATGTCGCGCTTCGCAATCGCTTCGTTAAACTTCTCCCACAGACCGTGGCTTCGCTCCATGATAGAGAGGAAGAGAGGTACATCCTTAATTGATTGTATCTCTGCGTCGGCCATGAAGGAAGCGACACGGGAGAATCCACTGTTCATCAGTTCTTTGTACTGGCTACTCATGGATTCAACGATGTCAAGCTCTATCTTCGTCCTCGCCTCTTGGCGTTGGAGGATGCGTGCCTGTGTGTTCTGTGTGTACGTATTGAGAAGTTCATTGCGGATAGCCAGTTCCTCCTTCGAGAGTTGGACGCTATCAACAATCTTATCAACACGTTCACGGGGGAGGCCAGTAACTTCCGAGATGACAGGAACCGGGGTCCCTGCCTTGTACATCTCAATGGCCTTCCGTATAACGGTGTTCTCGTTAGTGATTGGTTTGGGAGCAGAAATCTTAGCGGCGGCTCTTAGGTCCATAGCATGTTCATTGCGGCGGTTACGTCGGAGGCAAAGGTGTCGCGGGCAGGAGCGGGAGCGGGGCCATCCCCGCCGACGAAGCCGCCAAGATACCTGCCAATGTCTGCGGCTTCAATATATGCGGTTCCGTCTTCGCGATATTTGATTACCTCTTGATGTTCTACCACCTTATGGTTCTGAATGTCAAGCCTAATCTTACCGAACTCCGGTCCCATGATTCCCCGGCACACGTGCACCAATAGTGCTAGTGCGTCCGCGTTGTCCGGGGATTTATGAATCCGTTTCTTCATGGCCGCCTTGGGTTCCACGGCAATTCGGGTTCCGTTCATGGTGTAGAGCCGGGATTTAAGCTCGACGATAGTTGTCGGGTCGAGGCCATAAAGTTGGCGAGCATTGATTGCCAGTTTCATACATCCCCAAAGCTCGGAGACCTTGTTGCTATATTGCTGGCATGCCTCCTGATTCTGCAACAGGCCAATGGGCACTTTGCTCGCCATACCCGCGAAGCTGACCGTCTGGAAGTCCGTGCCGACATGCTGGGCGAGGATGTCGATGAAACCAGTACCTCCGGTTACGTCCACGGCAAGGTACTTACTTTCAACCCCGTTGGCCCGGAGAATCTCTCCAACTTGCTGGGCGATGTCGAAGTTTCGTTGCTTCATCCGTTCCTTGTCGGACGTAGACTTCAACAAATAGGTACGGAACACCGCGCACGCCCAAAGCCCTTCAACCGTTCGTCCGACTTTGGCGAGCTTCAAACATGACTGGTCCCCGCCGTTGGTGTAGGCAGGGTCCAATCCTGCGATGGTAATCAACTCGCCGTCTCCCCAGACGGGCATGGCATCCGCGCCACTGCCGTAAATTTCAGCCTCCGACATTAGTGAACCTTCTTCCGTATCATCTGAAAAGGTGGCCCGGTGGAACCGCATCACGAACGGACTATTCTCCCCGTATTGTTCAATCGTTTGCTGAACAATGTCCAACGGGGTGTAGAAGCTCCAATCCTCGCGGCCATATTTGATGCGGGGGTTCTGGGTGTTATCGAAGCGGATGTAAATCCCGTCCTTGGTCTCCCACTCGTATTCCTCAAAGATGTCAACGCTGTTCCACCCATCCTTGGGCATGGCCATAACACCAAAGGCATCGGTGCGGCTCTTGGGGTTAGAGGCGGCCATCAGGGTAGGCGGCGTGTCCGCTCTGTTGGTGATGAGGTTGGTACGCCACACCTCGACGAGTTCAATCGGCAATTCGGAAAGCTCGTCATAAAATACGTGCATGTTCTTTGCCTTAATACCGATAAATCGGCTACTGGGGTCACCGACGTTCGCGCAGGGGATAATGGAGATGCCGCGGGAATCGTCAATATCTCCGTCCTCGTTCACGCCTTTAATCTGTCCCTTACCATCAACGAGCTTGCCCGGAAATTCCTTGCGCCACAACCGTTTAATATCCTTGAAGATACGTTTCTTCGCACCTTCAATAGTAGTTGATGTGACTAGGCAAAGGGTATCAACCGGGTCGGCCAGATAGAAGAGCGTCGCCATGATAGCCATAGATAATGACTTCCCAGAGGACGAGCCTCCACCCATGATGACCACATCATATTTGCACGCGGTTTCAATCATCCGTTCAATCCACGGTGTCCAGATAATGGGAGTAGGACTGCCCTTGTAATTCCACAGGAGATTGATGGCGTTCTTAGCGTGTCCATACCTGCCCAGCCCTCCCTTCTCTTCGGGCCATGCGTATTTGAAGCACCAGAGTTCGATGTCCAATTCCGAAACTCCGTACTCCCATTGTCGTCCGTAGCGAGTAAAGTGGCGTGCCATTTTAGATTCTTTCTATATCCCAGTTGTCGAGGGTCAGTGTGTGGTCGTCGTTCAGTTCCCGGTACGCGTACAATAGAATGAGAAGAGCGTCCGCGTTCTGCAATGTCACCTTCACGCCGGGGAAGTTCTCCATCGCGATGCGTTTCAGGTTGTTCTTCCACCGGGTCCTGTCCCGTGCGGTCAAGCCCGTATCATACGCGCCAACGGCACGCATCCATACGATTGGGGAAACCTTTGTGACGGTGTACCCCGCCGCCGCGGCATAGCCGAGGACCTTCCCGGTTGCCTCTCCCAATACGCCACTACTTCTCGGATTGGACACCTTGCCACCTCCGCTCATGGCATAGCTCATCTTCTCAATGTACATGATACGATGACGGCTACGTGGCAGTTTGTTCAATATGATTTCCAGTTCCCTTTCGTCTTCTGGCATGTGCTTTATCCAGATTTTCTTGCTCCGGGTGTCCGCGAGTACGAGGGCGCCGTGGGTTCCGGGGTCACAACCAATAATCTGCATGACAGACTATACTGGATAAATCCCTACTAGTCAAGCCGGAAAATAAGACGGCCACCCCGGTATGGGATGGCCGAATGGAACGTGCCCCTTTTTTACCCGCAATGCGGTGCTACGGGATAAACCCGTCAGGGCCGGGAGGGGGGTTACTTAGTCACCGCGGAAAGGAGGCCCATCTCTTGGATGGCTTCAACCTGTCCTTCCACCGGGTGCGGTTTGAACTTGAGGAACGCTTTGGCGTAGCTGTTCTTCCCGTCGCGGGAGACGGCGCGTTGTGCACCAATCTGCACACGGAAGGGCAGGGAGCCGAGCTTGTTCCCCTTCAACATCATGAACTGGATGAAGGGAGCACCAACGCCCGTGTACTGATTACCTTCCGGGGTGTATCGTGCCAGCGTCCACTGGTCGCCCATGAAGTCAATGGTGAAGAGAGCGTCAAGGTCATCCTCGGTGGTACTTGCGTCCTTAATACCCTGCGGCTTCTTAACCAGTAGCCACATGGCAAGGGCACGGTTGACCTGCGACTTGTCGAATCCTTCTGCTTCATACTCTTCCTTCGTATTCCACGTCTTAGCGTAAACGCCGGGCTGACGTTCGTTGTACGGGATGTATTCGCGGAAGAACTTACGAGCCTTCAATACGATACATTCAAGAGGATTATTGCGCTCGGCAACGACCAGACCGTTGAGAAGGAACGCGCCCAAACTGCCAATCGGTTCTTCCAATTTGGCTTCATCACAAGAGGCTTGCCACAGTTTGAGGTAGGGAATCTGGATGTCCGAAGCGTCGGTCTCGCCCTCGAAGGAGTGGTATTCCGTAGCGGTTGCGAGTTGATTGGGTTCGGGAGTTCCCAGTTCCAATGCGTCTTCCGGGTCCATTCCCAAGGTTTCGTGTTCTGTTTTCTTAGTAGCCATAGTATTCGTTTATTCTTGGTTTTGGGTTGAGGGCTTCTTTGGCGAGTGAACTACCCTCGGTAACTTCTCTGACGTGACTATATCACAAGTTCGAAAAATGTCAAGATGTTTATTTGATTTTGAGCAAAGCCATCGCGCTCGTCACTTCTTTCACTACTCCAAGTTCTTGAAGCTCTTCGAGTAAGGATTCCTTGGCTTCCTTCATCTCGGCACGTGTGGCTCCTTCAACTTTGTTTTTATCTACCACCATGTCAAGAAGCTTCGACACAGGAAGGCGGGAGATGCTGTCCAGAATTTCCTCTGGGGAAATGTACTGCTCGACGTAGGCACGGAAGGCATCATTGTCCACCTTCACGGTATTACCTCGCCGTGCATACTTCCATCCGGGAACATCAACGCCGCAAGCGAAGAGGGTCTTGGCATAGTCCTTATGCACCTTGTTGGCCTCCGCGATAATGTTCGCAAAGGAAAGAAGGGAGCCAAGGGTTTCCGGGTTGTCCATCGCCGTACCGACGTTATCAATCATCCCTTCGGCTAGGTCCTTGTCCTTCAACACTTTGAGCGAGAAGTTACGGGCCATGCTAGTCACCTTCTTACACCGGGCGAGACGGGAACAGTAGGGGCAGACATGCGGAGAGGATGAGTAGGCATAGGGATTCTCCGCATCACGGCAATGGCGGGCAATGACTGCGGACATGTTTCCCCTTGCGGTAGCTTCATCCATAGAGACGACGGACATATCCGTGGTGAACTTCGGCCCCCTACCGTCGCGGTAGAACGCCGCAATCTTCATGCTTTCGGTCTGGCTGGGCTGTACCACCGCAAGGATAATACGCTTACATTCAGGACGTTCTGCCATTTCCAGCAAACCATAGTAGATGAACTGGGTATTCTCGGCAGGGTCAGAGACAGGGACCATCCCCATTTTGTAGTCGATAATCATGGAAGTATCGCCATGCCGGACAAGAACGTCAGCCGTTCCGGTTTGTGCTTCATCGTCTGGGTTGAAGACAATTCCCTCAAACTTATGTTCCGGGAGTACTTCTACCTTGTCCGTTTGTACCTCGGTTGCGAAGATGGACATGAGCCTATCCACCATGTTGGATGCCGCAGTGTAGAGGATGTGTTCATGCTTGGTCAAAAGGGAATCTGGATTCTTGGTTTCGAGGGCCGCGTGAACACGGGTCCCAATGGCCGCCGGGGAGAAGTCATCCTCTTCTTCCTCTTTAGTCATGGGGCGTGGGACATATCCGGGACAGGTGGCGAGCAATGCCATCTTACTCGGACTGTACTTGCTGTGAGTGTTGGTTTCGTTATTAGCCATTTGATGTTAATGCGTTAAGACAAATTTCTTTTGTGTTGAGTGCTTGAATAATTCTTTCTTCCACCGTACCGGAGGCGGTCACGATGTATTGCAATGTGTGTGACTTTGCACCGAGGCGGGCGATACGTCCTTGTGCCTGAACCAGATTGACAATCGCGTAGTCCGGCGAGATAAGTGCGGCGCGGGGGTGGCCTCCCTCGGTATCATGAAGCGACACCCCAGTTCCTCCTGCACTAATCTGCACGAGAGCGAGAGGAACTTCATTCCGTTGGAACTTGTCCACCTCTTCCTGTCGGTTCTTCCCAGTCACCGCTCCACTAATCTCGGAGTAGGGAACTGTTCTCCCCGATTTATTGTTAATGAGTTCCGAGAGTGTGGAGAGACTGTCGAGGAAAGACACGAAGATGGCGACGCTATATCCGCTGTCCAGAAGTTCAACTGCCTTCTCTGCCATCGTGGGGAGCTTAGCCAATTCAGATTGCTGGCGAAGCCGAAGGAGTTCAACGATAGCGGGAAGTTCAAGTCCCTTCTCGTTAGCCCGTTCGATGGACTGGTCCCACGATTTGTCCAGCTTGTCAAGTGCTTTCTGCAACTGTTTAATCTCTCTCATACCTTTCATGTCTACGTCCACGGACAGATATTCGATTCTATTCTCCGGGAAGAATGTGTCAAGTCTATCCTTGTCAATCTCTGTCATAACGCCAGCAGTGAAGAGCTTTTGTTTCAGGCTCTCCATCATGGCATGATTGCGGGGGTTGAGCTTAAACTCGATACCTCCCCAGAAGCTGTCGGTGCATCCGTGCATGCGTGCCCAGAGCCAGAACCCGCGCCGGGGGTCTTGAATCCACTTGGCATACGTCGCGGGGACACTCATATCGAGGGGAGACATAAAAGGAGTGGCAGAGAGCATAATCGTCGGAAGTCCTTGATGGGCCGCAGTTAATGCCATGATGTTGCTTTGGCTACCATAGGTTTTGGCCTTATGGCTTTCATCAAGGACCAGCAAGGAATCGTCGGGAAGGGTCCAAGCCCCGAAGACTATCCGGGACTTGGGAACCTTTGTAGGGCGTTTGTAGTAGGAGGTACTTCCCCTGCGCACCTTCTCCCATGAGAGGACATCCACCGCGTCCGCTCCTTGCTGTTCAATCGCTCGCTTCCATTGGGTCACTACGATGGCAGGGCAGACGACGAGAAGTCTCTTGCCCATAGCCTTCGCGGTTTCGATAGTAACCAATGTTTTCCCCGTACCCGTGCAGGATTTATTTATCACATAGCCGTGCCGGGTAATTGCATCCACCATATCGTGGATGCAGTCTTCTTGGGGAGGGAATGGAGTAAGCGCACTCATTTGCGATACTTGTCCATGATTTCAGGTTCGGCAAGGAGCGGAAGGGATGAAGCCCACTGCGGAGTTTCTTCCATTATCTGTTCGATGCGCTGGGCGTATTCCTCGGCGCGGTCAGCCGGAACCATCACTACGGCTTCGTCATGCACGAGAAGGATAGGTTGCGCACCCTCTAATTCCTTGCACAGGCGGTTGAACGTGCGGACCATGAGGTCACGTGCGATTGACTGGATGTTATTGTTGCTAAGGAGGTTAGTATTGACGATGGAGGACTTGTATCCGAAATCGACGCAGGTTGCGAAATAGGGACGACGACCGTCCTTCGGCTGAATGAGTTTCTTGTAACAGTTACGATAATAGAGCTTCCGGCCAGAGGGAAGGGAGAGCGCGAAGCTATGGGAGGGGGTACGATAGCCGCGAGCCGCTAATGCGTCCAACTCTCTCCACCATGCCACCACTTCTGGGCTACGACTGCGGTACATGTCCACAATCGCTTGGCACTGGTCCCTGTCCATTCCGGGGTTCGAGCGTTGAATAGCCTTCCATCCAGCACTAAAGCCGCAAGCAAGTACCCCCGCCTTCACATGCTGACGAAGGTCCGCTTGCCCCGGAGTTTCCTTGCAGTACTGTTTGAAGTCCTTGACATCCGCGGGGATGAGGCCCCAACCTTTCGCGTTAGCGGCATAGATGTCCTTCTCACCAGCACGGAGGGTGTCAAGAATTTTCTCCTGCCCACAGAGCCAAGCGGTCAGACGTGCTTCAATCCCTGCCCAGTCGCATACCACGAGCTTATACCCTTCCGGGGCCTGAATGGCATTGCGCTGGTTAAAGCCCAGAACGTCTTCACGGTTAAGCTGTTGCAGGTTGAGCTTGTCGCCCCCGGCAGTCCAACGACCCGTGCTTGCGCCACAATAGGTCAGCGTATAGGGTAGACGTTCTATCCCTTCATGGTCAGTATAGACGCGGGAAAGCATGCGCTCGGTAATGCTAATCATGCGGTTCACGCTCCTGTATTTCCCAATAAGCGTTACCCACGGGACGAGATGGCCATACTCTTCCAACCAGTCAGTAAATAGTTCGCTGGTCTTACTGGTAGTCTCCGGGGCGGGGATGTTCAGCTCTTCGCACGCTTTGCGTAACTGGGGAATGGAGAGTTTCTTTTCAAGCGGGATAGCTTCCTTGTATTCCTCCTGCGCCTGATGGAGTTTCTCCAATCCATCAAGAAGATACTGGCGGGAAGTCGGAACTCCGCGCCATCCCATGATGCAGGTATTGAGCCAACATTCCCGTTCATCTTCCGGCCAGAAGTTCTTCATCTTGTCCCACACGGCGAGGCAGTAGTAACTATCACCCGCCACGTATTCCTTCATGTCGTCTGGGATGACTTCCATCTTGCGGAAATCAACGCCTTCGGCCTTGGCTCGGACCTCCTTGCTAATCTCTACACCCCAAAGCTTTGCGACAATCTTGTCAAGAGAGCCATAGATGGCGAGATAGTTGGAAGCGGCACGGGAACAGAGCCACTCCTTGAAGGGCGGCTGGAAGCTTGGTGTGCACGGGATGCCCTTGGCCCCCGGCGCGTGAAGTGCGAAGAGGTAAACGGCATAGTCGAAGCTGGCGTTAAACGCGACGAGGGTTTTGTCCTTGGTCGTTTTCTCCCAGTCAAAATCCTTCGGATGTCCTACCCAGCAATACTTCCCGTCATAGACGGACATGATGTATGCGTCGAACCGTGGGTCCAGACAGTAGGAATGCGGGTCCATGAACTTGAGGGAATATTTCCCCTCATAATACGTTTCAAAGTCAACGGCAAGAGTATCGCCTGTGAGTTTGGTCTGGTCGTCTGTAATCTCCATTTCATACCCCGGAATGCGAGGCAGGGAAAATGATATAGGGGGGTGGTCTAATTCTTCGTGCATCAGTGTTTGGGTGTATTTAGTTGTTCCTTCGCTTGCGCGTAATATTCTTGTGGGGTGCTCATAGGAATTCCGGCGGTTCTGTCCTTCTTGTACATCTTGACGGCACGGTTCATGCGGTTCACGACTTCCCGGCATTTTTCGTTTGCGAGGTGTACTCCATCCTCAAAGGAGAAACCTTCATCGCGCCCCGTAGCGGCTACTAGGCGCAATGCGAGAATGGCGATGTCGGTTGCCTCCTTTACGCGGTCCTCCGCGTCGGCTTCCCGGTATTCTTCAATCTCCCACAGAAGATGGCGCAGGAGGTCAGCGGCTGATTCCTCTAATCCCATATAGGAGAAGTGGGTATCAACTGTTTGGGCGGCGATTGCAATTTCGTTGTACATAGTTTAGAGTGATATGATATTGAAGAAGAGGGTGACCAATGTTGCGGAGAGGCCGAAGATATTAATGTTCATGTCCCGGCTACTCCGTTTCAATAGATGTGTGATGGTGATGTAGATGAAGGACCACATCCACAGAACGATGAGGACGAGAATGAGCGAGAAGATGAGGGAGGCCAGTAGGGGCATACCATTGACCAGAAAGCCCACGGATAGGGAGAGGTAATAGATGCCTATGTAGGGGGATAATTCTGCTAGGTCTTTCATGATGTCTATATGTTAATACCCATCCAGTGGCAGAAGAGGCAGGGGGCAATAAAGAAGGCAGTACCGAGAATGACCAGTCCGTAGAACATGTGCTCCTTCTTCGGAATGGAAATCATGGCCGCGGCAAAGAGAATCTGAATCAGGCTCATGCCGACAACGGTCAAGAAGCACATCATCCAAGAAGACTGGGGCAGGTGTGATTTAAGGTACGTGACAAAGAGTAAAGGACAGAAGAAGGCATACGGAAGCATCCGTACCATGTCCATGAAGTTATCCTTAAATCTTTGAGAGTAGTCCATGTTTTCCAATGTCATAAGTCTTTTGGGCATAAGAGGTTTGGGTATTACTGTTGTTCGAAGTTAGATTTATTGTCCGTTTCTTTGTAATAGCTCCACAGGTCTTTTGCGTATATGGAAGCCTCATCATAAATCAGGTAGAGCAGAAGCCCTATTCCAGCAGGTACTAAAATAAATACAGCCATATTAATGAACAAGTTTATAGATTACCCATACCACAGGACGCACGATTACCATGTGGAAAAGTTGTTGAATATGGAACAAGAGATACAAAGTGCCTTTGTGTGCCATGATTGGGCCGAACAAAAAGAGGGCAGTTACAAACATACAGCCGAGCCTGATAAAAAGATGTTCGTCCATGATGATGACGCGGTACTGAAAGTATAGGAACAATCCGAATTCCAATGTCGCAAATATCGCCAAAGCGATAAGTGATGGTTCTTTCTTCCAATCCCTCACCAAGTCGGTGAACCACGATTTCCATTCTTCTTTTGCTGTCATGTTTATTGCTGGTTTGCTTTTTATTATTCTATGAGATTAGCGGAACGGGATTGGCCCCGCCCCGGAATCCCGGTGACGAGGCCAATGTATCATAGCTTAGATTTTTGTCAAGAAGTTTTTGGAAGAAATTTTACATGGCTTCCGCAAGTACCTTAATGTGTTCATATTGTGAATACACCCGCGCCTTCGTTTCTGCGCTTGCTTCCTTCAACCAAATGTCGATTGGCAAGAAGAAGAAACGCTTCGTGCGCTTAGGGTCATCGGGGCGTTTGACGTTTTGACGATTTACTGAATCCTTACCATAGGACGCAATGAGGTCTCGTTTGAAGTTGTCGTCTGCCCAGTTCTCCACCTTCTCCATGTCTCCGAAGTTCTTACGGACATAGGCGAGGATATTGCGCATGGAGGTAAAGTCGCCCGGTATCTTTTTGGAGAGCTTCGCGCCCTTCGTGTCCGTATCATTGAGAGCCACGGGGACGAGGTACTTCGTCAGGTCAGTATCATTGCCTCGGCGACTGGCGTACTGTTCTGCGAGGAATGCACCAACTTTTTCCAGATTAGCCCAACGGTATTCGCCATCTTCATGGGCGTCTACCATGTATTTAATCTGTGCCCAAAGTTGCTGGTTGTCCAGTTCGAAGAGCTTCTCCACCGCCCAGCTATTGGCACTAAACCCCGCAGGGATTTCTTCCTCCGGCGTGGTGCGTGGACTTAGGATTACTGGGTAGTAACGGCGAGTACCTGTGGTATCTCTCAATACCTCTTCTTGGTTCGTACTCCCAATGATACTTGCGCAGTACTCATAGGTTCCCGTAGACTGGGCGAAAGCAACACGGCAACTTTCAGATTCCCCGGTAATGATTCGCTTCAACTTGCTCTCCTTCGCCTTGTTAGCGACTTCTTCATCAATCTCGTCCAAGATGATGGCAGAGTGCCGGGCCATCTGGACAACGCTATCCGCACTATTCAATCCTTCGATGGAGCTAGCCACGTCATTACGGACCCCACGGAACAACCAGTCCGTGGCTTTCGTTTTACCCAGCCCTTGCGCACCAGTGAGCATGGGGATGTAGTTCTGCGGGAAGCTGGTCTGGGATTCCGTATGGGTGAGGAAGCAGAGACGGCGGGTCACGCGCTTCCACAGGGTGATGAGCCATGTCGTGAGCACCATGTCCCGGTACTTGTCCGGGGTCCAGCCTTCGGGCATGTCTACATTCTGATTCATTGGAAGGAAGTCCAAGAACGCACGCAAACGGTCCTGCCCATCCCAAGGACGGGAGCTGACGAACGTAGCCAGCGGGTGGTAGTAATTGGCCTGTGCAATACTCGACAAGGCTTCGCGAAGGCGTTGAATAGGAATCGCCTGACCGGGAACTATCAACTGCCAGAAGCTTGAAATCTTGCTCAATATAGTATTGCTCGTCTCGTACCACCTACTGTTCTTAAAGTCCAAGAGCAGGAGTTCGTTCGTGTTCATTCGACGGAAGGCACGGAGATTTAGGCCATGATGGAGAAGATACTTGATGTTCTCGTCCGTCAGGATGGGGATGCTCTTGCCCGCCTTGTTCTTTCGGACATAAGGGAACTTGAGGGAGCAGAGCTTCAACGCGCTGACCTCCGGGAGAGGGGTGTTCGTATTTACCGGAGCAATTCCCTGCATGAAGCACTTCATCAGGAGAGGGTCCTGACACCACGGCTCAACCCCTGCTTTCTTCTCGGCTTCCCCCTCCAACTCCGTCAAGTACATGTCGAAGAGCCATTGCACCGACGTAATCTCCGGGTTCGCGCCATTGCAACTGGCATGGAAGCAGTGGAAGTAGGACTGCCGGGGGTACTGGGGATTGGGGTAGAAGCGAAGGTCCGTGTTCTGGCTATTGCCTGATTTGCCTCCCTTGCACTGCGGGCACTCGCCATAGAGGCAACCGTCCCCCTTAATATAGTCCATGCGGGAGAGGCCTTCGGCGGTATCGTAATACTCGTTCACCTTCAACCACGCAATGAAGTCCTCGAATATCTTGGGGCGAGGCGCACCGGGAGCGACGGATGGGAGTTCATAATTGACCACCCTGTTCTTGTCGTATTGAAGGTAGTCCGCTTTCGCCTTCTCCATGTCGGGTACATGGAATCGAGGGGTTCCGGGGGTTCCGGGGATGAAGGTGTCCAGATAGAAGAACTGCATCCGCGCAGGGTCAGTACAGGCCATGTCGAGAACAAATCCGGTTCCCTCGTGGATGTACTGCGCGAGGGAATGATATACCGCCTTATGCAGGTAGATGCGTTCATTTGCCAATCGCTTCACGTCCAGTTCTTCATTTCCCTCATCCTCCACCACCTGCGGGTTCTGGTTCAGGTATTGGAGCGTAGAGTTGGAGATTTGGAAGAACGCCTTAATCCCCTGATTGGGGCTGACATACGCGAAGAGGAAGCCATCCAGCTGGGGGAGTTTCTCCTGCGCTGTAGCGAGAAGGGTTTCCGCGGTATGTTTCTTGTTCTCCTTGAGGTCCACGTCAATTCCGAAGATACCCGTATGCCGCCACGATGTTCCGTCTACACTGACGAGGCTACGGTTGGTGTAGTATCTTGCACCCTTGCTGTCGAGGGCGTAGTCATACAATCCGGGCTTGCTTAGGAACTGGACAGAAGGAACGAGGGCAGGAAGCGCGGGCTTAATATCCTTAGCTTCTACACCATGCTTGCGCCAGTTGGAGAGGATGGTCTTATATACGGGAGGCATGGAGAGCGAGTTCTCGTCCAGCTTCCCCTGCATCACCTTAAAGAGTTGCACCTGATAGTAATACTGCATCAGTTCCCGATTCTCAATCGGCATGTCCATGAGAAGGCGAAGGACCTCCGGCAGGGCAATAGCGACGGCGCGGTTGCAACTGCCCCCAGTGGGGAGCTTCTTCATACCTTCGGCCAGTTGCAACTGGGAGATGCGGGGTGCGGTAAAGGTCAGTTCAAGCTTCTGAACTGTTTCATCGTTGAGAAGTGCTGTGGTCATTCGAGGTAAGAGATTAGATTTCCATGATGCGGGTAGCGTATAGGCCATACATGACTGCGCCGAGGTGGGTGAGAGCATAGGTACGCGTCTCTTCATCATACTCGGCAAAACCTTCGGACGTCAGCTCGGAGAGCGCATTCTCTACGCTACGCTCACCGCCGGGGAGCTGAAGGATGCGAACAAGGTCGGACTTCGTTATGCGCGAGACATCCATAAAGTCACCAAGGAGACTAAGGATAATGAAGCTGTGTTTATATTGGAACCCCGGAGCCGGGTTGGGGTTGAGAGTGAAAGGAGACCCCAATTCCGTATCTGGCAACTTCGTTCTCCAATAGCTGGCATTAGGCACATGCTCATAGTGGTCAAGAACATAATCATAGACTATCCAGCCAAAGTCAATGCCCACTTGGGAGAGACAGTAGCGAGGCTCACGGCCATAGGGGCAGGACGTGAGGAACATAGCACTGAACCAGCGGAAGTCGAAGTCCAGATTACCCTCCGGTCCTTTCGCCCGCTGTGTGATGTATTCCTCGGTTACGGGAGCGCCGTTGAGAAGCACAAGCGAGATGAGGACGTTAAGGGATTCGGGCAGTTCGGGAGTTATTTTCGTCACCGTGTCGGTGGTCTCGAATTGTTCCATCGAGGTCATGGGACCGTACAAGGTGTCTCGATGGAAGGGAATGTCCTCCGCTATTGGATTGAGGTAGCCCGTATCTTTCACCCTGTTCAATCGCTCAAAGAGTGCCCGGTGCTGATAGGAGACCTCTCCCAACGTCCTCCGCTTCGCGGGGTGTTTCTTTGTGGGAGTAAGCAATCCATGAATGAGCAGTTCCTGCAAGTAGACGGGAGCAAGTACCTTCGGGCTGGCATAACTTTCTCCCATGTTGTAGAGGACTTCGTTCAGGAGGAAGAGGTGGAATGCTCCTCTCTTCTGCATGTCATTGGTATAATTTATTTGCATGTTCGTTTTGGTTTGTGATAATAATGGCCGCCACATGGGCCGAGCACACAGTAGGACAGGGGCGAAGGATTGTCAAGTAAAAATTTACAATCTTCTTGTAGGTCCCCAGAAAGAATGGAGAGCTTTGCGGTTTTGGCGGGACTGGCCACTAGCATAGTGGAAACGATTTGATACCGCGTGGCGGGCAGGATTTGCTCCCGTGAACCCGCGGAACCCACGGTAGCCGGGGGAGAACGTATGCTAAGGAGTTGAGAGCAAATGAGTTATGAAATGAGACATGGAGTTTCACTCCCGTTGTCTCACTCGAAACTCGTTGAAACTGAATGAGTAATAGAATGGGTTCCGGGGGTTCCGGGGGTTCCGGGGAGACAGACGGTTGTCTCATCATAAGTCATTGATTTTCAACAGGTCTACTGTCCTTTTTTTAAAATGAGACATGAGACAATATAAATAAATTATAATATATAATAATATAATAAGGTATTTAATATATATATATAAGGCTGGAGGGTGTTGTCTCACGTCTCATGCTTCAAATTTTGGTTGTAACTATATGCAGTTCAAATACTTAACCCCTTGTCTCAACTTGTCTCCGTGCTGTCTCACTCGGCTCACTTTTTCACAATCCTTTAACTCTCAAGGCTTACCACAGATTAGACTTTTGTCTCACCCAAAAAAGAACCCCGGAGGCAGAACAAGTCTACCCCCGGGGCCTCATCACAACAAACCAGTCGAAACACTGCGGCGACTATACCAAACCCCCAGCCCATGTCAAGACCTTTGTACGTCCTTCTCACGCACGCGCCCACATATGTGTATGCACCATCCCCAAATCCCCTGAATTTAATCGAGGGTCCTGCCCTAGAACGCGCCGCACGGGGCGGTCCGCTACAACTATCCACCCGGACCCCATCCCCTCCTTCTACCCCACCACACCGGATTAAATTCGTAAACGCGCCCATCACGCTGATTTCCTCTTGACTTTCTCCCCTGATGTGGTATGTTGCACCTGTTCGCTCCGAACGGCAACCGAACCAGCTAAGCTCAATGCTTCTGGCTATCCCAAGCAAGGAACTTGCTCGCCACAGGAGCGGACTAAACACTCTCCTTTCTACTGGCATTTTCCATAGTTACGCCCGTGGGTAGTCTCGTCAAGCTACCTGCGGGCTTTTTCTTTACTGCCAAATCCGCGAGAGCCGCTCCGTCGCATTATGCCCGCCGTGCGCAAATTTGGTCGATGGTAGTGCCCTATCTCCTGTTTCATGACTAATGTACCCTCTCGCTACCTATACCCCGTCACACTCTTGTAAATTTGCCCAAATTTAATCGAGGGTCCTACCCTAGAACGCGCCACAACCGCTGGTCCGCTATAACTGCCCGCCCGAAGGGTATGCCCGCCTTCTGGGTCGATACGTCCCCGTGGAATGGCCGCATGTCGATTTTGCTTGACGTGGCAGGAATGGGTCACAGACCAGATGAGGCTGAAACAGACCAGAGGTCATGACCATCATGTTGAACCCACGGAACCCACGCACCCCGCGAAGCGGCCATGACCATGTACCCACCCATGTACCCGCCGCGTGTCGATTTTGCTTGACAACCGACAACGCCAGTTGGAGCGACAACCGACAACCGACATGCCCAGAAGGGTACTCCCTCCCCCGTACCCCACGGAAAAAATTTGACCCAACTATTTACTATGGGCCACGTGCAACCCCGGAGCCTGGGAAACCGTGGTGGTACTTGGTATTTCTTGGTATCCAATTTCCCCCTATGCCCACGGAATCGGTGCATCACGGAACCTTTTTGCCCCTGATTGCACCGGAATCGGTATGTTTCAGGGGCCTGCCTCTCCCCCACATGCACCGGAATCGGTATGATAGGCCACCGTGTTGCAACGGGAATGGTATGCCACCTGCCCTGAACTGCCCTCGCCCCTGTCACGGGAACGGTACGGCATGCAACCCATTGAATCCTCGGAATCTGTTGCAACCGTTTGATGATAAGGAACTTGTGGTATAAAGTGGTCTGTAGGTCTCCGAGGAATCCGAGGGTGCAATACCTGTTTCCCACTGACACCCTGATATGCGTAACTCGTTGATGCTCAAAGGAATCTGCTTCCATACTTCGCATAATACATATAATGCAAAATCGGGGTTTTGGTTTTCCTACTATTCCGATAGGATTGAAATTGAAGGTGCTGGAGAAGGCAGAAAAGGGGCAGGGTCTTGCCCTCAAATTGTTCAACTCTGGACGGGTTAAGTATCAACAACATATGAAGCATACCCATGAGGGTATAGGTATCCTTCCCCTCATTAATAGTCAAATAGTCCAATATCGGACTATCTATCTATCTTCAAAGATTGTTAGACCGGACTTAATAAGTTAGACTGGACTTATAAAGTTAGACCGGACTTAATAAGTTAGACTGGACTTAATAAGTTAGACTGGACTTAATAAGTTAGA
>OGOC01000199.1_pt1 | contig 62543 bp, 93 predicted proteins | sample 1552561 | NCBI WGS metagenome assembly OGOC01 (sample SAMEA2580148, study PRJEB22360) | human gut metagenome | biome: human gut; feature: human-associated habitat; material: faeces | place: Denmark | collected 2008/2010
TTGCTTCGTTAGCTTTGGTTGTTGCTGCATTGGCATTCGAAGTCGCAGTATCAGCCTTGGTTGCGGCATTGTTGGCTTTCGTCGTCGCCTCATTTGCATTACTGGTTGCTGTGCCGGCTTTCGTCGCCGCATCGTTAGCCAGTTTTGCTTTGGTGTCAGCATTTGATGCGGCAGTATTTGCTTTACTAGTCGCCGCATTGGCATTCGAAGCCGCTGTATCCGCTAAAGTTTTCGCATTACTGACATCTGTATAGCATTGCTCGATCGAATCGTGGATAGCATCACGAACTTCTCGGCCATAAATAGCCGTCTTAATTTGAGCGAGGTATTCACTGATCTTGCTCACGGAATCACTCCATCCTGTTCCGACTCATCCAAGCGTCAAATCCATCGGGATAACGCTTTTTAAGCTTATCAACATTCATTTGAAATACTTCCTGCATGGTAACGCCGAGTCCCTGACAGGCAAGTGCGATATACCATGCGACGTCACCGAGTTCTTTCATAATGGCATCTTTATCAAGAATATGTCCCTGATAATTGGCCTTCTTTACGAGATCTGCCACTTCGCCAGCCTCTCCAGTCAAACCGAGAGCAGCATCGATAAGCATCTGCTGACGGTCCAGTTCCGGAGCAGTTCGCATAGCGGCACGATGATAGTCATTTACAGTCATTTACGGCTCCTTTCATTCTTCCATTTTGAATACGTCGATCAATACCATCGAGACGATTAGAACCAACATGATTAACTCAAAAGTTTGTTCCACGTTCTCTTTCCTACAATGCCATCTGCTTTAAGACCGTTGGCTTCTTGGAAAGCTGTAATGGCTTTAAGCGTTCGGCTAGCGTACTTTCCAGTAGCAGACAAGATGTAGCCACGATTGATGAGCATCTGCTGCATGAGTTTTACGTCATCACCCTGCATACCCCATTTGATGACTCTATAATTTCCAACCGTAGATGCGACATCAGTTTTGTTATCTTCTATCGGATCAGGCACAGCCCCAACAGTAGGATAATCGACACCTTTGAGTTCACCCCAGCAATGCCATTGACTGAGTTTGCTCGTAGTCACGCCGTAAAGGGTGCTCTTGGCTTCGATAATAGTTTTGTCTCCGATATACAGACCGGTATGATAATAATCATCGTCTCTGACTTTGAATACAGCGGTTCCAGGAAGAATCTTTGCCATGGCCTCTTCGGTGAGTGTGCCTTTTGTCGTACACCACTTTTTCCACATTGTATTGCTTCCGTGATACATTTTTCCGCCAAGTTGTTTAAATGCCCAAGAAAACAATCCACTGCAATCGGCTACTTTATGACCAACCCACTGCTGGCCGTATTTGATAGCCATCTCATTCTTGGTATTATCTTGATCTTTTTGTGTCCATTCGCCGCCAGCTTTTCCAAGAATGTATCCCCAATTATTGTCGAGAGCATATTGAAACTTTTCGATAAGCTTCTCCGGTGTAATACTCATGAGCATTCCTCCTTTTTAGATATAAAAATAAGAGACCATGCTTTCATGATCTCTCGAGACGTATTCTATCTCCTCTATTATAGCATATGTTCTTGACGCGAGGCGATTCTTCCATTTTGAATTTTCTAATTCAGTGAAAAGAAACATATATTGATCTGGATGGGAATTTCATGACTCCCTCGTCCGTATGGTGTTTTTCGGCGGAACATCAACCTTCTTCCCGTATATATGTGTTTGCGTCTGTTTACGGAAGAAAGGTTCTTCTTCAAAATTCGGCTAATTTTGTCACCAGTTTTTAGAATAACATCCATGTTCATCGTTCGTCCATCAATCATGCTAACATCAATTCGTTCGATATAAGTTCGTACAAAGGCGGGATCTATGAAATCTATATTCTTTCGACCTTTGAGTTGCTGCAACGCTCCTCTCATTTTCTCAAAATCTTCTTCGGTACGTTTCTTTGTGTCGAGAGCCAATCGGACATTCGCAAGTTCCTCGCTTTTCCTTTGGTATTCTTCATTCAATGCGTTGTTCTGAGCAATATAGTCCTGATCACTGACTTGACCAAGAACATTGAACTCGAGAATTTTTGTTTTTTTCTTTTCGATTAGTGCAAGTTCCTTTTCGAGCTCATTCTGGCGATTGGTATTTTTCTCTAAACTAGACGCTTCCGAAACAAGTTTAATATATTGATCGATGTAGTCATCTATGTCGAAGTCGTCTTCTATGAATAACTCATAAAGGCACTGCTTCACTTCGTTCTCATACAAATATATCGACGGGCAGCTTGCGGTTCCGTTTCGAATTTTTCCTGCACACACCCAGGCGCTATTCAGTACGGCATTCGAGGTCTTCGATGCTTTTCGATGATATGGCAGGTTGCAATGCACACACCATAGTTTTCCGGTCAGCAAATTTGGATGGTTGCATTTATTCTGTCGGGTCTTCACATCAATGCTTCTGGCTTCAAGAACCCTATTTGCTTTTGCCCACAATTCCTCCGAAACAATGGGCGGAACGATCGATCTTCCTTTCTCCCCATCAATGATGACCCATTCGTTTTGCGGAAGCATTTCTACTCTATCATCGAACAGGTCTTTCTTTCGAACCTTTCTCCCTGCGAAGACACCTTTATACTTCGGATTTCGAATAATGTGCGATAAAGTAGCATGCGATATTCGATTACCATTATGGTTGCGATAGCCGTCGTCATACAGAATTTTTTCGATTTGATTCATACTGTAACGGTCTGTAGCATATAACTCGAATATTTTCTGAATCATTGGGACTTCGGCTTCATCAATTTCAAGCTTTCCTCCGCGCAATCGATAGCCGAACATGTTATCGAACCCAAATACAGTGCCCCTTTTTATACTCTCCTGAAGTCCAAAACGCACAGCTTCCGATTTTTTCTCGGATTCACCCTGTGCGAAAGCAGACATAATCGACAACCGAAGCTCTCCATCGGCTTCGAAGGTTAGTATACCGTCACTGTGAAACCAAACTCCTACGCCATGCGCCGTAAGAATGCGAACATTTTGTAAAGAGTCTAAGGTGTTTCTCGCAAATCTTGAAACCGATTTCGTAATGATCATGTCGAACTTTCCTTCGATTCCATCACTAATCATCCTCTGAAAAGCTTCTCTCTTTTTAGTAGATGTTCCTGTAATCCCTTCATCCACGTATTCTTCGATCAATGTCCATTTAGGCGTATTTTCAATCAGCTTTTTGTAATAGGTTTTCTGGTTGGTAATGGACGTTAGCTGTTCCTCGGAATCCGTCGATACTCGGGAGTATATAACAACTCGGAGGGGTATTTGAGTAATCGGCATAATCTTGAGAGCTTCTTTGATTTTATAGAAATCTTCCATTTTGAAATCACACCGCTTCCGTCATTATAGTCATTATTATTTTACTACGATATTCATGAAGCGTCAATCTTGGAAATCTTCTGTTGTATCTTTCTATGTTCTTCTTTCGTGATCTGTCCTTCGCTTAGCATTTTGTTATTAAAATACGTTAGCCACAGTATTTTTTCTGCGCACTTATCGAAAATAGACGACGCGCCGGTATTATCCGTGGTAAGAGATTGAACATGGCTCATGTAGACCTCCATTTTTGTCAATATTGGGTCGTAACATTTGCTGTAGTTCTCATACAGAAGCCGCTCAAGGCTATCTTTCACAGAAAGGAGGTGATGCCATGAATTTGGGCTTCTCTTGCCCCGGTAAAAAGGGCAATACTGTCTACGGTACCGCAGCGTTGCTTCGGAAGATGACCGTCGATCTTGATACCGCTAAAAAGGTTCAGGAGGTAATGGACAATGAAACGAAGGAAACCAAAACTTCAAATAAAGTCCAATAAACACTTTTGAAAACACCCTTTTGAGCGGCTTCTGTATGAGAACGAAAAATATCCGGCTGTCACGGTCTATTACTAGGCTTGAATTCCACACTCGATCATTTCGTTTCGCCGACTTCCGAAGAAGCAGTTTCTTTAGAAATCATATTGTTCAGAAACGTGATTGATGCGTAAAGCATGCTTAGATTCTGCTCGCCATGCACTTCAATGTTGTTTAAAGTCTTAATGACTTTCAGAATATCATTCTTTTCGACTTGCATATCAGTTCTCCCTCACAATCGCAATAGGCTCATAGACAAATTCGTGGAGATTGTCTGCATCCACCCCAAAGTCCAGATACATCCGTTTTACGCCGTAAACCTGAGCCATATGGTCTTCAAGGCGACAACCCGCCGACTGATAGTAGCATGGTAGGAAGAAACAGACGTCTGCCTGACTCATGATCTCCGTGCATTTCGCCATATACTCAAGCGGCGTAAATTTAGAGGCATCGTAATCGTCAAAGTATGTCGGCAAAATCTCACAGTCGGGATAGTAAATTCGAGCGACTTTAATGCCGTTTTCTCGATCGATCTTGATCTGTTCTTTAGTCAGTCCTGCCATTGGTTGAGAAATATAGACTTTCATTGCGCTTCCCCTATCAAATCTTTAATATAGTAGCAGTTGCCGTTGTGAGCGTTGCTTTTTTTAGACTCACTCTGGTTGCTTTGGAAGTATTGTAGAATCTCGGATTCGCGCTTGACGGTGCGTATACCACTTGCTTACCAACAGTCGTTACCGAGCTTCCCTCTTGATACAAAACATCATCGTATTCGACTGCTGATACGGACTCTCCTCTTGGATAAACCGTTGTAGAGCTCGCCGTGTAGTATACCATTTTACGTGTTGCCGTTCGTTGATAAGTTCCACTGGATGCGGCTTCCAAATAGGTTTTTGTATCAGATGCGCCTTGCTTTGTAACACCGCCGGTGTTTCCTCTATAAAACGTATCGGGCCAATGTGCCACGCCTATCTTCTTCTCCGATGTTCCCGCCAAATAGACATTGCTGTTCGCTGCATTGTTTCCGTCAGAATCTATAAGACTGGACGCAGTATAGTCCATCCAAACCTGAGATGGCGTGTATCCAGTCCCATTCATATCCGTGATGGACGATGCGACGTAATTGGTATATAGGGTCGGCAGCTTATCGTAACCTTCGATTGCTCTATGTGCCATACCTTTCGGTGTGGCGAGGACTATCTCACCAAGAAAATACTTCCATTTTGAATTTTCTCAGGCCTGCCGCTTCGGCCGAAGCCTACTCCCCCGCCGGGGATAGTCTCTGAACATTACCCTGTTCGGGTCTTAGCTGCGCTGATTGTCCAATCCTTATCGATTTTTAGGGCATTCGCACTCAGGCTTATTTCATCCTCATGCTGTAGCTGATAAGGCTCTAAGGAGTTCCCCGCAATTCAACAGGTCCGCGCCTAGAATTTAGGTGAAGGTGATTGTGTCTCCATAAGCTGGCGTGTATGTTGTTGGGACAAATGCCTCACTCGTTCGAAGAAACGTAACATACTTGTCACCTTCAAGATGAATCCCATAAGTTGACGCCTGCGTAAAATCGGTTACGACTTTGACTTGATCTTTTGTTACTGTACTGCCGCTAAAGGTCATCGTTTTAACTTCCAAATATCCAATGTCCGCACTGTTCGTGGTGAGAGCAGCCGTCTTGACATAGCCGCCATCAAGCAATTTGATAATCGCGCTTGAAGTAACGAGACTGTCCACATATGCTTTTTTAGCATAAAGATTTTCAATATTGGTGATCTCACTGTTGATATTGGTGATGTCCGTATCAATATCGAGAACGCTTTTCTTCAACCCGTCAATATCTTTAATCGACAGCTCGATGCTTCCGCGAACATCGTTAATTTCGTCGGACACGTCGGCTCGAATGGAACTGTCCGTCTGAGAGATTTTAGTCTCCAGACCTTCTTTGGTGTTCTTGATCTCAGATGTTAGAGATCCTTCCATCTGTGTAATCGTCGAAGACAGCGTGTTCAATTTGTTATGAACGTTTTCAATGATCTTGCCATCGCCAACCGTTAAAGCGGCAGTGATCTGCCCAAGCGTGCCTCCTGGCAGACTTTCGAGATTGACCACCTTGTCCTTGATCGTAAGAACACCGTTCACTTCGGTGATGAACTTCTCAAGCAAACTTGCCGCCGCAGCACCGCCTGCGCCGCCTCTCTTTGCAGAGCTCGCTGTTGAGGATGTGCTTGCGCTGCTGCCAGTGAGTGTTCGATCTTTCCGAAGTGTAATCTGATTCGGATCAGTCAACGTATATTGGGTTTTGGAAGGGTCTTTGATGTTGATCTCGATTGCAGTGCAGATCAAGACCCTCTCGACACCATGAATGGGAGATTTTACTGTAATGGAATCACCCAGATTAAATGGCCGAACCGTCGGGTAGAATTGGTGCAGATCGATTGCTTTGATGCTCAATTCGGGAGGAATGCCTTTATAGTTATCGGTCATGTACTTCTCGGCTTTTTCCATCAAAGTTCCCGCATCTGTAATGTCACCGAAATCTTCAGTCTTTAAAATTCGTCCATAGCTGGCAATCGCTTCTGCATTTTCAAGATACTTCCCGTTATGCGTGTACTTTTGAGAATCTCCCGCAGCTTCAATCGTAAGCTTGTCTTTTCCGATCGGAAGTAAAACTGTGAACAGATCTTCTCCTGTCTGCTTGTTCATCAGATCAATCAGGTTCTGTCCAAATTCGATCGTTTGTGAAGACGTTGTATTGTAAGACTTCAAATAGTCGATGTATCGAACTCCATTTTCGTATCGAATTCGCAAATATCCGCCAAAGGAGTCGATCAAGTCAGACTGAATTGCGGAGAATGTTTCTCGATAATTGTCTTCGCCAAAGATATGCGACTCGGCCTTCTCGTCAATCTCAATACTTCCGACTGTGAACTTTTTCGTATCTTCGACTTGAGCATTGTGGGAATCAATGAGAAGCCGAAAATGCTCCTCAGCAGTTCTTGTCCCTTTTGATGGACCAAAAATAGAATCGACCAAATAGGCAAGCGCTCCTTCGCAATAAACCTTGCGCTGCTTATACGTATCGGTATCATTGCTTAGAACACGGCTTGAAAAGATCAGCTCTTCATCACGATATACGTCAATCCGCGTCTTCATGATCGAAAGCGTATCGTAAAACGGATGCCTTGGAAGCATGGTAAATTCAACGCTTCCGGCCTTGTTGGCTTCCATTTTGATGATCGGACTGATCAGTTGATACTCTGGATCGGCCCAATCGCTAGCGAAAATGAGTTCGTCATTGGCATAGAGTCGATAATTCATTACAAACTACCTCCTCTATAATCGATGCTGAGCGTTCCACTTCCGGAAATCGTAATTCTGTTTTCTCCGCTTCCAAATGTGATGCCATAGATCTTATGCGTCCCCTTCTTGATGGGAAAAGTCGATCCATTGAACACCGCAGTCATATCCGAAGTCGCCGTAAAGATGGGCGAAATACGGGCTTGCTCACCGACGATCGTAAACGTATACGTGCCGTTGATTTGAATGAGCTTGTAGTTCTGGATAATGCCCGTTTCAAAATTGAACGTGTCCCAAATCCATTCGTCCAATGTTCCGATGACATTGTACTTGTACGGGTCAACGTCGTAGTTGATTACTATGGAAGAATGTTTTTCCGAAGACTTCCATGCATCTACTGAGAAACGCCCTTCGTAGAAATAGGTGGGATCATCCGTAAGAATCGCCCGTAAGAACTGCCCATGCAGATAATTCGATATTTCGGAATAAACCGTAGCCCAGTTCTTCCAGTCCGGGTCAACCACAAATTCAAAGGAACCGTTTCGATTTTTAAAAAGAGGATACCCGGAAAGAATTTCTGAAATGTCGATTCCGCCATTCATTCCGGGTATATCGATGAAGTTGGTCTTCACTTCCGGTGGATTAAAAACGGGGCGGGAAGCGGGAATAAGGTGCCAATCTTTCCAGCTATCCTTATTCCCGAAGATAACCGAGTGTTCTCCATCGTATTGACTTACGTACATCAGTTACCCCTTCCTTTCATAATCGTTCTTTCTCCCAAAGTTTTGTCTATATCACCAGCGATTTGACCCACGAGCGCTCCGCTGTCGAGTACAACCTGCATCCTCGCAATTCTTTGGCCCAGTTCTTCGATCTGATTATTCACGTTGCCAATCGCGTTCACGATGGATGTATAGTCGCTTCCATTTTGATTCGGAATGGACTGCTCGGTCCGATCGGCAAGTCGAACTGTATTGACGCCATTAAGCGTAATCACTCTGCCTCCGAAAAGGCTGTTGATTCCACCGATTCCGGACTGAATATTGCTTGCATCGAGCACAGGCGTGATCGTTGGCGCAAGACTCATATCTGAAGACATAACTTCACTGACTTTGGCAACGATTCCCTTAGCAGTATCGACGGCATTCTGACTGGACTCTCTCGCAGCATCGCTGACAAGATTGGCATAATGGTTCAAACCGTTAGCCATGCCCATATCCCAATACATGCCGAGTTCCGCGCCAATTCGGGAAGGACTGTTGATCGCCAAAGTTTGCCGTGAAGCTTTGACGGCAACGGAAGCAACATATCTGGCAGCATTTGCCACACGCCAGTCTCCACTAAGAATGCCATTGGCCAACCCCATGTCAAGATATTCGCCTGCCGAATGTAAATCCGTATAGTAGTTTCGCAGTTCAGTTGTCATGGAAGAAACCAAAGAAGTAATCCCCGTTGTAATACTTGTCATAACGCTGGACGTAAAGATCCCATCTTTGAATTTCTTTCCGAGCGATTCAAGCGAATTGGAATCGACCAGCGAAAGATCCTTCAAAGCATTTGTAGCAGATCCAACGATTCCGGAATCGAACCCCGCGAGATCATCAGAGAATAGTTTAAGCTTTTCGCCAATACCTCCGCCTTTACCGTCATGAAGACTGCTTGCGAACGTTTGAAGCTGAAGCACGTTACCGGCAAGATTCAAGTTGGTGTCGGCGACGGCCAGCTTTTGCAGGATTGTCGCCACCTGGGAAGCAACTGTTGTGTTCTTTACGCCGTCGAGCGCTTTGCAGAAAGCCGCAAGGCCTGTTCCGAGCGGTTCAAGGTTATTGCCAAGATCAGAGAGATTTTGATCGCCCGTAAACCATGCCAGAACGCCTCCGTGATTGGCGAGTCCTCGATCAATGGCTGCAAAGACCGAAAGCGCATTTGCTGCGGATGTTACCTTCCCCGAATCGACATTCTTCGTTTTTTCGGAGAAATTATAAAGTCCTTCGCCTATGGCATTAACACCAGTTGCAAAGCTGGTAAGCGAAGAATCGCCTGTGAAAAAGCCGAACAGGCTCCCATGATTGCGAAGCCCCCACTCAAGCGTGCTCAGCAACCGAAGTGAACCGATGGCGTTTGTTACCTTGTTCGAATCAATACCGCTTGTTTTTTCGGCAAAAGCAGCAAGACCGCCGCCGATATCGGCCACAGAAACTGAGAAGGTATCGAGACTAGAAATACCTGTAACGGTCTCGAAAATACCGCCATGATTCTTGAGCGTCGTCTCCAGTTCACTGAGCATGCCTAAAGACACGATGGCATTGTTCACGTCGTCTCGATTGACTCCGGATGCGCTGTTACCAAAAGAGACCAACGCTCCTCCAAGTGAAACCAGTCGCGCAGAGAATATACTCATGGAGTTTTCTTCAGGCAAGGCGCTGAGTCTTGTCGTCAGATTATCCGGAAGACTCTCTATAAGAGAAGACAGCAACGCGGTCGCGTTTTGCACTCGCTCATTGGCTTCCTCTCCGTTTAATCCGGAATCGGCGGCAGCAAAGAGCGTAAGCGCGCCGCCCAGATCAGTAATATAGCCGATAAAATCCTGAATATTGGCGAATTCTGTTGTGCTGACTTGTGTGAGAATATCAAGCAGGCTCTGGATCGCTTCAACCCTCGGCGCAATCGATTCGCTCGTCACGCCATCTGAATTGGCGATAAACAGGCCAAGTGCCGCACCCATCTGGCTCAAATTGCCGGAGAAGGTGATAAGCGCCGTGCCATCAGAAGCGGGAACGGACGCCACAAGGCTGAACAGCGTCTCAAATATTTGTTTCAGTTCGTCAACGCGATCGCTGTCTATGCCGTCCATCGAGCTCACAAAGCCGGATATCATGCCACCTGCCAATTCAAGAGCGCTGGAAAGCTGAACCAAGGCACTTGAGATGTTATCGGATACCAAATCAAGAACCAGTCCAAAGACCGCTCCTAAAGCAAAAATGGCAACGGATAGGAGTCCAATGGCTTTAAGGCCAGACGCGAACGGCATATTGGCTAGAATGGTCATAACGCCTGTAAGCGTCAGAGCAATAGCGGATAACCCTACACTGAATGCCGCAATGGTTTGCCATGGAACATCTTTGATATAATCAATGCAGCCTGCAAAAACAACCATGACGGCAGCCATGGCAATGATAGCGGGAAGGGCTTTCTTTGGATCAGTTTTTTCTGTCAGCTTCAAGAATGCGCCCAAACTGAGCATGATGGCGACCAGACTGCCGACACCCTTTATAAGGGTTCCTGTATCAAGACTTCCGAGTATGGCAATAGACGCGACGAGAACAAGTATTCCGATGGCCAGGCCTTTGATATCGCCAGCAGATTTTTCAAGGTCTAAGGATTTAACAGCGAGCAAAAACGCGCCTATTCCGCCGAGAATAATCCCAATAAAGGTTAAACCTTGCCAAATCTTATCATGATTTAAATACCCCAAAATCGCGATAGATGCCGTGAGCATTAAAATTCCTTTAGCAAGATTTTCAATATCACCAGCAGATTTATCTAAGCCTAAAGTTTTAACAGCGAGCAAAAACGCGCCTATTCCGCCAAGAATAATCCCAATAAAGGTTAAACCTTGCCAAATCTTATCAGAATTCAAATATCCCAAAATCAGAATCGATCCGGCCAACATTAAAATGGCTTCCCCGATACCCTTAATCTGGTCACCAACCTTAGCGGTATCGGGGAACTTCTTACTCAAAACGCCAAATGCCGCAGCAATGCCGATCAAGGCAGCTGCAATCGCCGCTGTGACAATTCCTCCCTGTGCCAGAGCGCCAGCATCCATAGTGCCGATTAGGTAGATCGCTCCAGCAACCATCAGAATCGCTCCTGCCATCTTGAGGAAGGTGTCACCAATCGAATCGGCGTTCTCCATCTTCTTGGCCTGTGCGAGCTTCTTAAATCCCTTGGCTATGTTATCGGCTGCACTAGTCAAGCCAAGAATTGCTTTCGCCATCGTGATACCTTTATACAGACGCATGACGGTCAGCCCCGTATCGATTGCATAAGTGAATGCAGGTGTGACGTAATCAGCAATCTTCTGAAATATATTTGCGACAGCTTCGCCAAATCGTTTGATGTAATCTCCGATAGTATCCAACGTGCTGGCTGCTTTTTCGAGTGCATCCCCCTCATTTTGAAGCTCGGCGGTATCCTCCTCAGCCAGGGCTTTCGGAAACAGCCAATCGATAATTGGATCGAAGAGACCTTTTGTCGTTTCTGTTTCGGCAGGCTTGATAAGTTCGCTGATCGTAGTCTTTATGGTTTCGATGAAACCGAGAACGGACTCCTTAACGCGTGCAAATTCTTCAGATTGGGCGATAGAATCGATTCCGTCGGCGATTCCATTAAAAAGATTGGCAAAGAATATCTTGATTCGATCGAAATAGCTGCGTTTGCCATCCGCACCAGACACGGCATCCAGATCGTCTTGCCCTATAAAGATTCCTTCGATCCATGTAAAGATATCGAGAAAAGGCTGTAAACGCTTGAATAGCTTCTCTTTAAATCCGGAGACATCGCTCGTATCAATCAGGAAGAATTGCTCTATAGCATCGACAAACTTTTTCGCAAATTCGCGAATTACCCCACCGATTCCATATCCATCCGTGCTCTTGAGTTCTTCCCCAAACCCTTTAAGCCAAACCCATCCGGCGGAGATCTTCTCAACAAAAGCAGCGAATAGACTGGATTCTTTGACAGCACTCCGAATCCCCTTAAAGCTTTCCCACAGGAATTGAATCGTGTCAGCCAGTCCCCGAATGATGGGCGTAAGGAATCCGACGATAGCATCCATACCATTCTTAAATGTCTCACCCTGTTTGAGCGCTTCATCCTGCCCGACAATCCAATCTGCAATCTCTGCCAGAATATCAGTAAAGACGTCGGCAAGCGGCTTCATAACCGGAATCAGCCTCGTTATGCCATACCCAATCGCTGAAAGAGCTTGTTTTACAATATCAACAGCCGCCGCGAATCCTTGAACGATCTTCGTCAGCTTTTCGTAGATTGTTAAAGTCGAATATACGGACTCGCCAGCCTCTTCTGCTGCATCCCCGGTTTTTTTAAGCCCCTCGCCAGCCTCATCTGTTGCCTCTTTGGTTCCGCTAATCGCGGCTTCTACTGCATCCGCCGCATCCCAATAGGCATTCCATGCCGCTAAATATCCGGCACTCCATTTTTTGCCATCCGCCCAATCGCGTTTTTTGCCTTCCTGAAGTCGAGCTTGAGCGGTAGAATTCAACTTGTTATACGCGTCGTATTGCTTCTTAATTAGATCGACCGGAATTCCGAGCTTTGCAGCTTGATATTTCGCCCAGGTGTCGAAGTTACTTTTTCTACTCCATGCTCGAATAAGCGGAAGCGCAACGTCGCTGTTTTTATCTGCCCACTTTTTCATCCAATCGGGCATGGCGTCGTATATCTTTTTGGCTTCCTCGGCATCTGCCTCTGCTGCCCCTGATACGAGATTGGTTTCCGATACTCCGCTGTCGGCTTCGGTTATCGCGTCGATCGTTTCCTGAACCGTATCTTTGAAGCCCTCGATAAAACCGATTGCATTCTTGATTTGAAGCGTAAAGTTTTCAAATCTTTGGGTCAATTCGACCAATCGCTCTCCCGTCATGGGAGGAATAATTGATTTGAAAGCCTGGTCGGCAATATCGGCAATCGCAGAAATAACGTCATAAAGATTCTGAAATGCGCTAAGCAGACTGGATCGTCCACCGTTATCATGCCAAAATTTGAGAATTTCATTACGAGTTTCACCGCTGGCTGCAAACACATCCCAAAGGACTTCCGTAACCTTCGTCCACAGCGCGATAGCCTCGTCGATATTACCAAAAATATACTGGAACGTATGCATCCACTGGCTGCTCACGGCGTCCTTCGTCGCGTCTAAAGAATCTTTGAATGTCTTCGATTGTTGTGCAGCTTCAAAAGACTTCTTACCCAACTCGTCTGTACTTTCTGACAGACGATCCATGGCCTCGGATGCCAAAATGCCCTCGGTCTGGCACATGTCGTAGACCTGATTGGTATAATCGGAATATTTCTTCAGCGTCGCGATCAGCACATCGGATGTGAACCATTGCTTGCTGAGGGTATCGCTGAAATTCCGGGTTGTGACCGTCATCTTCTTATCACTGGTCATAACCTTGTTATTAGCCTTAGTCAGCTTCCCCATTTCGACGGCTGTATCGATAGCTGTCTGCTTGAACTCCTGCGTCGCCATGTTAGCATTTTCGATGCTTCGCCAGTCCATGAGCTTCATACTGCCAACGCCAATCGCCTGGCTAATGTTATACATAGCTCTGGCTGCGGCAGTTGCATTTTGACCAGAAACGGCTGCCCAGTTTGCAATACCCATCATTGCATCGACGCTCGCATCAAGATCGATACCGGCAGATGTAAACTTACCGATGTTGTTTGTCATGTCCGACATGTTGTAACTGGTTTCATCTGTAAACCAGTTTAGTTTGTCGAGTTTTTCCTGAACTTCATCAGCCATCTTGCCAGTTGCCGCCATGATGGTTTTGGTCGAAGTCATGATCGATTCATACTTCGAAAAACCATTACTAATCTGGTCGATGCTGAGGGATTTTGCAATGCTCGTCGCATAGGAGGTGATTTGGCTCGTCACCGTAGCCAGTGCGGAAGTTGCCATCGTTTCAAACGCATTGAATCCTCGTCCCGCTGTCTGCAAGGCCGTATCAAGGCTGGAAAGACTGACGCTTGAAAGATCGTCAAATGCCTTACCTAGTTTCCGGGTGCTCTCTGCGGAGTCATCCAGTTTCAAACTTTCCTTGAGATTCTTGAGCGACTTGGTACTCTGTTTAATGCCTCGCTCGAACTGATCATTTTGAAATTGCATCTCAACGACGCGTTCGTCGATTGCTCTGCTCAAGCCGAGATTACCTCCTTCCATGCGCTGTTCGCGATTTCATCAAAAACGGGTTTCAGCGCAGGATTGATGTAATCGATTCCCTTAACGTATCCTCCGTTTCTGGTTCCGTGTCCATATTGCAGGATCACGGCGATGTTCACGTTCTTGTTGACGTTGCTGTTCTTCCAAGAAATAACGACGTTACCGGATTCCTCTCGAATTTCGTAGCTCCAGCTTTCGGATGTCTTTCCCGTATCTTTGGGCGTCGCATTCCGAAGAGCTTCCACGCCCTGTTCGCCATATTGAGCAAGTTTCTTCATCCAGACCCGCTTTGTCATAGCCTTGAGAAACTTATCCAAATGATCGAAATTGCCCTTATGTCGAATTTTGATTACGGTTGCCACGTCATCATCCCCTTGATCCGAAGCGCTTTTTATTCGCCGCATTGATGGATGCATTGCGCTTTGCAGCTTCTTTTTTGCTCATCTTTTTGGGCGGCTGGCTCTTAATTGCGCAGACATGAATCAACGTAAGCAGCCGATTGAGGTGCCACTTTTCGCATTCGAACGGAATGTTCAGCGCCGTCATCTGATAATATAAAATTTCAGCCGTAGTTTTTTTGGATTGCCGTCCTGTCTGCTTCTCCGGGCCGAATGTGGTAGCCGTCATCGGGTCATCGATGTAGGCATTTACCTGTTCGAGCATCTTCGTATCGATAGCCAGATAAACGAGAGGATCGACCTTTCCGATTGTCATGCAGCGAATATAATCAACGCTCTCCTCATACGTTTTGGGCGTCTTACTGATGAAGGGTTTCTTCCATTTGCTCTCCCATTTTGAAAGAGAAATGAGCGAGTGCTCAAGCTGCAAGACCGTAGGCTTCACCGAAATGAACTCGCTCGTCGCTTCGTTGAAAAATTCCCTTCCGGGTATTGTCAGTTCAAGCATCTCGCGTCATCCTTACTTGAGAACGGCAGGCGGAACGGGAGAACCCTCATTCTTCTGAACCTGCGGCACAATCGCGTTGACGAAATCGATCTGCTTCTGCGGATCGGTAAAGAGCGACATCATGAAATCGCTATACACCTGCGTCTGGGCGAAATCTTCGGAAACCCTATGGCCATCAATGACCTTGACAAACCGCTTACCATCCGCACTCTTAACGCCATACGCCTTTAGGATAATAGTTCTGAACATCTCTGCCAGCTTTACCTTATCCTTTTCAGCGACGATCTTTTCAAGCAGCTTCTGCATGCCGCCCTCGGTCGTCAGTTCCCATTCAAGCAGTTCTGCCTGCGTCAGATTAAAGCGGAGCTCTTCCTCGTGCTCGTTGCCGTCAAAATCGGTATACGTCATTTTTTCGCAATACATAAAATTGGTCTCTCCTTTCAAATTGTGGCGTTAAGCCTTATACTTCCTTAAACATCTCCATGATCTCATCCGGAAGCGGCAGCTCCGGTTCGGTGCTTTCAGTGCCATAAAGCTTCTCAAGCAGGGTTGCCAGTGCGGTCTTACCCTTCTCGCTCAGCTTGGTCGTATCAATCGTAATCTTGGAGGTTGGCTTATGACCCGTGCAGGAAACCGGAGTTGTATCAAAATCCCAGTTCATCGTTCCAGCGTCCGGGCTATCGTTGATTGTGTCATGCGACTTCTCACTCGGGGAAACCGTCGCGTTGTACACCAGATGCAGCTTGTATTCGTCGTCGTTTACGCCCAGTTCATCGCTGCCGATCATCGTTCGATAACAGAGGGAGAACGGCTTGCGAATCTGCTGGCCGATATAGACACCCTTCGCCGAAGTATACGCGCCGTCGCATTCCTCAAATTCGGGCGGATACATATAGGCCTCGATCGAACCACCATAGGTTTCAGCGCTTCGCATGGATGCATACTTGATGTCATCCGCATAAATATCATTGGCTTCTGCGCCATCCGGGCTCTCCGTGATGTTTGAGATGCCATTCCAGGCAACGCCGTTCGTCCACTTATTCTCGGCTTTCTTGTACAGCACACAGTTGCGAATGCCAGCTTCAAAAAACCGCTGACCGTCAGCGTCAAAAACAATTTTGCTCACTATTATTCCTCCTTACAAAGGACATAAAAATATCCGTAGAGGATGCACAATCCCCTACGGATCAGTAGTAGATGGTGAATGGATAATGGTTGAGGTTATCTGCCGGATATGGCTTTTGAAACGCGCAAAATGGCAGCCTTCGGAGCTTATCCAGCAGAACCGTATCCGGATTGGTGTCGATCAGAATGCCATCGTATCCTCTCCCTGTCAGATAAGCTTTGTCATCCGCATGCTGTACAGGCAGCTTTGACAGCTCATAGATGATGCAAGGGTATTTCAGCTTAACCGATTCGGGCGGCTGAAAATAGACATTCTTTGACCCGAGAATCGTTTCGAAAATCCGATGAAGATCAACTCTCTGGCCCATTGTATACCCCTCCAATCGTTAAAATCAGTCGGGGCGTCTTATCCTCAACATTCGTGACCTGCCACTTCCGTCCACGCCACTGGACATATCGAATTTCGGAAAAGTGATCGTAGGCGTATCCATCGGCGACAATACTGATGGAATTGTTCACATTCAGATTGTCGTTCACCTGTCCGCTTGCCGTTTCCCAACGACGGGTATTCCGAAGAACATCGCCGTAGTAGCTTCGTTCGGTGATCTTCTCTACCCATACGCCGGGAGAGTCCGTTTCTACAGTCTCAGCGTAGCCTACGATGCCATAGAATTTATTCATCAGGAAGCCGTATAGAGCTCCTTGGTGTGGCATTCGACGACTTCAAGTAGATCTTCTGCGCCATCCGTGGCAGTAACGGATTTCGCCTTACCATAGGTAATGACAATCGGGGAATGGCCATTTTTGTCAGCCTTAGTCAGGTCAAACGCCATGCTCGTCGGCTTGTAGAAAGCGGGCGCATCTTCATTGTTCTCGCAGATCAGCATCGTACCAGAAATGAAGTCGCCGTAAACCTCCTCGGCCGGAGCCGCCAGTTCCTGATAGTTCGGCGTCCCGGCAGACGGAGCCTTATACAGACCCTTAACGAGAATCACGGCGTCCTTCGTGCTATCCTTGATGGCCGTATACATGGACGCGCTGACGTACTTATGGACGAGATCACCGTAAATCTTGTGCTTGTCCATGCTGCCCGGAACGAGCTTGTTATACCATTCTGGATTCTTCGCAGTCATAATCATTTACCTCCCATTTTGATTTCAGCCAGCAGCTTCGACGGACTCAATCGCCATAGCGGAGTACGGCTTAATCAGCGCACCGGAGAAACGGGTTTCAATCAGATACTTCATGGCATTGAAATCGATGTCAAAGCCGTCGAACATCCTCACCGAACCGCCATTGTCAGCGCCTACATTGTAGTCGTTTAGGTTGACAATCAGGCCGAGCAGATTATGCATTTCGACCTTGCCGCCATTGTTGACCTCACGGGACAGACCTTCCATCGTCGGAACAGTCACGATCTCCTTAACGCGCAGAACCGTCCTCAGCTTCTCCATCGTATCGTAAATCACGCGGCCGGTGGTGTCCTCAATCAGCAGCATGTCCGTCACAACATCCTCGGTCGTATAGAAAGTCGGATCGCCGGAACCACGATAGTTCTTGCGGCTCTTGATGATGGCGCGAATGGTCGCCTTGGCGCGATCGGAATCGGAAGCGTTCTGCGCAACCATCACCGGAACTTTGATGGTAAACAGATCGGAATCCTTCCAGACAGGGCGGACATGATCCTCGGCGATCTTGTCGTCGCTGGAAGACAGACGGCCGTCACCCGTCAGAATCGCACGGGCGCACTCCTCATCGAGCATCATTCGCATCTCGGTCTTGAGCCATGCGATTACGTCAAAGTCGGTAATATCCAGCACGTCGTCGCGATCCATCTTCTGCTTCTTGTAGATGGTCGTCGGATCGGTCGTACGCTTCAGCAGGCTGAAGACCTCTTCCTTCTTAAACTTGCCTTTAATGTAGCCCTTCGCGCGAGCCTCATCCTCGGTCAGGTCGGCAAACATCGACTTGACACGAGAGAACGGAGTGCGATGAACGGCGTTCATAACCTTCGCCACCCAGTCATCCTTGCGCTTGATGAACTCAGGCGGGGTATTCAGGTTGTGCGGTTCCGGGAACAACATGCCGACATCCTCAATGCCATGTGCCAAAGCAGCTTCCTTGAGCGAACCGCAGCGCTTGCCATCGCCGAGAATTTCGGCAAACTCGGCATGAGTCAGGGTGTTTTTCGGGGTATCGTTTTCAAAGACATTATGCTTCACTTCGCTGTCCTCCTTGATGCTGTCGGCCCCGCCTTCTCCCTTGGAGTCCATAGCCTGACCGACCAAATAGTACACGACGTCCTTCTGTTCCTCACTGAGGGTATTGAAGACATCCTTAACCGTCTTTTCCTTATTGCTGTCCGCCATTTTCTTCTCTCCTTTTTCCGGCTCGTCGGCGTGTTCGAGCGAAATATCCATGTTCGTATAAATGAGCGCTTCGGTCGCTGCGTCCTCGCCGTGCTGAATATCCATGTAGTCAATCAAAGCGCCAGGATTCGCGCCAGCAAGCACAAGGCTGACTTCCTTAATCGATCCATGGAGAACGTCGCCATGATCCTGCTTGAGACCATTGGCATAAATAGAAAGCGCACAAATATCGCCATGCCGGATCAGCTCCTTAGCATGGCGTGCGCTATCGGTGTTGTTGAACGTGCAGTAGGCGTACACACCTTCATCCTTATTTTGAAGGAGCGCGTGTCCGAGCACGTTTTCGGGGTTACTGTGGCTGTGCTGCCAAACCAGCGGAACAGTGTGGCCATCATCACCCGCAAAAGCATTACGTCGAATCGTTCGGCCATCACTGCATCGGAGGTCGTTCTTGGTTGCCCAGCCGCTAAAGTCGTATTTACTCATTGGGTCTCCTTTCTTGAGTTTGAATCTGTTCGTTTGCTTCTTCCTCAATCACCTGATCGGAAGCGTTAAGGTTTTTGTTGCGCAGCTTGTCCGCATCCGGGTCTTCTGAAGGCTTGAAGCCGATGATCTGCCGGATTTCATTCGAGCTGAGAATTGCATTGCGCGTGAGCTTGTCTGCCGTCTCCGCGATCTGATCCGCAGGCATGAGTTTGAATGGCTCACGGAAGAATGCAATAACCTGCCCTTGAGATCGGGCAGTTTTGGTCAGGAATTTTCGCTTCATTTCATCTGCAATCGCAGAAAGAATCGGCTCAATGGTTCGGTTATAGTAGTTAAGCATGGTCTTTTCATCGGCCGTTCCATCGAGAACCGTCGTCGTCATGCTCAACTGGCTGTAAACCATGTTTGTTAGATACTCGATTTGACTCATCAGGTTATTCTCAAGTGAACGGTTGAGCTGAACGATTTTTTCCGTACCGTCCGTATAAGCGATTCCATACTTGCTTCCGGCCAGCTGCATTTCGATGTCTTTTCGCCGCTGCTCTGCCTGAGCTTTGCGAGCCTCGGATTTTACGACGTAGGGCAGCTGAATAATTAGGTCCAGCTTTCCAGCGCCGTTCTGTTCATCGATCTGATCAAGTAGATTAAGCTTTCGAACAAGCCGCTGCATGGTCGAGTTGGGTTCATTCATCACGGCAAAGAATGGATTCTCGATAATGGCGACGGACTTTTTGGGGAGTATAATATCTTCCTTGATGCCTGTCTGTTCATTGTAAAGATTCACTCTGACGTGCTGGGGGAACCAATCCACAATCTTGCCAACCCGCATCGAAATGACGTCAAATGCGTTACTTCCGATCTTCGTAATATCATTCGTAGTGTCCACAGGGACAATCGCAACGCATCCCTCGTCCAGCATCGATTGAATCACATCCTGCATGAAAGCACGTCCTGTCTGGTCGATGTTGGCAGAAACGGCCAGACACTCATTCAGACCGCTTTTTCGGGCAAATAAAAAACGGCCATCGTCGTCGAGCTGTACATGCTCAAACAACGTGGCCGCCGCATCGATTGAAATTCTGGTGTAGATGGCGGAGACAATCGATCGCTCATTGCCCCTCGTATATCGAGGTCGATCTGGTCGAGTTCCGCCGTAATACCCTCCGTATCGAACCTTCGGAGGGTCTTTGTTCAGAAATGCACTCCATCCATGCTGGAGTTTGTCTAAGAAGTTCATTTATCTTTTTCGTCAGAGACAACTTCGATGCTGAGAATATCGGATTCGTCGAAATCAAAAACTCGTCCATCAGGAAAATCAACAACGATTGAATTTTCACCGTTCTCGTTTTCATCCCCAGGACTGAAATAGTAGACGAAGCCAAAAAATTCTTCGCCATCAATCGTGACGATCCGAACGTTTTTTCCGTCATACTTCTCCAGATGCACAATCAATCACTCCTTATTTCTCGCCGGAATAATATGCGCTCCGGCTTTTCCATAATGGATGATTCCATATCGAGTCTTGGATTCCTGCCTGGTTTCTTCATCGACATATATTCCGAATACTCTGGAAGCTCTGACCCTTTCTTTGTTATTAAATTCGCCATGTCTATTCGTGAGTGCCTTCCCAGTTCCATATAGATCAGAAATCAGGGTCTGGCAGTCCTTGAGATTGCCCAGTATATAGCTCTTTCCCACTTCGAAATTATGACTGCCCTTTATATGCTTCGTCTGATTACTGACATTCACTTTAACCGAAATCTTTCCGGCTTCAAGGGCTTGCATTACATCTGAATTGGGATTGCGTTTATGATGGGTTTCTCGATTATCCCTGCATCGTTCTCGGCCTTTAGCTGTAAGCGTTCCATCTGCATTTTGAAATCGGCGAACTCCCCACTTCATGCCTAGAATACCATGATGATAGAGTTCGTTTTCCACTTCTTCACCTTTTTTATTCAAAAGAGTCTTTGTTCGCTTTATAGGCCACATAAGCATCTATAAGAGCTGCCACAACGTCAATCTTAGCCTCGTGGCGCTTCTTCATCAGCTTTCGGTTGCCATTCGTGTCCTCAAGGGTAATTGCGTTTCCCAAACAAAATGTCGTGATTCCCTGATCAAAGATGAGCAGTCTCTCCTCGGCAAACAACTTAATCTCCCCAAGCGGAACAGTCTCTGTCTTCGCGCCCTGAATGACCTTCTCGATGCCGTAAACACCATTCTCTCTGGCCCAGCGTTCAACAAACTCCTTCGCATTGTACGGATCGTAACCAAATGCCCGAACGTCATAAGTCACTTCGTTTGTCAGCCATTGATCAAGATCGTCGTATACGGCTTCCATGGTAATAACCGTCCCCTCAAGAACAATCAGGCTGCCATCCTCGATGAATTGGTCATACTTAAACCTCAATGCACTCGGCAGCTTCGCAAGCGTAATTGAACTGATGTAGCATCTGGCCTTCACACCAAAAGCACCGCCGCGCAGCGGAAACAGAAATGTAAAAGCGCAGAAGTCATCACCCTGTGAAAGATCAGCGCCCATCGCGCACGGCATACCGTCAAAGCTCTGATGCGGATGTGGCATCGTTTCCTCGTATGTGAAGAAGTAGGTATAGCCCTCCATCGGGATACCGAATCGCTTAGCGAGAATATCATTTCGGGTTGCAGGGGCTTTTTCCGCTCTCTCTACATCCAGCTGGTAGGTCTCGTAAGTTACGGTCTTTCCAATGTTGGGATTCGCTTTCATCCACATTGCCGGGTCGGAGACTTCTTTTACATCATCGAGTCGGTAATACCAGATTGACACACCCGGGTTATAATACTCTCCTTTGAGAATACTCAACAATTCCATTTTGATTGTGTCGCCGCTGCCGTTACGCACTGTACCCTCAGAACTTGTTGCAATAATCAAGTAGTCGTCCAGTTTACTCGCACCCTGCTCAATCGCGCCAACAACGTCCTCTCGGACATCGCCACTCAGCCATTCATCAACAGTTGACACCTTAGGTCGATAGCCTTGAAGCTTGTCAATGTCCATCGGCAGAACCTCAAGAACTGAGTTGGTTAGAAAGTTCTCAATACCTTTCTTGGTCGAAGCCAACTTAACACGATTGGCCTTTGAGCCTGTCGTGTTCTGAAGACTGCCTTCCGTCAAAAACTTAAACATCGGCCCTCTGGCACGAGTAATAGCCGACTTGAACGGCTTGAGAATTTCCTCCGCCTGTCTCATCGTGGGTGCTGTCGCAATCTGACTAGTCGTCGAATTGTTTGCCGTCAACGAATATGACTGATGACAGGTATCGTAAAGAGTCTTTGCCGCGCCTCGTCCGACGATAAGATACTGCTTCTTTGTCAGGCGCCTTTTGATAAGCTTATGAACATATTGTCCGCCATGCCCATCAGGATTTGGCTCATAGACTTCCCGCTCAACATAGTAATACCAGCAGAAAACCTGCTCTGCCCATAGCTTGAAGCTGTCGAGCATATGAAAGTCCGAACCGTCTGTCAGCACCAACTCATTTTCGCAAAAGTCAATAAAATGTTCTACGGGCAGCGGGTCGTAATAAATTCCCGGATTCGCAATCAGCGCGTCGATTCGGTTCATCTCCATTGAAATTGTCTGACAGACTGGAATTTCACCTCGAAGAACCGCATCCCGGAACAGACCATAATACTTAGGAACAGCGGTGTTAGAAAGCCTGCTCAAATATAACCAGACCGATTCAGCATCGATCGCCCTTTCAGCCATGCGTCATATCGAGCCTGCTCTCTCTGAGCCTCTCGTTCCTCATTCTGCTTGGCGTCGTAAGCCGAAGTAAGGGTATAGGCGGCCGGCTCTTTTTTGATTCGGGCATTATAGAGCTGTAAATCTTTAGAGCTCATTCGCTTTGGATCAGCATGAGAATCAATCAAGTCCCTCGCTCGCTTATCATCTGCCTTGGTTTTCTCTTTGGCCTGCTCTTCTTTGAAGTTATCGACTATTCGGGAAACCAACCACTTCCCGCTTGCCTCTATTGCGCCTAGAACGGCTTTTTTTCCAGCCTGAACAAGTCGATTGGGCTTTGGGGCGGTTAGCTGCTTGTATAACTGCTCATTTCTCAATCGGTTGATTGTATCCTGAAGCTCTTTATCCGACATCTCGGAAACTTTCTTTTTTCGAGGCGCATCGGCAGAGCCTGTACTCGTTCCAGAATCTCTATACCGAGACCTTCCGGCTTCAGTCAGACTTCCGTCTGCGTTTTGAAATCGCCGAACGCCCCATTTCATACCGAGAATACCATGATGATAGAGTTCGTTTTCCACTTCTTCACCTTCTCTCGTTTAATACTCCTTCTGGCAATGCTCATATAGCCGCCAAGCGTCCTCGTCGATCTGTTCATCGAGTGAATCCAAAACATATGAACTCGACGGTGGGTCAAAAAGTTTCTGAGTACGCAAAGAAATATACTCCTTGCTGCCCTCAACAACAAACGGATCTTCTGACCATTCGCTCCATACAGCGCCGGAATCGTGAATCCGGAATGGAACCTTCGGTCCAACGCCCATATCTTGCAGCGTGGCGAATCCTCCATTGATGTATGTAATGATCCTTAAATCGAATGATTTATCATCGACCGCCACGCCGACCATCGGTTTAACATAATCGAGAATACTATCTATGGAAACTCACCATCCCTACCATAATTTTGTGTCGCCCGGTGCCCGTTCAATCGGAGGTAAAATTAAAAGCGACTCATCACCGTAATGAATCGCTTTGTGGGTCCTGTCTGAGACACAGATCAGATACTCAGGATTGTAAATCCAATCTCGATCTTCGAGAATATCATCAAGCGCAATCGGATTCATATGATGAATCACTAGACCTTTTCCGATTTCGCGATCCTCCATTCCAAGATCGCACCCCTTATCCCGTAATATCACTTTACTTCGCGCTGACTGCCATCGTTTCGACTGATAGAACGTCTGATTGAAATGCCGGTTAAAACCAAACATTGCTGCTCCAACTTGTCCGGCCAGTTTCAAATATCGATAGCGCTCCTCAAATGTCTCCAATCTCCGAAGTTCTCTATAGCATCGAATCATCGACCGTCGTCTCCGATTTCGTCAACCACACAGGCACCCGAGATATCAGCATAACTCTGGAATGCCTTGATAGCGTTTGCGTAAAGCTCCTCCGTCCTCCTCTGAGACTCGAGCGCCTCCGTCTTCGCCCTAAGCATCGCATTCTCGCTAATCAGGCGATCTCTCTCAAGCTGTTCTCTTGTCGATCCCAGCTTCAAGTAGAACGATATCACCTGAGAGGAAGCGGTCCCCTCTCTTAGTTGGCGTTCAGCCAAGTCAACCGCAAGACCAATCAACTCGTTCTCACGCTGCTCTGGTGTAAGAGCAGGTGGTCGCGCACGTGCCACCGGTTTGCTAACTCTTTCTGACACTTTCGGTTCCCTCTTTCTATGTTCAATATCACTTTAAGAGGGCTTTGCTTGAGATACCGACCAGTTTCCTCCGTCCCTGAAAGGAGAGAAACCACGAACGGCTCTACCACGAGCATGAACTCTGGCCAGTATCTCGAGCAAAACCCTCCGGCAAAATATCCACCGGAGAATTTTTAAAGAGGCGGGCGATTTGAGAGGGGGTGCTGTTTTTGGAGACCCCCTCCCCCTGTCGCTCATGGGAATGTTTTAGACTTCCCGGACCACTCTCTTGTAATTGTCGGTGGGATCGAGCTCAAGAATCCATCGAATTGCTTCATCAAGATCGCTTTCTTGATCGGCTTGACTGAGTTCCTGAGACGTAACAAGATGACGATCAATAAGCTGGCAAGTATTGTAGCCATGATCTTCATCAAAACGAATCCAATCATCGAATTGCGTGAATGGATCGAATGGATTATCTTTAGTTGTTACCCAAACTTGTTTAATTTTTGTGGTTTCTGCCATCTTGAGCTCCTTTCTTTAAGAGTTAGGCAACGTATCATTAAGAGTACGAATAATAGTGCTTACAGAAACGCCTAGAAATTGTGCAATTTCATCGTTACCATATCCATTAGCACTCAATCGTTTAGCTCTTGCAATTTTAGCAGCAGGCATAACCGAACTATTTCTCGGCATCGCATAGGATTTCACGACATCCATGTCTGCATTCTTTAGAATTTGGGTGAGTTTGTTGTGTGTAATTGCGCCAGCTTGAATGGCTTCCCATTCTTTTGGCGTAATCTTAATACGTGTTTTCTTTGCGCCTACTCGAAGGCGCGCTTCTGTCAAAGATTGTCCTTTAATTTTCTTTACTTTATCGGCATCCTGCCTGTATTCAGGATTTGCATCCATCTTGGCTTTAAAGTTGTAATTGGCAAGAAGCTGGGCTTGACGTTCTAGTGGCGCATTCTTTAGTGCTTCGTTGAGTTGGGCGTTAAGACTTGCTACTTCCTGAGCATAGGCTTGCTTTGCGGAGGGATTGTATTTTAAAGGCTTTACGCTCAAACTTTCTTTTCTAGCTTCATTTGCGAGTGCTTTCAATTTATTCGCATGTACTGCATACGCGCTTTCCATGACAGTCCCAGAAGATAAAGAAAAGGCGTCCTTCGTCTCGTACATCTTAGTGCTTTCGAGAGTCTTGGGCGTCTCTTTGTATATTGGTTTTCCATCTGCGTCGCGCTTGACTTCGCCAGTCTTTGTGTTTTTAACTGGCTTGTTATACGTTTCTCCTGTTTCGGTGTAAAGCTTTTCGCCGGTTTCAGAATCAATGTAGATTTTCTTCTTCTTTCCGGTTTCTTTGTCTTTTACAACGATTCCGTCTTTGCGATCTGGCACTCGTTCTGTGCTACTCGCTTTTGAAAGTAATGTAGAAGCTCCCGATTTAGCTTTGCCTTGGTACTTAATCTTTAGCTCTGCGATGTCGTTATCTTTATACGACTGTTGATAATTCAGCTCGTGCTTTTTTGCATCAATAACGACCATTGAATGCCGAACAGCTCTAGCTAATTCATCAGGAGTAGGGTTCTGAAGGCTCATATCTGTGATGAGATTGGTAATCATTCCCATCTCTCGTCCTTTTTCCTGATCTGTCATGACGTGCATTCCAGGATACTTAGGATAGGCTTCCTTAGGATCGAAATTTTTTAAGCCTTGCAGAGCAGGAGCGGTCTTCATTTTTCCGTCATTATTCGGAATGACCAGAACACTATCTCCATCAAAATCCGCGCCACTTAGCTTTTCTGCTGTCTTCGCGTTAATGACAACAGCGTCAATGGGATTGTTTCCTATGATCTTTCTGCCTGCACTCGATTCGCTATTATTGACTACACATTCTGGAATCTCGAACCTTCCCGCATGTGGAAATCTGATTAAAACAACGCTCTCGCCATCATGAAAATTAGGCGCATAGATCTCTTTTTCCGGAATGTCCGGAGATGGAAGAATGACCTGTGTTCTTTGTCTCGGTAAAGCGGCAGCCTTTAAGTGTACAGCGGCAGCATCACAATCGTCGGCAAAACTATCGAGCAACTGTTTCTTAACTGCGGGGTTCGTGGTAGCAAGAATATCTTTGAATTCTTCTGCCTTGGCATCATACGCGAGCCCAAGTTGTTTTTTAGCTAATGCGTATGTCTGTTTAGAAAGTACCTGCGACGAAAGGGATTTGCTCCATTCATTCCAGTTTCCTTCTTCATTGACAATATTAAGCGCCGATAATTTCTCTTCTCCTGTTTTGGGATCGATATAATGCCGTTGAGCACGAACGAGCTGGTCATCCATTTTGATAGTTGCACCAAATGGATTTACCGGGTCCTTTTCCATCTTTTTGAAGACTTTTTCCGATTTATCTCTCGTTTTGTTTGTATTATAGATTATATCATAGCCATCGGGAATATCGTCTGAGTAGACAGCCATGCCCTTCATATACTTATTTCCGTCAACAGCAATTCGAACCTGAGCATAATTAGCATTACCAAGAGAAATATCAGGCACTCCTCTGCGAAGCTCAATTAGGCCGTCTTTTTGGGCACCACCCGTTCCGTCATCATTTGTATAGTTCACATAGACTCGCTTGCTGTCAATAGAGACTGGCGGTTCAAGAGCTCTAGCTCTAGTACCATTATCCTCCATATAAAAATTTGTCGGGAGACTGATTTTTTCTTTGTTATCAACAAGTTCTTTATACCCGACATCATTTTTAGTTAGGACTTTGATACTTGTTTTGTTATTCGTGCCCATCTGATCGACCTGAACGTATTGGATTTTATATCCTTGCTGCTCAAGTAGAGCGATGGCTGTTCGCATTCTTGTAGAGCTTACCGGCATAGCAAACTGATGCTCTGTTCCGCTGCCGACATCGATATATTTTTTCTCATCTACCGCAGCTTTAAGTTGGTCAGCCAGTGCGTTTGTCATGTTGTTCCGCTCTTTGAGATGCGGATCGAGCAATGCACGAACAGAACTTTCATTCTTACCCATGCGTTGGCCAATGGCGACATTGGAATATCCTTTTTCTTTCAACTTCCAAGCCATTGCCGATTCTTCTTTTCGGATTTCGGCTTTTGCAATGGATAGCTTGGCGCGAAGCTGACTGGTGGTCATTTCCATGCTATCCGCGATCTGTTTCTCACTGAGTCCGTTTTTCCGCAACTTCGTAACATGCGAAACAAAGTTTCCGTTTCTCTGATAGGGATTCTCGCCAGATCCCCAAGGATATCTTCCGCTATGTCGAGGGGTTCCGTAGTGTTCGAGCTCATCGGTTTCTTCCTGCCCAATAAGTTTTCGATCATCCATAACTTTAACCCTCCATAAGTTGCTTCTGGACAAAATCGCTTGCATATACGATCTGGTCCATTACCGATAGTATTCTGTCGGGCTCTGGTTGTAGAACCTGAACATCATTGTTTTGATAGATCCGCAATTCGACTTGCGTATGCTCCGGGTGCGCATCTTCGATTTCGCCGTACTCCAAGAAGAACAGCGCTGCATATTGCTCAAGTTGCTTCATAGATACAGGACTAAGGCCCGTTTTGAGATCATGGATGCGAAGAATATCATTTTCAAACTTGATCGTATCTGCTGTTCCAAAAGCCACCGAACTGTAAGCCAGCACGATTTCGGGGTCCATTCTTAGAGCAATGGCATCGTTTACATAATTCATCAAATTCGGAAAAATATAATCGATGTCAATCGCTCGACGGGGAATCCGCTGATCTCGAATTAAAGAAAACAACACGCCATTCTTTTCGGATTTGGTCAGCTTCATATGGGCTTGAATCCGATCCTTTGCATACAAATGGACGGCTGTTCCGAGTTCGGTTGCGTAGTAGGCTTTGAGCTTGGCTGTCAGAATATCATTGAGATTATCTTTGTCTACCCAATGATAATTACTTGGGCTAATGATGGCATGTTTGCCTTCAATCGCCAAATGCTGCTTGTAATGCACAAAGTACCTCCTCTTTGTTTTCGGGATAAATAAAACGAGCAAAGCTCAAATTATCCATTTTTGAAACGTAATAGTCTTGGTTCGGTTGATGACCCGCTTTGGCATCTTTTTTGCATTCGAGAAGCGCCCACTTATTGTTATAAAGAATAAGGAGATCGGGAAAGCCCTGAATATAATTTGCATCGGTCTTCAGGACAACGCTTCCAGGGAACATGCTTTTCAGCTCTCGGATCAGACTGCTCTGAAACGCGCTCTCTTTGGGAGACATCCGATCTCCTCCTTTGCAAAAAATAAAAGGAGATGTTTCCATCTCCAACGATAGAATATAAAAGTCGTATTCTATCTCCTCTATTATAGCATATGTTTTCTACGCGAGGGTTATGCTCCAACAAAAGCCTTTTCGTTAAAGTTCTTCTTCATTTTCAGCGTGTTGGCAATCGCTGTATCGATCTTAGCTCGGCTTCTCAAATGGTAATAGTACAGGTCTTTGTACGGGGTATTCATTCGGTTAATTCTTCCGGCTGCCTGAATCATAGTTTTATAGCTATAGTTCTGACTATAGAATATCATTGTGTTCGTCTGCGTGCAGTTCCATCCTTCCGCACCCGCAGTATACTGGACAAGATATGCCCATCTTTTTCCGAGAGGGATCTTCTCGTGTTTGTGCCCGTTCCATTCGCGGATTTCAACCGCATCGCTAAGGGTAGCCTTGAGTAATTCCAATTCATAGTCAAAGTTGTAAAATATAATGGCAGAGCCACGGGCGGATAATATCTCCTGTACAGTATGTATCCGATCCATGTCTTCGTTGACCACTCTTCGAAGCAAATAGCAAAGGGCAGCGACCTCTTGGACTGGTTCATCGGCATACGGATTCCATCTCCTTTTCATGATCATATTGTATTTTTGAATATCATACCCCGTATAAATTACTTCATGATGCTGGACCGTATTCCTTTCAAAAGGCATTTCAACAATCAATCGTTTGCGCAGTTGCTCAAGCCGTTTTGTTCCAACATAACGATCAATCTGTGGATATTTGGCAAATCTCTTATAGATGATGTGCTCATTGATGAACTCCGTTCGATTCTTATAAAAGCCGTTAGCAATAAAAACTGGAATATAATCTGTCCAAGTATCGCCGGGTGTAGCGGATAGCAGAATCCAAAAGTTCTTCTTAGTAATTTTGAGGAATGCTTTGACCCATGCGCCGCTTCCAACAACTCGCTGTTCGTCAAATATAAAGAACGCGTCCCCGATATTGACGTATTTCCCGATGTTGTTCCAGCTGTCTACGGTTACTTTTATGCCAGCTCTGCTCTCCTGAGGCAAAAAAGAAAGGCCGAAGAATCGGCACTCATCATCCCACTCGTGCGTATCGCGCTTCCGAGCAGTAGTGATGATATACAGATCCTTCGGCTTTACCGGATGCTCAAGATTCTCGTCAAACCCACAGCTTTTCCACATGAAATATCCAAGAGAGGTTCTACTCTTTCCTGAACCCACGCCTCCGCAAAGAATACATCCGTCTCTCAATTCCTCAATCGCTTTTTGCTGATGCGGATATAAATCAGAATACGTCGTCATCTTCCTGATAATCGGCGTAGTCATCGTCGAAGGTGGTTCGCTCAGCTTTTTGAACGGCTTGGAACTCATGGAGATACCCCTTCATGGTATAACGATCACCATCGTAGTTAAAGCTTCCGATACGAAGACTAATGCGTTCGAGGCGAACGTCATCCAGAATGCCAAGCGTTTCGGCAGTCAAACGGCGACACGCCTTCTTTCCATCGAGAGACGAATAAAGCTTGATTGTCGGATCACGACGACCATCATTCGAGAACGAGACGTTGATGTTTGTCATGTAGGTCGGTTCTTCACCTTCCTCGCGTGCGGGCATGACACGAACGTTCCATCCATCGGCTCGAAGATCATCAGCCGCTTCCTTAGTCAGTACCAGATTGAACTGCGGTTTGCCAAGATTAAACCGGTCTTTCTCTCCCGCAAAATTCGTAAACATGATGCAGGCATTCTTCACTACAACATTTGTATATGGTCTGCCTTGATACATGCTATGCTCGATCTCGATTGTGCTCTCATTGACATTGTTGCCATTAAACGTTCTCATGCTTCTTCTCCTTTTCAAGCTCAAGGTACTTATTCAGATACCAGATTGCCTTTGAAATATCTTCTGTTCCGTTCTTCTTTTTATGACGGTAGAGGTACTTAAATGCATTACAGACGCAGAAACTTTGCACAGCATCGATACCCTGCGTCTCTGCCATAATATCAATGCACTCAAACTTCCCGGTCTTGTAGTGTTCGGGGTGGTTTACATGCTCTTTAGCTTGAGGCAAATCCGAAAGCTTATTCATCCCTTGGCCCTCCGATGCTTTCTCCAAGGAACCATTCGATGTCACCAAATTTTGATAAGCTTGCAACTGCCTCATCGACCAGTTTTCGGTAATAGGATTCATCTACTGTGTCCTCCTTTTTCAGTTCCCGCAGAAATTCGGCTTCTCGCCATCTGTAATCCTTTGCGCCTGTTACTGAATTGAATTTTCCATCTTGCTCACGGACAAGTCGTGCTCCACCGGTTCCCGGAAGAACGGGGCAAAACTGGCCACACTTACCGACGAATATCCTGTTGTGCTCATCTTCTCCGAGATCTTCATCGAAATCGAGATACATTGCTGACTTAACGCTCTTGGTCTGACAATAATCATCGAACACAATAGGTTCTTTCGAGAACAGGGTCTTGAATACATATGGTTCCGCAAACTGCTTGCCAGTCGCCGTCCACTGTCCAGGCGCTTCGGGGTCATCCTCGGCCAATTTAGCAATATAAACTGCATTGTTGACCAAACAGATTTTCTCGAAGATGTGCTCAATCTCGAAATCATACCCATACCGTTTACCGAAAGCAATAATATCTTTCTGCAATTCTGGAGACGGATCAAGCACTTTAATCGAATCGGTCTTGATATGGATAACTTCTCCGCCACGCTCATGAACATGATTCAACAGGTCGATCATGAACAATGCACCGCGCTTGGCGACGATGTTATCGATATTACGCGGGTCGTGGAACGCATTGTCGAAGTGCGCAGCGGTCAAACCGTATACTGAGTTGATCGCAATCTTAAGCGCCTGCGACAGCTGCTTAGCTTTGGTCGGGTCAGTCAAATATTTAGCCAGCTTTCCGTCAAACATCTTTCCGGCTTTCTCAAAGTCCTTATGCTTGATCGCGATTCGAGTATTGAGCAAGTCATTAAACACTACCGTATATTGGCCAAATAGATACTCGCTCGTAATACTATGCGGGTGCATACTGGCCACGTCAAACGTAATTGTCCGACCATACATTCCGGGTTTGGCCCATACAAATCCTCCTTCGCCAGGGTCAAAGCCACCGTAAGAGGATTCAACCTGTTCCGAGACACTAACCTTAATATCGGTTGCCGGTGTTTCGTTTAGAATTGCTGCCAGATATTTATCTAGACCTCGAAGACCTCTTTTAAAACTACTAAAGCTATACCCCGGGAAATACGGAAGATCACTTTTTGCTTCGCCGAAAGGCTCCCTCATCATCTCAGAAAAGTTTGCTTTAAGAAAATCCTTTTCCGGAGAATCGTCCGGCAGTTGAATAGGATCTGCCAGATTGCGATAAACGAACGAGCTTTGAGGATTCTTGACATTTCCGAATATCAATCGGGCAGTCAGCTGATTTGTCGTGTCATTCACTGTTCCGCCTGCGATATCAGCGAGGATCTCTCTAGCCACGAAATCCGCCTGCCGAGCATTCCAAACAGCCTCCGTTGCAATAACGTCGTTGTCACAATACTCAGCAACTAGCTGCCATTTGTCTTCGGGCACGGGCTGATCCCAAGGTAAGCCAAGCTCTTGATGATGAATACCAAGATCAATCTCGAATTTCTTCAAACTCTGCTTCGTGCTCGAAAAGTCGTAGACATCCGTGTAACTCACATTGTATGCTTGCCCGAACATCGCATTTCGATCGCCAGAAATGATCGCCTGACTGATATCATAAAGTTCTTCGACACTCTTTCCGAGATATCTGGCATAAAGGATGTGGTTATCATATCGACGACAGTTAAAACCGATTAGCTTCTTTTGCATCAGTTCCCCAACATCTTGCGGACTTGGGTTGATCATCCGAACACATTTGCATTCTTTGCCCGGATACTTCCAGTTGACAAGGAAAAGATTCGGAAATACCTCGATATCAAAAAACACGAGCGGCTCTTCGGCGTAAGCGCCGGAATCACTCGTGTCTTCACTCTTGTATTTCATTTTCATTGCGATCTTCGTACATCGTTCGCTCTGATGCGTGCTTCCCGCAGCAAAGGCCAGAACAGCAGGTTTCATGTCGCTCACGTCGTAGGCCATCCCGCTTTCGTAAGCCTTATCGAGAATATCATTAATAAGACCAATCGAGGAAGCGGTCGAGCCTACGATCTCTTTACGAAGATGGCGGTTAATCAATCGCCTCAGTCCCTTTTCGCTTTTGACAGCTTTTTCATTGACCATTGGCTTCTCCTCTTTCAACGGAAGTCCGCTCGTAATCGTGGCAATCGGAATATCATTGCATTTCGTAAGCCTACGTCGGCAGCTGCTCTTGCCCGTGAACACTTTGACTTCAATATTCGGCGCATAAAGCCGTTGAAGCTGCTTCGGGTCGCCTCCCTCATAAATATAATGCAGGTGAATACCGGCGCCACCCTTACTGAACTCGGCATATGTTTTTGGCCACTTTGATGCCGCTTCGAGATTTCGCTCAACGGATTTCTCGCCTGAATCGTCTTTCAGGTCAAAATCGATCACGATATGATTCTCAGGCAGCATGACATAATGCAGCTTATCCGTGCAAATATCAGCTAGAGTTGTCGTCACCTTGTCCCATGCGGCAAGCGGCGTACCATCCTCAGTTGCGTATTGGGCAGGATAGTTCGCATAAATATCATCCAGCAAAGATTCGGTGCAATCGAGTTTCAGCCATGATCCTTTTTCCTTTGGCGCTTCCTCCTTGGCTTGCTCTTCCGGTCGAAACTTCTTTCGGATAAACCCTGAATAATATTTCCGTACTTGCTTTCCATCGATACGCTCCATGTCGGCATAATGCTCGAAATAGTTCTTCAGCTCCTCTCGAAATTTGTACATCGGCAGCTTGGCCTCAGTCCCGCTGTCCTCACAATATTCCTTATACATCGCATAGGCAATTTTCAGAGTCGTGCAATCCTGCTTATCGAAGATATCATACTTATCCTCGACAAAGTTGAAGAAGAAGTCAGTCTTATACATCATATCCATCGGTCGATAGGCATTGTAATAGTCCTTTCCCATCTCCTTATAAACTTCGAGACAATGATATGCGATCGCGCCCAACTCAAAATCAATCTTGCCCATCAAGTCTTGATAGCGGCTGAATGGGAGTTTTCGTCCGCTTGGCCGTACATCGATCAAACGACGGATGATACCCGATTTCGCGTCGGTAATCTTGACCGGACGGTTCGTTGCCATGAAGAGAAAACAATTCGCTCGCGCCGTGTAAGCAGACTTGTATTTTTCATTCATGGTCATCATCTCATGAGACACGATTGAGTTCAACTTGGTATTGTCTTCAATTCGACTCAGGTCGCCGTCATGCTGAATTGCAACAAGCGGGTTGTCTCGAAAAGCTTCTGTAGCAAACTGGTTGTTATTGCTCGCAAGAGACTTGGCATCGAAACTTACGTAATATCCCTCAAAGAGTTTTTGGATGATGTTAAGGATCGTACTTTTGCCTGCGCCCGCATCGCCATAGAAGACCAGGAATTTCTGAATCGTAACACTGTCACCCGAAACAATCGCCCCAATCGCCCATTCGATCTTTGCTCGTTCATCAGGATCATAGAGCGTTGAGACGATCTCATCAAACGCATCATAGTTTCCGGGTTCAAGTGGATAGGGTAGTGACTTCGAAATGTAATCGGTCTTCTTGATTGGCGTATTTGCAAAGGTTAGCTTACTGTCGAGCTGATGGCTATTATCAGACAGGTTCCCCACATAGCTCTGAAATATCTTCCATGAATTTGTGGAGTAGTCCATCATCGTTCGGAGTCGTAATGTGGCCTCAGGGAATATCTTTCTGGTTTCGTCAACCTTAGCTTCGATATCCTTGTCAATAAGACGCTGCACGTCGTAACTATCCGTAGTCCATAGCCCACGCTCTTCGTCCCAAATTGCGTAGAAGTCTTTACCTCGGATCATGAGGTCTTTGCTTTTGCAGATTTTAAACTCCGGATAGATCTCGACGACGTTCTTTTCTTTCGGAACAGTACGCGTCCTGATTTGACAAAAGTCCATGCCGTAACCTCCTTTCTCGGCTCACTCTTTTGTGATTGGCGTTGTGACAGTTGTGCAGTTTTTTACACAGTTTATAAACTTTTATATAAAAACACTATTCCCCAAAAAACTTTTTAGTAGTAAAAAACTGTAAAACTGTAACAGACCCCTATTTTTTCTAATAATATCTAGAAAAATGCTGTTACAGTTTTGGATTTTTGGGCTTTCAAAACTGTCACACTGTTACAGTTTTCTGTAACACTTTTTCTCTTTTCCGTTAAGATTTCTTAACGCGAACAGCCAAAATTTTTCAAAACCTTGAAAATGCATTTCAAAACTGTCACAACTGTTACAGTTTTGCTGAAGGAGTATCTCGATGAAACTCATTCAAAAACACTTCAAACGAGCTATGTGAACCACCTTTGTAGACTACAAAAATCGAACACTTATAACTGTCGAAATCAGGCACTAAAGCAACACTTTCGAATGCCGGGGCGCTTCTCGAATCGGCTGTCCAAATCGATTTACTATACTCTGTCGGCGTGTTCCGCTCCTCAACAATCTGAGATGCACGATCATTCAGAGGTTTTATATTGACCTCGAAAACCGCACTGTTAAATTCGATCGGCAGCCTACTTAGCCATGTCCAAAGTTGCTTATCTCTGTCATCCATCACTCAAATCTCCTTCGTAATACTGTCCCCGTTTTTGCCTGAAACCCGAATCAGAACACCTGGAACATCCTCTTCCTCGGCAACTCTGATCGTAATAATCGCCATGCTAGGCTCTGCTACGGAACCGTTAAACATGTCAGTCGCAGATGCTTTAAGGCGCTCTTCCACACCGCTCATCTTATCCAAAACATTAGTAAGGTTCATAAGTTTGTCTCTCCTTTCAAAGTACCCAAATGTCATAGGCAATCAAACGTCTCCATCAGCCACGCTTGCGCCTGATACCACATCTCCACTCTTCGCTGATCTTCTCGCGGTCGTTTAAGCGGAAACAGTCCGCCTCGCCCGTTGTACTCATACAGCCGTTCAAGCAAGACATTCAGGATATCCTCCACCAGGTCTTCCGTCCGCCAATCCTCAAAAGCCTCATCGTCAAACTGAATCAATCCAAGATTATTAAGCATCCGCCAGAAGAAATATCCATCGGTGAAGTTCGGTTCATCGTCCACCATAATATCCGTAATCCGCTGACTAAGTGCGACCAGCATTTCCAAAACGGAGCACGGCCCCAAGTCTGCCCAGCGTACCCCGAAGTACATGCCGCGCAGCTCAAGGCCATGCTCTTCCAAGTTTTCATCATGCGGAACGATTCCGATAAACTCCCGATTCATCAAAATATCAAAGAGTCTATCATAGGTTCGTCCGGCAGGGGTTTCTCGTTCAATGAAACGACGAAGCCATCTTACATACGCTTCACGCTCCTTTTCCGTCATCGTAAAATATCACTCCTTTTCGTCTAAATTAGAATTCCTCAAAAGCTCTTCGTATAGTATTCGATTGCCAGGAATAACGATTTCGTTTCCCAAATCCACATGGATCATGTTCGTTGGCCACATATTGATAAGACTACGATTATAATATTGGTCAATCAGGACTGCCCGTATGCGTTTTCCCAAATATACCTCAATCGTTCGATTATATGAAGGCCCAAGTTTTCGGTGCTTCTTTGCCCAATATTTTCGTTTGTCCTCTCTCATCATCGCTTTGGCATAGCATCGGGGAAATGATGGGTCTCTGGAATTCACCATATATCCAAGACGAAGGCCTTCACACCATCTTCTTTGATACTCTGCTTTAGATTTCATAGCTAATGCTCCTTCCTTAAACCTAGAACTTCTTCACGGCTTAACTTCAACACTGGGGATAACATCCGTGTGGAAATAGAGCTTGTAATGGTAGGGATCAGTATACATTCCTGTAGTATCTTCTACCACGTACATAGTATACGTATTCAGATAGATATAATTCTTTTTATACGAGTTCGGTCCAGTTTTTATAGTCACGACGAGTTCTTTGGTCGAGTTGTTCGAGATGGACATCGCACCTTCGCACTCAAGAATGATCTTGTCCGTTCGAGCGTTATAGACCGTAATTTTTCGCTGCGACTCAAAGTAGTCAGCCTGCTTGCTGATGTTGGCATTAACTTTGTCTGCTTCACTGCATCCCGTCGTGAGGAACAGTGCGCCAGTCAGCATACCCGCAAGAACGAAATTTTTAATTTTCATGAATCATCACTCAACCTTTCGTTGTTCTGAGAAATAATATTCTGCAAGATCATATCCTTTAGGTTTTATTCCTGTAAGTTCGATCTCACAGAAAGCCCAACTCCCGACATTTTCGTAATTCGAAAAGCGGTCATAATAGTCTCCACCACCGCGTCCGTTACCGCAGGCGGTCAAGAGCGGTAGAGGATGAATGCACTTGTCATACTCGTAAGGTTCGTTGACAACTCGTCCGTCTCTACGTCGTCTATATTCTGATTTTTCATGCCATTTATTTTTCTCGATATAGCTTTCGAGATCAACATATTCTTTCGTCGTATGGTTGATAAGATACCCCCGCCGTTTTTTCATAGTTAAATATCCATGAGGCTTGGGGTGAATGCAAAGAGGCCCCTGCTCGTTTCCCCATACTTCATGACAGATTTTCTCAAAATCATCTCGAGAAATATGTTTCGTATAGGTTCCTTCCCATGGAATGCTAGAATAATCGCCAATCCATGCAACCTTCATCGGATTCTTCCAAATTTGAGTGCATACAGCATTTACAAAATTGTTTCCGATATAAGAGTGTTCCATCAGTTTCAAGCCATTATCGTATTCGAGCGGATACAGCGTAGAAATCGTTCCGTCTTTTGCGATTAGCGTCGGCATATAATACTGGCCCATAATGTCCTCCTATATAGTCCTTATGTATTGCTTACTCTCCCAACACAACCTGATGATAGCTCTGGTGAATTCTCGTCACCTCATAGTCGCAATGCAGCTTCTCATTACGGATATACATCGTTTCGCTGTCCCCGCTCAATTCGGCCGCCTCTGCTCCAAAGTGATCCAAAGCATCGGCACCGATTAAAGACTCTACATCGTTGATCATCTCGTCTTCGTTGTTCGCCAGAATATCATCCACTGCATAATATGTCAGTGATTCGGTGCTATACCTTTCCGGATATCCTGCATCAAAATCATCGATCGAGATCATATGAGGTTCTTTAAGTTCCTCCAGGAACTCCTGGTCAATATCTTCTTCTTCCTCAAGAGGTCTGATCGGCGTAATTTTGCTATAGTCAACCATTTGCGTCTCATAAGTCCCCTCTACAGGCGTTTGAAGGGGGCTAGGAGCGTTCTGAATATCATTCGTGATCGTTCGTTCACCTCGGCTCTCGATCGCATTACAGGCGCTATTATTCGCTTCTGTGAGCATCACCTGACGATGTTTGTAAAGTCGATTTCCAAGGTATGCAAGTCCAATGCTTCCACCAATAATAGCTGCCAACTTCAAGATTTTAGTCTGCATAGTATCTTCTCCTTAGTCTTCCATCAGATCGAAGATGCTGCCTCTTACGTTAAAGTCCAGAATGATTGAATCCTCCTGACCATTGACAAAACGATACGAGCCATCTTTGGTGAACAGACCGAAGTCCACATAGTAGTCAGCATCATCCTGATCCGCAGCGCCTTCAGCCGGAATATACCAGCCAACCACAGCGCCAGCTTTTGTTGCATCGAAACCAAGAGCCTCGTAGACTTCATTCAGGAACAAATACCCGCCGTGCTCATGGTTGCGCCTGGCAAGAAGCTTGTCGTTCATCTGATTCTGAACCTTTTTAAGGAACCACATATTATAGGAAGATTCTCCCTGCCAATAGTCGTTCCCCTTCTCGAACACCTTCGCGTACATTGAGTAGTCGTTAGGATTTTTGCCAATATCATTCCGTTTTACAACGGTGATTTCTTTGGTCTCGCCCTTCTCATCCGTAACCGTCTCTTTGATCAGTTCCTCCGCTTTAATACCGTGCAGGAATCGCCAATCCGCTTCTTCACCGAGTTCTTCCCGGACGTTTCCGCGATAACCGCCAAACGCCTTCGTTGTCGCAGTCAAAGCAGCTGCCGTAGCCGCATAACGCTGAGCCAACATGTGATGACCACCCAAGAAGCAGGCCATACTCGCAGCGTACAATCCCGCAGCCGGAGCATACACCTTAGCCAGATCAACGCACATAATCGCCTTGGCTTTCAGAATATCATTCCTCTTATCATCCTCGGTATAGTTTTTGCCGTCTACCGCACAACTGTCAATTCGAGCCAGATGCGTTTCCTTCTTGGCGAAAATATCATCCACCTTCGTCGTGCCTTTTGCCGTTTCATATAGAGCTGCCGCACCCGTAATCACACCCGCGCCCATCAGGATTTGCGGCATATGCTTATAAATAACAAGACCGGCTCGAGAACCGAACCGGCGAACAACCTTCATTCCATTTTTGACAAAACTGAGATTCATATAGTGCTCTCCTTTCAAATATCATGCCGAAGCATAGTAGTTCCATTTACGTACAGTTTCGGGATAGTCATCTCTGATTTTCACAGGAGAAGGAGAATACCCGATAAGTTTGCACAGAGACGACCCTTTTATATACACATTACAGCGCATACACCCAACTCGATAGTCCTCAAAATATGTTCTTTTAAGAGGCTCCGCATCTCGAGTTGTGATGATTGCAGCAGCCCTTCCGCCACAAAACGGACACGGAGCTAACATAGTGCTCTCCTTTCAAATATCAGTCATAAAACCCGCAAGCCTTCTTTGTTTCGATGATTCGAGCTCGCTGAGCCATATTGATACGTGAAACTTCTGTGGCAGCTTCTCTCTTAATTCGGATGCTCTCTGCCCAATTTAGATAGGCTTGACAGGTCATGTGACAGTTCGGTTCGACACAACGATCTGCGCAATCTCTCGTGCAAGGGCCCTGCCTATATGGAAATATCATTTAGTCCTCCGTCAGTTTGTATTCCATACTCGTGATAAAGCGCACAGTCGGCTGATCTTTTCGGAACATTCCTTTCTGGGTACTGTATACTCGGTCTCCGCATTCAGGACAGTTACAGGATGCCATCGGTTTACCGCATTGAACGTTGAACTCTTCCACAAAATCGTAACGCCCGTCGAATTGAGACGCATAGAAAAGTGTTCCGCAGTTAATACAGTGAAACAAATACTCGCTGAGATATTTGTGGGAATCCGTTTTCATATGCTTATTCCTCCAAAATGATTTTCAGGAATCGTTTCGTCAGTGCATCCTTATGGAATGCTGAATCGCCCACTTTGTCAACTGCCTTATTCCAAGCGAGTCCTAGTATTATATCCATAGCTGCCACTTCCTCCATGCATTTCTCGTCAGAAGATTTATAATATTCTGCAAATGTCCGTTCTAACTTATCCAGCAGGGCATCCTCGGGTCTCCCAATAAGCGAAAAAATTCGCATCGCAGAGTACACCATTTCATTTATTGCCTCGATAGCATTTTTCGTCTTTTCAAGTGTGGTATTCATAATTATTCCTCCACTTTAATATCGTCGAAGATAACCGGAATCGTCTCCTGAAGTTCTTCCAACAGCGGAATCATCAGCGCCCGCATCTGAGGATGAGCGCCCTTAGCCGTTCTGAGCTTGAGAATATGTCGCCATTCGGCATAGTTCGTTGTCATCACCAGCTTCGTAGCAAGGGACAGAGGGAGAACGCAACGGGCGTCTTCGGGTTTGAGGCCTTTCTTAAGGAGTGTCAAATAGGTATGTTCCGCCATAACGCAAGCATCCGCCCATATACTAGCTTCATATGTAAAAAGATCGAGAAGCCATTCCGGTTGCACAAAAGTCAACTCATTGCCGAACTTATCCTTGCTGTAATTACAATATCTTGTAGACTCCTGAGCGAAGCTGCACAACCTATGGCGCTCCAACTCATTCGCAATCGCTCGATCGGTCGTGAATTTGACGCTCAAGACGGAATGCTCAAGCATAGCAGTGTGACCGAGAGTGGTCAGCATCTCCTTAATTTTATGATCACTTAATCCGCCATCGGTGATTTTGTCTTCGCTACGATAGCACGTCCGAGCAGCTTTTTCGATGACGTCGCCGGGATTCCAGAGAATGCGATAAGACTGCTCAATAATTTTCATTTAAACACCTCGCCAAACGTAGACTTGATACCCATATAGTTGATAATCGCTTCGGATTCGGAGCGCGTAAGCAAAATGTATCCTTTTTCATTTAGAATCAGTTTCACATCATCAATGCTCATTTCCTCGATAAGTTCCTTAAGCATTTTTTGCTTATTGAATCGTTCTTTGCTTGACTTGATATAAGGATCGAAAACATCGATGACAGCTTTCTTTTTGCAATTATATTCTGCTTCAATCTCAGCGAGCTCCGCTTGCATTGTAGCGCGAAGTTCACCTTCAGTCATGCTAGACAGCTTCTCATGGGAAATAGCGATAACATGTGCATCTTTATTCATTTTTCGAGTCATCTCCATTCTTTTTATTCAGAATCTCATCAAAATAGATCGTGAACACAGCGATCACATCTTCCTCCGGCATTTGACGGATTGTTCGAGCAAGACCTCTTTGGGCGTCAATCTGAGCTTCTTTGGCCTTTGCATTTACAATATATGGTCCAAAAGCATCGTAAATAGAATTTGCACGAGCCTCTGATTCTCTCTGATGCTTTAGAAGCATCGCATCTCTAATTCTCATAAAGTCCTCAGACGTCCAGTTGTTGACGACTTTACGCGGATATCCTTTTCCATCAATAACGATTAGTTCCCCATTGCATGATTCGAAAATGATCTTATCCATTACCATTCAACTTCCTTTCCGAGCAGCACTTGCTCACACGCCATCTGAATTGAAATATCACGAGAAATCCCCTCGTCCAGCCAGCGTGAAGTCAAAGCAATCGCTTCCTTAATATATTGCTTATCTTCGGCGCTTTCCGGATCGAGGGGAACATGATTCAGTTTTGCCCATTTGCAAATATCTTTTATTTTAACGGGTTTGCCCATTCTCCATATACTCCTCAAATACCTCAATCATAAAAGTCTCAAATTTATGCTCGCAATCTCCGCAAAGCGTATACTTGCCGAAGCGCCCACCATGTTTGTTAACGTGATAGATCTCGTACTGGATATCGGCATAGGTTTCGCAGTTCTCGGTGTCGAATTTCTTTCCACAACGGCTACAAGTCTCGGTCATATTGGAAGCCCCTCCTTGCTATTTGAGTAGTTTCTATATATTCAGATCATAATCGGGAATATCACTCTTTCTCAGATTTAGTCTTCATGAATTTTTCAAAATCGTCCATACAATCCATGCAAAGATCCCTTTCTTTCTTGCCCAAGCCCCTAGCCCACGTAATTAAGAAATGGCCGTTATGCCGGGTTTCACATGAGTCCGAGAAACGCCATGTCTTTCCGCATCGATCACATTTAGTCACCATCATCTTTTTAGTCCTCCTTTTCATTCGAATACTTTTCTTTCAGCTCATCAATCCCGTTCCCGATATAGCAAGCTTTATAATCGAGTTCGCATTTGATGCAGTCGATACAGACCAAAGCGTATTCCGCAGCACGCTTGAGTTCTTCTTTGGTAGCACCCATTTTAGATATATGCTCAAACAAATGAATAGCTTTTCCGATAAGAATTTTGTGATAGTGCTCCGTCATCTTTGGAAAATCAGGCATATCGCCGACCCATTTGGTCTTATAGTCGTTAGAACCAACAATGCCAATAATCTTTCGAAGACTCATACTAGTCGAAATGCTCATACTCATATCCTCCTTATTATCTGGATAGTTTCTATATATTCCGAATAATTAGGAAATAGCACTCATCGGTCTTTTCTTTTCAGCCCATCGCCTAGCTCCGTTGCAGCGATGAGTTAATGAATTTTCAGACATCCCAAGCTTTGCCGCAATCAAGGAATCCGGCCAGCCTTTGGCTCTATATTTTTCCCGCTGCATCAAAGTTTTAAAACCATCACGTCGGAGGCTAAGAGCACTCAAATATCGAATCCTACCTCTTGACATATCCATAAGTAATGACAGTTCTTGTTCCGAATATCCCAGTTTTCTGAGCTCACGAACTTGATTATGAAAAGTTTTCATATTCATGTCCTCCTTACATAGCTTCAACTCTAGGCATCAGAATCCGATATCCGCCGGGGACAGATTCGTAATTCGGATAGCCACCACCAAAGGACTTCCAGCCCCATTTACGATCAGTATACTGACTGGGAACGCCAACAGTGCAATAGAAGTCATCGACCGTTACGTACCCATACATCTGCATAAGGTCTTCAAGTTTTCGACAGACACTTTCCGCTTCTTCTCGAGTGCCGACTACGATTTCATCAGGCGTGACTCGTCTCGGTCGCTCTCCAACGTTTCCCCGTGTGCCATAATCATACATGGAGTTATACGGCATGTTATTATTTCGTACTGTCGTGCTGCCTGTCTGGCCTCTTCCACGCGTTCTCACAGGCTGCCCCGTAAGCAGCATCGAAACCAGATCGATCACGTTATCCGCAAACATTTTCCTCGCTGATGGAATGAAAATATCAAAGACCGCAGTCGTCAATCGATCCTCGATGCTGCCGTCAAAGATGTTATCCATAATGCGCTGGCCGAGTCCTGGCTTCTTGACCGTTACGTTTCCAGTCGTAACCGGTTCGACCTTTTTAGGTTCGGCCGGAAGATTAGTCTGCTGATTGTTTTCTTTGGCGGCATTCGAATTATTCGGGTACATGGGAACGCCACGGTTCTCACTCATTCTCTTCCTCCGTTCCGGCAAAGGCGTTCTGGAGAATATTGATCGCATTCGCCGCTTCATCAACCACATTGTCTGTCGTGGATCGGGTTGCTTCTGTAATCGCCGCAACGATAGCCAAGCTCGCAATGCTTACGCAAGCCTTCGATAATCCTTTGGAATTCGGCAAAACGGTTTTAATTGCGCCACAGATGATTGTTTCGATGCCAATTCCAACCACGAGATTGACGATGCTTTTCACGTCCTCAAGTTTCATTTGGTACTCTCCTTTCCAATATAAACCTCAGTGCTCATGGCGACCGGGATCGATGTAGTTGTTAATCACGATGGGCGCATTCTTACCAGATGAAATATCTTCTTTTTTTCGCTGCCCCATCTCAAATGCAAAAACAACGCCAAGAATAACGATCTCGATCAAAGGCATGAAATCATCGAGCGTCTTTTTTCCGCTTTCCTTGGCGGTTTCGATCGCGGTCTCAGTGGCCTTAGCCGCGAATTTCTGCGCCACTTTTTCAAAGAACAAGAATATCCTCCTTTCGTAAACGGCGAAAAGAAAGGGAAGATGCTAAGTAATTCTTAACATCCTCCCATTGAGTAGAATCTCAAATATCATTGGTCAGCTAACCGTGTAGTCGTCATCGTTGCTGTCCCCATGATCCTTGCCACCGAGCAGAGCAGCACCTAATACAGCAGCACCGACTCCAGCAGCGAACGGAAGTACGCGGTTGCAAATAAAGTTTTTCACACCGGCCTTCGTAGGCTTCTGGATGCGCTGCTTCTTAGTATCCTGAACCTGTTCGGTCTTGGTTTCCTGAGCAACAGTCTGATTCGTCTTTTCCATAAGTTAAATCCTCCAATATTTTTTATTTAAGAGTTTCCTCTCTACTATAAGCCTTGCAATTTTCGCGAGAGAAAAATATAAGAGCCCACGTTTCCATAGACTCTCATACAGGATAGATTAGTCGATTCTCTCATAAGTTCGAGGATCAAATTTTACACTGCAATTTTTAAAAAGGAATTTCGTTGCCCGGCTTTTTGGAAATGCTATTGTTATAATACTAGTCAACATATCCACAACACCAATAATAGCAAAGAATCCGATAATAATTTTAGCGATCATAAATCATTTCTCCTTTCAAGTGTAGACTAATCCGTCTATTATACGCTTTGCATTTTTTGCGAAGTACACGAACTTGTAGGAACATATACCTCATCAAAGAAGCTCAACAGAATATTAAGAATCCCTTTTTTATAAGTTTCGAAATGCCGGGCAGCCAAGCCATCTGTTACACCGTCATCTTTGCTGCTGAGGAATACAGTGACGGTATGTTCATTGTCGGCAAGACCAACACAGAAAAGATCATTCGCCAGCAGAACATGGGAATCTCGATGAATCCATTTATCCTGTCTATGAAAAGAGGCAAATCGTTCTTCAATCTCATGAAATACTTCTTCCAGAATATCAGGCTCATAGTCAACGTACCATTGGGCAGCATAATCTCCCGACGCATAATAATTACCTCGTCCCATAATGCCTCCCCGAAAAATGAAAGAGACCGTGAAGACCTCCTTCTGTCGATAGGTTTAGAACATTGCTGGATAGATTGCGATCATCCCCCACAGAATCACATTGATGAGCAGCGTCCCGATCAGTGCTCCGACATTGGCACCCATCCAGAAATAATTCTTTTCTTTCTGTGTGCAAGTCAGGTCGATCTCGTTCTCGTCAACTGCCCTGTAGAAGAATTTGTAAAGTTTCTCCATCATGGCAAAACACCATCCTTTCATTATAGGTCGTGTTATTTTAGCGAGCCATAGAGGACGAGTCTATCTGCTTCGAAAGATTTTCGCACATCGATAATGCGCTGATTCGAGCTGCCCCGCCACAAAAGCGAAATATCTTTCTTTTCTTTGATAAATGGGCCATCTACGAGGACGTCAATGTACTTCAGCAGCATATGCATATGGCCGCGTTGACAATCATCCATTAGCTCTTCCCACGTATACCCAGTCCAACACCAAATATCCTGCGTAGGCGACTGTCTATGTTTTTTAATGTTACGCACTATAACGCAAAGTATAGGTTCGTTTTCTTTCTCGAAAGGTTCTCCTCCAAGAAAGCTGAATCCGTCGCAATTTTGAGATTTCGAATAGGCTATGATGGTGTTTAGCATTCCATCGGTGACCGGCTGCCCATACTCAAAGTCCTGCGCTTCTGGGTTAAAACATCCGGGGCATCGCCTTCTGCACCCGCTGACCCAAATGCTCATCCGGATTCCCGGTCCATTAGCAACATCATAGGGAACGATCTTTGCGATTCTCATTCTACACCGCTTTCCGCCAGCTCAACCGGCACACCGTCTTTATACACGCCATCTGTATACCATCCGTCGAGGAATTCCGCACTCGGCTCAATATCATAGGTGATCTGGTAGAGACTCTTACCATTCACGTCAACATCCAGTAATTCATGCGAAATATCAATCCAACAGAATCCTTCCGTGACCGACCATCCGATCATTTGGGATTCTGGCGTTATCGGGATTCCCAAGAAATATAAGAATTCGCTCAAAGAGGCATATCCGCGCAATACAAAGTTTCGGTTAAAATGGTACTCGGCATCCATGATTTCCCGCTCATACCGCTCAAATGTCTGATGGGTCATGGGTTCGACAAACATAAATTTTCCATCTGGGCAATCCAATGCTTGACGATGATACCCCGGATCATTCCTTGTAATCTCAGCCCGAACCTCTTTATCGAATTCTACGCCCTTTTTCTCAATGACTTTCGCTCGATAATCAGAATATGTCTTAGTTGCTCCAGCGTACAGTGCAGCCATGGCAGCGGTCTGTTTCGTACTTATCGCATTACCACTCATAATGCATCCAATCGTCACGCCAGCAGTGACAGCGGTCGGAATATAATTCTTGGCGATGTCGAGTCCTGTTGGGTCAAGTCCGTCGGCATACATGTCCGCCACATCCATCGTTGCTTTTGCGCTGGCTACGGCTGTTCCGATCACACCGACGCTACCGAGCACACTCAAGATCGTAGGGGCATGCCGTTTGGTGAAGCGGACCAGATTCCAAAACGTTTTAGACATAGAAGCTCTCCTTTCAAATATGTCTTTTTATAAATCACTTATGCACAAGATAACGACCGATGAGCCATCCGATGACTAATGAAATGACGAATACTACAGGATCAAACTCCACAATTATGTCACCTCACAGTTTTAATTTTGACATCGTTATTTTGAATAACAAGAACATTGTCGCCATCAAAGTCTGATCCATAGTCCAGCGACCATTCCAAATATACAACCAGCAAGATATGCCACCATAACGACTACTTCCAAAGTAGTATCGTCAATCATCACTAAAAATCGCCTCCCAAATCACCATACATATCCATGCTAAAACAAATGCCTCAATCCAGTTCATTATAAGTGCATCACCCGATCTCTAATTTCAGCCGTTCGTCCCTGATTCCAGAACTGTGTACCGATATAGCCGCACGTTCGTCTGGCAACGTTCATTGTCTTTTGATCTCGATTACCACATTTCGGACACTCCCAAATCAACTTTCCATCCTCCTCTACAATCTGGATTTCACCATCGTACCCGCATTTCTGGCAATAGTCTGATTTTGTGTTGATTTCAGCGTACATGATATGGTCGTACATATACTGAATCAATCGGATTACTGCAAGAACGTTTCCAGTCAGATTTGGAACTTCTACGTAACTGATAGCACCGCCCGGACTCATTTTCTGGAATCGACTTTCGAAATCGAGCTTTGTAAAGGCGTCAATCGGCTCGCGTACATTAACGTGATACGAATTGGTAATATAGGTGTGGTCTGTTACTTCTTTGATAACACCGAATCGCTTGCGCAAGCACTTAGCGAATTTATACGTCGTGGACTCAAGCGGGGTTCCATACACACTATAGTCGATATGCTCCGCTTCGCGCCACTCCTTACATTTGTCGTTCAATCGCCTCATGACAGCAATCGCAAATGATTCACCTCCGGGCTCAGTATGGCTAACATGCATGAAAGCCTGGCAACATTCGTACAATCCTGCATATCCGAGCGAAATCGTCGAATATCCATTATAAAGAAGTTTATCGATTGTTTCACCATGCTTTAGTCTGGCCAGAGCACCATGCCGCCAAAGGATTGGAGCAACATCGGACACCGTTCCCTTCAGCCGTTCATGTCTGCATCGCAAAGCACGATGACAAAGCTCAAGTCGTTCGTCAAGGACGGTGAAGAAATCTCTCTCTTCTTTAATAGCAGTGAGCGCAACATCCGGAAGATTGATCGTAACGACGCCTTGGTTGAAACGCCCATAGTATTTCGGCTTTCCATTCTCATCCTTATAAGGCGTGAGGAAGCTTCGGCAACCCATACACGGATAGCAGTCGCCCTTCAGTTCCAGCATCAATTTCTCGGAAATGTAATCCGGAACCATTCGTTTAGCCGTACACTTGGCTGCCAATTTCGTCAGATAGAAATACGGAGAATCTTCATGAATATTGTCCTCTTCAGTTACGTAAAGCAGCTTGGGAAATGCAGGAGTGATCCAAACGCCGGACTCGTTCTTTACTCCCTGAATACGCTGATTCAGCATCTCCTCGATAAGCATAGCGAGATCCTCTTTTTCTCGCGGATTCTCAGCTTCATTCAGATACATCATGACCGACAGGAAAGGTGCCTGCCCATTCGTTGTCATCAATGTAATGACTTGGTACTGAATAGTCTGAATACCCTTCTGAATTTCTTTTCGGAGACGACGTTCCACGATATTATCGACATACAACTCGCCACCCGGAATGCCATAGTCGAGCATTTCCTGCATAACTTCTTTACGAATTGCCTGTCTTGAAATATCAACGAAGGGAGCCAGATGTGCAAGGCTGATCGTCTGTCCACCGTATTGGTTAGATGCGACTTGTGCAACAATCTGCATGCCGATATTACACGTGGTCGAGAAAGTATGGGGCTTTTCGATCTTCACACCACTAATGACTGTTTCCTTTTGGAGCATGTCTTTAAGATTAACCAGACAGCAGTTGTACATATGTTGAGCGAAGTAGTCCTTGTCATGCACATGAATAATGCCCTGTCTATCCGCCTCCACAATGTCCTGAGGCAGGAAATATCTTTCTGTCAGATCTTTAGAGACATATCCGGCCATATAGTCTCTCTGAACACTGTTGATGACCGGATCTTTATTGCTGTTCTCCTGAAGCGCTTCTTCGTTTGCCTGATCGATCAACGACAGAATCTCAGCATCCGTACTGTTTCCTTTACGGATTTTCTCTCGATCATAGCGATAACGAATATAATCTCTAGCTACGGTCGCATAGCCGTTTTCCATCAAGGCATCTTCAACCATATCTTGAATTTCTTCGACATGAGGCGCACGACCAAACAACGCGCATTGATCCCCTACACTGTCCGCAATCTTGGCAATATCATCGAATGGTATTCTGTCTTTGCCTGCCCGAGTAATTGCTCCAGCGATCTTTGTTGCATCGAACTCGACTTCAGTTCCGTTTCGTTTGATGACTTTCATTTAAAATATCCCTCCCGCATATTTGTAACTCGGCCGCCTGTAATTTCATACAAAGTGGCTCTCTTAACGTGGTCTTTCCAACTCTTTGGAGCTTCTTTTTCCCGAATATCAAAATCAACTTTTTCAGTTTTGCTCCACTCTTTGAGCGTATCGATAATCTGGACGTAGCCCATGCCCGGTCCCGCGTATTCCATATAGATTCTGGGGTAGCTGTCGTCCGGATCGATGCTGCTGTAAAGCCTCATCGTATTGTCGAAATCTCCGAACCGCTTCAGAAAAGAAGAAAGGGGGATGAACTGTTTTGGATCATCCGCCCAAGCCTGAATTTCAAATTCTCTTTGCACGTTTACTCGACACCTCCACGCATACGCCATATAAACACAGAACAGTACGAGCCATATAATCATAAGTGCCACCATTGCTGCATCCATGATCAATTAACCTCGCTTTCCAGAATCGCTTCATAATATCGCAGTGCCGTTCGAAGAACCGCCGTTTTGCTCATTGTTCCCAGCTCCATGCAGTGGGTAAGAATATCTGCATCCTTTTCGGTCAGATAAAAACTTTCCCAGCCCGCTGTAACGGGGTTGATGTAGTCATTCTTTCCAGCGGTGGAAGAGACGATAGAACCATGAGTGCTCATTCTCCCATCTCGCTTTCTCAATCAGTTTGTCGAGTTCTGTTTTAGATCTTCTGAAGGGAGCGCTCTGCACCATACCGGGAGCCACGTATTTTTCATAATACTCCCAATACTCTTTTGTTCCGTAGAATTGCTCATATGCCTCCCTGATCTTTGTAATGCTGTTTTCCTTCAGCAAGCCATTAACACGAAAGATCACCATAGCGCCATCAAAGGACACTAAATCCACTTCGGGGCTTACTATCCAGATCGAAGTCCACGATTCCATAAGGAATACCATCCTCCCTCATGCCGGTCGTGATATAGGGTTCAACTTTCGTCGGGCTTCCCCAGCCTACTTCGTCGCCCATATTGTTCGGCGTCAATTTAGGATTGTCCAGCGCTTCATAGTAGTCGTTTAGCGAAGCATAATAGCTTCCAAGAATTTTATAGTTGACATCGTTAAATGCTTTCATGATCCGCTCATAGGTAGACCAGAAATATCTTCCGCTGTACGCATCGAAGAACAAAGATTCTCCGTCATGACTTTCTTTGGTCATCGTGGCAAGCTGATTATTTTGCCTTTCTGCCCGCTCTTTCGCCACTTCATCCCGAATCTCTCGTTCCTTCTTTTCGCCGATTGTCTCGATTACTTTCGAACGATAATCTTTTGCCATGTTCTCAGAAAGGTTTAGGAGCGTTGTCAACGCGGCGGTCCGCTTCTTCGAAATATCATTGGACTTAAAACCACAAGCGATGCTCAGAGCAGTTGCCGCTACAGTCGGAACATACTCCGGTGCGACAGTCTTGATCGTCTCGACCGTACCTTCCGGCTTCTTTTCATCTACCAGCCGAACCGCCTTGACCGTTGCTTCGCCGCAAAGCACAACAGCAGCGATGGTTCCAATCGAGCTTGCCACTGAAAGAATCGTGGAGGCATGAGTCTTTCCAAAATGCCTGAGAACCTGAATACCAGTAGCGAACAAGTTTTTCATAGAGATTTCTCCTTTCAAAAATAAAAAAAAAAAAAAAAAAAGAAAGAGCCGAAGCTCCCTCTTATAGATAGCGAACCGTGTAATCCGTGACGTTCACTCTATGGCCGTTAAACGTGTCCGTCGCAGTATAATTCATTGCGCCGTCATCTTCTCGGCTGATAAAGTGAAAATCAACATAGTTACCGTTGGCCACCTCAAAAGGTACAGTCTTCGGACAATCTTCCTTTGTCATAACAGAATTTCCAAACAACACAGTCATCATTAAAGCAGCACAAATAACCAATTTCTTCATAGTCTTGTTCTCCTTTTAATATCATAATTGTGATTATGGTTTCTATTATAACCCTTGTGCTTTCTGCGAGCAAAAAGAAAAGAGCCCACGTTTTCGTGAGCCCTCGTCTTAAAATATACTTTCGAGCCAATCTCCAAATTCGTCGAACATTTTTCCTACGAGTTTTAGCGCGAGCTTAAAGCCTTTCCAGCAGATAACAATACCAATACATCCTACCATCAGGCTCAAGGCTGCTGTCGCAATTCCCATAATAAAATCTCCTTTCGATTTTGAACAATGATTCTATTATAAGAATTGTAGATTTTGCGAATATGTTTACCACATTCCCGCCTGATGTCCGCAAAACGCAATCATAGCGATAAGTATTCCAATTCCCACAAACGCCATACCGGTATCATTATTCATCTTCTTTTCTTGGAACTTAATCTCCTGAATCTTAGCCTCATCGATGATCCGTTTCGTCTTACAAGAGTTTTCATTGACGTTCACAGTTACCGTGACTTTATTGCTTTTATCTATGGAGATTCTGGAGCCGCAATACATACAGAAAAACGCATTGGCGCTTTCGTCCACGGTAAGAACGGCTCCGCAGTTCGGGCAGGTTACGGATTTTATTTTAGCCATATCGTTCCCCTCCAAGTCGAAAAATAAAAAACCTTGTATGCTTCTAACATACGTCTCCGGTATTCCGGTGTCCTCCAATTAGACGATTATTGCGGGCTAACTTAGGACCCAATGCCTAAGCCTCCCACGGGTAAACTCCCAAAGTTCTCTATTATAGCCCTTGCTTTTTTTGCGAGCTAATCTATATAGAATGTTTCAAGAATATATATCGTTGCAAGAATCCCTGTTACAAATCCTATGAATAAGCATACTGCATCTGAACTCATCCGTCAAGACCTCCTTACGAAAAATAAAAAGAAAGAGACCATGTAGGTCTCCTTTCGAAGTATTCATGGACTGACAATCGAATGCCCTCTGTACAATCCTTCGATGGCCTTATTATATTGATCTATTCTCAACTCCTTCTCCCAATCAGGCATTGGACATTCGTTAATCAGTCCTTTAAATTGAAACAAAGCAACATCGATCTTAACATGTGCATCCGAATCGAGCCAGTACAGGGGATATCCTTCATGGTCACGAAGCTCTTCTTCCGTTAACACATAATATCTCTTTCCCAAAATTTCGATCTTTTTCATAAAGATCACCTCCTATGATAGAAGATGTTTTTTCTGCGAAAAAGAAAGAGACCATGTAGGTCTCTACAAAGAGCTTACGCATCGTCAAATGACTTGGCCTGCTCTAGTTCCTGCAATGTCTGTTTTATTTGATGAATTAAGTCTTTCCCCTTATCAGATAATTCAAAATACGAATTTCCAGTATAGGGAAAGCTTAACGTTAGCCCATACAAAATAGCTATAATTTCAACCATCAGATCGGAACTAATAATACGTGCGGCCGAACCATGCACATTATGCGTTTCCTCCTCTGTTAATACATAATATCTCTTTCCCAAAATTTCGATCTTTTTCATAAAGATCACCTCCTATAATAGAAGATGTTTTTCCTGCGAAAAAAATAAAAAGAAAGAGCCCCTGTTAGAGCTCTGTCTCTCGAAACGTCAGGCATAAACCATTTCGGCAATTCTTTTGCCAAAGTAGTAGATCACGTTCATCTTTGACGCGTCAATGTCATAATGCGTAACACCAATCGGTTTTCCTTTTCGAACGTTGACACGATTGTATTTCCGAATTAACTTCGAAAACATTCTTCGCTGATCCATCGTTTCGAAATAGAATCTGATCGGAGCATTAAATCCTTCTAACTCCACATCACAAGCGTATCCTACCGTATGGCAGATAATAATAACTTCCATAATAGTTTCCTCCTAATAATATTTCTATTATAGGAGCTGCAATTTTTGCGAATTATGAAAAGTGTTTCTTGCTGCTATAGTCTCGAATATCCGCCTTATAAAGTGGTTCTGGAGAATCTTCCGGTCCGCTCTTCACAATGATATCGGTCAGCTCAGCAAATTCTTTGACGCCCGAAAATTGATCGGTCATAATTTCGAGAAAGGCATCCAGAAATTTGTCACAGGACTTTTGCGAGCAAACCTTTTCGTCCACCATATTGAATCTGATCACCACTTCAAAATGCGCTTTTCGCATAGAATATACCTCTTTTCTTTCTAATTAGTAAAGCTTTACAAATATTATGTGTTGTGCTATAATATAGTCAACAATTACGGGATAGAGGGGGTTTCGATTGTATGGAACACGTTTTTCACATGGGGCTTCACTCTTTTGCGCCGCATCAAATAGACAATTACGGGCCGCCCCCTTTGTCAGACAAATATGCGATAACAGTTGATTTTATACCGCATAAAACTCGTTGGGACCCTAATCCAGACCTCGACGGCTATACTCCGCATTATCGTGATATCATCAGTTTTTGTTTAGCCGTTGATGTACCAGACGAGCTTGGCATTGTTTATGATTTTTCCGACGCTATGATCCGAAAAGGACATAAGACAACTGACGGCAATGGAGAATATTGCTACATTATTGCACCTCAACTTTCGTGGAACATCATGCCGGGGCAAAGTACCGATTCGCTTCTGAATGACGCCATAAAGCAGATATCTTCCCTTCGCGCAGTCAACTTGGCTTATCCCGAGAATGGTGAACGCAAAGTCATTCCGCTTTCGGTTACAAACTGGTGGGTAACACACGGAAGTTTCCCGATAGAAGATAAATACAAATACGATGCCCGACATCAAGCATAAAAAGAAAGAGGGATTGTTAAAACCCTCTCTTTTTAAACAAAGAAATCACTCCTTTCACTATACGGCATGCAATTTCTGCGAAAAAAAAAAGAGATGCCGTGTTTTCACAGCGATCTCTTTCGAGAGTTCAGTCCATCAAATATCTTCGCAAATGGTTAATCACGACCTAGTTTATTTTTCAGCGTCGAATGAATCGGTCCAACGACGTCTTCGTAGTGAAGAATCATAAACGTCGATAGAATCGAGAATCCGCACTTCAAGAGCGTATCCCCGTATTTCTGAAGAAACGTCGGTTCGAGTACTGGATCGGTATTAAGCTTCTTGCCCTTAATATCATACAGTCCCTTTAGACGTTCGGTCAGTTTAGGATAATTCTCCGTAAGCGGATCAGTTCCTCGAATCGTCTTCGTCAGTTCTTCGATTTCAACATCGATGTCATCCGGTTCAGTTTCCTGTGGTTCGTCAACTCGTAGTCCGATGATTTTTAGAATATCCACGATTTTCTCCTTTCATGAACTCTCTATCATAAGAAATGTTAATTCCGCGAATCCTTATTGACTTTAAAGGTCACGGAATCACGATCTGCCAGCGACTCCACCGGAACATTCAGCATGAGCTGATACACATCCTTATTCGTTTCCGCATCAGCGTGAATTTCAAGCGTACCTTCTCCCGAATAGTTTGCGGAAGAGATACCCAGAATCGCGCCAAGGAAAATATCAATCGCGCTTAGCGTGCCGACAACCTCGCTGCCATATGGAAAGCCCCAAATCTTGGACAGTGCTGCATAGAGCGTGCCCGCAGCCGGAATGAAATACTGTGCAATCCACTTAATCACATCGTAAGTTTTATTGTTCAGCGTCATTTTGTTACTCCTTTCATATAAGAAGATTTATGAATCGGCAGGTTGTTGACTGCCTGCATGATTCGCTTTGCTGAGCCATTGCCACCCATCTTCTCGTATGGCTTATACAGGTATTCATACAAATTTTCGTATTCGTCCTGCGTAATCCATCCACGCTCGACATACTGCATGCCAAGCCAGACAATTCGATCGTGAGCCAGGCCGATCAGCATTTGCGTCTTTACATCTTTTTTATCCGTAATCTTTTGCATACATGTCCAGAATCCGGAAGATGCGATTACGGAGCAGATAATCGTGACAAAGATTTGCAATCGACTATCCACGCCATCACCTCCTATCCGATCATTCGTTCGAGTTCTCTTGGAATATATGTCCAAACTTCATCGCCAAGGATAAAGTACATGCTTTCAAATATCTTCATACCATAGTCGGCTATGAAGTTGCATATCCATTCTTCCGCTTCTGTGCGGTACTCCGGCTTTACCATGCGGTAGATGTCGTCGATCAGATGGAAGCTGAATAAAACGCAATGTCCGATCTCATGAATCAAAACACGATTTTTAAAGTGGCCGGTTAAGCGATTCGAAATATAAATCGATCCCGTTCGAGGGTCTGTCGTTGCCACGCTGAATCGTCCGTCTCGATCCATGAGAATCGGATCATCGGGGCTTACATGCTCAAGCTTCCATAAATATCCATTTAGTAGGAAGCTTTTCATTGCTTTTAGCCCGGCATTTCGCTGATGAGTTTTGTCAGATCCGTCTTGATACGCTTTTTGAGATCTGGATCGGCACTCTTATAGATTTCCCGAACAGTCTCCATCGTATCTGCAACGTGCTCGTTAGCATGGCGAGTCATTTCGTCCTTATCCGTCTGCGAGTTGGTCATCGTGTAATGCCTCTTGGCAGACTGATACTCGTTGTAAGCCTGACCATATCGAGGATGTTCAGTATGGCGGTCGCCCTCTCGAAGCATTTCCTCAAAACCGCCTTCGCGATTCAGACGATCTTCGTAGTCATATGGATGAGGCTTTCTAAGCGGTCGCCTGTGATATCCACGCCGTCCGTATTCATCTTCCTCCTCGAAATCGTCCATCGTCTCGATAAGCCTCGCATAATAGCAGGCCTTCAAACAGTCTTTTTTCGCCTCAGCAAGGTCTTTGATCATGTCGATTGCTTCGCCGAGTTCGTGCGTGTCCACGGTTTCGATGCCTTTTGCGATTTCACCCTTAACGGATTGAACAATATTATCGTAGATACCGCAAAGTTCTCTTACCTTGTCGTTCTCATACATCGTTGTTCACCTCCATTAGGATACCCGCGCAATGCGCAGATTCATGTTCGCAGCCAACAGGACCGGAACCGTACCTGTATTGACAATGCTCACGCGGTTGAGATCGCAGCACACGTTCTTAGCATATGTGCCGATGGCGATATTGTTGAAAGCATTTTCGGCAGCCGGAGTCGAAACGCCAACCGTTGCCGGAATTGCTACACCACCCAATGCAACTGCGAGCTGCACCGGCGTATTGGCAGCAGTGCCGCTCACGTTACCTGTAAAGTCGATTTTGTATGTTCCACCAATAGCACGAAGTTTAACCGAAGGAATCCCCTTCGTGAAACATTCGCCGCAGCCAGTGTGTAGCATCACCGTATCGAAGGTAACAGCCGCTCCGGGTTGGACAGTCTGAGCGGCAGAATTAGTGAGTTCAATCATAAATATACCTCCTAAAAGAGATAGGGAGAGATCTCCGTATTAGAAATCTCTCCCATTTTGATTTAGCTGTAATTCCCGCAGCAGGTCTGCCCGTTGTAGTTATACGGATTGGGCACAGTGTAAGCCGGAACCGGGCAAGGCCTCAGCTGAGCAATCAGATATTCGTTCTGATTCCGCTGAGATACCGCCAGATTCAGGTTATTGATAAGCTGTGCCTGATCCGCAATCTTCTCGTCCTTACGAGCCAACTCGGAAGCCGTGAGACGATCCGAGATAGCACGGAAGTTCGCATTGTCGTTGTCCATAATGTCTCGCGCCGCATTGGCAATACTGGTCGTGATCGCACAGGTATCAGTCGCCATCCGGTACTGGATTTCGGCCTGACCCTGACGATTCTCGCAGCAGCAATCGCCGAGCTGACGAGACAGCGCGTTTGTATCCTGCATCTGAGCGATGCCCATTTGTGTAATGTCGTTCTGGATGTTGTATCCGGTCTGCATGATGCTGGTATTGATGCCATTCATCTGAGCAAGCTGATCGTAGCCGAGGGAGCAGATGCCGTTGTTGATACCGTCGAGTTTAGTAATGATACCACTCGTGTCAAAGCCTCTCTGTACTTCGGAGCCCACTCCGCCGTTCATGCCACGATCCATGTAAACCACGGAAGGCATACCATTATTATTGCCGTTCCGATTACCCCAGCCGCCAAACAAAGCGAACAGAATAATCCAAGCCCACCAGCTGTTGTCGTTACCGCATCCATAACCGCCATTGAAGCCGCCCATCATGTTGCCAATCGGAGCAGTCAAAGGAATACTGGGAATAGAAGAACCAAACATAGGATGACCTCCTAAAAATAAATATTAACAACAGAAAAGAGACCCTTCCGGCCGCGCGCTCCGTTAAAGTCTCTCTGCGTTGTTGCATTATTTCATTCGGTCTGTCATACCCCTTAGAGCGGGATATGAAGCTGATTCTTAAAGTATTCCGTGGCCATACCGACCGCCTGTTCCTTTGAAACCCCATAAGTTTTACAAAGGTTCATGGCGATTTGCTGACCCTTTTGTGCGTCTCCGCTCTGAATGACCTGAAGCATTTCCTGTGCTCTCGGGTTATTCGCGATAGCCGAATTTTGCATTGCCATATTCAAAAGCATAGACATCGGATTATTCATGAGCTGCATCCTCCTTCTTCGGACTTCCATTTTGATGATTGGAACGGTTCGGGTTATAAGGTTTTCCAAGCCGCTTTTCCAATCGAACAAGTCGCTCCAAAATATCGTCGAGCTTCTTTTCGGCATTAGAGCCTTCGATTTTATCGGATGTAGTGTCCGGTGCGGGAACAAAGACTCGACCTTCGATCAAGCCATTGCTACCCCACCATTTGACAAAAATTGCTTGCCCATCGTCTTTTGGAAAGAATGACACGCCGCCATCCATAACAATATCGTTTGGACGAATATCATTTTCGCTCGCTACTGACCGTCCTCTCAAACTGAGCTGACGGTTTTGGGAAGCGGGCTCCATGTATGGATTGGCCGGAATCTGAATAGGCTGTTGAGGCATCTGATAAGGATACATTCCTTGATACCCCACTGGTCTATTATCCGGATATCGCTGCATATTGTGCTCTCCTTTCAAAGATTCAGTTTTTTACTCCTCAGCCAGTTCCGGGAGACCGGAATCCACCAGCAGCTCCTTCACCTGAGGCTTGAGCTTAGCCGGGACATCCTTGTATGCAGTCTTACCAAGAATTACGCGCTGCGCAAAAAACATTGCCATCATGATCTCACCTCCTTCGCCCAAAAATAAAAGAAAGAGTCCCCAGAAGATGTCACGCATAGATGACCGCCGCCATTTCTGCAATGCAATCTTCAATGAACTCGTTTCTGTCCGTCAATGCCTGAATTCTGGCATTCGTTAGTGTTTTTTCTTTTTCCTCTTCGGATGGTTCCGGATCAGGTTGATTTGCATAATCGGTATCCATCTCAGCCTGCGTTCTCTGGACAACCACGCCGTCAACAAATTTGTAGCGATATACGCCTCGATCGTCGATGAGCGGATATGTCAAATAATTGTTCTGAGCATGATGATGTCGATCTCCGGTACCAACATCAACAACCGTCCAACCCGTTTCATCTGAAATGAATGCATCAGAATTGATGGCTGTCACTCGACTTGCATCGTCAACCTGCACCAGTACCTTATAAAGCTCTTCGTCCATGCCATCCCTCCTTTACAGATCGGCAGAAATATCAATGTCGCCCTGCGGAGTAATTACGCCGGTGGCAATTCCCGTTACAGAAATATCGCATTTGACAATCGCACGATCCGCAGATGCCCGATGCAAAGTCGCTGTCGCGGTCGTCGAGCCTTGCTTATCCCCAAGCGTGTAATAAAATTTCGCACTCGTCGTTACTGTCGGAGTAATTCGCATTGCCGGTTGTAAAGGAATGAACGCGTATACAATGCCGTTTCCGCAATATCCCGGAAAAGTCTGAGTGTCAGCTTTGATTTTTTGGTAGTATCGCAAACACTCGGCCAATTCAACGGTATATCCTTTCGGCGCATACGGTGGCAGGGTTTCCGCTGTGTATTCGCCCTCATACAGGACTGCCCACTGAATGATTGCTGCCGTTCCCGTACTGCCGGTATCAGGCGAAATATAAATGTTCACCACTTCATCACCGGTTAGACCGCTGGGCTTCGTCAACTTTAGAACCAGCGTGCGCTCTGCCGGATCACCTTGAAAATAGCCGGGATCGCCAAAATTTACAGTACCGCTGCTGATATATACATATAATCTGCATGCAACTGGAAAAATGCCATGCACCGCAAGCGTCATCGTATCAGCAAATCGTTTTGCTTCGATTCTCTGCTGGATACCAGCAACCCAGTCCGATTTGTCGGATACAACTTTCAAACCGTTCGAGACAAGGGAAACCGTAGCGCCCGTTGTTCTGTTCCAGCGATCGATTGCATATGCAGTCGAACCATGAAGGCCGCCGACTCCTGCTTGTGCAATCGGATTCAAAAAATCGCTGTTATCTAACAAATTCGCAGGCTGAATATAATATTCCGGCATCTTTCCGCCGAGTCTGGCTGAATCGTATGCTTTATCGTTTTTACCAAGAAAAGCACCCTTGATTTTTGCCCAGAGGTAAGTCAAACCACCTCCATCCAAATAAGCCATTCAGATCCTCCTTCGGTTATCTGTCCCAGCTGCCACCGGCATGAATGAACTTGCCAATGGCAATTCCAACGGCAAGTATTACGAGTGCTCCGATGATGATTGTTGCAATAACATTCATAAGCCATGCTCCTTAACCCGCCTTAGCGATCAGCGCATCGATGCCCGTCTGAGTATCACCAATGTTTGCAAATTGAATATCCGTTCAAATTCATCTCCTTGCTATATGGAATAACGCAGAACCGATTACGCGATCAATTATCGTTTTTGTTTAGTTAGAACTAGCAAACTTTAGTTAATTAAATACCCTGTAAAAAAACTTCGTACTTGTGCATTGCTCTCTTATGCCCATCCTCGTTGAGGTGATAACTGTCTTTCATTGTCAATGTGTTTACCTGATAACTATTTGAAAAATCTAACGCGCCATTAACAGTATTATCAAAAACAGGTATTCCACCAAATTTTTCACAAACTTCATGAATTGCAGTTACGTATTGTTTACATATCTCAGTAGTTGCAAGTCCAGCATTTCTGATATATGGAGTAATAAAACAAATATTGCCTGACGGATATGTCTGTATTAGACGTTGACAAATCGCATTTAAAGCACCGTAAAAAGTTTGAGACGTTGCATCATCGATCGTTCCAAGAGGGCATTGGTCATTTCTTGCTATGTCGTTCGTTCCCCCAAAAACGATAATATAATCAGCCTCTACAGGATTATTAAGATTGTTCATTACTTTTGCATGAACACTGTCTGTATCTAAAAAAGTCGCGCCACTCATTGTCGTTGTTTTTCGAGTTATAGTAGTACCATTTTGCGCAAAATTGGTTAAAATCATGCCGTGCTTTTCAGCAAGAAGCTTTGTCCAAACGCTTTCTGGAATTGTGTGACCATATGCCATACTGTCTCCAAATACAACCAATTTTTTTTCATGTAATACGTCAATCAAATTACTCTTTGGTGTTTTGCGTTTGACTGCTTTTTTTCGAAAAACCTCAGGTTTTCCCTTGGAACTCAGTCGAGAGACATACAGCTTAGTCGCCCCTTCGGGAACAGTAACCTCAATATTTGTTTTATCTACGAGACCCGATAAAGATTCGTCATAATAATGATAAATGGTTTTATTTCTATCATCCGTAAAAGTAAATCCCCAAGAAGTTGTGGTATTCGCAACTGTTGACGAAATATATAAAGTCTCTCCAACTACTACATTTGTCAGTGTTGCAATGCTTGAATTAGATTGCTCTTGAATCGCAATATAAGTAGAAGTATATAATGTTTTTCCGTCCTCAACAATAGGATTCGTGTTGACAAGTTCTTCTGTTGTGGTAGTGTCAAAAACCGCATTGTCTATCTCACCTAAATCGTCCCTTAACTGATTAAGTTCGCCAGCAGGGGCCGCATCAATGTTTGATCTTGCCTGCGCCTTTTGTGTATCATCAAGTATCTGTGGCGTATACAGCACGGATTCCTGTGGCGCATTCGTGTCCTTATAATAAGGAACGCCACCCACAATCGGAACCGGAGTATAGCCGTGCACGTCCGTAACTGAACTCGTCGTCTTTACGCCACCCAGAGAGCTTCCGGCAGTCGGCAGAGTATACTTATTTGCGCCTTCCGCAATACCAGCCAACTTTTCCTTTTCGGCTGTGGTGAAGTCGTTAGTCGAAAGCTGCTTGTCGGCTACTTTGTCAACTTTTGTCGAATCATGCGGGTGAACGTGATCTCCACGGGCAAACGTGATTTCACTGCCTGCATTCGGAGTCCCGTTTTCCTTAGGTAGCGTATTACTGGCTACCGTGCCTTCCGGAACATCGTCGATCGTGATAAACTTACTGTCGTTTGTGAGCTGACTGACTTTGGTCGGAAGCACACTCCCCACATAAGTCTTGATCTTACCCCACAAATAAAGTACGCCATCGCCATTCAGAAATTTGCTCATTTCAATAGCTCCTCCAAATCTTCATTCGTCAGAGCTTTGACGTTACCGACACTCTCGGCGGCATCCTCTGCTCTTTTAGCTGCATCAGTCGCTTTCGTCGCGGCCTCCTCCGCTTTTTTTCGAGCGGCTTCTGCTTTTTCCATCCAGTCATCTATTCTGTCAGGTTTTTGCCCTCCATCGGGTAGACTTCTGCTAATTTCCATAGCTGCTACTGCCGTCTTGATCTTACTTCCTGTCGGAGATATCAACGACAGTTGCAGCTCGCCTCGACCTTCCTTAGCTGTGTCGGAATCGCTAATAGACCAATGCAATTTGTCGTCTATCGTCTCGGTTACAGCCGGATATGCTGCTTTTTCATCCGGAGGCCGAACTTTTAAAACGGCAGTCGCGCCTGGAAATTCAAGTAGAATATCATGGAGATCGACGATCAAAGTGCTTCGATCCTCTTCTCCAGCGTAGCCGAGCCATAAAACTCGTTTGCCAAATGTTTCAAAGGTCTCGTCTATGGATCGCATACTCATTCCCCCTCGGCAGATGCTATTGCGGAATCGATCGACTCATTAGTCAGGGGAACTATATCTCGATTCCGAAATTCGGTGTCGAGCACCTCGTCAATATTTTCGAGACTTCCTGTATCTCCGCGTGGGATCGTAAGCTTCAGTGCAATGCTTTTCCCCGTACCCGTTTGCTCAACTGCAACATTCGTTCCTGGTAAACCGGTTTTTACTGTGAATGTAATATTCGGAACAAAATCGTTATTGTTTAATTTTGTCTGAACTGTTTCGGCAGCGGCATTCGCATTACTGGTTGCTGTATTGGCATTGCTCGTTGCGGTATCAGCATTTGATGCAGCAGTATTTGCCTTAGAAGTTGCTTCGTTAGCTTTGGTTGTTGCTGCATTGGCATTCGAAGTCGCAGTATCAGC